>Ga0209075_1001900_pt1 | contig 19120 bp, 15 predicted proteins | sample Stecom2011_FD_187523 | JGI IMG/M metagenome (GOLD analysis project Ga0209075, IMG submission 187523) | Agricultural soil microbial communities from Utah to study Nitrogen management - Steer compost 2011 (SPAdes) (version 2) | ecosystem: Environmental > Terrestrial > Soil > Agricultural land...
CAGTATGCTGGCCCTCTGTAGGTGTGGCGCGCGGCCCTAGGCTGTTACGCTCAAAACCACGTACCGAGCCAAAACCACCGGCGTAGTAATGCTCAAAAAACGGCAGTTTATTGGTCTTACCGTACGAGTTGGCATAACCAAGGCTACCGCGTAGACGCAGGGTCAAACTACGGGTGAGCGGTTGGAACATCTGCGCGTCATAACCGATCTTGTAATACTCCAGATCCCCCCCCGGCAAAGCAGCTTCAATCCCCAGCCGCTGCGAGGCGCCGCGGGTTGCCAAGATGCCACGGTTAAGCGTCGATTTAGCCCAAGCGGCTTTAAACACAAAGTCGTGAAACTCGCGGCCATTCACATCCAAATAACCAGGCTCACCTTTAATGCGGTTTACATCGTTTGCGTCCGAGGGTACTGGCAGGGCATCGATATCATTGTACGGAAAGTCATTGCTTTGCCCGAGCTTATCCAGCAAATCAAGGTACTGGCTCTGGGTAATATACTCTGTATTAGCGCCGTACAGTGGTGTGCGCATAATCTCGCGCACAGTGTAGGAGGAGTTAGCCTTAACCGTTAAGTTACGAAACCCAAGGCTAAAGTTTAACCGCTCGATGTCTGAGATCGGGTAACCAAAGCTTACGTTGCCGCCAAAAATGTCGGTGCTGTAGCCGGCCACGTTAATCTGGCCGTAGTCACTGCTTTGGTAATACAGATCAAAACCTCGGCTTACACCGTCGGGGGTAAAGTAAGGATCGTTGTAGTTAAAGCTGTAAGCGGTTTGGTACTTAGAATGGCTGGCCGATATGCCAACTTGTTTGCCTGTGCCAAACCAGTTGCTCTGCTGGATATTACCCGACAACAGCAAACCCGAGTACTCTGCATAACCGACTTGCAAGCCCAAGCTGCCCGAAGGTTGCTCCTCGACGGTGAAGTCCACATCCACTTGGTCGGCGATGCCTGGCACCTCGACCGTATCGACCTTCACCTCTTTAAAGTAACCTAAGCGCTCCAGCCTAATTTTTGAATGCTCGATTTGGGCGGTAGAGGCAGAGCCGCCTTCCATTTGGCGCATCTCGCGGCGCAGCACGTCGTCTTTGGTGCTGGTGTTACCGCGAAAGTTTATCCGGCGAACATAAGCGCGCTTTTTGGGGTCGATAAAAAAGGTGACTTTAACCGTTTTATCTTCTTCGTTGCGCTCTGGAATCCCCTCTACCTCGGCAAAGGTATAACCCTCATTGCCCAAGCGGTTGGTAATATACTCAGAGGTGGTGGTCATTAACGTTTGCGAGAAGGTGTCTCCCTCTCGCAACAAAATCAAGCGTCGGATGTACTGCTCGGATATGGCCGGATCGCCCGCCAAGTCTATGTCACTGACCTTGTAAACATCACCCTCTTGGATGTTGAGGGTAATAAACACTTGTGATTTATCGGGGCTTAAAGACACCTGGGTGGAGTCGAGCCTAAAGCCTAAGTAACCGCGGTCGAGGTAGTAAGACTCGACTCGCTCGATATCGCCGGTGAGTTTTTCGCGGTTGTACTTGTCGTTGCCCGAGATCCAAGAAAACCAGCCGGTGGTTTTTAGCTCGAACAGCTTTAATAGGGTTTCGTTGTCAAAAGCTTGGTTACCCACCACGTTGATTTTTTTAATCCGCGCGGTCTCACCCTCGTTAATAGTGATGAGCACTTTAACCTGGTTGCGCGGTAGATCTTCTACCGCGATATCCACCGAGGCACCATAGCGCCCTTGGCCGATGTACTCGCGCTCTAGCGCCTGACTGATACCGTTTAACGTAGCGCTTTGGTAGATCTGCCCTTCGGATAAACCGTTATCGGTTAGGCTCTCCATCAGCTGCTCTGTTTTAATAACTTTGTTGCCTTCGATGCTGATCTCGTTAATGGCGGGACGCTCTTTCACCATCAGCACCAGCACATCGCCGTCGCGGCCAATCGAGACGTCGGTAAACAGCCCTACCTTAAACAGCTCGCGAGTTGCCCGCTGCAGCTCGACCTCCGTCAGCGTGTCACCCACCCTGATCGGCAGCGCGCTAAACACAGTACCGGCAGATACCCGCTGCAAGCCCTCAACACGTATATCATTGACCCGAAAGGTCTGCGCGTGTACCGCAACCGAGAAGCACAGCGCCAACAGCAGGCCGAATAATCGAATGAAAACTTGCATCATATAGTTCGTTCTATTTTTGGATTATGAATTTGCACAAACACAACGCCCGCTAACCATCGGGCTACACCCGAAGGCTACTGGTCCGCTATTGGATTAGAGCCTCATGATGTCGTTATAAAGCGCGAGTACCGTCAGGCCTATGACCATCACTAACCCCAGCTGATAACCCATGGCCTGCACACGATCGGATACTGGGGTGCCCTTGACGAGCTCAATCAAGTAGTACATTAAGTGACCGCCATCAAGCACCGGTATCGGCAATAAATTAAACACACCAAGCGATACACTCAGCAACGCTAAAAACCCCAGAAAGCTGCGCCAGCCGTTTTCAGCCTCAGAGCCCGCAACCTTAGCAATGGTGATTGCTCCACTCAAGTTTTTTGTCGAAATTTCCCCAAATATCAGCTTCTTAACGGACAATAAAACAAAAGCCGAAGTTTCCCATGTTTTTTCTACCCCAGCGACAAAACCGCTCAGTAAAGAGTAGTCGCGCACACGGATCATGTCGGCCGGCCACTGCCCTGGCGCTATCGCCATGCCAACTCGGCCAAAGCTCTGACCGTTTTCAGTTACCGTAGCTGGCGTCATGGTGACGGTTAGCGACTGTCCGTCGCGCTCTAGCAGCACCTCGACGCTCTGGCCGGGGCGGGCCTTAACGTAATCGATCCACTGTTGCGCTGACTCGATCGGCTGATCGTTGGCGGCGATGATTTTATCGCCCGGGATCAAGCCTGCCTTAGCGGCTGGGCTGCCGGGGTTTACCGCAGCGGTAATGGCCTCGACCTGCGGCATAAAGGGTTTTACCCCCAAGCCCGCCAGCGGCTCGGGCTCGCTCTCGCCGCGCAGCCAGCCGTGCAGCTGTGCCTCTGACTGATAACGCAAACTAGAATCGATATAACGGGTGGTAAAGGTGATCGGGCCGCTCTCGCCTAAACGGCGCAACAGCTGTTGTTGTACCTCTTGCCACGAGGCGGTGGGCACGCCGTCCACAGCCAGTATCTCTTGCCCTTGCTCGAGGTTGGCGGCAGCCGCCACCGAGCCCGGCGTCACCGAGCCGATTACCGGCGCAATACCGCGCACACCGCTGGAGGCCAGCAGCAGCCAAAAAATCAATACCGCAAGGATAAAATTAGCCGCAGGACCGGCCAACACAATGGCGATGCGCTTTGCCACGCTTTGACGGTTAAACGCTTGGCTCAGCTCGCCAGGGGCTACATTGCCCTCGCGCTCATCGAGCATTTTGACGTAGCCACCCAGCGGTATGGCCGACAGTGCGTACTCGGTGCCGGCTTTATCGTAGCCGCGCAGCAGCACTTTGCCGAAGCCCACCGAAAAGCGCAACACCTTAACGCCGCAGCGCCTGGCCACATAAAAATGACCAAACTCATGGATGGTTACCAATACGACAATGGCCACAAAAAACCAGAATAAAATTTGCAGTATTCCCACTGTTACCCCATTTTGCTAATGCGCTTAACGCTATTGCTGTGTTTTATCTCACGATCTGGCTTATTTGTAGCGGCCAACAAAGCTGTTTCAGATTATTAACCGCCAAGCGGTTCAGCAACCAACTTTTGTGCGTGTTGGCGCGCCGTTGCGTCGGCCAATTGGACAGCGGCTAAATCCACCGGTTCAGTTAATTGTGCGGCCAATAATACCTTGCTATTAACGTGAGCAATATCGCTAAAAGCCAAGTTGCCTTGTAAAAATGCCGCCACTGCCACCTCGTTGGCGGCATTTAATACCGCCGGCGCCGTCTGCCCCATGCTGGCCGCTTGCTGCGCCAGTAATAAACACGGAAAACGCTGGTAATCGGGGGCGCTAAAGTCCAGCCTAGCGGCGGCCACCATATCCAGCGCCGGCACCCCCGAGGCTACCCGCTCGGGCCAGCCTAGAGCGTGGGCGATGGGTGTGCGCATATCCGGGTTGCCCAATTGCGCCAGCACCGAGCCGTCAATGTACTCGACCATCGAGTGGATCACGCTCTGCGGGTGAATCAGCACCTCTATATCGCTCGGGCTGCAGTTAAACAACCAGCAGGCTTCTATTAGCTCCAAGCCTTTGTTCATCATGGTGGCGGAGTCGACCGAGATTTTTTGCCCCATATCCCAGTTGGGATGAGCACAGGCTTGCGCCGGCGTTACATTTTTTAGCTGCGCTATGGGCGTGTCGCGAAACGGCCCCCCCGAGGCGGTGAGCAATATTTTGCGCACACCAAGGTCGGCAAACTCACAGCCTGCCGCCAGCGCTTGCTGCACGGGCAAACACTGAAAAATCGCATTGTGCTCGCTGTCGATGGGCAGTATCTGCGCCCCCGAGCGGCGCGCCTCAGCCATAAATAGGCCGCCGGCCATCACCAGCACCTCTTTATTGGCCAGCAGGATTTTTTTACCGTTTTCAACCGCGGCAAAACTGGGCAGCAAACCCGCCGCACCGACGATGGCGGCTACCACCGTATCGACCTCGGGGGCGCCCGCCACGGCCACCAGTGCCGGCTCGCCCACCAACACCTCGGTGCTGCTGCCCGAGCCGGCCAGCTCATGGCGCAACGCCTCGGCCGCAGCGGCATCGGCCAGCACGGCAAAGCGCGGCCGATGCTCGTGCACCTGCGCGGCCAGTTGCTGCCAGCTGCTGTTGGCGGTTAAGGCGTAAATGCTATAGCGATCGCGGTGCCTGGCCAGCACGTCTAAGGTGCTAACACCCACCGAGCCGGTTGCACCCAATACCGTAATTTGTTCCATAAGGTTACCCCAACGGCCCCTGCGGCATCATCACCAGCACCAGCGCAAACACAGGTGCGGCGGCGGTTAAACTGTCCATCCGATCCAACACCCCGCCATGCCCTGGCAGCAGTGCGCTGCTGTCTTTAACGCCGCGCTCGCGTTTAACCATGCTCTCGAGCAGATCCCCCAGTACCGACACCAAAGAGGTGGGCACAATAAGCGATAATATCGCCAATAGCGAGCTGCCGGTTAACCACCACAACAGCAAAGCCAGCAGTATATTGGCGGCAACGCCGCCGGCAAAACCCTCCCAGGTTTTGCCGGGGCTGACACGCGGCGCCAGTTTATGGCGGCCAAAGCGTTTGCCAACAAAATAGCCGCCAATATCAGCGCTGGCGACCACCGCGACAATCATCAGCACCAGCCAAGCGCCGTCGGGCTGCATGCGCACGTAGCTAAACCCGACCCAGGCGGGCAACAAGACAAAAAAGCCCATCAGGGCGCGCAATATCGGTTTGGCCCACAACACGCTGCTGCTGGGGTAGCCCTGCACCCACAGCAGGGCCACCGCCCACCAAGTGCAGCCGGTTAGCAACACATGGCCGTAGCGGCTGGCCACTTGGGCGCTGTGCTGGGGCTCGATGGCTGTGCCCAGCTGAATAAGGCCAATGTACAAAGCCAGTAACAACATGGCTACTGCCTGTACTAACAAGTAACCCACGCGGGCACCGAGGCTTTTAAAACCGCTAAGGTTGGACCACTCCCAGGCGCCAATTAACACCACCGTTGCGACAAAAGCAGAGAACAGCGGTTGCGGCAAAAACAACAGCACCCCAAGAAAGGCTGCCGCCAACACGCAGGCGGTTAAGATTCGTTGCTTAAGCATAGGAGCCGCTTCCCGTATTAAGATTATTTGACGACTCACACTGCTCGGAGGTTTTACCAAAGCGGCGCTGGCGCGAGTAAAAATCATGGGCGGCTTGGGTCAGGACCTGGGCGTTAAAATCGGGCCAAAGTACCGGGGTAAAGTACAGCTCGGCGTAGGCCGCCTGCCAAAGGATAAAATTGCTGATGCGGCACTCCCCACCGGTGCGGATCAGTAAATCCAGCGGCGGCAGATCCCCCAAGCAGGTGGCGTCACCAAAGCTGGTCTCGTTGATGTCGCTCGGCAGCAGCTCGCCGGCGGCCACCTGTGCGGCTAGGCGCGCGGCGGTATCGGCAATGTCCCAGCGGCCGCCGTAATCGGCAGCGATCACTAAAGTGGTTTTGGCGTTGGGGTTATCGGTGAGCGCCTCGGCCCAGTGGATGGCACGCTTGAGTGAGCTGCTAAAGTTACCTCTATTACCCACCACCTTTAAACGCACCGACTTTTTCTTCAGCGCGCGCGCCTCTTTTTTTAGGTACAGCTGAAACAGTGACATCAGCGCCTCGACCTCACGCGCCGGGCGCTTCCAGTTTTCACTGCTAAAGGCAAATAGGGTCAGCACCTCGACGCCCAGCTCTTGGCAGGCCGACATAACATCGCGAATCCGCTCGGCGCCTTCGCGGTGGCCAGAGATTCCGGCAAGATCCCGCTGCCGAGCCCAGCGATTATTGCCGTCCATGATGATGGCGATATGACGTAAACAACTGCCGGTCACACAAATCTCCTGGGCCTTTGATTGCTGCCCGAAATTACTGATTCAGTGCCCGCTGGTGCCGGGCGAGTACGGCCGACAACCTTATACGGTTATCAGCTCTTCTTCTTTCTGAGCCAGAATCTTATCGACTTCGGCGGTGTACTTATCGGTTATTTTTTGTATCTCGTCCTGCATACGACGATCTTCATCTTCGGTAATGTCTTTGTCTTTTAGCAGCGCTTTTACGTCAGACAAGATATCGCGGCGAACGTTACGAATCGCCACTCGGCCGTTTTCGGCCTCGCCACGGGCCTGACGGATGTAGCCCTTGCGGGTCTCTTCGGTCAGCGATGGCAGCGGCAGACGAATATTGTCGCCCGAGGTAGAGGGGTTGAGCCCCAAGTTTGATTTTAAGATGGCTTTTTCGATCTCGGGCACCATGGGCTTCTCCCACGGCTTGATCGACAGGGTCCGAGCGTCTTCGACGTTGATGTTGGCCACTTGCGCCAAGGGTGTCTCAACACCGTAGTACGAGACCATCAAACCATCGAGCAGGCTCGGGTGCGCCCGGCCAGTACGAATTTTATTAAAATTGTTGCTCATCGCTACTAGCGCTTTTTGCATGCGCTCGTCGGCGTCTTTTTTTAAGTCATTCAGCATCTGAGGTATCCTCTTCAATCAGGGTGCCTTCATTACTGCCAACCACAATGTTCAGCAGTGCACCAGTCTTATTCATACGAAACACGCGCACCGGCATAACGTGATCACGGCACAGGCAAATCGCGGTTAAATCCATAACACCGAGCTTATCTTGCAATACTTTATCGTAGGTTAAACGATCGTACTTGGTGGCGCTGGGGTCTTTCATCGGATCCGAGGTGTAAACACCATCGACCTTGGTGGCTTTAAGGACGATATCGGCCTCGACCTCGATGCCGCGCAAGCAGGCAGCCGAGTCGGTGGTAAAAAATGGGTTGCCGGTACCGGCGGCAAAAATCACCACCTCGCCTGCATTTAAACAGCGAATCGCGTGGCGACGATCGTAATGCTCGACAATACCACTCATCGGAATAGCAGACATAACCCGCGAGGAGATATTGGACCGCTCCAGCGCATCGCGCATGGCCAAGGCATTCATCACAGTGGCCAACATGCCCATGTGATCGCCGGTAACGCGATCGAGCCCGGCTTGGCTGAGCGCTGCGCCGCGAAACAAGTTGCCGCCCCCGATCACCAGCCCCACCTGAACACCAATACCCACCAGCTGGCCAATCTCAAGCGCCATTTTATCGAGCACTCTGGGGTCGATGCCAAAACCCACCTCGCCCATCAGCTCTTCGCCGCTTAATTTAAGCAAAATGCGTTTGTACTTTTTATCCCGAGAATTTGGCATAGGTAGGGCTCCGCAAGGCTGAAGTAGGTAAAAACGGGGGGCAGTTTACAACAAAAGGAGGACGGATGGGCATCCGACCTCCTTTTTTTAGACGCAAAATAAAGGACTTACGACTTAGAGGCGGCAACTTGGGCAGCAACTTCAGCTGCGAAGTCTGACTCTTCCCGCTCGATCCCCTCGCCCACTTCAAAGCGAACAAAGCTCTCGATGGTGGCCGAGGCGTCTTTTGCCAGCTTGCCAACGGTCAACTCTGGGTTCTTAACAAACGGCTGCTCGATCAGGCTGCCTTCTTTAAGAAACTTATTGATGCGACCCATGGTCATTTTTTCAACGATCTCGGCGGGCTTGCCTTCCATATCAGGCTGCGCCTTGATGATCTCTTTTTCTTTCTCAACCAGATCGGCCGGCATATCTTCGGGCTTAACCACCTGTGGGTTAACCGCCGCCACGTGCATGGCCACATCGCGCGCCAGCTCGGTGCTGCCGCCGTCAAGTTTAACAACGGTGGCTATACGGTTGTTGGAGTGAATGTAGATATCAATCAAACCGCCTTCAACGATAGCCACACGGCGTACACCGATGTTTTCACCGATTTTTTGTACCAGGGCCTCACGAGCGGCTTCAAGCTCGCCCGCCATCAGCGCTGCGGTATCGCTTTGCTTATCGTTAAACGCTTTGTCCAGCACGCTGCGGGCAAAAGTTAAAAAGCCTTCATCCCGTGCGGCAAAGTCGGTTTCACTGTTGACCTCAACCACTACTGCGTAGCTGTTGTCGTCGGCCACTTTAGCCAGCACCACGCCATCGGCAGCGGTACGGCCGGCTTTTTTAGACGCCTTAAGGCCACTGGCCTTACGCAGATTTTCAATCGCCAGATCGACATCGCCATCGACCTCGGCCAGAGCTCTTTTACACTCCATCATACCCAAACCGGTACGATCACGTAGTTCTTTAACCATTGATGCAGAGACAGCTGCCATCTATCTATCCTCTCTATGAATCCATTGGAAAAAAAGGGGCGCAGCCCAACGGCCCACCCCTTTTACGTCTTACTGTATCTGTTGCAGAGACAGCCAGGCGGCGGTATTACTCCGCAGCAGCCTCGCCCTCAGCCGCAACATACTCATCTTTGTTGGGGACTTGTTGCGCTTGTGCAATACCTTCAGCACAGGCATCGGCAATGGCCGTAACGTACAGGCGAACCGCGCGAATGGCGTCATCGTTGCCAGGGATCACGTGATCGATACCATCTGGGTTAGAGTTGGTATCGACAACACCAATCACTGGAATACCCAGCTTATTGGCCTCGGCTACCGCAATACGCTCGTGGTCAACGTCAACCACAAACAGCGCATCGGGCAGACCACCCATATCTTTAATACCACCGATGGAGCGCTCTAGCTTGTCCATATCGCGGGTACGCATCAGAGCTTCTTTTTTGGTCAGCTTCTCGAAGGTGCCATCTTTGGCTTGCGCTTCAAGATCGCGGTAACGGCGAATAGAGGCACGGATTGTTTTGTAGTTTGTCAGCATGCCGCCCAACCAGCGGTTGCTCACGTAAGGCATACCGACACGCTCAGCCTGCTCTTTAATGACTTTTTGTGCGGCGCGCTTGGTGCCAACAAACATAATTTGTTTTTTCTGCGAAGCCAGCTTTTTTACCAGCTCGAGGGTCTCATTAAACGCAGGAACCGTGTGCTCCAGGTTAATGATATGGATCTTATTGCGAGCACCAAAAATGTAACGGTCCATTTTTGGGTTCCAGTAACGGGTTTGGTGACCAAAGTGGACACCCGCTTGGAGCATATCTCGCATGCTTACTGTAGGCATAATTGTATTCCTAATTGTATCGGGTTAGGCCTCCATACACCCCGCCAGCCAACCCTATAGGGCACCCAGGCTGTGCGTGTCGGTATATGTGTGACGTTAAGGTTTACCGTCCAAGGCAGGCTCAAATAACGCAAGAGTTTGCACGGACGGCGCGCTTTATACCACGGCTGACCCCGCGATGGAAGCTTTTGGCCCAATTAAGCGGCCATAACAAACCCCCGCACGGGGCTATTATGCGCCGTATTTTACCTGTTTTACGCCCCCTCAAAGCTCTTAACTGCAGCAGCAGCTGGGCTACCACGGCGTCTGCTGCGCCGCACTTTTAGGCCAGCAACCCGCGCGTGCTGTAGTCCTGCGCGCCGATCGGTTAAACTAATGGCTACCGTAAAGCGCGCTCGGTTGAGCGCGAGCAGTCTAAAGTGAGAATCCATGAGCGTATCCATTAAAACCCCTGCAGACATCGAAAAAATGCGTATCGCAGGTCGCATGGCGGCCGAAGTGTTAGAAATGATCGAGCCCTACGTGGTCCCCGGTGTCACCACCGCCGAACTCGACCGGCTCTGTCACGAGCACATGGTAAATGTGCAAAAAGCGATTCCGGCCTGTTTAAATTACCGCGGCTTTCCAAAGTCTATCTGTACCTCGGTCAACCACGTTATTTGTCACGGTATCCCCTCAGAGAAAAAAGTACTAAAAAATGGCGACATTATTAACATCGACGTCACTGTTATCTACGAGGGCTTTCACGGCGACACCAGTAAAATGTACTACGTTGGCGAGGTCGCGCCGCACGCCAAGCGTTTGGTCGATATCACCCAGGAGTGTCTCTATAAGGGCATCGAGCTGGTAAAACCTGGCTGCCGTTTAGGCGATATCGGTGCCGTTATCCAGCAACACGCCGAGTCTAATTACTATTCGGTGGTGCGCGAGTACTGCGGCCACGGCATTGGCACCGAGTTTCACGAAGAGCCGCAAGTGCTGCACTACGGCCGCGCGGGCACCGGATTGATTTTAAAAGAGGGCATGACCTTCACCATCGAGCCGATGCTCAACGCCGGTAAAGCACACACCAAGCTCAAGCGCGACGGCTGGACCGTCGAGACCAAAGACGGCCGTCTGTCGGCTCAGTGGGAGCACACTCTTGCGGTTACCGCTGACGGCGTCGAGGTGCTGACCAAGCGCACCGAAGAACCTTTTTAAGCTATGGCTCGCGCGCTGACGTCTTATCCTGCTCGGCCACTGCTGTTTTTTGACCAAAGTCGATTCCGCACAGCGCTGGCCGAGCACCCTCCTATCACCGTTTTTAAAGACGCGATTACCGCCGCTAACGCCCAGTTTGACGTGCGCTTTTGCGAGGGTGAGGATATTCGCACACTGGTGCGCGAGCGCGCTTATTTTGTCGACTGCCTGCTGCACTACGCGTGGTACCAACTCGATTGGCCCGGCGGCATTAGCTTGGAGGCCGTCGGTGGTTATGGCCGCGCCGAGCTGCACCCGCACTCGGACATCGACCTGCTGATTTTGCTGGAAGAGGGTTTAATTGCCCAGTGCCAAGACAACCTCGAGCAATTTTTAACCCTGTTATGGGATATCGGTTTAGAAATAGGCCACAGCGTGCGCACCCTACCCCAGTGTGTTGAGATCGCCCGCAACGATATCACCGTCGCCACCAGCATTATGGAGTCGCGCACCATAGCCGGCGATCCAACCCTGCACGGGCAACTGTTAAAGCTCACCGGGCCGGATAAGATCTGGCCGGCCGATGCGTTTTTTTTGGCCAAATTTGCCGAGCAAAACCTGCGTCACGAGAAGTACAAAAACAGCGAATACAACCTCGAGCCACACCTTAAAAACGCCCCCGGTGGCCTGCGCGATATTCAGATGATCGGCTGGGTGGCTAAACGTTTTTTTAAAGTCCGCACCCTAAAGCAACTGCAAGGCAAAGGCTTTTTTACCGAAGAGGAGTTTTTACTGCTGCAAAATGGCGAGGCGTTGTTATGGCGTGTGCGCTACGGCTTGCACATGGTGGCCAAGCGCCCCGAGGAGCGTTTACTGTTTGACCACCAGCGCGAGCTGGCTAAGCTGTTTGGCTACAAAGACACCGACGAGCGACTTGGCGTCGAGCAGTTTATGCACAAGTATTACCGTTTGGTCATGTCGCTGCGCGAGCTAAACGATGTTTTATTGCAGTTTTTATACGAGGCCATTTTACAGCGCGGCGTGAAAAAAACCGTAACGCCCATCAACGAGCGATTCCAACGCCGCGATGACTACATTGAGGTGGCCCACATCTATGTGTTTGAAGAGTCGCCGGCCGCCCTGTTAGAGATTTTTGTACTGATGGCGCAAAACCCCGACATCAAAGGTGTGCGCGCCTCTACCATCCGCTTAATGCGCGAGAGCCGCCACCTTATCGATGACGCTTTTCGCAGCGACAACCACAACAACCAATTGTTTTTGCAACTGTTTAGCTACCCGGCGCAGTTAGTTGACGGTTTAAAACGCATGTCCCGCTACGGTATTCTCGGTTTGTATTTACCCGAGTTTGGCCGTGTGACAGGGCAAATGCAGCACGACTTATTTCACATCTACACGGTTGATGCGCACACGCTGCTGCTGATCCAAAACGTGTGTAATTTTCTGCAGCCGCAAGCCAAAGAAGACTTTCCCGTCGCTTGGCATGTGGTACGCCATATGCCAAGCATTAAGATCTTGTTGCTGGCCGGGTTGTACCACGATATTGCCAAAGGTCGCGGTGGCGATCACTCGATGCTGGGCGCACAGGATGCCCTAGCGTTTGCCCGGCGACACAATTTATCGCAACGCGAAACCCGCCTCATGAGCTGGTTGGTTGAGAAGCATCTATTAATGTCCTCGGTGTCGCAAAAACAAGACACCTCAGATCCTGACGTAATCCACAGCTTTGCCCACTTGGTGGGAGACCAAACCCACCTTGACCACCTGTACGCTTTAACCGTGGCCGACATCAACGCCACCAACCCCAGCTTGTGGAACTCTTGGCGCGCCAGCTTACTGCGCACTTTATACCTAGAAACAAAACGCGCCCTGCGACGCGGCCTAGAAAACAACATTGACAAACAAGATTGGATTGAAGAGAACCAACAGGCCGCCATCAGCCGTTTAAACCGTCACCAGATCAGTACCGAGCAATGCCGGCAAGTATGGCAGGACGTCAACGAGGAATACTTTTTACGCGAGTCGCAGCAGGACATTGCCTGGCACACAGAGGCGATCATCAAACATGGCGACGCCCGCGGCCCCTTGGTTTTGATCCAAGAAACCGCCAGCCACGAGCTGGAGGGGGCGACGCAAATTTTTGTTCGCAGCAAAGGCCGCAACCATGTGTTTGCCGGCGTCACAAGCGTACTAGACGCTTTAAATATAAACGTGCAAGGCGCGCGAATTTACAACTCAAAAACCGGCTACACTCTGGGTACTTTTTTTGTCTTAAACCAAGAGGGCGAGCCGCTGGGCACCAACGCCAAGTTTTTGCAGCGTGTCTATCACGCGCTTTACCAAGAGCTTAGCGCCAGCGCCAACAGCCGCCGCTTAAGCACCCGGCGCACACCCAGACGCTTAAAACATTTTTCACACCCCACCCGTACCAACATCCGCAACGACATGCTCAGCGGTTACACCTCGCTGGAGGTAACCAGCCCCGACCGACCTGGCTTGCTGGCATGCATTGCACGAATTTTTATCGACCTTGAGGTGCATTTGCAAAATGCCAAAATCGCCACGCTAGGCGAGCGCGTTGAAGATACTTTTTATATTACCGACAGCAGCGGTCAACCACTTTCTGACCCGGCTTTATGTCAGCGCCTGCAAGATGAAATTTGCCGCCAGCTTGACGACCGGGTCGATCGTGCGGCAGGGTTATAGCCCCGCAACCAACCCACCCATCACTTAGTGGCATTGCCGTTAAATACCTTGACGACACCCTATGAATAAATACATAACACAACTACAAGCCTACCCCACCGAGAAGCTAGCCGCCCTTAAGGCGGGTATTACACCGCCTCGAGAGCTGTCGCATATTGCGCTCTCGGTGGGCGAGCCTAAACAGCCGCCACCGGCAATTGTATTGCGCACATTAAAAGACAACCTCGACCGAATGGCCCACTACCCGCCCATTAAAGGCCTGCCCGAGCTGCGCCGCGCCATCGCCCAGTGGGCCAGTAAACGCTTTAACTTGCAGCGTGCGCTCAACCCAAAAACGCAGGTTTTACCCGTGAGCGGCACCCGCGAGGCGCTGTTTTCGTTTGCCCAAACGGTTATTGACCGCCATGGCCATCAACCCTTAGTGGTGTGCCCCAACCCGTTTTACCAGATCTACGAGGGCGCAGCCTTATTGGCCGGCGCTACCCCCTATTTTTTAAACTGCAGCGCCAGCAATGATTTTATACCCGACTTTGCCAGCGTACCGGACACGGTGTGGCAACAGTGTCAGCTATTGTATGTGTGCTCGCCGGGCAACCCCACCGGCGCGGTGATGAGCTCAGAGCAGCTGCAACAGCTTATTCACCTGGCCGATCGTTTTGATTTTGTCATTGCCGCCGATGAATGCTACAGCGACTTGTACCTGCAAGAGGGCCAAGCGCCGGCCGGATTACTGCAAGCCTGCAGCGATATGGGGCGCCACGATTATCGCCGCTGCGTGGTGTTTAACAGCTTATCTAAGCGCTCTAATTTACCCGGCATGTTATCGGGTTTTGTTGCTGGCGACGGGGCGATACTGAAGCAGTTTTTACACTACCGCACCTACCACGGCAGCGCCATGCCAATCCCCACACAACTGGCCAGTAGCGCCGCGTGGCAAGATGAAGCACACGTGTTAGCCAACCGCGATGCCTACCGAGCTAAGTTTGATGCAGTGCTCGATATTTTAAACGGCTGCTTACAGGTACAGCGGCCCGAGGCGGGTTTTTACCTGTGGCCCAAGCTGCCCATTAAAGGCGAGCTGTTTGCCCAGCGTTTATTTGCCGAGCAACACATCACCGTACTGCCCGGCGCCTACTTAGCGCGCGACACCGAGAGCGGCAACCCAGGGGATGACTATGTGCGCATTGCACTGGTCGCCAGCGAGGCCGACTGCATTGACGCGGCCCATCGAATTCGTCACTTTGTTACAAGCCTTACACCATGAACACAAAGCAACAAGATACGCCTGCAAGCACACCGGTTAACTTAAAAAAAGCCGAGCGTGTGGCACTGATCCAGCAAACATTAAATGAGCTCTACCCAGAAACGCCCATACCGCTGGATCACTTTGATCCTTACAGCTTACTGATTGCCGTTTTGTTATCGGCGCAATGCACCGATGCACGGGTCAATCTGGTAACCCCCGCCCTCTGGCAGCTGGCCGACAACCCCTACGACATGGCCAAAGTGCCAGTAGAGCAAATCAAAGCGGTGATTCGCCCCTGTGGTTTATCGCCGCAAAAATCCAAAGCGATCTCTGTACTGTCGCAGCGTTTGGTGAATGAGTTTGACGGCCAAGTACCGGCCGATATGGCAGCCTTAGAAACCCTGCCGGGGGTAGGCCACAAAACCGCCAGCGTGGTAATGAGCCAAGCGTTTGGCATCCCCGCGTTTCCGGTAGACACGCACATCCACCGTTTGGCCCAGCGCTGGGGTTTAACCAATGGTAAAAACGTCGTGCAAACCGAGAAGGATTTAAAACGTTTGTTTGCCAAACAAACCTGGAACAAACTGCACTTGCAAATTATTTTTTACGGCCGCGAGCATTGCACCGCCCGAGGTTGCAACGGCTTAGTGTGCGGCATTTGCCGCGCCTGCTACCCGGCGCGCAAACACCCTAAAAAAGTGCACAAACCGTAAAACAAAAATTATTTTTATTTCTAAATCCCGGAGAGAAAATGACACAGCCAATTTTGTACGGCATTAAAAACTGCGACACCGTAAAAAAAGCGCGCCAATGGCTAGACGCCAATCTAGACGGCTACCAGTTTCACGACTTTCGCGCCGACAGCTTAACAGAGGCCAAAGTACAACAGTGGATCGACGCATTAGGGCTGCAAAGCATCGTTAACAAACGCTCTACCACCTGGAAGCAATGCAGTGAGGACGATAAAGTTCGCATTTTTGAGCCAGCCCACGCAGCGGCGCTGATAGTCGCCAACCCAACCATTATTAAACGCCCAGTGCTAGAGGCCGCCGGCACCACTCAAGTGGGTTTTAACCCCGAGCAATACGGCAAAACCTTTAACTAACCATGGCGCGGGCCATCAACACGTTGCGCGCCCGCGTTAACCCCTAAGCATTTACGTACGGGCTTTGCGTCTGGATACGAATTTCGCCCATCAAAGTTTTGTGCACCGGACACCGATCGGCAATCTCTATCAAGCGCTGATGTTGCTCTGGGGTTAAATCACCTTGGTAGGTTAACTGCCGCTCAATCACGCCAATAGCGCCCTCTTGACCTTGTTTAACCGAGTCACCTTGGGCGTTAACACGGCGATGTTTTAAGCGTACCTCTAGCTGCTCTAGCTCGAGTTTTTTGTGGTTAGCGTACATCCGCAGCGTCATTGAGGTACAGGCCCCCAAAGACATCAACAATAAGCCATAAGGGTCTGGGCCTATGTTAGTGCCGCCTTTGTCTTTCGGCTCATCCGCTTGCCACTGATGATCAGCGGTGTACAAGCCACGCAAAAATCGAGTGTCTTGCTCAGTCACCAGCACCTCGCCAGCAGCAACCACTGGACGGTTTTGGCTTTGGGGTTTAACAGGCTCCAGTTGCAAATAACGGCTGGCCCAAGCAGTTAAGGTTAAGGCCACATAATCGGAGTCTTTTTGGTTACTCAGCAAGTGGTCGGCATCGTCAAGGGAGACAAAACTTTTGGGGTGCATGGCCGCTGTAAATATTTTAGTGGCCTCGCCCACCGCTACCACCTGGTCGATCGGCGAGTGAAAAACCAACAGCGGTTTGCGCAACGCACCAATGGTTTGTTCAAGCGGCCAGTTTTCTAAATCCTCTAGCAGCTCTGCCCCCAGCTCGAAGGTGCGGCCGGCAATGGTCACAGGTGCACGGCCAGTTTCACGAATATCGCAGGCTTGATCGGTAAATAAGTGCTTAACATGGGCCGGCGACGCCGGCGCGGCAATGGTCACCACCGCCTGCACAGACTCAATACGCCGCGCCACAGCCAACACCGCCGCGCCGCCTAAACTGTGACCAATTAATAAGGCCGGCGCTTGATACTCGTCAGCTAAAAATTGCGCTGCGGCCTCTAAATCCGACACATTGCTGCTAAACGTGGTGTTGGCAAAATCGCCCTCGCTGCCCCCCAAACCGGTAAAATCAAAGCGCAGCACCGCGATGCCCTGATCGGCCAAAGTGCGGGCAATACGGGTCGCGGCAATGACATCTTTACCACAGGTAAAACAGTGGGCAAACAACGCAAACGCCTTGGGGCTACCGCTGTCGGGTAGCTCCAACGCACCCGCTAAGGTGTGGCCTTGGGTATTGGTAAATTCAACCTTTTGACGTGGCATAATGACTCCAAGTAAAGCAACCAATAAGAGCACTCGCCCTTAACGTTTGGACAAACTCCGCTAAGCCCGAGCAATAATGGCCAAAGCCTCGCGGTTATAGGCTACCCGATTGGCAATGCTTTCATCTTTAGGCCGAATGCCGAGCTTAATCCCTACAATATCTAAGCGGCTCGCATCCGCCGCGTGAAGGCATTGGTGCATTTGAGTTTCGGTCATTAGTGAGCCGGCAGCTCCAATACGAGCATTGGGCGACTCAGCAGCTGGCATATGGGTATCCTGCCAAGCGCCATAGGGCGTGTCCTGATCGGATACCCCAGAGAACATCAACCCTGCCAACAGGCCGGCCTGCTTTGCCTGCTTAATATGATCAAGCGCACCTGTCACCGAGCGCGCCTCGATCACCGAGCGACCCCAGTTAATCACAACTCCCACATTGCTATCGAGCGTATCATTCACCGCTTTAATCGCTTGTATTTCATCCGACAAAGAAAGAAAGCCTTTTGCGGGCGCCTGCCCCTCAAGGTAACTGTCGCAATGCTCAATAACGATACGAGCGCCCTGCCAGTCCCAGCTTAACATCGTTTCTAATGACGCTTTAAGTGATGCCGCTGACGAGCGAGCGCGGCCTTGATTAGGGGCCGTTTGCACCTCTATCGCTGTAACACACCGTCGCCCTGCGTGGGCGTTTAACTTGGCAATCGCATCGCGGGCTTTTGCCATAAACACCAACGCCTGCTCGCGGCCCGCCGCCGCATCCGAGGCAATGCCAAACTCTGGGTTTTTAGCAATCGCCGACATAGTGCCAGGCACACAGGTAACAACAAACGACCACTCAGGATCGATATTGCTTAAAAACCACTCATCGTCGTGGGCGTGTAGGCTCTCGCCCAAAAAAGGATGCTCTAAACCTTTAATAGTATCAAGGGCCTTTAATTCGCGGTAAAAATCGGCCTCTAACTCTGGATCCCAACCCGAGGTGCAAGGGGATGATGCATAAGCGCCTACGTAATATGACACGGTGAAGTCCCCTAATGGCTGAGGCATTTATTTTAGGTTAGCCCAAAAGACAACCCATTCATGTTAACGGCTTATTTTAGCACCCACCGGCCACCCTGTAAGCTAAACACAACTTGGTCACACCCCCTAGCCTGCAATCATTTCACAAATGGCGTGTTCATCTCATGTGATTAAAAGATGTGGGCTTATTGCCGCTTTGATAGTGGTCAGCCCATTAGAGAAAATGGCCTATCCGATAAAGGAGGTTAAGTTTTATAACTTGAGGTGGTCAGGGCTAGCACGGTAAAAGTGACAGCAAGGGTGAATCATGAAAACAACCTCTAAAGCACGCATTGGAAAGAACGAAAAAACGTAGGGATTGATGTCGAGAAAACTTTTCTAGACATCCACATTCTGGAGATCGATCGCATAGGCAAATTCACAATATCGCGAACGAGATCAACACCTTAACGGTACCTGTCAGCCTCTTCGCCCTGTAGACGGCTTTTATTCACCCCCTCCTGGGGCTCAGCGCTCCGCGGCAGCTAAAGCTATCCTAAATCGCTCCCGGCGATTTGCTCCGCCCACAGACTATTATAAGCTGATCCGACTTCCGAGAGGCCATTGTTCGGCTCGATTTTACTCAGCAGCCCTACCGAGCACTCTCAGATCTGCGGCTTTGGCTCATGCGTCACTCTACCCCCTACATCCATATAGGGGTCACAAGTTCCTGCCAAAACTTTATATACATGCCACGGTTTAATAACTCCGCTAGGTCGCCGCAATCTTGCCTTGGGAGAAAGCCCCCTAACGATTGCTTTGCATGGACTTCGATGGCGTTACAAAC
>Ga0209075_1001902_pt1 | contig 19109 bp, 16 predicted proteins | sample Stecom2011_FD_187523 | JGI IMG/M metagenome (GOLD analysis project Ga0209075, IMG submission 187523) | Agricultural soil microbial communities from Utah to study Nitrogen management - Steer compost 2011 (SPAdes) (version 2) | ecosystem: Environmental > Terrestrial > Soil > Agricultural land...
TCGGTGATATCTACCGCAAGCGGCAGAAATACCTCGGACGCAAGGCCGATTTCCTCCATCAACGACTCAGGATTGCGGGTGGCCGCTACCACACGATAGCCATTTTCGAGTAATTTTTTTGCCAAAATGAGCCCCAATCCCTTTGAGGATCCCGTGATGAACCATACTTTTTTCGCTTCCATTTTTTGTGCTGTTTTATTGATAGCACAAAGTTGCGAAAGCAGGAATTGCAAAAGGTAGCCCGATCAACGAATGCTGTAGCCAAATCGCAGATGTCAACAAAAAGCGATAAGCAAACGGGCTCACAGCCTATGCTCTGGCCGTTATTTGAGTGCAGGGCCTAAAAGTACAGCCTGTCTCAGCCCTTTCCGGCTCGGCTGCCTGCCTGATGGTTGATCAGCTGTCTCTTTCCTCATTTATTCATTACCTGTTCAATGAAACATAATAACTCTGCAAACAAACGATTACGTCAAACTATTCCCTCTCGATATGTGCTGTTTCTGCAGACTACGGATTTCTTTTTAAGTGATGGACAGTCCTGCGTCAATTCCGAATAATTTTTTAGATATAGACAAAAAGTCTATAGTCCGCTACACCATCTTTATTGAAGGCGTTGTGTTGTCCTAGTTGCTTTTGTCAGGTGATGCTGTCATTCACTACTACACGATTTGAATACCTGTAATTACCTGTAAGAAGTAAATAATGACGAAGAGGAAATCGCCCGTTCGTGCCACGGGGGCGGCGCTTTACCATTGACGAGGTGCTTATAGAAGACGCCATCAAAGAATAAAACATCTTTCACCAGGATACGGTTCTAGATATTGGCGCAGGACAAGGCTTTCTTACTGTGCATTTCTTGCAGAATGGGGCATAAAGTTATGGCCATTGAAAACAATTTGGCTTAAAGTCGATATCTTCAAAGGAAGTTCGTTAATGCTCAAAACGTGGAAGTTGTCGAATGTGATTACTGGAAATCCTTTGCACTTCAAATTTTGCTGATAAATATTCTCTCAGGGCTTGTTGTTGGCAGGTAGGAGAAGGCAGTCGGTTGCATAATTATTTCAGCAGTTGAACAGTGTTTTCATCTTTCTTTCCGCCATAAAATTTATCAAGCACTTTTTGAAACAGGGGTTGGGAATTCTCCAAGAGCGAAAATAAAGTCATCGACGATTTTAACTTCAAACTGTCAATACTCCCAAAAATTTCCACTGGATTATTGGTTTGTAAATTCAGGAGTTCGGCACTGATTTCGATTAGCCGAGTCCCTAAAATCTCATGGTTTAAGTACTCCGCTGCTTCGACTTGGTTTTTAATGGCATAGAACCTTGAGGTTTCACTGAAGCCTAGCCCGCTGATTTGCGGAAAAATATACCACATCCAATGCCCGGTTTTTCTTCCGTTCCTTACTTCTTTTAATGCTGTGTCATAAACGCCATCCTGTGCTTCCAAGAATCTTGATAAGTTGTTTTTAGTGGTCATAAAGAAATGGGTTTTGGTTAAGATTGTGATCCTAAGTTAACTAAAATCGAATAGTTCGTTGCTGATATTCAACCCACCATAGCGGGATGTTGGGGAGGTTTGCTTTATTATGCCACGGGTTTCACCCGCGGTTATTATTGTTGAAGCCTTCCATGCTTCTTTGGGGACAGATTGCCCATCGACTGATAAAGGTATCGACTGGATCGCTAAGCCTGTAGGGTTTGAATGTGCATAAAACCCTGTATCACCCAGGGTCACGGATACACTACTCCATCACCCCCGGAGGGGTTGAACAAGAGCTATGAGTAATTTATGGCTTATCGTAACAGATACACTTCGCTATATTCAAAATTGTTTTCCACCAGTAGTCTTGGTACTCATCTCCCGGTATTGCTTTTGCAAAAATAAACGTATCCATTCGATCGTTCCGGTTTTTCTATTAAATTTAAGCTATCTTAAACTCAATAGACCAATATAACCATGAACGAAAAGGAAAAGACCAATTTTTCCAGAAGGAAATTTTTGGGCACTGGATTATTAGGTGTCGCAGGTTTGACTACAATACCGCATGTAGGCATTGCGGAATCCTCGGCCAAGAGTAAAGTCTCCGCGCATGCCTCTGTGCTCAAGGTTGGGTTTATCGGGTTAGGGCGTCAGGCAATGGGTATATTAAGAGGATTTTTGCCTCTGCCGGGAATAGAGGTCGTGGCTTGTAGTGACGTTTACGGCATAAAAAGGAAGCGATTTTTAAAACGGGCCACGGACTATTATTCCCAAAACAGCCTAAATATCGAGGTAGAGGAATATGAAGATTATAAGGACCTTCTGAAAAGAGCCGATATTGATGCTGTAGTCATTGCTTCCCCCGACCACTGGCATGCCTTGATGGCCATAGATGCCTGCAAAGCCAACAAAGACATCTATCTTGAAAAGCCGCTTACTTTTACCATTAAAGAAGGTCAGGAATTGATAAAGGCGGTAAGGGCCAACAATATTGTTTTGGCAACAGGCTCCATGCAGCGGTCTTACGAAAACTTCCAACATGCCGTAAAGATGGTTCAAAAAGGAAGAATAGGAAAGGTGGAGAAAGTACACGCCTGTGTGGGCGGGCCCCCGAAGCCTTTTGACCTTCCCAAACAGGAAATCCCAAAGGATCTAAATTGGGAAATGTGGTTGGGCCCTCTGGATTCAGATATCCACTTTCATAATGATTTAAATCCTCCAATTTCTCTTGATCCAGTGGAAAACGAAAAAGTCTGGGGAGCATGGAGATGGTACAAGGAAACAGGAGGGGGGCTGACCACTGACTGGGGTGCCCATATGTTTGATATTGCCCAATGGGCGATTGGGATGGACCGGAGAGGACCGGTGGAAATTATACCTGCAGGGTACCAAGATACCAAGTACCTTACTTTTAAATATGACAACGGAGTCACGGTAACGGAACAGCCCTACGATGAAAAGGAAACAAGGGGATGTAAATTTTTCGGTAGCGAAGGTTGGATCGAAGTGTCGAGAGGCCAGTACAATGCTTCTGACCCTTCACTGTTTCCGGAACAAAAGGAGGTTTCTGGGAATGTTGCCCACTACGTTGATTTCATCGAATCGGTACGAAGACGCAAAGATCCTATAGTACCCGTGGAAGTCGGACATAGTACCTGCGTGACCTGTACCCTTGGCAATATTGCTTATGAGCTAAAAAGGCCTATAAAATGGGATCCGGACAAGGAAGTTTTTATTGATGATAAGGAAGCTTCCACACACCTACATAGGGAATATCGAAAGGGGTATGAGTTAGGTTAAGCTTTGCTCTCCAATGCGGAGCTAAAACGTCCTTTACAAAGTATTTAAGCCTGAGTTGTCCAACACCCGTTCGTGTCGGACAACTATTCCTATTTAAAAATGAGCGCGAAATTAAAGCTTCTTATTTCCTTTATTTAATGAACGTATCAACAATCAGATAAAACAGGATTGGCGATCCAGTAGAATAACCAAATAAAAAACGGACGAAGTACAACCCGTCCGTTTTAATTTATAGCAACTATTGTTGAATATTATCTCCTATCCATAGAAACATAGGACCTTTCGTTGGCGCCTGTGTAGATCTGACGGGGTCTTCCGATAGGTTCGTTATTCTCTCTCATTTCTTTCCATTGGGCAATCCAGCCAGGAAGGCGTCCCAAGGCAAACATCACGGTAAACATATCGGTAGGAATGCCTAGCGCCCGGTAAATAATTCCCGAGTAGAAATCCACGTTTGGATAAAGTTTTCTATCCACAAAATATTGGTCATTCAAAGCCGATTCTTCCAGTTCCTTGGCAATGTTAAGAATAGGATCATTCACGCCCAGTTTGCTTAAAACGTCATCAGCAGCCTTCTTGATGATTTTGGCGCGAGGATCAAAATTCTTGTAAACTCTATGGCCAAAGCCCATCAATCTAAAGGGGTCGTTTTTATCCTTAGCCTTGGCGATGTATTTTTTAGAATCTCCGCCGTCGGCTTTAATGGCTTCCAGCATTTCTATTACCGATTGGTTAGCACCTCCATGGAGCGGTCCCCATAGCGCGTTGATTCCCGCGGAAATAGAGGCATAAATGCTGGCCTGAGAAGAGCCCACCATTCTGACAGTAGAGGTGGAACAGTTTTGTTCGTGGTCGGCATGAAGAATAAGCAATTGATCGAGCGCCTTGACGATCACAGGATCTACTTCATATTTTTCTGCCGGAAGGGCAAACATCATCTTCATGAAATTACCACAATAGTCTAGGCTATTGTCTGGATAATTAACGGGATGCCCCATTTTATTTTTGTAAGCCCAAGCGGCAAAGGTCGGCATTTTCGCCAATAGCCGTATGATGCTTAATTGAATTTCATCATCGGAACGGTTAGGGTTCAGTGAAGTAGGGTAGAACGCAGTCAAGGAACAGATCAAAGAGGACAAGACACCCATGGGGTGGGCGACAGAAGGGAAACCGTCTAATATTTTCTTGATGTCTTCGTGAACAAGCGTATGGAGGGTGATGTCTCTGGAGAATTTTTCGTATTCTTCTACAGTAGGAAGTTCACCATATATTAAAAGATAGGAAACCTCCAAAAAGTTGGATTTTCCTGCCAGTTCTTCTATTCCATATCCTCTGTACCTCAAAATACCCTCTTCTCCATCAAGAAAAGTGATGGCACTTTGGGTTGCACCTGTGTTTTTATAACCAGGATCCAGCGTAATCAATCCTGATTCGCCCCTTAATTTGGCAATGTTGATCGCCTTCTCGTTTTCAGAGCCTTCGATTACAGGTAGTTCGTATTCTTTTCCATCAAAGGATATCTTTGCAGTTTCAGACATGTGCGTATATATTTATCTTATTTTGTTTTTTTAAAGTTCAATTTGCGCTTTAAGTTAAGAAATTAGTGCATATTTCACACCTCTTTTTATGCGGGAATATTCCTTTTCCGCCTACTACACGCTTGATCCATTTATTTTAAAAAACCACTTTTCAGTTGATCGTAAGTTAATGTAAAGTAAAAGCAGCGTATTCTATCGAAAAATCTAATTCCTTCGGAAGGTATTATTTTAGAAAATTGGTGCACCTTCAAATAAAATATGGCCCCAAAGGGGCCATATTTTTATTTACAGTAATTTTCAAAAACTTCTACAAGGTGGTCTCCGATGATTTTAGCATTCCTGCCTTCAATGTGGTGTCTCTCGATAAAGTGAACCAATTCGCCGTTTTTGAATAAGGCCATGGCGGGAGAAGAAGGAGGGTAGGGTAGAGAATATTCTCTTACTTTTGCAACCGCATCGGTGTCATTGCCGGCAAACACAGTCGCCAAAACATCGGGTTTGACCTCTGATTGATCCAAAGCATACTTCACTCCGGGTCTTGCTGCTCCGGCCGCACAGCCACATACAGAATTTACCACGATAAAGGTTGTGCCTTTATGTTCTTTTAAATGATTTTCAACGTCCTCGGCAGATCTGAATTCCTTAAAACCAACATTAGTCAATTCAGCACGCATGGGCGCTACTAATTCTTCAGGATACATAGCTATCTATTTATTTTGTTTCAATTCTTTTAATTATGTCTTAAAGACCACGGTCAACTATTTAATTGTCGAACATGGATCAGATTAACATCTTTTCCTTTTCAATCTACAGTCTCCGTCTCCGGTACTTTCTATAAAAAGCCTAACTCTAATTTGGCAGCCTCAGACATCATGTCTTGCGAAAAAGGAGGATCAAAAGTCAGTTCTACTTCAACACTGTTGATCCCCTCGATCTTTTCGATGTTGGACTTGACTTCTGAGGGAATGGATTCGGCAGCAGGGCAATTGGGCGACGTCAAAGTCATCAATACAAATACGTTGTTGACCGGATATACGCTTATTTCATATATAAGTCCCAACTCATAGACATCCACCGGAATCTCAGGGTCATATACCTCCTTAATTGCTGCAACGACCTTTTCCTTCAAGTCTGGAATATTCAAAACTTCATCTTTGTTCGTAACGTCTGACATGGCTTTATACATTAAATTTAGCCTGATAGGCTAAGGCAAATAATTTCATTTGCTTTATCATGGAAACCAATCCGTTGGACCGTTGAGAGCCAATGATGTTGTTCATCCCAATTTTGTTGATAAAGTATAAATCTGTATCCAAGATCTCCTGAGGGGTTCTTCCGGACAGAACCCGAATCAATAAACTGATCAAGCCCTTGGTAATATCGGTATTGGAGTCGGCAAGAAAGAAAACCTTATTGTCTTCAAATCTTGTTGTCAACCAGACTTTTGATTGGCAGCCTTTGATAATATTCTCCTCTATTCGCTCATTTTCCGGAAAAGGAGCTAATTTATCCCCGATCTCCATGATGTAATAAATAGTAGACTCCTTATCATCTCCAAGTATGCTGAATTCATCTATGATTTCTTCCTGGATTTCACGGGTATCTGTCATTTATTCTTGATTTTTGCGATTTTGCTCAGGCTTTGGTACAGCCGATCGATTTCATCTTTGGTGTTGTAAACAGAAAAGGACGCCCTTACAGTTCCCTCGATATCAAAACGCTTCATTAAAGGTTGGGCACAATGGTGTCCGGTCCGGACAGCTATACCGCCGGCATCCAGCATCATACCCACATCAAAGGGGTGCATATCTTTGATCAAAAAAGACAATATGCTCACCTTTTCCTTAGCCTCTCCGACGGGGATGAAACCCTTGATGCTACCCAAGGCTTCCTCCGCGTAATGCAGAAGCTCGTTTTCATGTTCCACCATTTTGGACTTGCCTAAATCATTGACAAATTCCAACGCTTTTTGAAAAGCAATGACGTCCGCAATGTTGGGAGTACCGGCCTCAAACTTAAAAGGAATATCGTTATAGGTGGTTTTTTCGAAGGTAACTTCCTTGATCATTTCTCCTCCGCCCATATAAGGAGGCATGGATTCCAGCACCTCTCTTTTTCCGTATAATATCCCCAATCCAGTAGGTCCGTAAATCTTGTGTGCAGAAAACGCAAAAAAATCACAATCCAGCTTCTGAACATCGATCTTCAGATGGGAGCTAGACTGCGCCCCATCCAAAAGCACCTTTGCACCAACTGCATGTGCTTTTTCGATAATGTATTCTACCGGATTGACAGTTCCCAATGCGTTGGAAACGTGGACGATCGAAACTAACTTAGTCCTTGGACTGAGAAGTTTGTCGAACTCTTCCAGAAGAATTTCTCCGTGGTCATTGATAGGAATTACTTTCAGAACTGCACCCTTCTCTTCACAAAGCATTTGCCATGGGACGATATTAGAGTGGTGTTCAAGTGTGGAAATAAGTATCTCATCCCCCTCGTGTATAAACTTCCGTCCAAAGGTACTGGCCACCAGATTAATTCCCTCGGTGGTTCCTTTTGTAAAGATCACCTCCTCAGGTTCCTCGGCATGAATGAAATCCTGGACCATGATCCGGGTTTTCTCATAATATTCCGTGGCACGGGCAGCCAACGTATGCGCACCCCGGTGAATATTTGAGTTGTCCAGTTCGTAATATCGGGTCAATGCCTCAATTACCGGTTGCGGCTTTTGGGTGGTAGCCGCATTGTCAAAGTACACCAAAGGTTTCCCGTTAACTTCTTGGTGAAGCACGGGAAACAAACTTCGTATATGATGGAGATCAAGATCCATTTTAGAATTCACTGCCTAACCTTTCCGCTACCTGCTGCGTGCAATAATCGCGTAATTCATCATTTTTAATATGTTCCAAAACCTGTCCGGCAAAAGCATAAAGCAAAAGTCCCTTAGCCTTTTCCTTGCCAATTCCTCTGGCTTGTAAATAAAACAAAGCCTCTTCATCCAATTGTCCTGCAGTACAGCCATGGGAACATTTTACATCATCCGCCCAAATTTCAAGCTGTGGCTTGGTATTAAGTATGGCATCTTCCGAAAGGAGGATGTTACTGTTCTGCTGGTAAGCATTTGTCTTTTGTGCCTCCTGTCTTACGAATATCTTCCCGTTAAATACTCCCCGAGATTGGTCAGCCAAGATACCTTTGTATAGTTCATTGGATTCAGAATGGGGCTTGATATGATCCACATTCGTATGGTTGTCCACATGGGTTTTTCCATTCAAAAGGTATAGGCCATACATATTCCCTTCGCAGTTTGAATCCAACAGATTCAGACTTAAATTGTTTCGGATCATCCCCCCCTGGAGGGAGATCACTGCAGAGGTAAAGGTACCGCTACGATGGATATCCGTCTCAAAGTTACTCACTTCAATGGCCTGCCTGTTTTGATCCTGTACCTTATAATAATAAAGATGGGAGTTTTCCGCTACTGTAATCTCAGTGACATCGTTTAGGAAATAAGCCTCGTCGTCCAAGCTGATGATCTTTTCGATCAAGGTTATTTCTGCGTTTTTTCCAACGTTAATAAAAACGCGTGGAAAGATTGTCTGTCCTACAACGGATTGGTTGAAGCTTAATAAAACCAAAGGTTTTTTCAGCACCTTTCCATCAGGTATTTCGATAAATACGCCGTCTTGAAACATCGTCGTATTCAAGACCGTAAAAGGGTCTTTTTCTAGCTTGGCGATTTTACCGAATCCCTTTGCTTCAGCTTCTTCAGCAACAAGGGATAAAGGAGCAATCCGAAAGTCCTCTTGATCCCATTGGGATAGTTCCGGAGCGAAGCGACCGTTATTAAAAACAATAACGTCCGCATCCATACCTGGAATTTGCTCGTTAGCGACCCGTTCGGCAGTTAATTGCGCAGGTGCCGCTTCCGAAAAATTGGAAATAGCGCCTTCCAATTTTTTGGTGATTTGTGTATACTTGTATTCCTCAGCTTTATTGGATGGCAACCCCTCTTCTTTCAAAAGGGATATCGCCCGGTCTTTAATACCGGTGAACTTTACAGGAGTAAGTCCATTGGCTATCGCCTCCAAAAAAGCTTCTTTTGGAGAATTCTTTGTTGATATAGTCATTGTTTGAGGATTAATCGGTTATCAATAGAACAAAAATTAAAGGACAGTACCTGCCACTTCTTCTTTTATCCAATCGTAACCTTTTTCTTCCAATTCCAAAGCAAGGTCTTTGGATCCGGACTTAACGATTCGACCATTGAAAATCACGTGGACGTAATCGGGTACTATATAATCCAATAATCTCTGATAGTGGGTGACGACAATAGTAGCATTATTGGCAGTCTTCAACTGGTTTACCCCATTAGCAACAATCCTCAAGGCATCGATATCAAGTCCAGAATCCGTCTCGTCAAGGATGGAAAGGGTAGGTTCAAGCATGGCCAACTGGAAAATCTCGTTTCTTTTCTTTTCCCCGCCGGAGAAGCCTTCATTTAAAGAACGGCTCAACAATTTTTGGTCGATTTCCACCAGTTTCATTTTCTCTTTCATCAATGAAAGGAATTTAACGGCGTCCAAAGCCTCAAGTCCTCTGTGTTCCCGAACCTGGTTTACGGCAGTTCGCAAGAAGTTGGTGGTGCTCACTCCTGGAATTTCTACAGGATATTGAAAAGCCAAGAAAACGCCTTCCCTCGCCCTTTCCTCTGGAGAGAGTTCCAGTAAATCTATACCTTTAAAAGACACTGCACCTTCTGTCACTTCATATTCTTCTCTTCCCGCCAACACAGAAGCCAAGGTAGATTTTCCTGAACCGTTTGGCCCCATTATGGCATGGACTTCACCTGGATTTACTTCCAGGTTAATCCCTTTAAGAATTGGTGTTCCTTCAACAGATGCGTGTAAATTTTTTATTGATAACATGATAATTAGATTTTTTCTTTAAATAGTTTATCCCACACTTCCTTCCAGAGTAAGGGCAAGTAGTTTTTGTGCTTCCACTGCGAATTCCATCGGAAGTTGGTTCAGTACTTCTTTGGCGTAACCGTTGACAATCAAGGCTACAGCATCCTCGGTGGAGATACCCCTTTGATTACAGTAAAAAATCTGATCTTCCCCGATCTTGGACGTAGTAGCCTCATGTTCAACCCTTGAAGTAGAATTGTGAATATCGATATAAGGAAAGGTGTGCGCGCCGCATTGGTCGCCCATCAAAAGGGAATCACATTGAGAGAAATTGACGGCGTTAGTGGCACGCTTGGCAACTTGTACCAATCCACGGTAGGAGTTTTGGGACCTTCCCGCCGAAATACCTTTAGAAACAATCCTCGATTTGGTGTTTTTTCCCAAATGGATCATTTTCGTTCCGGTGTCGGCCTGCTGGAAGTTGTTGGTCACTGCTACCGAGTAGAATTCTCCTATAGAGTAATCGCCTTTCAGAATTACCGAAGGATATTTCCAAGTAATGGCTGAGCCGGTCTCCACCTGTGTCCAAGATATTTTAGCATAATCGCCGGCACATATTCCTCTTTTGGTCACAAAATTATAGATTCCGCCTTTTCCATCTTTGTCACCTGGGAACCAGTTTTGAACGGTGGAATATTTAACTTCAGCGTTTTTCTTGGCATAAATTTCTACCACTGCAGCGTGAAGCTGATTCTCGTCCCTTTGAGGAGCGGTACAACCTTCCAGGTAGGATACGTAAGAATCATCTTCTGCAATGATCAGGGTTCTTTCAAACTGCCCGGTATTGGCAGCATTGATCCTGAAATAAGTAGATAATTCCATTGGACATCTTACCCCTTTGGGAATATAGCAGAAAGAACCATCGGAAAATACAGCAGAGTTTAGCGCAGCGTAGTAGTTGTCAGTGTAAGGGACTACGGTACCGAGGTACTGTTTTACCAATTCAGGATGCTCAGTAACTGCTTCGCTGAAAGAACAGAAAATTATTCCCAGTTTCGAAAGACTTTCCTTGAAAGTCGTCCCAACGGAAACCGAATCAAGTACCACATCCACAGCCACTCCTTGTAGCCGTTGCTGCTCCTTTAACGATATCCCCAGTCTTTCATAGATCTGCAGTAATTCAGGATCTACATCCTTTAAGCTCTTCGGTTTATTATCTTGCTTAGGCGCAGAATAGTATTTTACGGCTTGAAAATCAATCTTCGGATAATGTACATTGGGCCAGGTCGGTTCTGTCATGGCTTCCCAAGTTCTGAAAGCTTTAAGCCGCCAATCAAGCAGCCACTCCGGTTCTTCCTTCTTCGCCGAAATCCATCTAACTATCCCTTCATTTAAACCAGTGGCAGACTCGTCTGTTTCATAGTCGACAAACCAACCGTGCTCGTATTCTTTGGAGGTTAATTCCTCTAAGATTTCATTGTCCTTACTCATAAATAAAATTATTTAGACTAATTATATTTTGTGTCGCAAAGATACAACATTAATCCAATTAGTAATGTTCGCCAATCATTGTAAATCTAAAAAAATGCATTGGGATTGTGGTTTATACACTTGGTAACAAGGAGATTAGGTCAGAGGGGGCAGTCAAAAAGCAGTTGCCCACTTCATGAAATAATAGACTTTATTCCTGATAAAACAATATCTAAATTTATATTAGATTTGATCTTATTTATTTTTGGGGTTGTCGGCGAACAAATTGATCGGGCGATTAATACTTTCTTCTAATACGATCAGGGTTTCTGTTCTGTCTATTCCTTCCACCTTCTGGATCTTATTAAGGACCTCTCTCAGGTGGTTGGTGTCTTTACAAATGATCTTGGCAAAGATGCTGTAGTTACCGGTAGTATAGTAGGCCCTTACAACCTCCGGTATCTCCTTAAGCCAATCGATTACTTTGTCATAAAGGGAGCTTTTCTCCAAATAAATCCCCAAGAATGCAGAAATGTCATAGCCCAATTTGGAAAAATCTATATTGAGGGTGGCGCTTTTGACGATACCCATATCCTCCAGCTTCCGCATTCTCACATGGACTGTACCGGAAGAAACAAATACTTTCTTGGCAATTTCGGTATAGGGGGTTTTGGCATCTTCATTCAATAAGGAGATGATTTTTAGATCTACGTTATCGATATCTAAATTTTTGTCCATGTTTTTGATCGTTATTTGCTAATTTGTGAATAAAGATGTAAGAAAATTATCATTCGCCAAAAATAAACAGCAATTTTTTTTAATTTTAGTAACTAACCCGTTGCAAAATAGTTTGTTTCTATTGAGATGAAAAAATATAATTAGGCAATTCCCCTCATTTTCGGGATGTATTATAATGGAATGTCAAATTTGGTTTATTTTTTAACATCGCTGAATTTTTGAGCTATTCCCAACCGGGATTGAAGGTGCTTGAATTGTGATAACTACAAAATTTACTTGGCAGCTTTTAAAGAAGATTCTCTTATGATCAGTTCCGATCTAAGCGTGATGGTATCTGTATTTTGTAAAATCTCCCCTAAGAATCCTCCTAGATGATTGACAAGATTTTTCATGGCGATTTCTCCCATTTCAAAGGCTGGATAGTTTATAGTGGTTAATTTAGGTTCCATCAGACGGGAGATCATATCGTTGTTGAAGCCTACAACAGCGATCTCCCCGGGAACGCTTATACCTTCCTGCTTTAACGCATTGATGCAGCTTGCCGCACAGCTATCATTGGAGATGAACAGTCCATCGGGTAATTTGGCCATTTTTTTTAGTCTTTGGACTATACCATCGCCTGAATCCTCACTCAGATCCGATTGGAAGATGTTTTCCTCCAAATAGGGAAGTCCATGGTCCATCAACGCATATTTATAGCCTTTTAGCCGGTTGGAGTAGACATTGATTCGAGTGTTGCCTAATATGTGGACAATATGCTTGCAGCCTTGTGCAATCAGGTGTGCTGTTGCATTGTAGCCCGCCTGTATATTATCTATAATCACACCGGTGCATTCCTCTTGTTCAGCAACCCTGTCATAGAACAGCAGCGGAATTCCTTTTGTAATAAAAGGCCTGAAATGTTCTATATTAGTGGGATCATCCACCATCGACACAATCAGTCCGTCCACGCGGCTGTTGTACATCATCTGGGCATTGGCAATCTCTTTTTCCACAGATTCCAAAGATTGGCTGATGACAAGGTTATAGCCGGCTTCATTGGCCACCTTCTCCATTCCTGCAATCGCCGAGGACTGGAATGGACTATTGAGCCTAGGTACAATGACTCCTATATTATTGGTGCGTTTGCTCCGTAGATTGGAAGCAAAAATGTTTGACCGGTACCCCATGGTCTTTGCAGCTAGGATAATCCGTTCCTTCGTCTGCCCCTTTACTGCCGGATGGTTGTTAAGCGCCCTGCTCACGGTGGTCGGAGATATCCCCAAGTCTTTGGCAAGGTCGTAAATAGTGACTTCTTTATCCATGAACGAAGATATCGTTTTCATCATTATAAATGCAACCGATAACATTTTATTTTGTCCTTTTTCTTCTCAATACCTTTTTGCACAGGTTCCCGTTCTCTCCATATGCTGGGCTATGATCTCAAGCAGATCGATATTATCGTACTCCTTGGTAAAATATTGGGTGCAGTTTGAATGGATAATTTCTGAAAATAAATGATGCAATCGATTGTATTAAGTAATTTATATTTCTATGTTTACGCCTGTTAATAAACCCGAGTATCGCTATGAAGCTGCATTATTTTGTATTTCCCTTTCTTTTTTTTGGCTTTCTTCATAAGGCCGTGGCACAAGAGATTGCTACGCTGGAAATTACGATGCCGCAAGAGCCATTTGCTTCAGGAATACCCGTTTCTACGGATTTAAATGCACTTACCTACATCACTGATTCATTATTGGTCTTAGTGGAATCGGTGGATGGCAATGAGATACCTGTGAATTTTCAAATAGAACATGAAGAAGGCAGGAAACTGGTATGGATGCTCGATTCCAAAAAGCCGGGCAATAGGATCTTTAAACTTCTGCAGCGGCAGGCACCTAAAGGGGGTTACCTAATCACGTCTGAGATTCTGGACGGCGGGATTGTATTGGGGAATTCATCTCAGCCTTTGCTCCGATACAATTATGCCACGCTTATGCCGCCGGAAGGTATAGCTGAGGTTTTCAAACGAAGCGGCTTCATACACCCGTTTTGGTCACCTGGAGGAAAAGAACTGACTAGAATTCAAGCCCCTGACCATTACCATCATTATGGACTTTGGAATCCATGGACCCGGTTGGAATATGAAGGCAAGGTGGTTGACCTTTGGAATCTGGGGGAAAAGCAGGGTACTGTTCGGTTTGCAAATTTTATCTCCCGCATCAGCGGTCCAGTATATGGCTCTTTCAAAGTACTGCATGAGCATGTTATTTTTGAAGAAGCAGGAGAAGAAGTAGTCCTTAACGAAGTCCAGGGTGTAAGAATCTTCCAGCAAGAAAATTATCAAGACAGCTACATCGCTGATATTTCCATTGATCTTAATACAGCGACCGACCATAAAGTAATTTTAAAAGAATATCGATATGGAGGATTGGGATGGAGGGCCACCGAGAAATGGCATAGGGACAACAGTGAAGTGATTACCTCAGACGGTAGGAACAGGGTGGATTCAGATGGAAGTTTGGCAAGGTGGTGTATCGTTCAGGGAGAAATTGATGAAGAATATGCTGCGGTGTTGATGATGTCTTTCCCCACCAACTATAACCATCCTGAGCCTCTTAGGATTTGGCCTGAGGACATCTATGACAGGGGGGATGTTTTCGCAAATTTTTCACCTACTAAAGATAAAGATTGGGTCCTCGAACCTGGGAAAAACTACCGGCTAAACTATCGGTTTTATGTTTCAGATAAAAAGATAACCGCAGAGGAGGCCGAAAGGCTCTGGCAATATTACGCTCATCCTCCCACCGTTAATGTCATTTTGGCAAAATAAGAAAGGGTATAAAATATTTAATTTTCAATTATCCATTACAAAGATGATTAGTGACGAAAATATGGCTAATTTGATCAATCAATAAAAAAACATGAACACTGTTGTATTAAAACGTTATTTGCTAGGCTGCTTCATATTATGCCTATCCTTTTTGACCATTGATGTGGTTGCCTTTGACAAAAGCCTGAAAAACCTGCAAGTATTGGTGTATACTAAAAACGGGAAAGGGTATGTTCACGATAACATTCCTTATGCGGTAAAATCAATACAGAAATTAGGAGAAGAGCATCGCTTTAAGGTTACCGTTTCGGATAATCCTTCTGTCTTTACCGATGACAATCTAAAGCAGTACGATATTTTATTATTTCCAAGTACCAACAACGATGTATTTGATAACGATGATCAAAGACTGGCATTCCGCAGGTTCATTCAGGCAGGAGGGGGCTTTGTCGGTCTACACTCTGTAGTCGGGACAGAGAGAAAATGGGAGTGGTTTAAGCAGATGGTTGGAGGAACCTTCGTATGGCATCCAAAATTCCAAAGTTATCAATTGAACGTGATTGACGCCGCACATCCCAGCGTCAAAGGGATTCCTACGGTTTGGGAAAAGGAGGATGAGTGCTATTTTATTAAAGAAGTATATCCCGGAATTAAAGTAACTCTGGCGCATGATCTTGAAACCTTGGACCAAAGTGAGAAGGAGAGAATCGACGCATCATCCGTACCTTACTCTAAATTATACCCTGCAGTCTGGCATCACAATTTCGATGGAGGCCATATTTGGGTGAGCGCCTTGGGCCACGATATCAAGGATTATGAAGATCCGATATTTTTACAACACGTGGTTCAGGGAATGCAATTCGTTGCAGGCCAGTTGGGTAAAAAGGATTATTCCGAAGCATATGCAACTACCCGTGACACTCCCGTGCGATTTTAAAAACAAAAAATTCTATAAACTTATCCTTGAATGAAAAAGAATAAACCCACCGTCTCCAGAAGGAATTTTATGAAGTCTACTACCAAGGGTGCAATTGCTGCTTCCTTGGCGATTACCGGCTTCCCTACCATAGTGCCGGCGTCTGTTTTTGGTAAAAATGCGCCGAGTAATAAGATCAACATTGGACAAATCGGTTTTGGTAGAATTGCCAAAGGCCATGACCTGCCGGATGTCATGAGAAATGATATCGCAAGGGTCATTGCAGTAAGCGACGTGGACAGCAAACGAATGGATCTCGGTAAAGCTTGGATTGAGGAGCAATACGCCAAAAAGACCAACAAGTCGAATTACGTGGATGTAAAGACCTACAGCGACTATCATGACATGTTGGCCAATAAAGACATAGATGCGGTCATTATCAGTACCCCGGACCATTGGCATGCCCAGCCAGCAATGGAAGCCGCCTTCGCCGGTAAAGACATCTACCTTCAAAAACCGACGTCTCTCACTATAGAAGAGGGCCGTGCGATGAGCGACGCCGTACATCGGTCAGGAGTTATTTTCCAGATCGGTAGCCAGCAACGATCCGTATCTCCCTGGCCCCAATTTAAAAGAGCCTGTGAATTGGTGAGGAACGGTAGGATCGGGAAACTCCATAGTATTCAGATTGGTCTTCCCGGAGATCCAGCTGGGGGAAATACAGCAGAAATGCCTATACCCGAAAATCTCAACTATGATATGTGGTTAGGTTCCACGCCATATGAATATTACACCTTGGACAGGGTTCATTCACAGACCAATCTTGATGACCGTCCAGGATGGCTGCGATGTGAGCAGTTTGGCGCCGGTATGATAACCGGGTGGGGTGCCCACCATCTTGATATCGCCCATTGGGGTATGGGAACTGAGTATACCGGTCCTATTGAACTAGAGGGAAATGCCCAGTTTCCTACTTCGGGTCTTTGGACGGTGCATGGGGATTTCAAGGTACAAGCCAAATACGCCAACGGTGTCACCATGTATATCGGGGGGGATAATCCCAACGGGATAAAATTTGAAGGTGAGGACGGTTGGATATTTGTAACCAGAGGAAACGTAGGAGTCACTGCAAGTGACCCTGGCAGCGGGGGCAAACCCAGCCAGGCCTTTCAAGCCAGTGATCCAAAAATTCTCACTTCCGTCATTGGGCCGGATGAAATACACTTATATGAAAGCCCCGAACACCACAAAAACTGGTTGGATTGTATAGTCTCCCGTGAACAACCCATTACTCCGGCTGAAGTAGCACACCGTTCTTGTAGTGCATGTCTTTTGGCCCATACGGCGATGAAGCTTCCTAGGAAACTCTATTGGGATCCCGTTCGGGAGCGTTTTATAAATGATGATGAGGCCAATTCAATGTTAAAAAGACCACAGAGATATCCTTACGGTACGAACTATGTGTTGTCATAGGATGAAAAAAAATAATTGACAGTAAACCCAAAATAATTTCTATGTGAAAAATTCTTTAATTCAATCTTGGAGATGGTACGGTCCTAATGATCCGGTGAGCCTGGCAGATATACGACAGGCGGGTGCGACGGGAGTCGTTTCTGCCCTGCATCATATAGCCCATGGCGAGGTATGGCCATTGGAGCAGATTCTTGAAAGGAAATCCATCATCGAAACCGCAGGTTTAGAATGGGTGGTGGTGGAAAGCGTTCCGGTGCACGAAGCCATTAAAACCAGGGGAAAAGATTGTGAATTTTATCTACAAAATTACCGACAGACGCTGATCAATTTGGCTGAAGCCGGAATTGATACCGTCTGTTACAATTTTATGCCGGTTTTGGACTGGACACGAACCAATTTATCCTATCAGCTGGCAAATGGAGCGAAGGCCTTATATTTTGATTGGGTAGATTTGGCGATTTTTGACAAGTTCATTTTGAAGAGGGAAGGATTTGTTGATTTCTACTCTCAGGAAATTTTGGCCCAAGTGGATGAGCGGTATCATTTAATGGGCAAAGAACGATTTGATGAGCTTACTGGTATTATCTTGATGGGGGTGCCCACGGAGGGAAGCATTACACTTGAGTATCTTCACCAAAGCATTGAAGTTTATAAGAGCATTGGAAAGGAAGGTTTGCTGAATAATCTGGGGTATTTTTTAGAGAGTATAGGAGGAGTCTGTGAGGAACATGGGATTCAGATGACCATACATCCGGATGATCCCCCTTTTCCTATTTTGGGTCTTCCTCGGATTGCTTCGGGAAAGGAAGATATCAAGAACCTACTACATAAAGTCGATCGACCGTTTAATGGCCTTTGTCTTTGTACAGGTTCATTGGGAGCCGGGAAGGCGGAAGAACTACCTGATATAATGCGGTCTTTTGGTGATCGTGTCCATTTCGTTCATCTTCGAAACGTAAGGAAAGATGCTCTGGGCAATTTTTTTGAATCTGACCATTTGGATGGGGACGTGGATATGCATGCCGTCATGAAAGAGTTGGTACTGATCAATCAAAAAAGATACAAACCTATCCCTTTCCGTCCGGATCACGGACATCAAATGCTGGACGACTTGAATAAAACCACCAACCCTGGTTATTCAGCTATAGGACGGTTAAAGGGATTGGCAGAATTGAGAGGTTTGGAAGAGGGGGTACGGTGGGCCTTACAGCAAAAGGAACGGCAGCGTCTTCTTCAAATAGACGATGGGATCTAACAGAATCACTTAAATGACGAATAACCTATAACCCAATGACAAACAATCTGTTTATAACCAATTACAATTAACCCTAATATCTATGGAAAAATTTATTTACCAAAAATTGGGAATCTTGGTGTTCCTGATGTTTTTGGGTTCCAGTCTTCTGGCCCAAACAGTACAGGTGACCGGGCAGGTCACCGATGAATCCGGTGAGCCTATCCCAGGCGCCACGGTTCTTGTAAAAGGTACCACCACGGGCATGGCAACGGATATGGATGGACAGTATTCGCTTTCAGCCCCCTCGGATGCTGTGTTAGTTTTTTCCTTTATAGGATTTCAGGCTCAGGAAATTGCCATAGGGAACCGTTCCGTCATTGACGTCACCTTGGTGTCGGATTTTGGATCTTTGGAAGAAGTGGTGGTTATCGGTTACGGTACGGTTAGAAAAAGAGATTTAACCGGCGCAGTATCCTCGGTAAATGCGGATAAATATCTGAACGAAACCCCCAATTCGGTACAGGATATCCTTCGGGCTAATGCGCCCGGATTAATCGTAGGCATGGACGCTACTGCAAAGGGAGGAGGATCGTTGGAAATACGTGGGCGGACCTCGTTAAATGCCAACCGAAGCCCGCTTTTGGTGGTGGATGGTGCTATTTACTATGGTCAATTATCTGATATCAACCCCAATGATATAGAGAATTTGGAGGTTTTAAAAGACGCCAGTGCC
>Ga0209075_1001903_pt1 | contig 19107 bp, 15 predicted proteins | sample Stecom2011_FD_187523 | JGI IMG/M metagenome (GOLD analysis project Ga0209075, IMG submission 187523) | Agricultural soil microbial communities from Utah to study Nitrogen management - Steer compost 2011 (SPAdes) (version 2) | ecosystem: Environmental > Terrestrial > Soil > Agricultural land...
GAAAGCTTAGGTTTAAAACAAAAAAACAAACACTACTTCGATACGATTCAGATTGAAACAGATGCGAGTAAAGTAAAGTATTTAGCCGAGGCTAAAGAGATAAACTTCTATTACCCAAATGAAAATACCGTATCGATATCGGTAAACGAAACGACAAGCTTAAAAGACTTAAATAAAATCCTTTCAGTGTTTGGTGAGGCAGTAAAACAAGAGCCAAGTAAGATAACCACATTGATTACCGATAGAAAGGCTATGGCAGAATCTACCCTGCGAACAGAAGCTTTCTTACAGCAAGACGTATTTAACTCGTACCATAGTGAAACGGAAATGATGCGCTACATCAAGCGTTTAGAGCGTAAAGATTTAGCATTGAATCATTCTATGATCTCTTTGGGATCTTGTACGATGAAGTTAAATGCCGCTACGGAAATGTTTCCGATAACCGACCCACGATGGGGAAGCATCCATCCATTTGTTCCAATTGAGCAAGCAGAAGGATACCAACAGCTGATTAAAAAGCTAGAAAAGCAACTAAGTACTATCACAGGCTTTGCAGCAACTTCTATCCAGCCAAACTCTGGAGCACAAGGTGAGTACGCAGGATTATTAGCTATAAAAGCATACCACGAATCTCGTGGCGATCACCATCGTAATATATGTTTAATTCCAGCATCGGCACACGGAACGAATCCAGCGTCGGCAGTTATGGCAGGTATGAAAGTAGTAGTGATTAAATCCACCGAAAACGGAAATATCGATGTAGACGACTTACGCGAGAAAGCAGTTGAGCATAAAGATAATCTCTCTGCAATAATGATTACCTATCCTTCTACACACGGTGTGTACGAATCTGCGATAAAAGAAATTACACAGATAGTGCACGATCACGGCGGACAAGTATATATGGATGGTGCCAACATGAATGCACAGGTTGGACTTACGCATCCAGGAATTATTGGAGCAGATGTTTGTCACTTAAACCTTCATAAAACATTTGCTATTCCACATGGTGGAGGTGGACCAGGAGTAGGGCCAATTTGTGTTGCGGAGCAACTAGTGCCGTTTTTACCTTCCAACCCAGTTATAAAAACAGGTGGCGAAATGGCTGATTATGCAATTTCAGCGGCGCCATGGGGTAGTGCATTAGTATCGATTATATCCTATGGTTACATAACTATGTTAGGACAATCTGGATTGCAAAGAGCTACAGAGATAGCAATACTTAATGCTAACTATATTAAAGCTAAGCTAGCAAAAACAGGATATCAGGTATTGTATGAAGGGGAGAATGGACATGCTGGACACGAAATGATTATTGACTGTAGGCCGTTTAAAGCCAATGGGATTGAAGTAACCGATATCGCAAAGCGACTGATCGATTATGGATTCCACGCACCAACGGTTTCATTCCCAGTTGCTGGTACGCTTATGATTGAGCCTACAGAAAGCGAAAGCAAGGAAGAGTTGGATAGATTCTGTGATGCTATGGCATCTATTTACCAAGAAGTACAAGAGGCAACAGAAGCTGAAGAGAACAATGTGTTGCGAAACGCACCTCATACTTTGGGAATGCTTACCAGCGATACTTGGGACTACCCATATAGTAGAGAAAAAGCTGCTTTCCCACTTCCTTATTTACACCAAAATAAATTCTGGCCTAGCGTTCGAAGAGTAAACGAAGCTTATGGCGATAGAAACTTAATGTGTACTTGCGATCCTATAGAAGTATATATGGAAGCATAGTTTCACTAGAAAAACTAAATCTCCTTTCCGTAATACCGAAAGGAGATTTTTTTACCTGTAATTTTGAAGAAATATCGTATATTATACCAATGTTTTATAAATTGCCAAGTATGAAAGTATTTATAACAGGAAGCGGTAGTTATATCCCAACTAGGATTACCAAAAACACTTCCTTCGAGAAAAATGAATTTTATAATCCAGACGGCAGTTTAATCGAAACTGCAGGAAAACAGGTTGTAGACAAATTCCAGGAAATAACAGGGATTGAAGAGAGAAGGTATTTAGAGGAGAATATGGTCACCTCAGATATGGCATTTCTTGCAGCTGAAAAAGCAATAGCCGATGCTGGAATAGATCAAGAGGAACTAGACTATATTATAGTAGCACATAACTATGGAGATTTGCAAGTGCAGTCTTCGCAAAGTGATACTGTGCCAAGCCTAGGTGCTCGTGTTAAACACAAGTTAGGAATTAAAAATCCAAAATGCGTGGCCTACGATATCCTTTTCGGATGTCCAGGTTGGTTGGAAGCGGTTATTCAAGCAAATGCATTTATCCGCTCGGGTATTGCAGAAAAATGTTTGGTGATAGGGGCAGAGTCCTTATCTCGTGTTGTAGATAAGCACGATAGAGACTCTATGATTTATAGCGATGGTGCGGGTGCGGTTATTGTGCAATCTAAACCAGATGCAAAAGAAGGAGGAATACTTACACATAGCAGCGCAACTTATGCCTCCGAAGAAGCCCATTTCATCTATTTTGGAAGCTCCAATAAGCAAGAACTCAAAGAGAACAGAAGATACATAAAAATGTATGGGCGAAGGATTTATGAGTTTGCACTAACCTATGTGCCACAAGCAATGAGTGAATGTTTTGATAAAAGTGGACACAACATCAAAGATTTAAAAAAGATATTCATCCATCAAGCCAATGAAAAAATGGACGATGCCATCGTAAAGCGTTTCTACAGAAATTACAAAATGCAGGTGCCAGAGAATGTGGTGCCTATGAGTATTGGTGAGCTCGGAAACTCTAGCGTTGCTACTATTCCAACCTTATATGATAGGGTGAAGAATGGATACTATGAAGATCATACCCTAAATTCGGGAGATGTAATTCTTTTTGCTAGTGTAGGCGCTGGAATGAACATCAACGCTATGGTGTACCAAATCCCATAGACTTATAGATTTTATTTTAAAAATATAATACAGAGGCTTCTCAACTTAATGTATAGAAGGTGTAGAAGCCTTTATTTTTATTTTAGCTCTCAAGATGCGTAACTTTGTTGTAATCCTGTATTTAAAGCGATTAGCATGCGAGTATACATAGTTATTCCAGCATATAACGAAGCAGATTATATACGCGCAACTTTAGAGTCGCTAGCTGCTCAAACCTATTTACCAACAAAAATTTGCGTAGTAAACGATAATTCTACCGATGCTACTGCTACCATAATAGAAGAGTTCATTTCTAGATACGATTTCATAACCAGTTGTAAAACCGATTTTGAAAATCGACATTTGCCAGGAAGTAAAGTAGTACACACCTTTCAGTATGGTGTAGCGAGCTTAGACAAAAATTATGATATAATCTGCAAGTTTGATGCAGACTTAATTTTTCCTGAGAACTACCTAGAAACCATAGTGCAAGCATTCACTTCCAATCCCAAATTAGGAATGGCAGGTGGTTTCTGTTATATCCAAAATGAAGAAGAATGGGTGTTGGAAAACCTAACAGGACCTGATCATATTCGTGGTGCATTAAAGGCTTATCGAAAGGCGTGCTATAAAGAAATAGGTGGTTTGGTTCCTGCTATGGGATGGGATACACTAGATGAATTGTTAGCTTTGTTTTACGGCTGGAAGATAAAAACTTTACCAGAGTTAAGAGTAAAACACCTAAAGCCTACTGGACAGAATTACCATAAAGCGTCAAGATTCCATCAAGGAAAAGCATTTTATCAGATGCGTTATAGGTCGTTACTTACATTTTTAGCCGCTGCTAAACTGTCGGTTCGACGTAGAAGTTTCCAGTACTTTTGTGACTGTATGCTTGGTTTTATTAAAGCCTTTATACAGAGAGAACCTTTTTTAATAACTAAAGAACAGGGTCGATTTATACGAGGTTTTCGTTGGAGAGGAATCTACCATACCTATCTTAAAGTAGGAAAAAGTTAGTGAGTAAGCAGTTAATATGTATTTTTGAATAATGGAAGCGTAAGAGACGCAACTTTAAAGACACTTGGATTTATGAGGTTTATACAATACGTAGAGGACATTGGCTCTTACTTTAATATGTTAAGGCGAACGTTTAGTAGTTTTACTAAAAGGTCTGTTCTACGAGAACTTATATTTAAAGAAATCGATGATTTGATTTTGGGTTCTTTATATATTATCGCTTTTATATCTTTCTTTGTAGGTGGTGTAGTTGCTATTCAAACGGCACTCAACATGGACAATCCATTGTTGCCAAAAACACTTGTAGGATTTGCTACCAGACAATCTATTATTTTGGAGTTTTCGCCAACCTTTGTCGCCATCATCATGGCAGGTAAAGCGGGTTCCTTTATAACCTCTAGCATTGGCTCTATGCGTGTTACAGAGCAAATAGATGCATTGGAAGTGATGGGCGTAAATTCCTTGAACTACCTTGTATTCCCAAAAATAGTCGCCATGTTATTGTTCCCTGCGGTTATTGCAATTTCTATGTTCTTAGGAATTATGGGTGGAGGAGTAGCATCCGTTTATGGTGGGTTTGTAACCTTTACAGATTTTATTTATGGTATTCAACAAGATTTTATACCATGGCATTTGATGTATGCCTTCATTAAAACTTTTGTTTTTGCTTTTATTTTAGCAACGGTCCCTTCCTGGCAAGGATATTACATGAAAGGTGGCGCACTCGAAGTGGGGAAGGCAAGTACCAACTCCTTTGTGTGGACGAGCGTTTTGATTATTGCTTCCAACTTTATAATAACACAACTTCTTTTAAGCTGATATGATACGAATAGAAGATATACATAAGAGTTTTGGTGAGCAAGAAGTACTAAAAGGCATAAGTACAAACTTCGAGAGAGGAAAAACCAACTTGATCATAGGTCAGAGCGGTAGTGGAAAAACTGTGATGCTTAAGTGTTTGCTTGGACTTTTTGAACCAGATAAAGGGAAGATATACTATCAAGAGAAAGCGATTCAAGATATGGATATCGAACAAAAAAGACTGCTCAGAGAAGATATTGGGATGCTATTTCAAGGTGGAGCTTTATTTGATTCTATGACTATAGAGGAGAATGTTATGTTCCCATTACGCATGTTTACTAAGCAAAAAAGAGCGGAAATGCGAGAGCGTGTCAATACGGTGTTGAAGCGTGTAGACCTAGAAGATGTAAATAAAAAATATCCGGCAGAGATTTCTGGAGGAATGCAAAAGCGTGTTTCTATTGCCAGAGCTATTGTAAATGAACCAAAATACTTGTTTTGTGACGAACCCAACTCCGGATTAGATCCAAAGACAGCTACGCTAATAGACAACCTGATTCAGGAAATAACCCATGAGTATGACATCACTACTGTGGTGGTTTCGCACGACATGAACTCCGTAATGGAAATAGGGGAGAACGTTGTATTGTTAAAGAAAGGGAAGCTCGTTTGGCAAGGATCCAATGCCGATATCTTCTCCACTGAAAATGAAGATGTAGTAGACTTCGTTTACTCTTCCAATCTGTTTAGAAAAATCAGAGAAGTACAGAATATGAAGTTATAGCCCTCTTATTAATAAAGGGTCGTGTCAACTACGGGCGATAGATTATTATAGTATCCAATTTCATTTTTAGTCGTAACCACTTTTCTATTTTCTCTGCTTCTTTTTCTTGTTGGCTTATAGGAATGCCTTTTTTCCATTTTAGAGTTATAATAGGAAGGGTATCGGTGCTTTCAAAATTGGTTAGAATTCTATCCGAGTAGCCAAAGCTTTCCAGTCCTTCGTAGTTTATTTTTATCTCGTCGCTAAGCTGTTTAAAAGGAACGGTCTTTACTCTCATGAACGCAATTTGGTCTTCTAGAAATCGAATTCTTTCGTCTTTATTTTGAATTAACTGTTCATTTCTAACATACAGATCCTCTAAGATTCCAGCTCTAACTTCGCCAGAGAGTCTTTCGGCCATCTCGCCACTTTGGTCTGCGCCTTGAAAGATTCTTAATTTTGTATTGCTCAGCTTATCGGTTTCTTGCAAGCTAGCATGCCATTCGTTAATCTTCGATTTAGGTACAGGGCGCCCAATTAAATACACATCGATATACTGTGACTTGTAATTGTGGGTGAATTTTACCACTTCTGCGCCTTCGTACTTTATTATTGTTTTTACAAACTCTTCTGTTTTGTTTTCAAATACTTGTTGATCTAGTAATTTTAAGAAAAGCCAAACACTAGGAACCATAACCGCAATGGCAATTAATGTTGCTATTTGCGAAGTTCTTTTACGTCGCTTACTATTGGCATAACGCACCAAAGGAAAACCCAATAATTTTGAAACTATAAAAGCGGAAAGTGCTATAAATACCGAGTTTATGGTAAAAAGATACAAAGCACCACCTGCATACGAAGCATTTCCTACCGCCAAGCCATATCCCACCGTACATAAAGGAGGCATTAAAGCGGTTGCAATAGCTACTCCAAATATAACACTAGCAATAGTACCGCTTTTTGTTTTAGCAACTATCAATCCTAATCCACCAAATATGGCAATCAAAACATCTAGTATCGTTGGATACGTTCTAGCAATCAGCTCTGGCGTCTCTTTTGTGAGAGGAGATAGTTTAAAATAGAGGAAGGCGGTTAAAACACTCAAAACAACCATTACTGCCAAATTAATAGCAGAACGTCGCATGGTAATGATGTCGTTAATAGCAACAGAAACACCTATGCCAACAATAGGACCCATTAAAGGAGAGATAAGCATCGCACCAATTACCACAGCGGTACTACTTACATTGAGTCCAATGGATGCGATAAAGATGGAGAATATAAGAATCCAAACCGTATGTCCTTTAAAGGATATCTCTTTCTTTACCGCTTCAATAGTGGCATCACGATCCGAATCCGATTGGATATCAAAGAGTTCAATCAAGAACTTTTTAATATTCTGAAAAGTATTGAGCTTTACTTTATCAAACTCCTTCTCTGCGTGTGGAGTTTCTAATTCTCCTTTGTTTTCTGAGTTCTCCATTTAGCTATATTTAGTACTAAATTTATCTTCTATGTCTTGTAGTAAATCTTTAATCTCTTGCTCTTTTTTCTTGGGATAAAATAACAATACATTTTCTTTATCTACAACTATATAATCTTCTATTCCATCTAGTACAACTAACTTTTTCTTATCCGTATATACGATATTATTCGTTGCGTCTGTAAACAAATAGTCTGCTCTAACTATCGCATTATTGTCCTTGTCTTTCTCTAATTTTTCATGTAGGGATCCCCATGTGCCTAAATCACTCCAATCGAAATGCGCAGGAAGCACATATACATTGGTAGCTTTTTCTAAAATCCCATAATCAATAGAAATGTTTTCTGCCTGTGGGTATGCTTTAGAAACAAAAGCTTTTTCCTTCGAGGTATTATACGCATCATATCCAGCATAGAATAGTTTATGCATCGTGGGTAAATGTGTTTTAAAAGCTTGGGTAATGCTCTCTACAGACCAGACAAAAATTCCTGCATTCCAAACAAAATTACCAGCAGCTAGAAATTTCTTAGCAGTATCGTAATCTGGCTTCTCTCTAAATTGTATTACTTTCTTTATTGGAGTACTATCTTCTAAACTACTTTCTATGTAACCATAGCCAGTATTTGGAAATAAGGGTTTAATACCGAGTGTTAGCAACTTGTCTTCCATCTTTGCAGCCTGGAAACACGTGAGAATGTCTTGTGTGAATTTATCTTCGTCTTCTATCCAATGGTCGCTAGGCGCAATGAGCATGACGGCTTTGGGATTTTCTTTTTTTACCTTTAATGCTGCCATAAGTATGCATGGTGCAGTATTGCGCATGGCTGGTTCCAGAATAATCTGCTCTGGTTGTATTTCGGGTAATTGCTCTTGGGTTAAGTCAAAATACGATTCGTTGGTAAGTATGCGTATGTTTTCCGATGGGACTACTTTCTGCATTCGTGAAAAAGTGCGTTGCAAAAGGCTTTGTCCAGTACCTAACAAGTCGTGAAACTGCTTCGGAAAGCTCTCGGTACTTACTGGCCAAAATCTAGAGCCGATTCCACCAGCCATAATCAAAGCATAATTGTTCTTATCCATCCTTAGTATTTAATAGTTTAACTTCTGCGTTGGGGTCAAAAAGATAGGTTCTACCTGATTTTACTTCAATGCATTCATATCGTTTTACGCGTCGCTTGCCGCGTTTAAAAACCCTCCCATTATATAATTCAAAATAGGCGCCAAGTGGTAGTTGAAAAATGAAATTTAAATCATTTGGCGGATCGTATTGTTTTAGTGCAAAGGCCAACATCTGATCGGTGTCGGTAGTAGCAGTTGGATTTTCAAAATGTCGTAACAATAAAGGTAATAATTCTTTTGGAAATATCTCTTCTCGTAAGAATGGCAGCATCATTTTCTGAAAAGTGACTTTCCACTCTTTGCCATGTGGTTTTATTCTTCGACCAAAATGTGAGAATGCAACCAAGTGCGCCAGCTCATGAACCAGGGTGATTAAAAACTTATATTGGTTGAGGTTGGCGTTTATAGTAATTTGATGTTGGCCTGTTGGTAGTCTTCTGTAATCGCCATGTCGAGTAACCCTTTCATTTACTATTTTTAAGTAAACATTCGTTTCCTTAATAACTTCGAAGATTGGAGTTACGGCATTCTTTGGAATATATTTGGCTAAAACTTTTGACATATACCTAGCTGTAAATTATGGAGTGGTACTAGAAACCTGTAAGATCTTTCCGTTGTAATACGTAGCTCCTGTCAGTGAAAAATCTGCTATATACGCTGCCATTTCTTTCGGAGATAGAGGTGCTTTATACCCAGGGAATGCCTCTTCTAGCATTTCTGTTTGTACCGCGCCTAGAGCAAGTCCATTAAAACTAGGTCCATTTTCTTTATATTCTTCAGCCAATAGCTCTACCAAGCTCAAAACTGCTGCTTTACTACTGCTATAAGCGCTTAGTCCTGGAAATTTAACGCTTCCTTGAATACCGCCCATACTGCTTATGCATACCACGTGGCTGTCTTTTGGTAAAACAGGTAATAATGCTTTGGTAAAGGACGCAACGCCAATAACGTTTACTTCATAAACGTATCGGAATTCTTCCGTGCTTATCTCCGTAAAAGGCTTGTTTACAATGGCTCCAGAGTTATGGATCAACACATCTACCTGCTTCCAATTATCCTGTACATATTGCAAAACCGGGTTATGTGTGTCTTCTTTAGTAATGTCAAAAGCTAATCCCTTGGTGTTAGGAAGTTTTAAATCGTTTAGTTTTTCTGGGGAACGGGATAAGGCTAAAACCTGATGGCCGTTGTCCGAGAAGTATTTTACTAATGCTAGACCGATTCCGCGGCTAGTTCCGGTGATAATTATATTTTTTTGCATAATACAATAAACTTAGACATTATTCTTAAAATAAGATAGCGCATCCTCTAATTATAAAGAATGCGCTACCATATATATTGTTTGTAAAACCAATTATACAAACATGGTTATTGGATTTTCGATGTAAGTTCTTAGTGTTTGTAAGAATTTAGCTCCTGTTGCTCCATCTACCGTACGGTGATCGCAAGCTAGGGTAACTGTCATTCTATTTCCAATTCTAATCTCTCCTTCTTTTACTACAGGCTTTTGCTCTATGGCGCCTACAGAAAGAATGGCGGAGTTAGGCTGGTTTATAATAGAGGTGAACTCTTTAATACCAAACATCCCAAGGTTAGAAATAGTAAATGTACTGCCTTCCATTTCTTGCGGGGTAAGCTTTCTATCTCTAGCTTTTCCAGCTAGTTCACGTACTTCGGAACCTATCTGAGCAAACGACATTTGGTCTGCAAATGGCAATACTGGAACTACAAGTCCTTCGTCTACTGCAACTGCTACACCAATATGGATGTGTTTTGCAGTGATGGTTACGTCATCTTTCCACTGGGTATTTACTTGTGGATGCTTGCGCAATGCCATAGCAGAAGCTTTTACCACCATATCATTAAATGAGATACGTTGTTCTGAGCTTTCGTTTATCGCAGTACGTGCACTGATGGCATTATCCATATCCAACTCTACGGTTAAGTAGTAGTGTGGTGCAGAATATTTGGACTCTGCCAAACGCTTGGCAATCGTCTTACGCATTTGCGAGTTCTTGGTTTCCTCCCAAGTTTCTTCTCCAACTGGCACAAAACCATCGGCAGAAGCTCCTGGTTGGTAGTTTTCAATATCCCGTTTTATAATACGGTTGTTATCACCAGTTGGTTGTACGTGGTTGATATTGATATTGCGTTCTTCGGCTAATTTTCTAGCTAGCGGAGAGATAAATATTCTTCTATCGCTAGGTGTCGATTTTGCAGTTTTCTTAGGGGCAGAGCTAGTTTTTGGCTTCGTCTCCTTTTCTACTTTTTTCTCCTCTTTTTTAGGAGCTTCTTTTGCTGGTTTTTCCTTTTTGTCTGCATCAAAGTTTTCAAGGATTGCGGTAACGTCGGTGCCCTCTGGACCTAAAATAGCTAGAAGCTTATCTACTTTAGCAGACTCGCCTTCTTGAATTCCAATTTTAAGTAAGGTACCGGTGTAGAAAGATTCAAATTCCATAGTTGCCTTATCGGTTTCTATCTCTGCTAGAATATCTCCTTCTTCTACTTTGTCTCCTTCTTTCTTTAGCCATTGTGCAACCGTACCTTCGTCCATGGTATCGCTCAAGCGAGGCATAGTAATTACCTCCACACCTTCTGGAATACTAAAACTGGATTCTTTTTCTTCAGTTTCTACTTCTTCTTCCGAATCCTTCTCTTCTTCGTCAGTATCGTCGGAGGTATCTTCTGCATCTGGCGCATCTGATTTTCCTTCAAGTAAATCAGATATATCTTCTCCTTTTTCTCCAATAATTGCCAAAAGACTATCTACTGGTGCTGTTTCTCCTTCTTCTAATCCTATGTGTAGTAACACACCATCATAAAAGCACTCAAATTCCATAGTCGCCTTGTCGGTTTCTATTTCGGCCAAGATATCTCCTTCACTAACTTTATCGCCTACCTTAACTAACCATTTTGCAACGGTACCTTCTTCCATGGTATCGCTAAGGCGTGGCATGTTTATAACTTCTGCCATAATATCAATTATTGTTTTTTAGGTATAAAAGGATAATCCTCTTGTTCGTATACAGCGTCAAACATTACGTTTGCTTCTGGATATGGAGACTCTTCTGCAAATTTTTCGCATTCTGCAACACGTTCGCGAACGCGTTCATTTATTACATCTATCTCCTGTTCCGTAGCCCATTCATTTTCATAAATAACGTGCAGTACGTGGCTGATTGGATCTTCCTCTTGTTTCTGTTTAACTTCTTCTTTGGTACGGTAGTGTTGTGCATCACTCATAGAGTGTCCACGGTAACGATACGTGCGTAGTTCTAAGAAAGTAGGACCATCCCCACGACGTGCACGTTCAATAGCTTCGTGCATTTCTTTGGCAACCACTTCTGGTTTCATTGCATCTACTGCCTTGGATGGCATCTCGTATCCTAAACCTAGCTTGTAAATATCGGTGTGGTTGGCTGTACGCTCTACCGAAGTTCCCATAGCATATCCGTTGTTCTCTACACAGAAAACCACAGGTAGTTTCCAATTCATTGCCATGTTGAAGGTTTCGTGCAAAGCACCTTGACGTGTAGCACCATCTCCCATATAAGTTAAGGTAACAGCATCGCGCTTAAAGTATTTGTCTGCAAACGCAAGGCCAGCGCCTAAAGGTATTTGTCCGCCTACAATTCCGTGACCACCATAAAAACGATGTTCTTTAGAAAATATATGCATCGACCCACCTAAACCTTTGGAGGTTCCAGTTGCTTTGCCGTAAAGCTCCGCCATAACTCGCTTAGGGTCTTCTCCCATAGCTATTGGCTGGACGTGGTTTCTATATGCGGTGATCATTCTGTCCTTGGTCAGGTCCATAGCATGTATAGCTCCAGCTAATACTGCTTCTTGACCGTTATAAAGGTGTAAGAACCCTCGAACCTTTTGCTGAATATATACTTGGGCTAGTTTGTCTTCAAACCTTCGCCAAAAGAACATTTCTTCGTACCAGTTAAGGTATGTTTCTTTCGTAATTTTTTTCATCTATCAAACTATAAAAATTCTTCGATGCAAATTTGCATGGCTACAAAAATACGACATTTCAGTAGTATACAAAACTCAGGCTGATTTAAATATGCAATTTAAGAGGCTTTTAGTAGTTAATCGGGGTAGAGCCACGGTTTTTTTGAAGGCATGATGCCTGTTGTAGGAGTTTTCTAGGTGGTTTATAGCAATTCTTTCAAGAATATATAAACTCCCATGACCAATACGAACCAACCAAAGCCTTTTTTTAGCTTTTCTCCTTCGATTTTATTGGATAGTTTATTGCCTACAAAAATACCAATTATTGCAAGTGCTGTAACAGCAAGTAGTAACTGCCAGTCTATGATTTGGCTTTCTTGGAATAAATCGCCCAAGAAGCCTATTAAAGATTTTAATGCGATGATAAGTAAAGAAGTTCCTATCGCTTTCTTCATTGGTAAGTTGCTAAGCATAACCAACGCTGGAATTATTAAAAATCCACCACCTGCACCTACCAATCCAGTAAGTGTACCAACAACAACACCTTCTACCAAAATTAAAGGATAATTAAATTTCTGTTTGCTTTTTGCTTTTTCTTTTCCATTTTTCTTGGATCGAATCATAGAAGTAGATGCTGCTAGCATGAGTGCAGCAAATAATAGCATTACAAGCATGGGCTTGGTTATTTCTAAACCTCCTATTTTTCCGATGTTTTCTGGGATTGCAGGAACTAGATACTTCCTGGTAAGAAATACAGCTATAATAGAGGGAATCCCAAAAACAATGGTGGTTTTAATACTTACAAAACCTTCTTTGTATTTAGGAACTACGCCTACCAAACTAGTTGCACCAACAATGAACAAAGAGTAGGCAGTAGCTAAAACAGGAGAAACGCCAAAGAAATATACCAAGACTGGAACCGTAAGAATCGATCCGCCTCCACCTATTAAACCCAATGATAAGCCAATTGCTATAGATGCGATATATCCAATGATTTCCATAAACTGAAGTTGTTTAAGTAATTTTGATTTGAAAATGTAAAAGTCGGATTTATATACTACATCTTAAGTAGCTTTGGTTACATATCTTAAAAAGGTTTATTGTGCTGATTTCTAGCTTATATTTATACCACATCCGAAAATCGTATAAAATTTGAATAGTATAACAACTGTCTAATTAAAAATATACCTTTGCATACCATAGGAATATGGTATAAAAAATAGATTTCGAGTTTACATGAAAAGAATTCTGTACGTCTTACTATTGTTTTTCTGGGTAATGCTTGGCGCTATTGCTCAAGAAGAAGAGGAGGAGACAGCATTGGTCGAGAAACCACCAGTAGAGCTATATAAAATAATATCCAAAGATCGAGATACTACGTATTTGGATACCACATTGACTATCCATAAAATGTATCGTTTCAATTATCTTCGAAAAGATGATTTGGAACTGATGCCATTCTCTAACGTGGGACAAACCTACAATAAACTAGCTTACGATTTTGGGTCTATTAGTTTACGACCACAGTTTGTAGCGCAGGGACAGCATTATAGCTACAAAGAAGCAGACGACATAAACTACTATCAAGTACCCACACCGCTTTCTGACTTGTATTTTAAAACCGCCTTTAATCAGGGACAGCAATTGGATGCGTTTTTCACCATCAATACTTCAGAGAACTTCAACTTTTCTATTGCCTATAAAGGCGTTCGCTCTTTAGGGCATTATCAACACATTTTAACCAGTACTGGGAATTTTGAGTTTACTACCAATTACCAAGGCCCTAACAACAGATATCGCTTACGCGCTCATTTTACCTCTCAAGAAATTATGAATGAACAAAACGGAGGAATAAAAGCATCCGCTCTGCCTTTGTTTATTGAAAATGATTCGCAGTTTAAAGACCGAGGAAGGATTGATGTTAACTTTGAGGATGCAGAGAATGAGTTGTATGGCGTAAGGGCTTATGTAGAGCAGGATTATGGTTTGCTTCGCCCAGATAATGCAAAATCAGATATCCGTATAGGTGGAATTTTACAATATGAAGAAAAAACCTATTCCTATCGACAAGGTACAGCATATAGTGGGTTTGGTGCATCTTATGCAAATACCGATCTATATAAAAAAACCTCTTTAGTAGAGAATCAAGCTAGGGCGTATCTTGATTTGGAACAAGAGCATTTAGGGAAGCTACATGGATACATAAATTACTCTAATTATAACTACGGATATAATTCCATGCTCTATCTAGATCATGCAACGATAAGCAATCGACTAAAAGGAAATGCGGTAGAAGCAGGTGGGAAGTATGCCAATCAATATAAAGATATAAAGTTAGAGGCTGGAGCAGGAGCGCAGGTTGGTGGAGATTTTGACGGAAGCTATTTTTATGGAAGCTTGCAAGTTCCAATTCTAGAAGACCTAGCACTAGAAGCTAAAGCTAGTTTACAAAGCACTTCGCCAGATTACGGATTCTTGCTCTACCAAAGCGATTATGTAAATTATAATTGGCAGAACGATTTTAAAAATACTCGCAAACAAATAGCAAGCTTTAATATTCTTTCGGACCGATGGCTTAATCTAAATGCTACCTATACAGGGATTGATAACTATACTTACTTTACAATAGCAGAAGGCCAGGAAACACCAACTCCTTTTATGGCAAATGATAGGGTGGATTATGTAAAAGTAAAAGCACAAAAAGAAGTCACTTTTGGTAAATTTGGTGCTGAAGCTAGTCTGATTTATCAGGACGTGCTTAGCGGTAGCAGATATTTATCGGTTCCAAAGATTTTGACAAGAGGAACTGTTTATGTGCAAGACCATTGGTTTAAACGCGCATTATTTATGCAAGCGGGCATAAGTGTAAAGCATTTCTCTAAGTATCACATGAATGCCTACGACCCTGTGTTGGGCGACTTCTACGTGCAACGCGAGGCTAAGTTTGGTAACTTCCCAATGGTAGATATTTTCTTCAATGCAAAGGTAAGGCAAACTAGATTTTATCTTTCCTATGAACACATCAATGCTTTGTTCAGCAAACGAAATACGTATTTCTCTGCGCCAGACCATCCATATCGCGATGCCATGCTTCGCTTTGGATTGGTGTGGAATTTCTTTCAGTAAAATAAATCAGCCATCTTAATTTTAACTATAAGATGGCTGATAGTGTTTGAAAATAGAAGTGTTACTCTATAAGTCCCGCACGTTTTAATAACGCATCAGGACTTGGTTCTTGTCCGCGGAAGGCTTTGTACAATTCCATCGGGTCTTTTGTGCCACCTTGCGAAAGTACGTGGTCGTTAAATTTCTTTGCGATTTCTTTGTTGAAAATGCCATTCTCTTTAAAGTAGGCAAACGCATCGGCATCCAATACTTCTGCCCATTTATAACTATAATATCCTGCGCTATAACCGCCTTGGAAAATGTGGGAAAAAGCAGTGCTCATACAATTTTCCGCTACATCAGGGTATAATTGCGTGGATTCAAAAGCTTTGGTTTCTACTTCTTTTACATCGGTAAAGGTACTCGGGTCGTTATTGTGCCAAGTCATATCCAAAATTCCGAAGCTTAGCTGACGAAGGGTTTGAAGTCCTTCTTGGAACTTTAATAAGTCCTGGATTCGCTCTACATATTCCATAGGAATAAGCTCGTCGGTTTTGTAGTGTTTTGCAAATAGAGAAAGGGCTTCCTTCTCATAACACCAGTTTTCTAGAAGCTGACTTGGAAGTTCTACAAAATCCCAGTACACACTTGTTCCAGATAAGCTAGAATAAGTAGTGTTGGCCAAAAGACCATGAAGCGCATGTCCAAACTCGTGGAATAGGGTAGTAACTTCATTAAAAGTCAATAGCGAAGGTTTGTCTTTGCTTGGACGGCTAAAGTTACAGACGATAGAAATATGTGGTCTAATATCTTTTCCATTCTTTTTCTCTTGACTACGATAAGAGGTTTTCCACGCACCATTTCGCTTTCCAGGACGAGGGTGGAAATCGGTATACAGCAACCCCATCTCTTTTCCATTTGCATCGGTTACTTGCCATACCGTTACATCAGGATGGTAGGTGTCTACATCGGTTCTTTTCTGGAAAGAAAGTCCGAAGAGTTTTTTGGAAATAGTGAAAACGCCATCTAGAACTCTATCTAGCTGGAAGTAGGGGCGCAATAACTCGTCGTCTATTGCAAAAAGTTTTTGTTTTAATTTTTCACTGTAGTAAGCGCTATCCCATTTTTGTAGTGGGGTTATCCCGTCTAGCTCCTTAGCAAAATCTGCTAGCTCATCGCGTTGTTTTATGGCGCTTGGTTTTGCTTTTACTTTAAGGTCTTCTAGAAATTCAATTACACCCTCTGGAGATTTTGCCATTCGTTGCTCAAGCACAAAATCGGCATGAGTTCTGTATCCTAGAAGCTTCGCTCTTTTGTGTCGTAGGTTTACGATTTCTAGAACGATTTTCTCATTATTGAATTTGTTGTCTTGAAAGCCTCTTGCACCATAAGCCAAAGCGATTTCCTTTCGGAGTTCTCTGTTTTTAGCATAAGTCATGAAAGGAATATAGCTCGGGAAGTCCAAAGTAATGATCCAACCTTCTAATTCTTTCTCTTGTGCCAATTCTGCAGCAGCTTCTTTAGCACTTTCAGACAGACCTTCTAATTCTTTCTCCTCGGTTAAATGAAGTTGGTATGCATTTGTATCTGCCAAAACGTTTTGTCCGAAGTTTAAACTAAGCTTAGATAGCTTTGTGTCTATCTCGCGTAGTACTTTTTTATCCTCGTCGTTTAGGCCTGCTCCGTTTCTTGAAAAAGAAAGATAGTTTTTTTCTAAAAGTCTGCTTTGCTCAGGATTAAGATCAAGCTCTTCGCGTTTATCAAAAACAGTTTTAACTCGAGCATACAAGTCGCTGTTTAATAGGATATCGTTTTGAAACTCCGAGAGTAGGGGAGAAACCTCTTGGGCTATTTCCTGAATGGTTTCATTGGTTTCGGCGTTGTTGAGGTTAAAGAATATACTCGTAACTCGTCCTAACTGTTCGCCGGAGCCTTCCATAGCTTCGATGGTATTTTCGAAATTGGGAGCATCTGTATTCTCGGCAATAGCCTGTATTTCTTGTTTTGCTTGTTCTATTAATTCTTTTATAGCTGGAGAAAAGTGCGCTTCTTTTATTTTAGAAAAAGGAGCCCATTCAAAAGCTTGTAACAAAGGATTGTTCATAGTAAGATTTTATAAAGATTTTGCACCAGCAATAACCTTCTCTTTTAATTCGGTTTTATAGGCAGTAACTTTGTCCAATAGGTCGTTATTGCTAGCGGCTAATATTTGCACTGCCAATATTCCAGCATTCTTTGCGCCGTCCAATGCTACTGTGGCTACTGGAACGCCAGCTGGCATTTGTAAAATAGAAAGTACGGAGTCCCAGCCATCTATAGAGTTTCGAGATTTAATCGGCACGCCAATAACAGGCAATGGCGATAAAGAGGCTACCATTCCTGGTAAGTGAGCGGCACCGCCAGCTCCAGCAATGATTACGTTGATTCCACGCTTGTGTGCATTGGTTGCGTATTCATAAAGCTTGTCTGGTGTGCGGTGAGCCGAAACGATATCTATTTCGTGGTCGATACCAAACGCCTCTATAATCATTTTAGCTTCCTTCATGATAGGCAAGTCGCTAGTACTGCCCATTATAATTCCTATTTTCATGTGTTGTGGTGTATGTAGTTAGATTATTTGCTTAGGACAAGAATCGTTTTATTTACTTCCTCTGCAATTTCACGTGCTTTTTTCATGTCTTTGTTGACTATGGTAATATGGCCCATTTTTCTGAACGGGCGTGTTTCTTTTTTACCATAAATATGTGGTGTTACGCCTGAGATAGAAAGTATCTTTTCAATATTCTCATAGACCACTGGCCCGGTATAGCCTTCTGCTCCGGATAAGTTAACCATAATAGCAGGGATAATACTTTCTGTTGCTCCTAATGGAAGATTGAGAATAGCTCGTAGGTGTTGTTCAAACTGATTGGTATAGCTTCCTTCTATGGAATAATGACCACTGTTGTGAGGTCGTGGAGCTACTTCGTTTACTAGGATTTCTCCTTCTTTTGTAGCGAAGAGTTCCACTGCGAGTAGGCCAACATGCTCTAGGGCATGAGATGTTTTTTCGGCTACCTCCTGAGCTTTCTTTGCTAGTGTTTCGTCAATTCTTGCTGGACAAAGCACATATTCCACCTGATTGGCTACTGGATGGAATTCCATCTCTACTACTGGATATACTTTTGTTTCTCCGTTTTCATTTCTCGCTACGGTTACTGCAAGTTCGGTTTCAAAAGGGATTAAGTCTTCAAGTAAACAAGGCGCATCAGACACTTGCTCGAAGTCATTTAATGTTCGAATTACTTGAACGCCTCGTCCGTCATAACCACCGGTTCTGCTTTTCCAGACCGTAGGTAATTCAATACTTCCATTTTTTACTGCTTCTATGGCTTCTGTTTTGTTTTCAAAAACTTGAAAATCCGAAGTAGGGATACCATGTTTTTTGTAAAACTGCTTCTGTATTCCTTTGTCTTGAATATTTCTTAAAGTCTTTGGACTTGGGAATACCTTCCTTCCCTCTTTCTCTAGAGCTTCTAGCGCTTCTGTATTTACGTTTTCGATCTCTATGGTAACCACATCTGCATTCTTTGCAAATTCATATACCGTATCATAATCCATCAAGTCGCCTTGCATGAATTCATCGCATGCAATACGGCATGGGGCCTCATTACTAGGGTCTAAGACCTTTGTGTATACGTCCCACTTTCGAGTTTCGTAGAGTAGCATTTTACCTAATTGGCCACCTCCAAGGATGGCTAAAGTAAAGGAAGAAGAAAAATAGTTTGTCATTTTAGAAAGGTACAACAAGTTTGTAATATGTATATTTGTGTATTGTAACAAAAGTAGATGTTCTATAGCAATCTACAAAAGACAAGTTTGACTAGATGAAAAATATCGTATTATTTGGCCCTCCGGGAGCGGGCAAAGGAACACAAGCAGAAATTTTAAAGGACAAGCAGAATTTATTACACATA
>Ga0209075_1001904_pt1 | contig 19104 bp, 21 predicted proteins | sample Stecom2011_FD_187523 | JGI IMG/M metagenome (GOLD analysis project Ga0209075, IMG submission 187523) | Agricultural soil microbial communities from Utah to study Nitrogen management - Steer compost 2011 (SPAdes) (version 2) | ecosystem: Environmental > Terrestrial > Soil > Agricultural land...
AACAGGAAGAAGGCGAAGCCGGTGACCAGGAAGCGCTTGCCGATGCTGGTGTGATTCACCCCGGACAGCGCCCGCCAGCCGTGCGGCGTGCCCCACACCGCCTCGAAGCGGTCATGCAGGCCCTGCGGGTCGACCGGTCGGCGCGGGCTCATGGCGCCAGACCCTCCAGCCAGACCGCCAGGACCTCCAGCGTCGCCTCGTCGACGGCGTCATGGTCGGGCATGCCGTTGCCGGGCTTCAGGCGCTGGTGCTCGCGCAGCCAGCGGCGCAGACCAGCGGCATCGTTGGCGATCACCCCGGCACCCAGGGTCGGCCGCGAGGCCAGGTCGGTGAGATCCGGCGCCCGGCCTCCGGCGCTGACCCCGGCCACCCGGTGACAGAGCCCGCAGCGTTCGGCGAACACTTCACCGGCCGCGCCGGCTGGCGGCGCAACCGGCGGCTGTTCCGCACGGGCGTTCAGCCAGGCCTGGAACTCCGCTTCGGGCAGCACCTCGACATGGAGGATCATGTGGGCGTGCTGGGTGCCGCAGAACTCCGCGCACTGGCCGCGCAACACCCCTTCACGCGCCGGATGCAGACGCAGCCGACCTTGGCGGCCCGGGGTCATGTCCAGCTTGCCGCCCAGGCTGGGTACCCAGAAGGCATGGATGACATCGGCGCTGGCCACCTCGATGTCCACCGGTCGGCCCACCGGCAGGATCAGCTGGTTGGCAGTGATCACCCCCTGCGGATAACGCACCTCCCACCACCACTGGTGGCCGGTGACGGCGATGCGCAGCGCGTCCTCGCCGGGCACCGGCAGCATGCCGCGCGCCGCGTTCACCCCGTAGAACAGCAGCGCGGTCACCGTCACGCCGGGCAGCAGCAGGCCGCCACCGACCACCAGCCACTGCTGCACGCGCCGTGCCTGACGCTGGTCGTACTGCCGCGGCCGGCGGAACAGGCCATACAGCCAGAGCCCCGTGACCAGCAGCAGCACGGCGCCGGCCACGCTGCTCATCACCCACCACAGGCGCGCCAGCTCGGCGGCGGTGGCGCTGGCCGGATCCAGGGCCGACTGCGGCCCCCGGCAACCGACCAGCCACGGAACCGTGGCCACCGGCACGGTCCACAGTAGTGAACGCCCCCCGGAGCCGCGCCCATGCCCCGCGACACCCCCGAAGTCATTCCCAGCAACGCAGCCATCGGCGGCCATCCGCTGCACCCGATGATGATCCACTTCCCGGTGGCCGCCCTGCTCGGGCTGGTGGGCGCTGATCTGGCCTACTTCTGGACCCTGGATCCCTTCTGGTGGCGGGCCGGCCTGTGGCTGTCCGGGGTCGGCGCCTTCGGCGGCTGGATCGCCAGCAGCGCCGGGCTGGTGGACCTGCTCACGGTGGCGCAGATCCGTCGCAAGATCACCGCCTGGTGCCATGCGCTGCTGGCGGTGATGATGCTGTCCGTCGCCTCGCTGAACTGGGTGCTGCGCGTCGGCAGCTCGCCGGATGACGGCTACCTGCTGTGGGGGTTGGGGCTGTCGCTGCTCACCGCCGGGCTGATCGCCCTGGCGGCCTTTCTCGGCGGGCGCCTGGTCTACGAACATGCGGTGGCCGTGGTGGGACAGGAGTAGCCTCATGCCGGCCCCCAGTCGGGCTTGGCCAGCACCAGCCACAGGGTGAGCGCCACCAGCAGCGCCGCCAGACTGCCCAGCCCGGTGCATTCCAGCGCCAGCGCCCGCTCCGGCTGGCGCTCCAGACGCAGCACCAGCACACCGCACAGGGCATGGCAGAGGGCCATGCCCGCCACCGCCGCCAGTTTCAGGGCCAGCCAGCCGGCCCAGCGGCCGTCGAGCAGGAACAGCAGGGTACCGGAGCCGATGGCCAGCAGGGCGGCCGGGGTGGCGAACAGGGTGAAGACCAGGCGGACCGGATAGTCCGTCTCGGGGTGCAGGCGGGAGTGGTCACCCTGGGCGCTGGAGGCGATCAGCGCCGGCAGGTACAGCAGGCTGCCGCACCAGCACAGCAGGGCGGCGAAATGCAGCAGTTTCAGCCACGGCATCCGGGTCCCTCCAGAAGTGCCCGGCAAGCCGGGCGGCGGGTTCTGCTTGTGTGACCCGCCGCCGGCGAAACTGTTCAGCGCCTCAGGGCTGGCTGGCCAGCAGCGGTGGCAGTGCCTCGACCAGCTTCTGCACCTTCAACGGTGCGCGGATGAAGCCGTGCTGACGACCATCCGGGCCCAGCAGGGCCAGGTTGGCGCTGTGATCGACGGTGTAGTTCTCCTGGCGCGTGTCGCCGGGAATGAAGGGAATGCCGACTCGCCCGGACAGGGTCTGGATGTTCTCCAGTTCGCCGGTCAGGCCGCGAAAACCGGCGTCGAAGAAGCCCAGGTACTGCTTCAGCTGCTCGGGCGTGTCGCGGGCCGGATCCACCGTCACCATGAGCACCTGCAGGCGCTGGCGGTCCTCCTCGCCCAGCAGGCCCTGCAGCTGGCGCAGTTCGGCCAGGGTGGTCGGGCAGATGTCCGGGCAGAAGGTGTAGCCGAAGAACAGCAGCGTCCAGCGCCCGGTCAGGCTGTCGACCGCCTGCGCCTGGCCATCCTGGTCGGTGAGGGTCAGTGCCGGCAGCTCGCGACTTTGCGGCAGCAGGACAATGCCGGCATCGAGCAGGACCGCCGGATTCATCTGCTGGGTGCGGCTGAGCGCCTTGTAGACGGTCAGGCCCATCACCAGGGCCACCAGGGCGACGAGAACGGCTACGGTCGTTTGGGTACGGGTCATGTCGGCAACAACGGCAGGTAGTGGTCCACCAGCAGTGCGATGAACAGCAGGAACAGGTAGGCGATAGAGTACCTGAAGGTATCGATGGCGGCGCGTGGCCGGCTGTCACGGTACAGCACCCAGGCCCAGTACAGGAATCGGCCACCCAGCAGCAGCGCGCAGACCAGGTAGGGTACTCCACTCATGCGGATGGCGAAGGGCAGCAGGCTCACCGCCAGCAGGATCAGGGTGTACAGCAGGATATGTACCTTGGTGTACCGCTCGCCATGGGTCACCGGCAGCATGGGGATATCGGCCCGGGCGTATTCGTCCCGGCGGTGGATGGCCAGCGCCCAGAAGTGCGGCGGCGTCCAGGCGAAGATGATCAGCACCAGCAGCAGCGGCTCGGCGCTCAGGTGACCGCTGACCGCCACCCAGCCAAGCAGCGGCGGCGCCGCGCCGGCCAGACCGCCGATCACGATATTCTGCGGCGTGGCGCGCTTGAGAAAACCGGTGTAGATGGCCGCATAACCCACCAGCGAAGCCAGGGTCAGCCAGGCGGTGAGCGCATTGGTGAAGGTCAGCAGCAGGGCCTGGCCGACCAGGGCCAGCAGCAGGGCAAAACCCAGCGCGGCACGGGGCGAGACGCGGCCGCTGGTCACCGGCCGGCGTCGGGTGCGGGCCATCAGCGCGTCGATATGGCGGTCCACCACATGGTTCACGGTGGCAGCCGCGCCGGCGCACAGGCCGATGCCCAGGTTGCCGAACAGCAGCACCGTCCAGGGCACTCCGGCGCGGGTAGCCAGGAACATGCCCACCAGCGAGGTGATCAGCATCAGCAGCACGACCCGGGGCTTGGTCAGCTCCAGATAGTCGCGCCAGGTGGCGCGGGCGACGCGCTCGACATGCGGCAGGGTGGTCATGACAAGGCTCCTTCTCGGACGGCCTGGCGTTCCGGCAGCGGCCGCACCAGCAGCACGCCGGCCGGTCGGCGCAGGCGAAAATGGATCAGCACCATCATCAGCAGCAGCGCGGCACCCCCGGCGTTGTGGGCCAGGGCTACCGGCAGCGGCAGATGCAACAGCACGTTGGCCACCCCCAGCGCCAGCTGCAGCAACAGCGCCAGCAGCAGTCCCTTCGCCAGTCGCCGCAGCCCGGCGGCATGCAGGCGCCAGGCCAGCAGCAGGACAAACAGACCGACGACCAGCGCTCCCAGGCGGTGGCTGACATGGATGGCGGTCCGCGCCGCGCCGTCCAGCTGGCCACCCAGATAGTTGGGGCCCTTTTCCTGGGCCACATGGAAGCCATGGGTGAAATCCATCGGCGGCCACCACTGGCCCTGGCAGGTGGGCAGGTCGATGCAGGCCAGCGCCGCGTAGTTGGCGCTGACCCAGCCGCCCAGGCTGATCTGCCCGATGACCAGCAGCAGGGTCAGCCAGGCCAGCAGCCGCAGCAGGCGGGGAACCGCCGGCAGCGGCGGCAGGCGCCCGGAAAGGCGCAGGGAGAGCAGGAACAGCAGGCCCAGGGTGGCGAAGCCGCCGAGCAGGTGGGCCAGCACCACCTGGGGCCAGAGCTTGAGGGTCACGGTCCACATGCCGAATGCGGCCTGCAGGATCACCAGCCCCAGCAGCAGGAGCGGCAGGCGCAGCGGCTGGCCCTGGCGGTCGCGCCACTGGATGGCGCGCAGCGCCAGCACCAGGATCACCAGCCCCAGCAGGCCGGCGACATAGCGGTGCACCATCTCGTTCCAGCCCTTGTCGATTTCCAGGGGAGCGTCAGGAAAGCGCAGGGCGGCCACCTCCTGGGCGCGCTCGCTCATGGGCACGCCCAGGAAGCCGTAGCAGCCCGGCCAGTCGGGGCAGCCCAGCCCCGCATGGGTCAGGCGCGTGTAGGCGCCGAGCATGACCACCACCGCCGCCAGCAGGGTGGCGAAGATGGCCAGACCGAATCCGGGTCGACTCATGGTTCCCTCCTTGGAGCCGCTAGCCCAGGCGCGACAGCTTGAGCAGATGACGCAGGTCGTCGAGCACCGCCTTGCCGGCTACCCCGGCAGGGTAGCTCAGCACCAGGTTGCCCAGCGGATCGACGATCCACAGCCGGGTGCCGGAGCCGAAGGCGGCATGGCGGGCAGCGTCCAGTCCCAACCGGCGCAGCTGTGGATATTCCCGGGTCAGGCGGGCGGCATAGTCGGCGTCCGGGCCGGCGCTCAGGGCCAGGGCATGGCTCGCGCGGCCCGCCTCGCGGCCCAGGCCGATATGGATCTGCCGGGCCAGATAGACCAGCTCGCGGCAATCCGCCGCGCAACCGTGGGTGTCGGTCACCAGCAATTGCCAGCCGCCCCCGGGCTGGCCGGTCACGCCGAGATCGGCGAGGGTCTGCCCGTCGCCATGCAGCTGGCCGTGGAAGGTGCGCCCCTCCGGCACCCAGAAGCGCCACTGGTACATGGCGCCGGCCAGCAGCATGGGACCGAGCACCCCCAGCAGGATGAGCAGCAGTTGCAGCCGCCCCCGAGTGCGCGGTCCGACCTGATGTTCAAGATGCAGCGATGGATGCATCGCGAGCCTCCCGTGCCCGGTGGATTCCCAGATAGATGAACAGCGCCAGCAATGCCGTGGCCAGGGCGAACCATTGCAGCGCATAGCCCTGGTGCTTCTCCGGCGCCGTGGACACGCTGGGCCAGTTGGGTGTCAGCAGGCCCGGACCCGACTCCAGGCGCAGCTCCAGCAGCACACCGGGCCGGCGCAGCTCCTTCCAGACCGCCAGCGGCTCCAGACGGTTGATCAGCCTGGGCCAGCCCGTGGCATTGCCTGCCGCCAGCAGGCTGCGCCCCGGCGGCACATAGGCCCAGGCGATGAGCTGCAGCTCGCCGCCGGGCGTTTCGAACTGCGGCGCCACGCGGCGATCCGGCCAGGGCAGCCAGCCGCGATTGACCAGCAGCCAGCGGCCGCTGGGGTGGTCCATGAAGGGCTGGATCAGCTCGACACCGACCTGGCCCCGATGTACCCGGTTGTCCAGCAGCAGGCTGTGGGCAGCATCGAAGCGCCCGCGCAGCCGGACCCGCTGGAACGCCGGCGCGGACTGAGTGAGGAGCTCGGTCACCGGCACCGGTGGCGCCTCACGACGCTGCGCCTCGGCCGCCAGGATCTGGCGCTTCTCCTCGGCCCGCGACAGCTGCCAGAAGCCGAGGCCGCACAACACCGGCAGCAGGACCAGCACCGCCAGGCTCGGCAGCCAGCCCGGCCGGAAGCAGGGCCCTGCCCGTCTATACTGCTGCTTCCCCACTGCAACCTCCCCATGGAGCCGCGCGTGCTCAAGGCAGCGATACTCCTCCTGTTACTGGCCATCCTGGCGAGCCTCTTCTGTGCTCTGTATTTCATGCTCAGCGACGCCGGCCGCTCCAATCGCATGGTGTACGCGCTCTATGCCCGGGTGATCCTTTCCGGGCTGACCCTGGCGCTGATCGCCTGGGGCTTCTTCACCGGCCAGCTTCACAGCACGTAGACGAACACGAACAGACAGATCCACACCACGTCCACGAAGTGCCAGTACCAGGCGGCCGCCTCGAAGCCGAAGTGGTCCTCCGGCGTGAAGTGGCCGAACAGGATGCGTACGAACATGACGCTGAGCATGATGGCGCCGATGGTCACGTGGGCGCCGTGAAAGCCGGTGAGCATGAAGAAGGTGGCGCCATAGATGCCCGAGCCGAGGGTCAGCCCCAGCTCGGTGTAGGCATGCACGTATTCCTCGGCCTGCAGCACCAGGAAGGCGAAGCCCAGCAGCAGGGTCAGCGCCAGCCACAGCTTCAGCGGCTTGCGCTCATTCTTGCGCAGGGCGTGGTGGGCGAAGGTCAGGGTGAAGCTGGAGGTGACCAGCAGCAGGGTGTTGATCAGCGGCAACCCCCAGGGCCCGATGACCTCGCGGGGGCCGGGGAAGACCTTGGGGTCGGGGGTCTGCAGCAGCGGCCAGCTGTATTCGAAGCCGGGCCAGAGCATGTTGCTGATGCCCTTGTCCCCTTCGCCGCCCAGCCAGGGGCCCACCCAGTAGCGGATATAGAAAAGGGCGCCGAAGAAGGCGGCGAAGAACATCACCTCGGAGAAGATGAACCAGCTCATGCCCCAGCGGAACGAGCGGTCCATCTGTGCGCTGTACAGCCCGGCGCGGTTCTCGCGCACCACCGAGCCGAACCAGCCGAAGAACATCCAGATCAGCAGCAGCACGCCGATGAAGAAGATCAGCGGCCCGCTGGAACTGTCGCGCTGGGCCGACAGATCATTGAACCAGTGGCCCAGGCCGGTGACGGTGGTCAGCAGGCCGATGCAGGCAATGATCGGCCACTGGCTCTGGGCGGGGACGTAGTACGGCTCATGGGGTTGGGTGGCCATCGAAGTCTCCTATCCGTCCTGGGGCTTGCGACCCGTGATGTCGAACAGCGTGTAACCGAGGGTCAGGTGGTGCACATCGCGCGGCAGGTCGCGGTCGACGATGAAGCGCACCGGCATCTCGATCCGTTCGCCCGGCTGCAGCACCTGCTGGGTGAAGCAGAAGCACTCGGTCTTGTGGAACCAGGCGGCAGCCCGCGACGGCGCCACGCTGGGCACGGCCTGAGCGGTCATCGGCCGGTCGGTGGGGTTGCTGGCCACGAAGCGCACCTCGTGGCTGGCCCCCGGGTGTACGCGCACCTCGGCCTCCAGGGGCTCGAAGCGCCAGACCATGCCCTCGGCGTTGGTGGCCAGGAACTGCACCCGCACCGTGCGGCTGTCGTCCACCTGCTGCTCGCCCCGGAATTGTCCGGCGGTCTTGCCGTTGATGCCGAAGGCCTTGCACAGCACGTCGTACATGGGCACCAGCGCGAAGCCGAAGCCGAACATGGCCACCACGACCACCAGCAGGCGCGTGACCAGTCGTCGAGTGTCCGTCTGCTGGCTCATGTCCCGACCTCCCTCATTTCACTTCCGGCGGCGTCTGGAAAGTGTGGTACGGCGCCGGCGAGGGAAGGCTCCATTCCAGGCCCTCGGCGCCGTCCCACGGCTTGGCCGGCGCGGGTCTGCCGCCCCGGATGCACTTGATGACGATGAACAGGAACAGCAGCTGGGTGGCCCCGAACAGGAAGGCGCCGACGCTGGAGATCATGTTGAAGTTGGCGAACATCAGGTTGTAGTCGGGGATGCGCCGCGGCATGCCGGCCAGACCGAGGAAATGCATGGGGAAGAACGCCAGGTTCATGCCGATGAAGGACAGCCAGAAGTGCAGTTTGGCCAGGGTTTCGTCGTACATGTGCCCAGTCCACTTGGGCAGCCAGTAGTAGGCCGAGGCGAAGATGCCGAAGATGGCGCCGGGCACCAGCACATAGTGGAAGTGGGCGACCACGAAGTAGGTGTCGTGGTACTGGAAGTCCGCCGGGGCGATGGCCAGCATCAGCCCGGAGAAGCCGCCGATGGTGAAGAGGATGACGAAGGCGGTGGCGAACAGCATGGGCGCTTCGAAGGTCAGCGAGCCCTGCCACATGGTGGTGACCCAGTTGAACACCTTCACCCCGGTGGGCACCGCGATCAGCATGGTGGCGTACATGAAGAACAGCTCGCCGGTGAGCGGAATGCCCACGGTGAACATGTGGTGCGACCAGACCAGGAAGGACAGGAAGGCGATGGCGCCGGTGGCGTAGACCATCGAGGTGTAGCCGAACAGCGGCTTGCGGCTGAAGGCCGGGATGATCGCGCTGACGGCGCCGAAGGCCGGCAGGATCATGATGTACACCTCGGGGTGGCCGAAGAACCAGAACACGTGCTGGAACAGCACCGGGTCGCCCCCGCCGGCGGCACTGAAGAAGCTGGTGCCGAAGTGGATGTCCATCAGCATCATGGTCACCGCGCCGGCCAGCACCGGCATCACGGCAATGAGCAGGAAGGCGGTGATCAGCCAGGTCCATACGAACAGCGGCATCTTCATCAGGGTCATGCCCGGAGCGCGCAGGTTGAGCACCGTGGCGATCACGTTGATGGCGCCCATGATCGAGCTGATACCCATCATGTGGATGGCGAAGATGAAGAAGGTCACCGATTCGGGGGCATAGGTGGTGGACAGCGGCGCGTAGAAGGTCCAGCCGAAATTGGGACCGCCACCCTCCATGAACAGGGTGCTGACCAGCAGGCCGAAGGCCGCCGGCAGCAGCCAGAAGCTGAAGTTGTTCATGCGCGGCAGGGCCATGTCCGGCGCGCCGATCATCAGCGGGATCATCCAGTTGGCCAGGCCGACGAAGGCCGGCATCACGGCGCCGAACACCATGATCAGGCCATGCATGGTGGTCATCTGGTTGAAGAACTCCGGCTGCACGATCTGCAGGCCCGGCTGGAACAGCTCGGCACGGATCACCATGGCCATGCTGCCGCCGAGCAGGAAGGCACAGAAGCTGAACCACAGGTAGAGGGTGCCGATGTCCTTGTGGTTGGTGGTCAGTACCCAGCGCATCAGGCCCCTGGCGGGGCCGTGGTGGTCATGCACCGCATGACCGTGGTCGATCACTGCGTCGCTCATGTCCGTCATGTCCCTCACTCCTGAGCCTGTTTGAAGGCGAGCACGTCCTGCGGAGTCAGCATGTCGCCCACGTTGTTGCCGAGCGCGTTGCGCTCGTAGGTCACCACCGCGGCAATGTCCACCTCCGACAGCTGGCGGCCGAAAGCGGCCATGGCGGTGCCCGGCTTGCCGTTGAAGACGATGTTCAGATGGCCATCGATCGGACCGGTGGTGAGCGGCGAGCCCCTGAGCGCCGGGAACATCGGCGGCAGGCCCTCGCCATTGGCCTGGTGACAGGCCGCGCAATAGGTCTGGTAGACCTGCTGACCGCGTTCGACCAGCTCCTCGCGCGTCCATTCCTTGCTGGTCAGCTCCTTGAGCTGGGCCGCCTCGGCCTTGCGTTCGGCCATCCAGGCGGCGTAGTCCTCGGGCGTCTTGGCCTCGACCACCACCGGCATGAAGGCGTGGTCCTTGCCGCACAGCTCGGTGCACTGGCCGCGGTAGATGCCGGGCTCCTCGATGCGCGTCCAGGACTCGTTGATGAAGCCCGGGATTGCGTCCTTCTTCACTGCCAGTGCCGGCACCCACCAGGAATGGATGACGTCGGCGGCGGTGATCAGGAAGCGCACCTTGGCACCGACCGGCACCACCAGCGGGTTGTCCACCTCGAGCAGGTAGTGCTCGCCCTTGGGGGCCAGGTTGTTCATCTGCTCGCGGGTGGTGGTGAGGTTGCTGAAGAACTCGACATCCTCGCCCAGGTACTTGTAGTGCCACTTCCACTGGTAGCCGGTGACCTGGATGTCCACGTCGGATTCGGAGGTGTCGTAGATGTCGATCAGGGTGCTGGTGGCCGGGACCGCCATGCCGATGAGGATCAGCAGGGGAATGACCGTCCAGAGCACCTCGACGCGGGTGTTCTCGTGGAAGTGCGCCGGCTGCGGGTTGACCGAGCGCCGATGCACGATGCTCGACCAGATCATCACGCTGAACACCAGCACGCCGATGACCACACAGATCCAGAAGATGGTCATGTGCAGGTCGAACACCGAGCGACTGACCTCGGTGGCACCCCGAGGCATGTTGACGTCCCAGGCCCCCCAGGCGGACGAGTGAAGCACCCCGACCAGCAGACCCATCCAGAGTCGTGGATGTCGCATCATTGCGCTCCCTGTCGTTCTTGTTATCTGCCGACAGGGCCGGACTACCGGAGACGAGACCGCACGCTTCGCCGTCCGGGCCTCGGCCGGTCGGAAGTTAGGTCGTTCGCTTCGGAGTATAGACGGCGCGTCCGGTGCGCCAGGGGAGCCGACCGCCGGCGCTCGACGGTCAGGTCAAGGGGATGAGGTCAGCTGCGGGAGAACCGCGCGCGGGGTGTGGCCATGGGCACCACGTCCCCGTCGAGCGGCAGGAAACTGCCGCGCTCGGCGTCATAGGCCAGGATGGCGCTGGTCTCGATGTCGTACACCCAGCCGTGAATGAACAGCTGGCCGCTGGCCAGGCGCGCCGCCACCGAGGGGTGGGTGCGCAGATGGTCCAGCTGGGCGACCACGTTTTCCTGGGTGAGGATATCCAGGGTGTCGTGATGACCACAGCCGCAGTTCTCCTCGACCACGCGCAGGGCCACTTCGGCATGCCGCAGCCAGGCCTTGACCGTGGGCATGCGTTCCAGGCTCTGGGGATCGAGCACCGCCTTCATGGCGCCGCAGTCGGAATGACCGCAGACGATGATGTGCTGCACGCCCAGGGCCAGCACCGCGTACTCGATGGCGGTGGACACGCCGCCCATCATCTGTCCGTAGGGCGGTACCACGTTGCCCACGTTGCGGGTCACGAACAGGTCGCCGGGAGAGCTCTGGGTGATGAGCTCCGGCACGATGCGCGAGTCGGCGCAGGTGATGAACATGGCCCGCGGATTCTGCGCCGTGGCCAGCGCCTTGAAGAGTTCCACCTGCTCGGGGAACACCTCTTCGCGGAAACGCCGGAAACCGCCGACAATGCTGTTCAGGGCTTCCTCGGCGCTTTCGCAGCCGGTGCGCACCTGGATCGGAATGGCGTTGTGCTTGTACGGCATTGCGAAAACCTCGGTTCTAGAACGAATTTTGCACTGCAAGACGCAAAGCCGACCACGGAGAGTCACAGCCGTCGTCGGCACAGGCTGCACTATACGCTCGACGCGTGGCTCGCGACGGCACAACCGCAGTTCTGTTACGCCAACTAAGGTTCTGCATGAAGGGGTAACGGGGAGCCGCCATGAACTTGACTTCCATGCGCGCAATCATTCGTCAGGCCCAGCTGGAGGAACAGCGCAGCGGGCGCCTGGCGCGCCTGCTCGGCAACCGCCTGCCGCAACTGCACCCTTCCATCCGCCTGCCGGTGGAAAACGGCTCCGAAAGCCTGCTGCAGTTCGTGAACGCCTACATCGAGCAGGTGCCCGACCTGCTGGAAGCCGCCGCCCGGGTGGCCGAGCAGACGGGCCTGCAAGCCCATATCGATCCGCTGCTGCGCGTCGCCCAGGAGTTCTTCCAGGCGCCCCGGCATGCCGAGGCCGGCCTGGCGGCCCTGCTGGACGACGCCTATCTGGCGCAGCGGCTGATCGAGGAGGTCAACGACCGTTACCTGGTGCAGCTCGGGCGCCCGCTCATTCCCTTGGACAACACCACCGCCAACCTGATCGCCCACCAGCTGATCGGCGAGCCCTTCGCCAATTCCCTGGACCAGGCGATCTTCGACACCGTGGACGGCCTGCTCGACCCGGCACGCATGACCAGCGCCGAGCGCCAGACCTGTCGTACCTGCCTGGAGAACGAGGACACCCGGCAGGCATGGGAGCAGTGGCCCTGCCTGAGCCGCCAGCTGGGCATGGAGCTGCGCCTGGGCAGCCTCTGATCACCAGAGCGCCAGCTGCGCGCCGGGCGGGGAGAAGCGGCTGCAGTCCAGACCGCCCAGCTCGCGACGATCGAGCCCCAGCCGCCTGCAGGCCAGCTGGAAACGCCGGGCCAGCAGCTCGGCGAAGGGCCCCTCGCCGCGCATGCGCGTCCCGAAGCGACCGTCGTAGTTCTGACCGCCTCGGCACTGGCGCACCAGGCTCATGACATGCTCGGCGCGCTGCGGGAAATGCGCCTGCAGCCACTCCTCGAACAGCTCGGCGATCTCCAGCGGCAGGCGCAGCAGCACATAGCCCGCGCTGCGCGCGCCGGCCTCCCGTGCCGCCTCCAGCAGTCGCTCCAGCTCGGCGTCGTTGATCATCGGGATGATGGGCGCGCAGAGCGCCGCCACCGGCACCCCGGCGCCATTCAGCTCGCGCAGGCAGCGCAGCCGTGCGGCCGGCGAGGCGGCGCGCGGCTCCATGATGCGCTTGAGCTCGTTGTCCAGGGTGGTCAGGCTGATGGCCACGCTGACCAGGTTCTGCGCCGCCAGCTGCTCCAGCAGATCCAGGTCGCGCAGGATCAGCGCGCTCTTGGTGATCAGGTGCACCGGATGGCGATAGCGCAGCAGAATTTCGAGGGCCTGGCGGGTCAGGCGCTGCTCGCGCTCGATGGGCTGGTAGGCATCGGTGTTCACCCCCAGGGCGATGGGCGCGGGCACATAGCCGGGGCGGCTCAACTGCTCCTCCAGGCGTTCGGCCAGATTGGTCTTGGCAATCAGCCGGGTCTCGAAGTCGATGCCCGGTGACAGGTCCCAGTAGGCGTGGCTGGGCCGGGCAAAGCAGTAGATGCAGCCGTGCTCGCAGCCCCGGTAGGGATTGATGGAACGATCGAACCCCACATCCGGCGACCGGTTGCGGGTAATGACACTTTTTGCCAGTTCCTGACGTACCTCAGTGGCCCGACTCTCGGGCACCTCCTGGAACCAGCCGTCGTCACAGGCCTCGCTGCGCGTTGGCGCGTAGCGGTTGGCCGGGTTGCAGGCGGTGCCGCGACCGCGCGGCGGCAGGGTGACGGGCATGCTCACTCCGGATACTGTTTTTATATACAGTATCCGGAGTGGGCGGCATTGCAAATGCCGGTCGTCCCTATCCCACCGGCTCGTCCGCGGGCGCCGGATCGGCGGCCGGCCGTGCCATGCGCTGCGCCAGCGCCGCGCAGACCATCAGTTGGATCTGGTGGAAGATCATCAGCGGCAGGATCAGCGGCCCGACGGCGCCGCCGACGAACAGTACCTGGGCCATGGGAATGCCGGTGGCCATGCTCTTCTTCGAACCGCCGAACAGCAGGGTGATGCGGTCCTCGCGGGCCAGGCCCACGCGCCGGCCGAGAAACTCCACCAGCCCCAGCACCAGCGCCAGGAACAGGGTGCAGACCAGGGTCAGGAGCACCAGGCGCAGCGGCGGGATCGCCTCCCACAGACCGGCGACCACGGCGGCGCTGAAGGCGGTATAGATCACCAGCAGGATGGAGCCCTGGTCCAGGCGACGCAGCCAGTTGCCGTTGCGCACCAGCCAGTCGCCGATCAGCGGACGCGCCAGCTGGCCGGCCAGGAAGGGCACCAGCAGTTGTACAACGATCGCGCCGATCGCCTCCAGGGCGGACACGCCGGCGCCCTGCGCGCCCATGAGCCAGAGCACCAGCAGCGGGGTCAGGAAGATGCCCAGCAGGCTGGAGCCCGCCGCGCTGCAGATGGCCGCCGCCACATTGCCGCCGGCCAGCGAGGTGAAGGCGATCGCCGACTGCACCGTGGCCGGCAGGGTGCACAGGAACAGCATGCCCAGGTACAGCTCCTCGCCCAGCAGCGGCAGCAGCAGCGGCTTGAGGGCCAGGCCGAGCAGCGGAAACAGGGCGAAGGTGCAGGCGAAGATCAGCAGGTGCAGGCGCCAGTGGGTGGCGCCCGCCAGGATGGCCTGGCGGGACAGCCGCGCGCCGTGCAGGAAAAACAGCAGGGCGATGGCCAGGCGGGTCAGCCAGGCGAAGGCCGTCGCGCCCGGGCCGCTGGCCGGCAGCAGGGTGGCCAGCAGCACCACACCGATCAGCAGCTGGGTATAGGCATCGGGAAGGAAACGGAACAACAGCATGGCCTCTCTCGACTGGAAAACGACCGGCATGCCCGCCGCTGGTCGGGACAGCCGACCTGTGGCTTCGTGCCGCAGGGGCGGCAGTGTACGCCAGCGCGGGGCGCATCCGTTCGGAGGATTGCCGGCACCCCCGCCACGCCGCGGGTTCAAACCAGCACACATTTCGAACCAGATGGCAGTTGACCCGGCAGACAGGGCAGGTATTGTGTCCCCCTGTTCCTGGATCCACTAGATGAGGTATTCAGGGAAAGTGCCAGGGACTTTCGCGGGGGCGGTTTTGGGGTACAATCCGCGCCCTTTTTCATCCATGCGAATGAGGCAAGAAACGCAATGGCGAAGACCGAGGGGCCGAATACGGCGTACAGCACACAGGCCTTCGAAGTGGCCCTGCAGGCGGCTTCGGAAGAGATCTGGGCGCAGAAATACCGCCTGACGGACAAGGATGGCACCCCCATCGACAAGGACGTGGATGACACCTGGAAGCGCGTCGCGCGCTCCCTGGCGGAAGTTGAGGCGCCCGAGAAGCGCGAGTACTGGTACGAGCAGTTCCTGTGGGCCCTGCGCAACGGCGCGATTCCCGCCGGGCGCATCATTTCCAACGCCGGCGCCCAGGACTACAAGCCCGCCACTTCGACCATCAATTGCACCGTGTCGGCGACCATTCGCGACTCGATGGATGACATTCTCAGCAAGGTCCACGAGGCCGGGCTGACCCTCAAGGCCGGTTGCGGCATCGGCTACGAATTCAGCACCCTGCGTCCGCGCGGCTCCTTCGTCTCGGGCGCCGGTGCGCACACCAGCGGCCCGCTGTCCTTCATGGACATCTTCGACAAGATGTGCTTCACCGTGAGCTCCGCCGGCGGCCGCCGCGGCGCGCAGATGGGCACCTTCGACGTCTGCCATCCGGACGTGCGCGAATTCATCCGCGCCAAGCGCGAGGATGGCCGCCTGCGCCAGTTCAACCTGAGCCTGCTGATCACCGACGAATTCATGCAGGCGGTGGAAAGCGACAGCGAATGGCCGCTGATCTTCCCGCTGCACCCGAAGGAGCGTCACGAGGTCGACCTGGAGGACGAATCCCAGGTGATCTGGCGCGACTGGCCGATCCACGACGACTACATCGTGCGCGAGGACGGCCTGGTGGCCTGCCGCGTGTACGGCAGGGTGAAGGCGCGTCACCTGTGGGACATGATCATGGTCTCCACCTATGACTTCGCCGAGCCGGGCTTCATTCTCATCGACCGCGTCAACCAGTTGAACAACAACTGGTGGTGCGAGGCCATCCGTGCCACCAACCCGTGCGGTGAGCAGCCGCTGCCGCCCTACGGCTCCTGCCTGCTGGGCTCGGTGAACCTGACCCGCTTCGTCATCGACCCGTTCGGCCCCGACGCGCGCTTCGACTGGGACAAGTACCGCAAGGTGGTGCGCATCTTCACCCGCATGCTGGACAACGTGGTGGAGATCAACGGCCTGCCGCTGGAGCAGCAGCGCCACGAGATCATGCACAAGCGCCGCCACGGCATGGGCTTCCTGGGCCTGGGCTCGACCCTGACCCTGCTGAAGATGCGCTACGGCAGCCCGGAATCCTGCGTGTTCACCGAGGAAGTGGCCCGCGAGATGGCCCTGGTCGGCTGGGAAGAGGCCCTGGAGCTGTCCCGCGAGAAGGGCCCGGCACCGCTGCTGGCCGAGGAGTTCGAGGTTACCGCCGAGATGCTGCGCAAGCGTCCGGAGATGGCCAAGGACGGCTTCAAGGTGGGCGACAAGGTGCCCGGCCGCGTGCTGCACGCCAGGTATTCGCGCTACATGCAGCGCCTGGCCGAATATGCGCCGGAGCTGATCGAGGCGCTGGCCGAGCAGGGCGCGCGCTTCACCCACCACAGCTCCATCGCGCCGACCGGCACCATCAGCCTGAGCCTGGCCAACAACGCCTCCAACGGCATCGAGCCGAGCTTCGCCCACAAGTACTCGCGCAACGTGATCCGTCCGGGTCGCAAGGCCAAGGAAAAGGTCGACGTGTTCAGCTTCGAGCTGCTGGCCTACCGCACCCTGGTCAATCCGAAGGCCGAGCCGGGCAGCGACGATCCGGCCCGCAAGCTGCCGGACTACTTCGTGGCCGCCGACGACATCGGCCCGACCCAGCACGTGGACATCCAGGCCGCCGCGCAGAAGTGGGTGGACTCCTCGATCTCCAAGACCGCCAACGTGCCGACCGACTATCCGTTCGAGGCGTTCAAGGACATCTACCGCTATGCCTGGCGCCAGGGCCTGAAGGGCTGCACCACCTTCCGCTTCAACCCCAAGGCCTTCCAGGGCGTGCTGGTGAAGGAAGCGGACCTGGAGAACACCCTGTACCGCTTCGAACTGGAAGACGGCAGCGTGGTGGAACTCAAGGGCAACGAGATGGTGGAGTACGACGGCGAGGTGAACACCGCCGCCAACCTGTTCGACGCCCTCAAGGAAGGCTACTACGGCAAGTACTGAGCCGTTCCATTTGCAGTGCCGGACGCCCGGGCGTCCGGCGGGAGACATTAGATGACCGTCAAGATCGAAAAACGCATCAAGGGCTTCAAGGTGGTCGACCAGACCCTGGAGCGCCCCGCCGCCAAGGAAAGCGAGGCCCCCGTCGCCACGCCGCAGGCCAAGCCGGTCGCGGCCGCAGCAGCGCCGGCGGCTCCCGCGCCGATTCAGATGGACGAGACCCTGCAGCGTCCGGAAACCCTGATCGGCATGACCTACAAGATCAAGTCGCCGCTGTTCGAGCACGCCCTGTACGTGACCATCAACGACGTGGTGCTCAATGCCGGCACCCCGTTCGAGCAGCGCCGCCCCTTCGAGATCTTCATCAACTCGAAGAACATGGATCACTTCCAGTGGATCGTCGCGCTGACCCGCATCATGTCCGCCGTGTTCCGCAAGGGCGGCGACTGCACCTTCCTGGTGGAGGAGCTCAAGGCGGTATTCGACCCGCGTGGCGGCTACCTGAAGAAGGGTGGCATCTACATGCCCTCGATCGTCGCCGAGATCGGCGGCGTGGTGGAACGCCACCTGATCAGCATCGGCATGCTGGAAGGCCAGGGCCTGGACGAAGCCCAGCGCCAGTATCTGGCCGAGAAGCGCGCCGCCTACGAGGCCAGCCAGGGCGCGGCTGCCGTGGAACCGGGCGACGGCTTCCCGGCCGGCGCGCAGCTGTGCGGCAAGTGCAGCACCAAGGCCGTGGTGCAGATGGACGGCTGCGCCACCTGCCTGAACTGCGGCCACTCCAAGTGCGGCTAGTCGCTCCCCGCAGCTGAGCCGGGCGGATTGTCCTCCCCGCCCAGCTCCGCCAGGCGCCGGCGGCGCTGCTCCCCGGGCAGCCCGCCGAGGCGCCGCACCTCGGCGTGAAACGCCACCCAATCCTCCCCCACCTCCTCGAACAGCCGCGCGAACGCCGGCACCCACTGGTCGTAGAGCGCGAACGGCAGCAGGCTGGCGTTGTTCAGCGGCCCGGCCATGAAGGCGTCGTAATCGGCCACCGCGTTCTCCTCCCGCAGTCTTCGGTACTGTTCCCGCAACTCGGCAAACACCTGTGCCTTGGCCTGGCGCAGCGCGTCCGCCTGCAGGGGCAGGGCATACAGCCGGCGCAGGCGCTCACGGGTGTCCAGTATCAGGCGCACGAACCTCGCCTGGCGCTGCCGCGCCTGCTCGTCCGGCGGCGGCAGGCCGCGTGCCGCCCGCCATTGCGCCAGCCCCTGGCGCTCCACGAAGCTGGCATAGGACTCGCTGAAGGCGCTGTCGCCCGGCAGATAGAAACGCTGGTGCGCCAGCTCGTGGAAGATCAGCCCCGCCAGTTGTTCGTCATCGCGGTGCAGCATGCTGCTGAGCACCGGGTCGGCGAACCAGCCCAGACTGGAAAAGGCGTCCACGCCACCGATCCACACATCGAAACCCTCGGCATGCAGGCGTTCGGCAGCCGCCTCGGCCAGCTCGCGACGGAAGAAGCCCCGGTAGGCCACGCAGCCGGCCAGGGGAAAGCACTGCGGCCGCGCCTCCACAGAGAACTCCGGCGCGGCCAGCAGGTTCCACAGCACGTGGCGGCGACCCAGCTCCACATAGCTCAGGTAGCTACGGTTGTCCGGCAGACCCAGCGCCTCGATGGCGAAGCGCCGTGCCTGCACCACCAGGGCCAGGCGCGCACGCAGCTCGGCATCGCGCCGCTGGTCGGAAATCACCGCATGAATGGGCTCCCGCTGGCGCAGGAGTTGCAGCTGGCCGCTGGCCAGGTGCTGGTAATAACCGAAATTGACGCAGCCGCTCAGCCAGAAGCACAGCAGCCAGGGAACCGCACGCCATGCACGGCGGTCGAGAACCCTGAATTGCCGCGCCGTCCCGCTGGCCGCTGTAGGTTGTTCCGGCCCCCTACGCTGTCGATCGGAGTCCACCATGCGCGTCACCCTGCTGAGTCTGTGCCTGCTCATCCTGCCCGGATGCTCCCTGTTCACCGGCCTTGACGGCCAGCGCGCCCGGGTCGATCTGCAGAGCGCCGCCGCCAACCGTCTGCTGGCCCTGGAGCTGGACGGTTCGCCCTGGACCCGGGACTACTTCGTGCTCGCGCCCGGCGCCCACCAGTTGGCGGTGCGCTACCACTTCGAGGTCAATCCCCGCGACATCGGCGCGTCTACGCCGCTGCGCCGCGACTGCCGCCTGACCCTGGATTATCACGACTTCAGCCCCGACCAGCGCTACCGCCTGCAGGCCGGCCAGCACGGGTTCCGCCCCTGGGTACGCCTGTACGACCCCTATGACCGGCTGGTCGCCCGGGGTACGGAGCGCGGCTGCCGGGGCAACGACTGAGACCTGACAGGAGAAAGTGATA
>Ga0209075_1001905_pt1 | contig 19077 bp, 16 predicted proteins | sample Stecom2011_FD_187523 | JGI IMG/M metagenome (GOLD analysis project Ga0209075, IMG submission 187523) | Agricultural soil microbial communities from Utah to study Nitrogen management - Steer compost 2011 (SPAdes) (version 2) | ecosystem: Environmental > Terrestrial > Soil > Agricultural land...
GTATTTAGTTAAATATCGGATGGTAAAAGGTAGAAGTTAAGAGGAGTCACTCAATCTTTTACTTCATATACTTTAAATTCAAACCATACAATAAAGAGAAAACTGCAGCAAGAATTACTGATAAAATAACAGAAAGCGTTAATATTAGTTCCATTGGTGTTAAAATATACATTGTAACAATAGGTAGTAAACTGTATGCTACATATATATGAAACCCTATTTTCTTTAGATTAAACATCAAAAACAAACTTATTGCTCCTATAATCAAAGTTAAAAGGGTAAGTATATTTGTTGAATAAAATGCTTCGTTGTTAATATAGATTGCATTTTGAATGATAATATCCATCATTTGAGAGAATTGTTCACCAATTCCATTGGCTTGTAATTCCGCTGTTGAAGCGTATAATCCAGATAATTCTTCTTCTAAAACTTCCTGAGAAAGAGGTCCGTTTATTAAAGATCTTGTGACGCCAAAGAAACTAAACGTAATGTAGATTCCACTCAAAATAATTAATACAGTTAAAAATACGGGTCTTTTATTGTTTTGTATTTCTGAAGATTCGTCTATAGAATCGTGTTGGTCAATCATAATAATGAATTGTTATATTGTTTTATATATGTTTTACTGTTTCTTAAATGTAAGGACATATATTCGTCTTCATTGATAAACGATACAGATTTTCTATAATCCTGATGAACTTTTCGTAAAGTGGCGCTTGTTTTATCAACTCCTTTAAATTCTACTCCTTGAGTTCCTGCCATTAATTCGATTCCAAGAATTTGCCATACATTCTCAACTATACGGTGTAGTTTTGTTGCAGCATTTGCTCCCATACTTACATGATCTTCTTGTCCATTTGAAGAGTCAATAGAATCTACAGAAGCAGGTGTACATAATTGCTTATTTTGACTTACAATTGATGCAGCAGTGTATTGTGCAATCATAAAACCGCTATTTAATCCTGGTTTAGCAACTAAAAATGCTGGTAATCCTCGCATTCCACTCATGAGCTTGTAAATTCTTCTTTCAGAAATACTCCCTAGTTCTGCTAAAGCGATGGCTAAATAATCTAATGCTAAAGCTAAAGGTTGGCCATGGAAGTTTCCTGCAGAAACAATTAAATCTTCATCCGGAAATATAGTTGGATTATCAGTTACTGCATTAATTTCTCTTGTTACTATTTGTTCAGCATAATCTAAAGTATCCCAGCTTGCTCCATGAACTTGAGGCACACAGCGAAAACTATATGGATCTTGGACGTGTACTTTTTCTTGTGTAATAAACTTACTCCCTTCTAAAATTTCTTGAATTGCTGCTGCAACTTTTATTTGTCCTGCTTGATTTCTTATTCTATTAACAGAAGCTGTAAATGGATCTATTCGTCCATCATATGCTTCTAAAGACATTGCTGCATTGATATTTGCCTGTTTTAAGATGTTCTTTCCTTCATATACACAATGTGCTAGGTAGGCACTCATAAACTGTGTTCCATTCAATAATGCTAATCCTTCTTTAGATTGTAATTGAATAGGAGATAGGTTAAATGAAGATAAAACAGTTTCAGTTCTTGTTTTTGCTCCTTTGTAATAAACTTCACCTTCACCGATTAAAGCTAAAGCTATATGCGCTAATGGAGATAAATCACCTGAGGCACCTAAACTTCCTTGTTCATAGACCACAGGAATAATGTCATTGTTGTAAAAGAAAAGCAAACGCTCTACAGTTTCAACTTGAACTCCAGAATGACCGTAGTGTAAACCTATCGCTTTTAATAATAGCATTGTTTTAACGATTGATTGAGGTACTTCAGCACCAGTTCCACAAGCGTGAGAACGAACAAGATTTATTTGTAGTTTAGCTAAATCATTTTTGGAAATTGACTGATCATACAAAGAACCAAAGCCTGTATTTATACCGTAGATATTTCCGTCAGTATTCTCCATTTTATCATTGAGATACTCACGACATTTAAGAATGGATTGGCGGGACAGATCTCCTAATTGAACCTTACTTCCAGTTATAATATGATGGAATAATGTGTCAATTTCAAACTGCTGATGATCTAAAACTAATGTTTTCATTATGAACAATATTTTTTAAAGAATGAATCTAAAGACATTGTTACCTGTTCGCCAGAATGCATTTCTTTTACCGTAATTTCTTTCTTTTCAATTTCACTTTCCCCGATGATTACAGTGTGCTTTGCTTTTCTATCATCTGCATATTTGAACTGTTTCTTAACTTTTGCATTGTCAGGATACATTTCTGCTGGAATTTGTGAGTTTCTTAGTTTTTGGAGAATAGGTAAAGCATAATCGGCTTCCTTTTCCCCAAAATTAATAAACAAGAACTCTAGTGTTTGATTAATATCTTCGGGGAATAGCTCCAACTCTGTAAGTACATCATAAATTCGATCGGCGCCAAATGAAATTCCAACACCAGATAAATCTTTCATTCCAAAGAGTCCTGTTAAGTCGTCATATCTTCCTCCTCCACAAATGGAACCCATTTTAATTCCATTGGCTTTAACTTCGAAAATAGCTCCCGTATAATAATTTAATCCACGTGCTAAGGTTACATCAAAATCTAGTTTTGCATTTTGAAGTCCTAATATTTTTGTTTTTTCAAATACATATTCTAATTCTTCAATTCCTTTCATTCCAATTTCACTATTAGATAAGAATTTACGCATAAACTCAAGCATCTTTGCAGTGTCTCCTGTTAGACTAAACAAAGGACGAATTTTATCTATTGCCGATTGACTTACTTCTTTTTCCAATAGTTCTTTTACAACACCTTCTTCTCCAATTTTATCTAGTTTATCGATGGCCACAGTAATGTCAATAATTTTATTTTCTTCACCTGTTACTTCTGCAATTCCAGATAGAATTTTTCGATTGTTGATTTGAATTGTAAAATCAGGTATTTTTAATGCTGAAAGCACTTCATCAAATATTTGAATGAAATCGACTTCAAATAATAGAGAGTCGCTTCCTACAACATCTGCATCGCATTGATAAAACTCTTGATAACGTCCTTTTTGTGGACGGTCAGCTCTCCATACAGGTTGAATCTGGTATCGTTTAAATGGGAATGTTAATTCATTTTGGTGTTGGACAACGAATCTCGCAAAAGGAACTGTTAAATCATAGCGTAATGCTTTTTCTGAAAGAGAGTTTGCAAAGCGGGGTAAATTATTTTCTTCAAGCGCTTTTAAATCCGCTTTTTTTACTTTATCTCCAGAGTTTAATATTCTGAAAATCAAACGATCACCTTCTTCTCCATATTTTCCTAATAGAGTTGATGAGAGTTCAAAAGAAGGAGTTTCAATAGGAGCAAATCCATACTTCTTAAATACTGTTTTAATTGTATCATAAATATAGTTTCTTCTGTTTACTTGAAACGGAAGAAAATCACGTGTACCTTTTGGAATGCTTGGTTTCTGCGCCATTATAAGAAAGTTTTAGGCAAAAATATAAAAAAACCACTTCAAAGCTGAAGTGGTTCGTAATATGTTCTGTTTATTTAGTAAGAACTACTAATATAATGTCTATTCAAAAGCTTTTCCAAATATTTTGCTGATAAAAGGACCAACAACTGGAAGTTCTTTCTTTTGTCCATTAGCTGCGTTAATAATTCCGATAATTACTAAAGCTAAGATTCCAAGATAAATAATTGGATATAGGATTCCCGTTAGCATTATTCCAAATTTTATACTAATAACGAACAAAATCATGGATAAAATCATCATACCAATCATTAAAGCTAATGCTGTAAGCATTAATCCAATAGATTGTCTTAAATGGAAAGCTCCGAATGCTTTTTCCTCGCCTTTTTTATCATTGTTGAGTACTAATGCAATGATGAAACCGATTAGGGTTAAGTACGCTACTAGCCCTACTGTGGTGTCTGTTTTTTGGTTGTTTTCTTCTGTCATTTTATATTTTGGTTTTAAATTAAACTTATTTTATTTATTAAAATCTATTGTCTATTAAGTATGGTTGATAACCTAGCTTTTAAGATATATGGTCGTAGGTGTTACTCCCGATTCTTTTTATTAGGAAATCAAATGTAAGTATAATATTAATTTTTTAATAAATAAACTAAATGCTATATAAAGTGTTTGATTTGCTTCTGTTTAGGATTAAAAAAAGCCCTAACAGTTTTGTTAGAGCTTTTGATATTTATAAAGATAGGTACTTTTTTCCGAAGAAATTATTCCGCTACTTCAGTATCTTCACCTGGAATTAAGATTCTTCCACAGTGCTCACAGATAATTATTTTCTTCTTTTGAACGATGTCTAACTGACGTTGTGGTGGGATTCTGTTAAAGCATCCTCCACAAGAATCACGGTCAACAGGAACAACAGCTAAACCGTTCTTAGCACTTGAACGTAGTCTAGCGTATGCTGTTCTTAAATGGTCGTCTAATTGCTTCATTGCTTTCTCTGATTTTTTCTTGAGTTTCTCCTCATCTTTCTCAGTTTCTGCAATAATATTTTCAAGTTCAGATTTTTTAGCTTTAAGATCTTTCTTACGACCCGCTAATCTTTCCTCAACTTCTTTAATTACTTCTTTTTTATTTTCAATTGTAGCTTTAGCTTCTTTTGCTCTTTTTTCGTGTAATTGAATCTCCAGTTCTTGGTATTCAATTTCTTTACTTAAAGATTCAAACTCACGGTTGTTACGGACGTTGTTTTGTTTCTCTTTGTATTGTAGAATAGCCGCTTGAGCATCTTTTTGCTCATTCTTACGATTGCTAATATCTGTTTCTATATCTTTTAATTCGCTAGTTAATTTCTCAACTCTTTTTTCAAGACCTTCGATGTCCGCCTCAAGGTCTTCAACCTCCAAAGGAAGTTCACCTCGAATTGTTAAAATACGGTCAATTTCTGAATCAATTTGCTGTAAATTCGCTAATGCTTCTAAGCGCTCAGCGATCGTTGTGCTTGACTTAGCTTTTGCTTTTGTTGCCATAAATGCTAAAAATAATTAATAGGGTTTGTATTCACCTTACTCAAATGGAATGCAAAGTTAATAAAATTTTTCTTCAATATCGCAAGAATTAAGTGCGGAGTATATTGCTCGCTCTCAAAATGTCCAATATCTGCGATGATAATTGCTCTTTCAGCATCAAAAAACTCGTGATACTTAAAGTCTCCAGTAATATATATGTCAGCTTGTTGATTTTTAGCATGATTTAGTAAAAAGCTTCCTGCTCCACCACAAAACGCAACAGTACTGATTTCTTTCTTTACTAATTCAGTATGTCGGATAACCCCACAATTAAAGGTGGTTTTAAGGTGTTTTAGAAATGCTTTTGTTTCTATTGGTTTGTCTAACTCTCCAATCATGCCAGAACCTTCATCCTGATTTTTATTAGTGATTGGATAGATATCATGTGCAACTTCTTCATAAGGATGTGTAGCTTTCATTGCTTTTAAAATTTGATTTTCCTTATGAATAGGAATCAATATTTCAATGCGTTTTTCTTCCACTTTTTCACGCTTGCCTATCTTTCCTTGTGATGGATTTGAATTTTCTCCTGGTAAAAAAGTGCCTTTTCCATAACTTTCAAAACTGCAGTCCGCATATTCTCCAATATTTCCTCCGCCAGCTTTAAAAATTGCTTTAACTACTTTTTCTGAATGACTTTCTGGACAAAAGAAGATGAGTTTTTTTAAAGCATTCTTTTTTGGAGCTAATATTCTAGGATTTGAAATCCCAATACGTTGCGCAATTTCATAATTCACACCTAGTTTATAGTTGTCTAAATTGGTGTGTATTGCGTAAATGGCAATATCATTTTTTATTGCTTTGATTACTGTGCGTTCAACGTAATTCTTACCGTTCAATTGTTTTAAGCCGCTAAAAACAATAGGGTGGTGTGCAATAATAAAGTTTGCTCCAATCTTAATGGCTTCTTCAACCGTATCTTCTATGCAGTCTAAAGAAAGTAATACACGAGTTACTTCCATGTCATGACTCCCGACAATCAATCCAGAGTTGTCATAGCTTTCTTGACTTCCTAAAGGAGCCAATCCTTCAAGAAACGTCGTAATGTCTTTTACCTTTAATTCCATATGCTTACAAAAATAGGAAAAGTAATTATGAATTATGGCTGATGGGCGATGTATTGTTAGGTAATTAGCTATCTTGAGGGATGGATTCGTTTAGCTTGTCCAACTACTGATAAATATATTTTTATCTCGTAATTAATTAATTCGTCATTCGTAATTGATTATTTCGCAATTGATTTTTGTATCTTTAACCAGAATTTCGAAAAATCAGATAAGTATGTATAATAAAGATGAATTTAAAAAATACGCAACCAAACATTTAGGTCTAAATAGCATGCATGTTGGTCAATATATAGAGTCTTCTATGACACCTTATATTATTGAAGAACGTCAATTGAATATGTCACAAATGGATGTGTTCTCTCGTTTGATGATGGACCGTATTATTTTTTTAGGAACGGGAATTGATGATCAAGTGGCAAATATAATTAACGCACAGCTTCTATTTTTGGAATCTGTAGATCCAAAGAAAGATATTCAAATTTATTTAAACTCTCCAGGTGGAAGTGTTTATGCTGGATTAGGAATTTACGATACCATGCAATATATCAGTCCAGACGTAGCTACAATCTGTACAGGATTAGCAGCTTCAATGGGAGCGGTTCTTTTGTGTGCTGGAGCTGAAGGAAAACGTACTGCTTTAAAGCATTCGCGCGTTATGATTCACCAACCATTAGGAGGTGCTCAAGGACAGGCTTCTGATATTGAGATTACAGCACGTGAGATCATTAAATTGAAAAAAGAACTTTACGATATTATTGCAGAACATACAGGTAAGCCATTTAAAAAAGTGGAAGAAGATTCTGACCGTGATTACTGGATGACTTCAACCGAAGCTAAAGATTACGGAATGGTTGATGAGGTGTTGATTCGTAAGAAGAAGTAAACCTTAATGCTTTTAGTAGAAAAGCATTTAATAGAGTAGTTTTTATGCTCCTTTTTGGGAAGGGGATAAGAATTGCGTATTTTTGTAAAATAAATCAAAAGGTCGATAGCGATATTGACCTTTTTTGTCACAATATATGAGTAAAAAAGAAACAACTTGTTCTTTCTGTGGCCGACCAAAGAGTCAGGTGAGATTGTTAATTGCTGGAATATCTGGGCACATTTGTGACCATTGTATTATTCAAGCACAATCAATCGTAAAAGAAGAAATCCCAAGTGGAGGTTTAGGAATTGAAGGAGCTGATAATGCACCACTAAGTGTCCTTAAACCAACTGAAATTAAAGCAAAACTAGACGAATATGTAATTGGACAACTGTCTGCTAAAAAGACATTGTCTGTTGCTGTATATAACCATTACAAACGTTTAAATCAGAAAGTTGGTGAAGACGATATCGAAATTGATAAGTCGAATGTAGTTATGGTTGGGCGTACGGGAACGGGGAAAACATTGTTGGCGAAAACAATTGCTAAAATGTTAAATGTTCCTTTCTGTATCGCTGATGCAACTGTATTAACGGAAGCAGGTTATGTAGGGGAGGATGTAGAAAGTATTCTATCGCGTTTATTACAAGCTTCAGATTATAATGTAGAAGCAGCTGAGCGTGGAATTATATTCATTGATGAGATTGATAAGATTGCACGTAAAAGTGATAATCCATCTATTACTCGTGATGTTTCTGGTGAAGGTGTTCAGCAAGCTTTGCTTAAGTTATTAGAAGGAGCTGAAGTGAATGTTCCGCCACAAGGAGGAAGAAAGCATCCAGAACAAAAAATGGTAAAAGTTAACACGAAAAACATTTTGTTTATTTGCGGTGGAGCTTTTGATGGAATTGAGAAATTAATTGCACGACGTGTTAATCGTCAAACTATTGGTTTTGCAAACATTGAAGAAGAACGTATTGATAAAGATAGCTTGTTAGAATTTGTTAATCCAACAGATTTAAAATCATTCGGATTAATTCCTGAGCTTATCGGACGTTTTCCAGTATTGACATACTTAGAGCCATTAGATAAAGCTGCATTACGTAGAATTTTAACAGAACCTAAGAACTCATTGTTTAAACAATACGTGAAGTTGTTCGAAATTGATGGTATTGATTTAAAGTTTGATAGTGAAGTACTAGATTTTATCGTTGATAAAGCGGTAGAATTCCAATTAGGAGCACGTGGACTACGCTCAATTTGTGAGGCAATCCTTACTGAAGCGATGTATGAAATTCCTGGTAGTAAGAACCCTGCTAAAGAATACAGAGTTACATTAGAGTACGCTAAGAAGCAATTCTCCCAATCTAAAATGGCGAAGATGAAAGCAGCGTAAGAGTTGTCTTAGAATTTATAAATAGAAATAAAAACGAATTCTGATTACTCGGAATTCGTTTTTATTTTTTTGAATAATATTATTTAGTATTTACTTTATGATCGTTCTAGTACTTTAGAATTCATCAGGCTTCTATCTAAGTAATATAATATGTCCAGAGTACTCATTGTGTTTGTCTCTCCCTGTTTCTTTAATTTTTATTCTCCATACATACGTTCCGTCTTGAGCTACTTTAATGTTATTTATTCCGTAGCTACCATCCCAACCTATGTTAACATCGTGAGATTCAAAGATAATTTCTCCCCATCTGTTGTAGATTGAAAAAGTATACGATTGAGGATCGAACCCTGCTGAAAATATAGGTTTAAATTTGTCGTTGAATTCATTGTTGTCAGGAGTAAAACTATTAGGGACATAGAATATAAGGTCTTCTTCAACTTTGATTATAGCACTTGCTGTATCACTACAATTTTGACCATTTGTAGCAATAAGTGTAACAATATAAGTTCCTTCCTCATCGTCGGGGAACCTATGAGTGGTTACATAAGTATGTTCGGAAGGAGAGCCATCTCCAAAGGTCCAGGTGTAACCAGTACCATTTATTGTCTCATTCGTAAAGTTAACTATTGGATTACTAACACTGGTAACCATAGGGTCAGCAGAAAACATAGCAGTTGGCTTAGGTGTAACCTCAATGTAGTTTTGTATTGTTGTTGTTCCTGTACATCCGATGATATCCGTTATAGTTAATGACACACTATAAAGACCGCTAGATTGATAAGTGTAAGTCACATTATCACAAAGACTGCTAGTGTTCCCATCTCCAAAGCTCCATTGACAAGTTCCACCACTAAAGCTTGAAAGATTAGTGAAGTTTACATTTAAAGGTTCGCATCCTTTAATCGTATCTACTTCAAATTGAGGCGTTGGGTTTGGGGTTATAGAAACTGTAACTTGATCGGTATTTATACAACCATATTGATCTGTTCCTGTTACTTCATAAGTTGTAGTTATTGTTGGTGAAACTGTTTGTGTTGCACCAGCTCCAAGATTAGTCCAGTTATATGTGTCAGCACCTGTTGCGGTTAGAATAGCTACATCTCCTTGACAAATAGAGAAGTCAGTTCCAGCATCTACAATCGGTGCGTTATGAACAGTTATGGTTACCTGATCTGTAGCAGAACAATTTTCGCTATTTGTTGCGGTTACTGTATATGTTGTGCTTCCAGATGCATTAGGTGTAAAACTTACTCCATCGGTAATTCCTTGATCCCAAGATATAGTTGCACCATCGGGGTTGATAGCAATTAACGTAACACTTTCTCCTAAGCATATGTCAATATCAGCAGGTGCGATAACAACTACTGGGCTTTCTTCATTAAGAATAACAGCTCCAGGATCTATAATTGAACAACCATTTGCATCTGTAATTGTAATATCATAACTACCAGTAGGAAGACCCGTAAATGTTCCATGGTTATTTTGTTCATTATTTCCACTATACTCAATTGAATAATTGTATGGCGCCGTTCCATCTGAAGCAGACAAAATAATTTCACCGTCACTATTCCCACACTGAGGCTCTACGAGAGTTGTGGTGTAAGTTAATATTGTTAATGTAACGCTGATCTCGTATACGTTAAAACAATCTGGGTCTCCTGGTAATTCTGCTCTAACCCAATATGTGCCACTAGAGTTTACAGTGTTCCCGATCGGATTGGTTGCATTTTCTGCATCTGTTTGGTTATTATAAAATGTATTAGTTGCAGCATCTGATGTTGGGTCAATAGCGCTGTTCAAATCAGCATTGTTAACACATTCATTAATAGAATTAATTGTTAAATCAGGAGGTGTACAAACACAATTTTCAACTGTAACTATTACTGTATCTGTAATTTCACATCCACTATGAGTATAATAAGCAATATATTCAGTAGTTGTTGTGGGACTTACTGTTATCGAAGGGGTGGTTTGATTATCGGGTTTCCAAGAAAATGTTCCTCCAGAAGTACCAATAACTTCAGCGGCTAACTCAACATTGTCTCCAGCACATATGGTTACAGGGTTAGGTGTAACTTCTATTCCACTTTCTAAACTCCTCCCTTTGATGAAAACACCAGAATCTAATTCTCCATCAAAAGCATCTGCTATTCCTATTTTGATATGGTAAGTTTCTCCACATAATACGTTATAAGTAGCGGTAATTACTGTAGTGAAACCATTATAACTAATTGTGTTACCACCACAATTATTTACATAATAGGCACAATTCTGACAACCTGATCCTGGATTATTACAAAAGCTTGACTGTCCATCATTAACAGTGTTGATAGAAATAGGGGTTGTGGTATTTGGAACACTAGCAATATTTACCCCATTATTAGAAAATGGTCCATTAATTCCAGGTCCACTTAAGAAAATCCCAAAAGCATCATTAGCATCGTTGACATAGACTGGATATTCTTCAGAGCCAAAAACAAATTGAAAGGTAACTACTGGTCCTGAAGGAATAAAATCAAACTCTAAGATTGCTGCATCATAAACGGCATCATTAGCAATATCAGCTAAGTCAGGCGCAGTACTAGGGCAGGGACTAGTGATAATAAATCCACAATCATCTGTATAGTCTGTGTTGGCAACATCGAAACCAGTTCCTGAAGCGTGATTCACATTCCCTGTTGATAAAACTACACCATTGTCTATACCGATATTTGTGGAGTTGCCGTTAGAAAAAAAACCAATTTGGTTGTTGTTATTGACGAGAAGCGTGGCGTTGCTAATTGAGACACCTGTTCCTACTAATTCTTGTGCATATTGTGTCGCTGTAGCGCCACTTGTTACATTAAGTTGAGAATAGGAGAAGTTAATAGTCAGTACAAAGAAAACAACAGTTAAATATTTACTGTTTATAAAGTTTACTTTTCTTCTTGTTATCATATATTTTTGTTTAGCATTTAGCAAGTGATAAAAAGATGACCGACATTTTTATAAATACATTAATTGTAGCAGTCTTTTATCTCCCGCTAAAATACATAAAAGGAATAGAGTCTACAAAACAAAAGCTATTAAATTGTACGTTTGTAGTTGATATGTAGATTTTTGTAGTTGATAAATACTTGAAAATATCCTGAAAATAAATATTATTTGAAGCTTATTAATTTGTTTCTAGTAACTTAATTCAATTACTATCTAAATCGTTTTTTTTATAGAGAACTAACTTTCAAAATACTGAATTATATTTAGATAATACTATGACGTTTTTTGATGCTTTATGAGAAGGATATCATATTTTATAGATAAATATACCTTATTCAATAAATTGAAAGTGTATTTCTACACTTAATCAATTGCAAGCATTATCTTTGCATCAAATTATTTTCATATGGCATTAAAATGTGGAATTGTTGGTTTACCGAATGTGGGTAAATCTACATTGTTTAACTGTTTATCGAATGCGAAAGCACAATCGGCAAACTATCCATTTTGTACAATCGAACCGAACGTAGGAACTATTTCTGTACCAGACCCACGTTTAGAAAAGTTAGAAGCGCTAGTAAAACCAGAGCGCGTTTTACCTACAACTATGGAGATTGTGGACATCGCTGGATTGGTAAAAGGAGCATCTAAAGGAGAAGGATTAGGAAATCAGTTCTTGGCAAATATACGTGAGACTGATGCGATTATTCATGTTTTACGTTGTTTTGATGATGATAACATTGTCCATGTTGATGGTTCTGTTGATCCAATTAGAGATAAAGAGGTGATTGATTATGAATTGCAGTTAAAAGATTTAGAAACAGTTGAAAAACGTTTAAATAGTCTTGCTAGAACTGCTAAATCTGGAGATAAAGAAGCAAAAAGAGCTTACGATCTTGCAGAGCGAATTAAAAGGCACCTAGAGTCTGGTGAATCTGTTCGTTCAATGGAATTCGAAGAAAGCGAATGGCCACATGTTAACGAATTACATTTGATTACTGTAAAACCTGTTCTATACTTATGTAATGTAGATGAAGCTTCTGTAAAAGACGGAAATAAGTACGTTGATATGGTGAAAGAAGCTGTAAAAGACGAAGGAGCAGAGGTCTTGGTTATTGGAGCACAAATAGAGGCAGATATTACAGAATTCGATACTTTTGAAGAGCGTCAAATGTTTATGGAAGAATTGGGGTTAACCGAGTCTGGTGTAAACCGTTTGATTCGTTCAGCTTACAAATTACTTGCATTAGATACTTATTTTACTGCAGGAGTAAAAGAAGTTCGTGCTTGGACTGTACCAAGGGGAGCTACAGCTCCACAGGCTGCTGGGGTTATTCATACTGATTTTGAGAAAGGATTTATTCGTGCGGAAGTAATGAAGTATGAGGATTTTATAAAATATGGTTCAGAAGCAGCAGTAAAAGAAGCTGGTAAATTTGGAGTTGAAGGAAAAGAATACATCGTACAAGATGGTGATATTATGCACTTCCGATTCAATGTATAAAAAAGCTTTGTTTTTTTAAGTGAGAGAGACACTGAGGAGAGAGGCAACAACAATAGACAGATAGAAGAAAAGATAATAATGTAGCTATCTCAAAAATTATTTTTGTGATAGCTATATTGTTTTTAGGTAGAGTATATAGAGGGGAAATATAACTATTCTTATAAATTACAGAGTTATATATGGAAGTACAGCTGGTTGATATAACATCCATCCAGTAATGCTTTTCCTTGATGTGTTAGAAGTTAAAACTTCGTGATAAAGTGTATCACTTCGAAACATTACACAACGATTTTCTATAGGAGTTATATCTATTGAGTCATGGCCTTCAGGGTAAATTCTTAATTCACCGCCATCTCCATGTCTCCAGTCTTTGTTTAAATAAATAATTACAGAAACCATTCTATTGTTTCTACCTTCAAATTGGTCTAAATGCTTTTTATAAAATGAACCTTTTGGGTAATGGGCTAAGTGAAATTCGTAATCTGCTAAACTTAGATACATTAAGCGATTAAACACCTCCTTAACCTCGTCTAAAGCTTCAAAAATTGATTTGATTTGAATATGCTTGTCTTTTTCTAACCAATAAGTATAATCACCTCGTACTTCATTGATGATTTTTTCATTTCCACTTGCTCCTATAGCTGCTTTTTGAAAAACTCCTTCATTTTGTTTTGCTTCAAAAAAAAGATGTGCATTCTTAAGGTCTTCAGTTTTGAAGAAGTTGTCAATAATTACATAGTCCTGCTGGGCCAACAAATCCATTTGCTCATCCCAAAAATTAAGGTCTTTCAACATTTACTAGATGGAAAGGTACAATTAAAAATGATTTCATTTATCACTTTATAAGCTTTATTTTAACGAAACAAAAGAAATAAAAAGGACTATAATTGCTTCATTTTGGTTAAAATTTCTCAAAACTCACATCTCACTCGTTCTACTGACTTGTTTTCGCTATATTTGTTAGTTATATCATTGGGTTTATTTTAAAGCGTGTGATTATGAGGTTTTTTATTTTTATCTTAGTGTCTATATTCATTACTTCCTGTAAAGAAGAAGTAAATTCATCACGTGATCAAAGTGTTGAGGAAAACTTGATGAGTGGAGAGTGGAGATTGGTTTCATCTGAAGAACCTTTCGAACGGTTTCAAAAAGGATTGAAGTTTTCACCCGATAAACAAGTTTTTAGTATTGATTCACAAGGGCGTATAGTTTCTACTTCTCATGAAAAGTTATTTTCAGTGATTCAAGATACATTGAAAATAATAGATTATAAATTTGAAGAACGCTTTATCTATGACAGAGGTACAGATATTTTGTTAATTGAAGAGCTGACATCTGATAAAATGGTTTTGACAGCTATTCACCCTGAAGGTCCTAATAAATTAATTTTTGAAAATTTAAAATGATTTTATGAAACTACTTACTGTTCAACAAATAAAAGAACTTGAAGCGCGTACTTTAGAGCGTCAAAAAATTACTAGTGCCGACTTAATGCAACGTGCAGCTAGTAAAACTTATAATTGGATTAAAAGTCAATTGGGACTTAGTTATTCCTATACTGTGGTTTGTGGTCCAGGAAATAACGGAGGTGATGGCTTAGTTCTCGCTCAATTTCTTATTCGAAATAGTTATGATGTTGAGTGTGTTTTGTTGGACATAAGTGATAAGCATACTCCTGAATACTTAGCTGAGTTGGCAAGACTAGAGCGTTCGGATTGTAAAATAAAAACCATCAATTCAGAAGAGCAATTAGAATCTTTAAATTTTAATGGAAAAATAGTTATTGATGCAATTTATGGGATTGGATTATCTCGCGCTGCAGATGGCTTGTCAGGGAAGTTAATTAGACATATCAACAGCAGTAAAACGGTAAAGGTGATTGCAATTGATTTACCTTCAGGTTTGTATTGCGATGAATTAAACGCACCTCATGACCCAATTGTTCATGCAGATTTTACTTTAACTTTTCATGTTCCTAAAACTTCTTTTTTCTTTTTAGAAGGGGGAAATGCAATTGGGAAAATTGTTGTGCTAGATATTCGATTAGATAAGGCCTATGCAGCTAATATTGAAGGTGCGCATTACTATATAACACCTTCAATGGTAGGGAACTACTTAAGGAGGAGAACAATATTTACACATAAAGGTACCTATGGACACGCAAATTTAATTGGTGGAAGTCGAGGTAATATTGGTGCCGCAATATTAATGACGAGAGCAGCGAGTTTTTCTGGTGCTGGTTTGATTACAGCGACAGTTCCATCTGTTGGCTTTGAAATTATGCAATCTGTAGTCCCCGTTGCTATGTGTAACGACGCATATGGAAAAGATGAATTAGAAGGCGATATTAAGATAGAAGATAGGTTTACTTACGGTATTGGTCCAGGTATCGGCACTTCTAAAAAAACAGTCGATTTTCTAGCAAAGTTTTTAAAGCAGGTTAAAAAACCGATTGTTATTGATGCAGATGCAATTAATTGTATTGCTCAAAATCCTGAAATGCTTAAAGATATTCCTGAAAATAGTATACTAACTCCTCATGTTAAGGAGTTCAGAGGATTAGCAGGAGAAACAAAGAACAGTCACGAACAGTTAGAATTACTCATTAATTTTTCTGTTCAGCATAAGGTATTTATTGTTTTAAAAGATGCAAGAACGATTGTGTGTACACCTGAAGGAAAATGTTACTTTAGTTTGAATGGCTCTCCAGGAATGGCTACAGGAGGAAGTGGAGATGTGCTTACAGGACTTTTAACAGGACTTTTAGCACAAGGCTATACTCCAGAGCAAACTTCAAAACTTGGTTTAGTTTTACATGGAGTAGCAGGAGAATTAGCTTCTGCAAGGCTTGGTGAATATGCTATGACAGCAGAATCAATAATTGATGAGATTGGAAATGGATTTAAAGAACTTATGAAGTAGGGTTCCATTCCGTATAGTAATCGGGACGGAACAGGGAGTGCGAGAGGATTCAAGGGGGAGGCTGATGACCTTTAATGACAAGGTTTAGGAAGTAGTGTTTTGAATCCGATATTGCTAACTTACTGGGTTATCAGCAGGGTGACGTTGAGGTGTTCCAGTTTGTCAGCAATTTAGTAGGTATATTTAAAGAAATATTGAATTGAAATTAAACAGTTAGTAATTACCTTAATATTTCCCTTGCCACATTTTCTTAATACTTTCCTCAATTTCTTGCTCTCGTTTAGAACTCCCTGCGTTAAAAAATGAAGCCCCTTTCACTTCATCAGGCATAAACTCTTGCACTACAAAGTTTCCTGGATGATCATGGGAATATTTATAATCCTTTCCATAATCTAGTTCTCGCATTAACTTTGTTGGAGCATTTCTTAAGGCTAAAGGAACAGATAAGTTCCCTGTCGATTTAACTAATTCTTGCGCATGGTTTATTGCCATATAAGCTGCGTTTCCTTTGGGTGAAGTCGCTAGGTATATGGTGCATTGTGCAAGTATAATTCGCGCTTCAGGAAACCCAATTGTGTTGATGGCTTGAAAGGTGTTATTTGCCATAATTAGCGCCGTAGGATTAGCTAAACCAATATCCTCACTGGCAGAAATAATTAAACGACGGGCAATAAACTTTGCGTCTTCTCCACCTTCAATCATCCTAGCTAACCAATAAACAGCAGCATTAGGATCACTTCCTCGTATAGATTTAATAAAAGCAGAAATTATATCATAATGCTGCTCTCCGTCTTTGTCATAGCGCGCAATATTTTGTTGTGCAATCGAAAAAACAGCATCATCTGTAATTTCAATCTTAGCATCTTGAGGGAAAGTGCTGATAACAATTTCTAATAGTGTTAAAAGTTTCCTTGCATCTCCTCCAGAAATCCTGATCAGTGCATTCGTTTCTTTTAAAACAATATTAAGTTTTGACAAATACTCATCACGTTCAAGTGCGTTTTTTAATAAAAGCTCTAATTGTTCTTTTTCTAAAGATTGTAAAGTATAAACCTGACAACGAGAGAGTAATGCTGAGATTACCTCAAAAGAAGGGTTTTCAGTTGTAGCTCCAATTAATGTTACAACTCCTTTTTCAACTGCACCTAATAAAGAATCTTGTTGTGCTTTTGAAAAACGGTGGATTTCATCAATGAAAAGAATTGCTCCAGCACGGTCAAACATGCCTTGATTTTCAGCTTTTTTAATGACCTCTCTCACGTCTTTTACTCCAGAAGAGATTGCTGACAATGTGTAAAAAGGACGTTTCAATTGATTCGCAAGTAGAGTAGCTAAGGTTGTTTTCCCTACTCCGGGAGGTCCCCAAAGAATTAGGGAAGGCAATACATTAGCATCTAAAGATTTTCGTAAACTAGCTCCTTTTTTCAACAAATGATCTTGTCCAACATATTCATCCATTGTTTTTGGACGCATACGTTCAGCTAAAGGAGTTGTTGGGGCACGTAACATATTGTTGTTTTTATACAAAAGTAGCTATTTAGAATGAGACTTTATCAGCTTCTTGACTTAACCTAAATGAAGAGAGAAAATAAACCTTTCGGCTCGAATATTGTTAATAAAGGTGAAGAGTAGTCTACTGTAGTGGACTAACTGAAAAGTTTTAGTTACATTTTCATAAAAATAATAATAAAAGATAAAATATATTTTAATTCTCTGTTTAAGTATACTCGGAACTGTTGGTATTTCCCAAACTGTTGAAGGGATTTGGCAAACATACGATCATAATTCAGGAGAGTTAGAATCAGATGTCAGTATATATATCAAAAACGGAAAGCTTTACGGTAAAACAATTAAGTTTTACAATGCTAAAGAAGGGCAAAGTACTGCAAAGTGTACACACTGTAAAGGAGACCTAAAAGACCAACCTATTTTGGGAATGGAATTTATGTCTGGTTTAAAGAAAGTAGGTGAAAAATGGGAGGGGAAAAAAGTCCTTCTCGACCCAAATAACGGAAAGCAGTACGATGGACAAGTGTGGTTGGTAAATAATGATAAACTGTCAGTGCGTGGCTATTTAGGCTGGTTTTACCAAACACAATACTGGAAAAGAAAGAAGTAGAAGACTACTTTTACTAGTATAATTAATGTTTTAATTATATTTTTACAAACAAAACTAATACAATGAGATACTTTTTAATTCTAATCGTAAGTTTCGTGAGTTTTATGAGCTTTTCACAATCTATTGAAGGAGTTTGGAAAACATATGATGACAGTTCGGGAGAGTTAAAATCTGAAGTTAAAATTTATATAAAAGATGATAAGCTATATGGTAAAGTTCTTAAGTTATATAACCTAGATTCTGATCCAAATGAAGCAAAATGTGAACTCTGCACAGATTATCGAAAAGACAAGCCTGTTATTGGAATGTTAGTCATATCCGGTTTGAAGAAGTCTGGTAAAGAATGGATAGGGGACAGCGCATTATTGGATCCAAATAATGGAAAGTCCTATGACGCTAAAATTTGGTTGGAAAGCGATAATAAGCTAGGAGTTAGGGGGTATATTGGATGGTTTTTTAGAACTCAATATTGGGTAAAAACTTAATTACCTTTCTTCTAATGTTTTAATATTACTCATAAAATACAATGATTAAACACCTTATAATTATTCTTTTTAGCCTAGCAAGCATTTTAGCTAACGCTCAATCCATTGAGGGAGTATGGGAAAGTTACGATGACGGTACGGGTGAATTAAAATCAGAAGTACAAATCTATATCAAAGATGGAAAGCTTTACGGTAAGATTATTGAATTACATAATTTAAAAATTGCTTTAAAAGACGCAAAGTGCTACGATTGTACTGACTACAGAAGGAATCAACCTGTTTTAGGAATGGAAATTATTACCGGTCTAGAAAAATCAGGAAAGTACTGGTCAGGAAAAAAGGCTTTACTCGATCCTAATAACGGTAAAGTTCACGATGCTAAATTATGGCTTATTAATAATGATAAGCTTGCAGTAAGAGGATATATTGGTTGGTTTTATAGAACACAGTATTGGGTAAGAAAGAAATAGGTGTTATAAAGACTGTTTGCTTAACGCTTGCTACCAAATAAATAAGATATCCTCTTAAGTCTTTTGACTTTCTCTTTTAACATTATTTTCTAGTTGAAGTTTTTCTTTATTATTTGCATATTATAAATAGAGTGTGTTCAGAAAAGTGTGTCATTTGAAAGTTTAATAAGTAACTTTTAAATTTGACATATGAGTAAAAAGAAAGACAACAAGATTTTGGGTCATAATCTAGAAGAGATTATACCTGATGAAAAAA
>Ga0209075_1001906_pt1 | contig 19060 bp, 16 predicted proteins | sample Stecom2011_FD_187523 | JGI IMG/M metagenome (GOLD analysis project Ga0209075, IMG submission 187523) | Agricultural soil microbial communities from Utah to study Nitrogen management - Steer compost 2011 (SPAdes) (version 2) | ecosystem: Environmental > Terrestrial > Soil > Agricultural land...
TATTCCTTACCGGCAATGACCACCAGGGGTGTCTCCTGTTCCTGGTATTTCATCGCGGCATCGTAGATGGCCATCTGCTCACCGGTGGGCACAAACCGGGTAAACCCGCCTTCAACCCCGTCGAGCATTTCGTTACGGATCCTGACGTTAGCAAACGTTCCCCGCATCATCACTTCATGGTTACCACGACGGGAGCCATAGGAGTTGAAGTCTTTTGGCTCAACACCGTGAGCCCGCAGGTACTTACCGGCCGGTGACTCGGCATTGAACGAACCTGCCGGTGAGATGTGGTCGGTGGTGACCGAGTCGCCCAGCAGGGCCAGAATCCGTGCATCCCGGATATCGTCAACCGGATCAGGCTCCTCTCCCAGACCTTCGAAAAACGGCGGATGCTGGATATACGTTGAATCGGAATTCCAGTCGTACACCTTGCTGTCCGGCACCTGGATCGCCTGCCAGACCTCATCGCCGTCAAACACCGCGCCATATTCCCTGCGGAACATATCGGTTTTCACCTTCTCCACCGCAGTCGCGATCTCCTGCTGACTGGGCCAGAGGTCTTTCAGATACACAGGCTGGCCATCGTTTCCGGTGCCCAGCGGCTCTTTGGTCAGATCCAGCCGGATGTTGCCTGCCAGCGCATAGGCCACAACCAGAGGCGGTGACGCCAGCCAGTTGGTTTTCACCAGAGGATGGATACGGCCTTCAAAGTTCCGGTTGCCGGACAACACCGAGGCTACCGTGAGATCACCATCCACAATGGCTTTTTCCACAGCGTCGGGCAGAGGGCCGGAGTTACCGATACAGGTGGTGCATCCGTATCCCACCAGGTTAAAACCAAGCGCGTTCAGATCGTCCTGCAGGCCGGCAACCTTAAGGTAATCGGTAACCACCTTGGAGCCGGGCGCGAGGGAGGTTTTGACCCAGGGCTTGATGGTCAGCCCTTTCTCGACCGCCTTTTTCGCCACCAGGCCGGCGGCCATCATCACGCTGGGGTTGGAGGTATTGGTACAGGAGGTAATGGCGGCAATCACCACGGCACCCGGATCAAGCCGCACCTGGCGCCCGTGCAGGTCAAGTACCTGGCTGGCGCGATGCTCATAGCTGTTGTCTACGCCCACCGCAGTCTGGCCGCCTTCTGACTCGAGCTTGCCTTCCCGGCGCTCATCAACCCCTTCCGAACTGGCCATCAGAAGTTCGAACGACGCTTTCATGTTTCGCAGGGCAACCCGGTCCTGGGGCCGTTTAGGGCCGGCCAGACTGGCCTCTACATCCCCCATATCCAGCTCCAGAGTGTCGGTGTAGACCGGCTCATGGCCCGGTTCACGCCACAGTCCCTGAGCCTTGGCATAGGCTTCTACCAGCTCCAGCTGCGGCTCTTCCCGGCCGGTGAGGCGGAGGTAGTTGATGGTTTGTTCATCAACCGGGAAAAAGCCACAGGTCGCACCGTATTCCGGCGCCATATTGGCGATGGTGGCGCGATCGGCCACCGGCATGTCTTTCAGGCCGTCGCCGTAAAACTCGACAAACTTGCCCACCACGCCTTTGTTGCGCAGCATTTCGGTCACCGTCAGCACCAGATCTGTGGCGGTAATCCCTTCACGCAACCTGCCGTTGATCTTGAACCCGACCACCTCAGGGATCAGCATGGACACCGGCTGGCCGAGCATCGCGGCCTCAGCCTCAATGCCACCAACACCCCAGCCGAGAATGCCCAGGCCGTTGATCATGGTGGTATGGGAGTCGGTACCCACCAGCGTGTCGGGGTAGGCAAAGGTTTTACCGTCTGTCTCCTTAAGCCAGACCGTCTTGCCCAGGTATTCCAGGTTTACCTGGTGACAGATACCGGTGCCCGGCGGCACCACCCGGAAGTTATCAAAGGCCTTCTGGCCCCACCTCAGGAACTCATAGCGCTCCTGGTTGCGCTCCATTTCAATCTCGACGTTGTCCCTGAACGCCGCCGGATTGCCAAACCGGTCTACCATCACCGAGTGGTCGATCACCAGATCCACCGGCGACAGGGGATTGATCAGGGCCGGGTCCTTGCCGGCACGCTTGACCGCCTCGCGCATGGCGGCGAGGTCCACAACACCGGGCACCCCGGTAAAGTCCTGCATCAGCACCCGGGCCGGGCGAAACTGGATTTCTGTGGCAGAAGTGCGCTCGGTGAGCCACTGAACCATGGCATCGATGTGGCTACGGTCAACGGTCGTGCCGTCTTCGTTACGCAGCAGGTTTTCCAGCAGCACTTTGAGGGAAAATGGCAGTCGGTTCAGATCGCCCAGCGTATCAGATGCTTTGGGCAGGCTGTAATAATGGTAGGTCTTGCCGGCCGCAGTGAGGGTGGAAAGGGAACTCAGACTGTCCTGGCTCAGGGATGAACTCGACATAGGGTGCCTCCGTCTTTCACAGATGTCCTTTTACTATTGCAGCGAATACCCAGACTTCAACCTCCGGCGGCCAAATACCCGCTATTGACCGGGTGAATGACGTGTCACAGATGTGAACAGAAAGGCTGCGGGTTACGCTTACTTCTGTCATGATTAACGGCTGATTTCTGACGGACCAGGACCCCTTTCTGTGAAGCACGATTGTCATTACCACCCGGGCGAGTCTGCCAAGTGGCATTGTGGTGAATGCCAGATCCATTACTGCACCCGCTGCATGCCGGATGCCGATACCCGCAAGCGCCGGGCGCTCTGTCCGCACTGCAACCGGGCCATGCGCTACCTGGGCGCCAGCAGCGAAATCGTTCCGTTCTGGCAACGGATCGGTGCGTTCTTCCGCTACCCGTTTCACAGCGATCCCCTGATCGTCATTGCCGTTTGCACCCTGGTGCCACTGCTCGCCCCACAAAACCTGACCGGGCTGATTATCTGGATCGTGTTGGCGCTGGCTCTGTTCAAATACACCTATGCGGTGATCAATCACACCGCCGAAGGGCACCTCAAGCCACCGCCGGTCTCGGTTGCCTTCTCGGGCCCCGGATTCAGTATCGTTATCCTTCAGATGCTGGTGTTTGTGCTGCTGGGGGTGCTGATCTCCCTTGCGGCGGCGGTGGGCGGGCCGATCCTGATGATGCTGGCCCTGGCCTTTGCCGTGCTGGCGCTACCCGCCAGCATCATGATTCTGGCGATGGAGCGGAGCGTTATTCCGGCGGTTAATCCGATCAATCTGGCGGTGCTGATTTCCCGCATCGGCACCCCCTACTTCCTGTTGTATGGCTACCTGATTCTGCTGACGCTGGCCTCGGGCGCTGCCCAGGACTTCGCGGTTAACCATTTCCCCCTGTGGGTGGCGCAGCCACTGGCCGGCTTTCTGAACAGCACCTTCACGCTCATCCTGTTCCACATGCTGGGTTACCTGCTGTTCCAGTATCAGGAAGAGCTTGGGTTTGCGTCCGACCAGCAGGAGGAGGATGACAGCACCGACCACCATCAGCGTGACCGCAGTGCCCGCTTTGAGGCAGACCTGGACATGAACCTGAAGGATGGCAACTACGACCGGGTGCACAGCATGCTGGCGGAGGCACTGAAGAACGACCGCGACAACCCGATACGGATCGGCCAGCTGTATAAGCTCGCCACGGCCCGGGGCGATACCCGTGAGCTCTACCGCTACCATCCCAGAATCATGGCCCGGCTGGCAGAACAACAGGATGGTGAGGCGTTGAACCAACTGATCGATACATTGGTTGAGGTGGAGCCCGCATTCCGTCTGGATGACCCCGAGCTTGCTGTCTCCTGCGCCAGCACCCTGTATCACCGGGGCTACCCCAAGAACGCGATCCGTCTGCTGCAGGATTTCCACAAACGTTTTCCGGACAGCGATCAGCTGGCACCGGCCTACCTGATTGTGGCCCAGGCTCTGGCCAACGGCCTGCAGCAGTGGGAAAAGGCCTCTGCGTTTCTGTCCTTTATCCAGAAACGCTGCACCGATCATCCGATCCACGGAGATATTGCGGTGTGGCTGGAGCAGGCCCACAACCGCAAGCCCCTGAAAGGCCCCAAAGCCAGCTTTGTACTGCCGGATCAATAATCCCGCAGCAGCTGCCGGTAATGCCGGGCCCGGGGTTCCATCTGCAGTTTTTCGAATTCTGCCAGCAGTAACCGGCAGGCCTCATGAACCATCTCCGGCTCAGCCTGCGAACGCATACGTTCAAAGGCTTTTTCGGCCGCTTTGAGGTCCTGGTTTTTGAGGCTCGCGAAGAGCACCCGGTTATGATCTTCCGGTGCCAGGGGGTGGTGCCCCTCACCCTTGCTCAGATACTCATTCCAGACCGCCAGCATCTGCTCGGGCTGGCGACGGCTCATGGCGTCTGCCATCAGGGTACGCGCCAGTTCCCGGTAGCCGGGCTGATCCGGACGCAGTTTCGCCAGCTGATACAGGTGTTCCAGCAGAACCGGGCGATCCGGATACTGTGCCCGCAAGGTTTCAAACTGCTGCCTGGCCAGGGCAAACTCCATACGGCCAATGCTGGCCATCGCCTGACCGTAAGCTTTGGTAAACTGCACATCTTCCTGGCCTGGCTCCGGCTCGAAGAACTCTTCGGTAACCTGCAACCAGCTCTTGCCCAGCAACCACACCAGCCCGGCGCCCGCTACCAGCCCGCCGGCGTGGGCCATATAGGCGATGCCGGTCGCACCGGCAAACCAGTAGTCATAAATCTCTTTACCCAGCCACACCGGCAACATGGCGATGGCCGGTGCCCGGAAGTAGTTGAAGTACACCCCAATAAAATAGAAAAACCGGATTCGCTGCAGGCCATAGATGGCCACGTACATGCCCATCAGGCCCGAGATAGACCCTGATGCACCCACCAGCGGGATCTGGCTGCCCAGCGAAAAGGCGGTAAAAACGAGCCCCGAGACCGCGCCGCATACCAGATAGGCAATCAGGTATTTCCCGGGCCCAAGGGCACGTTCCACCGTAAAGCCCAGCAGAAACAAAAACAGGAGGTTGCCAATGATGTGGCCCCAGCCGCCGTGCAGAAACTGGTAGCTGATCAGGGTGTAGAGTGAAAGATCCGAAGGCACCAGCCCGAGCTCGAAGGCACTCATCTGACTGATCCACTGCGCTTCGATGGCGTCTCGATGCTCAGACCACTGCTGACGCTCGGCAACAGACCAGATCAGCTCCCTGTTGTCCTGCAGGTAGTGATAGAAATCCCGGTCAAACAGCAAGGTGGCGGCCTGCCACTCCTGCTCACCCTCGTCCCCCAGGGCCTGGAACTGCTGCAGATCCAGGACGCTCTGCTGATCCCCGTCAAAACGGATCCTGCGTTGCAGGTAGTCCTCATAGGCGGGCCCTTCCAGAGTCAGCAGGCCGGCGTCGAGGTACTGTTCAAGCGCCCCTTCAAACTTCTGGTCGTCAGCGCCCTGATAAAACAGAAACACCAGCATGCAGGCCAGCATCAGCCCCAGCGTTACCCAGGGCGGGCGCTTCCAGTTAACGGCATTCTCGGCGGGGATAATCAGCATGGCTGGTCACAATTCATCATAATCTGTCCCTGAAAAGCTGCTTTTTACCACAGCGTCGTTTTCTTTTCCCGGTCTAATGTCATCACCAGGTCACACAAATACCTTTCAATCAGTGACCGGAAACCCTGTCAGGCGCTATCGACTATTAGCCTATTGTTGTTACCACGCCGTACCTGAATAGTACGATGGTAACAACAAGAAGAACCTGACACTGCACTCAAGGACACAAAACATGACGGTACTCGTTCTGGACAATCCTGAAATGCTGGCACAGGCCACCCGGCTCCACGGCGGGCTGGCAGACCCGATGGGCATTGGTACCGGCCGCCCACATCGCATGCGATTCCATTACGGCTATAACAAGCACACCCCGGACAGCAGTGATCTGGCCATGCTGAAACAGCACGCAGCCTACCTGAAAAGCCACCCGGGCATGAAGGTAAGAGTTCATGGGCATAGCGACTGTTTTGGTTCGCAGGAGTACAGCTGTTTTCTGGCGCGGTTACGGGCCCACGCTGTGTACCGGCTTCTGGTTCTCGAAGGCGTGGCCCCGAACGCCATCCTGGTATCGGCCTGGGGTTCCGAGCGGCCGCTGGCCCGGCCGGAAGATCATGCGGCCAACCGCAGAGTCGAGCTGGAATACCTGAGCCAGGAGATGGCAAAAGCGCTCTGATTTTTACCCCTTCCGATAACAGAAACGGGGCCCTGCCGGCCCCGTTACCTCGATTGCCTGAATCTGTTCGTGCGGTCAGCCGTATACCTGCAAAACATTCCAGAGCAGCAGCAGGGCTGCGACCAGAATCGCCAGCCAGGACAGCAGAATACCGATCATCCGCCCCTTGTGCGGCCCGCCCTTGCCATTGATCATGCCCCAGGCATGCAGAATACGACCGGCAACAAACACCATCCCGGTCCAGTAGATAAGACCGCTGGGTACTCCGTTCAGTTCGGCAATCGCCAGCATGATCAGGGCAACCGGCGCGTACTCCACCAGATTGGCCTGAGCCCTGACGGCGGCCTCAAACCCGGGATCATCATTTACACCCATCCCCAGGCGGTACTTGTAGCGATACTTCACCACCTGTGCCGAGAGCACCAGGAGCAACAAGCCGATAACGGCTGCGAATACGGCAGTGACAGGTACAATCATATCAACCCTGCTTGATCTTGTTGACGACCGCCAGCAACAACACCGCACCGACCGTCGCGGTGACCAGCTCCCCCACCATGCTCTTGACTGCAAGGCCCAGCATGCTGAACAACACCCCGCCAATAACCGACCCCACGATGCCGATGCCGATATTGGCCAGCACGCCGAATCCTTTGCCCTTCATGATCAGGCCCGCAAGCCAGCCGGCCAGGCCGCCAATAATCAGAAACCAGATAAGGCTCATGTATCACTCCCTTTGCAAGCGATTGAATCCTGTCGAAAGACTGCCCTGTTTCCGGCCGGCATTCAAGAAGTTCTGCCGCTTGCGCCCAGGCCTGTGATCGCTTCAGCCATTTGCTGATGACAGCGTGCCATCAGCTCCGGCACATCAGCACTGGTGAGGCCACGGGTTTCGACCGGAGGCAGTATCCGAACCGGCACGGGAGCACGCCGTCCGGCCCAGCCAGAGGCCTGGCCATGGTACTCACCTGCACACACCATGGTAATAGGTGCTCCCGCCTCAATGGCCATATGAAAGGCACCTTTTTTGAAGCTGCCCAGGCCGCGGCCGCGGCTGCGGGTTCCCTCAGGGAACACCCAGATACTTTTGGATTCCTGGCGGATGGCATGACTGGTGGCCTGGATGGCGGCGACAGCCTGATCGGAGCGACGCCGGTTAAGCACGATGTTGCCGCCTAACAGAAAGACCTGGCCAAAAAACGGCACCCAGACCAGAGACGATTTCCCTACTGCCACCGTTCGCGGCGGCAGCAGGTCGCCCATGACAAACAGGTCATCGTTCTGCTGGTGATTGGCGATGATCACGGTGGGACGATTCCGGGGCATGTTTTCCGCCCCGTAGAGCGGGCGCTTCATCCCCAGCAGACCGCGCCCGACACGGGCCAGAATCCACCCGAGGTAACGGTTGTTATCCGGATTAAAGGGCCGGGCGAGGTATCCGATCAGTGCGAGCATGCACAGCACCGGAACACTCAACCAGGCCAGAACTTTTCTTGCAATTGCCATACTACCTTACCGTGGCTCCCGATTCTGGCGCACAAGTGTACGCCAGAATCAGAGGGCAGCAACAGTATCGTTTTGTACCTGCACATTAACCGGCCTGGCTTCGACCACAAACCGGAGCGGGCCCTGGGTTTCCAGAGCATCGAAGGGATAGCAGGTGACGAGTAGCAGGGTACCGGGGCCGAACTCACCGGTGTCAATGACCTCCCGGCGACTGTCCACCACCCGGGCCCTGGTCACCCGGTACTCCTGCCAGCGCTGATCGAGACCCTGAAGCCGTACCCGATGGCCCTGCTCCACGTGCCTGAGGTGCCGGAAATGGGTGTCCCTGTGGCCGGCCAGAATCAGTGGCCCTCGCTCACCGACCAGCATCCTGCCGGGCCCGAAAGCCAGGCTTTCGCCATGCAGGCCTTCCAGAACAATCATCGACACCCCCTGTTCCGGCAAGGCCAGACGCGCCACTGGCCAGGTGTCTGCCCAGGGCCAGGGCCGCGTTTCTGTCTGGCGCGCCTGGCTTTCGGCCCAGGCCAGTGCCAGCATCTCCTGAGCCAGTACCGCCTTGACCGGAATCCAGAGCCCGGCCATCAGTACCACCGAGCACAGGCCACACACCAGCAGCAGCAAGCGGCGGATCATGCCAGCCTCCGGTTCAGCGTCAGCAGCAACCATCCCAGCAACAAACCCGCAACGCCAAGAGCCACCATCAGTGGCCAGGCGGTGGCGGTCTGCGGATAACGCAGCATGTCGCCATGGCTGCCCGCCGGCAACAGAGTTGGTATTGCCTCATGACCGAGCACCTGCTCATCCGGCCGACGGGGCTGTTGTTCAACCGCAACAAAACTGGTGAACGGCGAGATCACGCCATGCTTTACCGATAACCCGACAATGGCGGACTCATCCGGCTGGCTACCGTTCAGGCGTGCCATATCCACCAGCTCATCAATCCGCCCCCGCGCCCACTGCCGGTTCAGGCCCACGCCCGGAGCGGCGTGGTTCAGGTCCATCCGGGTTGTCCAGTTCTGTCCGCCGGGCAGCTGGCCGGATACCTGCACCTCACCCGAGGCGGGCACGCCTTTCACGATCTGAATCAGCGGACTGTCCTGAAAGAGATCGCCAGGCCGGGCCGGAACGGGCGTCAGATCCGTGTTATCGCCAGGCCAACGCACCGCAAGATTACTCATTACCGGCGCTTCCATCGCGGTAAACAAGCCCTTCAGGGCCTGATCAACCTCGGCGGCACTGTGCACCGAGGTATACTCGCCGCGGCCCCATCGGGCAGCCTCCCTCAGGAAATAGAGGTTGGGCGCCGAACCAATACCCACCGTAAAGAGCCGGCGCTCCCCCAGATTCCTGCGAATCTGCTCAAACAGAGCGACTTCATTACCTACCGCTCCGTCCGTGACAAATACCGTCTGCTGTACCCGACCTTCGCCCGGAGCCGGCTCCATGGCCATGGCCAAAGACAGCGCGCCGGCCATTTCGGTCCCGCCGTTGGCAGTCAGGCCCGCAACATACTGCCGCGCCCTTGAGAGATAATGGCCCTCCGCCGGCACAGGCCGGACAAACAGGCTGTGGGCCTGGCTATTGAACTGGATAATGTTGAAATAGTCCCCGGGGCGCAGTGTCTGCAGCCCTTTGAGCAATGCCGACCGGGCCTGCACCATGGATTCGCCCGCCATAGAACCCGAGGTATCAATCACGAACAGCAACTCCCGCGGCAGCACCGGGCCGGCAGCTGTCGGGGGCAACACCATGGCCATCAGGAAATCCTCTCCCTGCCACTGCTGATGGAACACCGCTGCGGTGGGTTCACGCCCCGCTGCCGGTCGCCAACGCACGATCAGATCCCGGTCCATCACAATGGCGTGGCCCTCAGGCTGCACCCGCATACGATGGCCATCGGCACGGGTAACCAGGCTATGGCTGGGGCTGGTCACTTCCGCCAGGGGCATCCCGCTGTCAATCGTCAGGTCGACCCGGGCCCGATGGCTGTCCGGATTCAGGTCTGACGAACGCACGGTGAAAGGGCTGATTTCCGCCGCATCCGGCACCTGAAGGGTGGCCGAAGCCCAGCCGGCCTGCCATTGACGATCCGGGGTCTGAACCGGCTCACCCGGCATGTACCGGGGCGTGAGGGTGGTCGGCAGGCTCAGCTCAAACTGGCCATGACGATAGCTCACCGGCTGCTGATAACTGATTTCGATCCGAACGGTTTCACCCGGCGGTATGTTGGCTACCCGGCTGGTAAACAGATTCGGCCTTTGCTGCTCCAGCGTTGCCGCTGCCTGGCCGGCCGCACGGGCTTTTTCATAGGTTTCCCGGGCCTGAGCGCGGGGCTCAATGTGCCCTTCGATACGCCGCTCACCCACCCTCATGGTAAGCCCGAACACCGCAGCTTGATCCGGTAACGGGAAGACGAATACCCCTTCCTGCCAGCGGCCGCTGGTGTTCCGGAAATCCCGGACCAGCCGGGTCTGGGCCAGCAGGCCGGTCACCTCAACCTCAAACCTGCTGTCGAGTATTAGCGCCGGCTGCTGCCCCCCACCCCCGGTGTCGGTGAGGTACAGCTGCCCCGGCTGGTCGTCCCGGGCGTAACCCGCTTCGGCATACAGCGGGTGGACAAATAACATCAGCAGCACCGCCAGCCAGAGGCTTACGCCTTCGGCACCGCGCAGCCAGCGTTTATGACCCGGTCCCGGTGACCCCGGGTACAGGCGGTGGGATTCAGGCCGGGAGGCCGTACAGGCACGGAGCGATAGCAATATCATCACGCAATCCTTTTTTCTGAATGTTGTGGCGCCATTGCAACAGCCGGAACCGGCCTGCCGGTGGCAGAAGCGGGCAAGGTGAGGATAAAAAGTGATGAATTGTGGTAATCCTGCCGAACAATGCTTGTTCCCCTCCCGGGGCATGGTTTAATGGCAGGAAATTGCAGTGACAGACAATGCCATGAAAAAACACCTTGCTCTGATCGAAGACGAAGCCGGTATCCGGGACAACTACCGGGCCGCGTTTGAGCGCCGCGGGTACCGGGTTTCGACCTATGCCGACCGCCCGTCAGCCTGGCAGATGCTGCGCCAGGACCTGCCGGACCTGGCCATCATTGATGTGGGCCTGGGGGATGAACCGGAGGGGGGCTTTACGCTCTGCCAGGATTTACGGGCGCGCTCGGCCACCCTGCCGATTATTTTTCTGACCGCCCGCGACAGCGACATCGATTCTGTGCACGGGCTGAGACTGGGCGCCGATGACTACGTCACCAAAGACATGAGCCTGGACCACCTGCTGGCCCGTATTACCGCCCTGCTCCGGCGTGCCGAGGCCTGGGCCGAAGCCCTGCAAAAACCAGACGAAGTGATCCGGCGCGGCCGGATGACCATGAACGTGGACCGGATGACGGTGGCCTGGGACGACCGGCCGGTGGACCTCACCGTCACCGAGTTCTGGATGCTTCACTCCCTGGTACAGCACCCCGGCCACGTACGTACCCGGGACCAGCTGATGGATGCGGCCAGCACAGTGCTGGACGACAACACGGTGACTTCACACATCAAACGCATCCGCCGCAAGTTTCTGCAGCACGACGAACACTTTGACGGAATACAGACAGCCTACGGCATGGGTTATCGCTGGAATGCCCGCGAGGTATAGCGTGTGAGCCTTAAACGCCAGCTGTTCGCTGCCAGCCTGCTCATGTTGCTGATTCCCTGGGCCGGACTGAGCTTTGTACTGGAACTTGACTCCGCCCTGCGACAGCAGACCCTGCATCAACTGGAAATCCAGAGCCGCCGGCTGACTGAGCAGGCCGATGAGTTTCTGCTGGGGCTGCCAGCCGTTGCTGACCGTGCCGCGATTTACGCCCGACCGGTACAGACCACCGGTGAGACCTACGTCTGGCCCAGTGCTGAGGACCTGGGTTACGGCCACGGCCAGCCCTGGCAAAGCCCGGCCCCGACAGCCTCGGACAGCACTCCGGCCCTGCGCTGGCAAGCCGCCACCAACGGCCGCTCGCTCTACCTGCTGGTAGACGTGCGCGACCACCACCCGAGACCGTTCAATCCGGCCCGCCCACAACAGCCCCATGACCGCTTCGAACTGTGGCTCGAAGCACCTGCCAGTGAAGTGGAACGGCCGGACGGCCCCCAACGCTGGCTGGTAAAGCCCGATGAGGTACGGGCGACCCGGGCAGACCAGCCACAACAACCGGATTACCTGGTGCACACCCATTGGCGCATCAGAAGCAATCACTGGCAACTGGAGGTACAGATGCCCCTGCCACCCCCCGGCAGCCGGCTGGGTTTCCAGGTTGTCGACACGGGCACAGGGGCAACCATCCACGGCACAGGCACAGCGCCCCTGCCGGCGCTGGTCTACCGGCAGCCGCAACTGGAACGGGCCCTGGGCCGCCAGCTTGGCTCTGGCCAGCAGGTCACCATTACCGAGCCGGGCGGCTGGATACGGGCCAGTGCCAACCGGCCACGACGCGCCTATCCGGAGTTTGAAGCGCTCTCTGCGACACAGATTGTTGATACCGTGATGCTCAACGGGTTGCGGGCACTGGTGCGCTGGTATCAGCCCCGGCCAGCCTCTGTGGATGGCAACCGCTACCGGCTACAGGCTGAGCAGATACCCGATAACGGACTGGTCAAACACCCGGACGGCTCACTCTGGCTGGCCTCGGTACACCCGCTGTCTGACGGCCGCACCCTGATACTGGAGCAGTCCCTGGACCAGTTACTGAGCGTGTCTGGCTCGGCTCTTGGCAGCGTACTGGCTCGTTCGCTGCTGATCATTCTGGTGCTCACACTGGTGCTGCTGGGTTACGCCAGCTGGCTGTCCTGGCGAATTACCCGTCTGCAGCGGCTGGTTAGTGCCAGCGTCGACCGTGACGGTCGCATCCTGGGCCCGGTACCCGCTGCCCGGACCACCGACGAACTGGGGCAGCTCCAGCAACATTTTGGCCAGATGGTCGATCGCCTGAAAAGCTACAACAGCTACCTGGAAAGCTTCTCCCGGCGTTTGTCCCACGAGCTAAAAACCCCGGTGGCCGTGGTGCGTTCGTCTCTGGAAAACCTGGCCCACAGCACCTCGACCGACGAGCGCCAGGCCTATGTGGACCGGGCCGCCGCCGCCACCGAACGGCTGCGACGGATCCTGACCAGCATGAGCGAAGCCGCCCGCCTGGAGCAGAGTTTTGAGGACAGCGAGAAAGAGCGGTTTGATCTGGCTGAGGTACTCACTGAGGCCAGTGCTGCTTATCAGCAACTTGATCCGCAGCACCGGATTGCTTACCGGGGGCCCGAGACCGGCTGCCCGTATTCGGGCAACCCGGACATGCTGGTCCAGATGCTCGACAAACTGGTGGATAACGCCCGGGACTTCACGCCGACCGGGGGTCTTATCGAGATTCGCCTGATCCCCGACGCCACCGGTTACCGGCTGGAGGTGTTCAACGAAGGCTCCCGGCTGCCGGATCGTGACGGCGTGGATATCTTCGGAGCCTTTGTCAGCAGCCGCAGCAGCCAGTCCGACGGCCATCTGGGCCAGGGCCTGCTGATCGTGCGCCTGATCGCCGACTACCACGGTGGTCGCGTCGAAGCCTTCAATCAGCAGGAGAACGGCATCAGCGGGGTGTGCTTCCGCATGGTTCTGCCCGGGCCCGCCAGCCCGGCCGGCGATCTCCCGTAAGAGCGGTCAGGTAAACCTGGGATCACCGGCATACTGGCGATAGAACTGCTGGGCGGTACGGCCATTGCGCACACCTTTGGCCGTTGCGAACCGGGCAGCTTCCATGTGCAGCTGATCCCGGTCAGCTGCCAACGGAAATAGCGCATCCACCGCTTGCAGATACACCTCCTGTGAGAACGGGTAGAACGACAGCTGTAAGCCAAACCGGTCGGCCAGCGACACCCGCTCCTCAATCGCTTCTGCCGGGTGGAGTTCACCGCCCTGCATCCGGCTGTTTACGTTGTCGCTCATGTACTCCGGCATCAGATGGCGGCGGTTAGAAGTGGCATACACCCGGACATTGTCCGGTGGCAGTTCCAGCGAGCCCTCCAGAACGCTCTTGAGCGCCTTGTAGCCATACTCACCGGCATCAAAGGACAGGTCATCACAGAAAATCACAAAACGGTAAGGCAGCTCGGAGATGTCATCCACGATTTCAGGCAGATTAACCAGATCGTCTTTGTCTACCTCAATCATTCGCAGGCCGCTGTCGCGATAACGGTTGAGCAAGGCCTTGATGACCGACGACTTGCCGGTCCCCCGTGCGCCCCACAACAGCACGTTATTAGACGGCTCCCCTGCCAGAAACCGCTCGGTATTGCGGGCCAGCTCCAGCTTCTGCCGGTCAATCCCCGTAAGGTCAGACCAGGTGACCGGGTCCAGCCGCCGGATTGCCCTTAGCCCCGACCGATACCGGCGCCACACGGCTGCCGGTATGCGGGACCAGTCAAAAGGTGCATCGCCCATAAGGTTACTCCGATTTGTTCTCAGCAAGACGATCGATGAGCTGGCCTTCGCCGCTCCTGTAAAGGTAGGATTTAAACCTTAACAGACACTTGGAGTAAACCATGGCACGCATTTATGATGACAATTCGCTGTCGATCGGTAACACCCCGCTGGTCAGACTGAACCGGGTAAACGATGGGGCCACGATCTGGGCCAAGATCGAGGGCCGTAACCCGGCGCACTCGGTGAAGTGTCGCATTGGCGCTGCCATGATCTGGGACGCAGAGAAGCGTGGCATCCTCAAACCCGGCATGACTATCGTCGAACCCACCAGTGGTAACACCGGCATCGCGCTGGCCTACGTTGCCGCAGCCCGTGGCTACAAGCTGGTTCTGACCATGCCGGCCTCCATGAGCCTGGAACGTCGCAAGGTACTCAAGGCCCTGGGTGCAGAGCTGATACTGACCGAGCCGGCCAAAGGCATGGCGGGTGCCATCGCCAGGGCGGAAGAGCTGGTTGCGGACGACCCCGGGACCCACTATCTGCCCCAGCAGTTTGAAAACCCCGCCAACGTGCGCATCCACGAAGAGACCACCGGGCCCGAGATCTGGAACGACACCGACGGGGAAATCGATATCTTCGTTTCCGGGGTGGGCACCGGCGGTACACTCACCGGCGTCTCCCGCTATATCAAGCAGACCCGGGGAAAAGCCATCACCACGGTGGCGGTAGAGCCGACCGATTCGCCGGTGATTACCCAGGTCCGTAACGGCCAGCCGGTCCAGCCCGCCCCCCATAAAATCCAGGGTATTGGCGCAGGGTTTATCCCGGGCAACCTGGATATGGACCTGGTGGATCAGGTTGAGACCATCAGCAATGACGACGCCATCGCCATGGCACACCGGATGATGAAAGAAGAAGGGATTCTGTGTGGGATTTCAGGCGGTGCCGCAGTGGCCGCCGCCGTAAGAGTCGCCAGCCAGCCCGGACATCAGGGTAAAAACATCGTGGTTGTTCTGCCGGACTCCGCTGAGCGATACCTGTCGACGGTCCTGTTTTCGGATGTTTTTGGCGAACTGGAGAACCAGCAGTAATTCTCTGGCTCTCTAAAAAAAGCGCAGCCACACGGGCTGCGCTTTTCGTCAGACGGGCGCTCCGACATCAGAACTGGAACTTCAGGCCGACGGAGCCGGTATCAAAGTCCGGACCATCGTTGGTGATCTGACCGTTAAAGTCATCTTCATCGATGTCTACGTTATACCGGTTGTACTCGGCAAAAGCTGTCAGGTTGTCGGTAACCCGGAAGTCCACACCTGCGCCGACAAACGGGCTGACCTCGTCGTAGGTCTCGCTTTCCTCGAATGCCTCAACATCAAAGGCAGACGCGAAGGCACCGGCTTTGGCATACACGCCAAAGCTCTGGGTTAACGGCAGGCGGCCAACAACACCCAGACTCCCGCCTTTAAGCTTGCCTTCTACATCGTCGTCACCAAAGTTGCCGAAATCGATGTACTTGGCTTCCAGAGCGAAGAACTCGTTGAATTGATATCCCAGGGCCGCACCGATCAGATCGTTGTCATCGTCGAACTCGCCACCGTGGGATTTGTACCCCCCGTAACTACCGCTGATGTAAAGTCCGGACTGATCACGACTGACACTATCCTGCGCCCAGACAGCGGGAGCGGTGAATACGGCGGCACTAAGCACGGTGGCACACGCAAAACTGGCTTTATAGCTCATAACGCGTTTTCCTCTGTGGTCGGATTTCCATTCGTCAAAACGAACAATCGGGCTGATCATTCCCCCGATCGCGTAAACCCAGCCTAACGTGATTTTTTTTGGTGTTGGGTTAAAACGGGACTAAGAATTATTCATATTTGGTTCACTTTTCCGGCCGTTCTGCCGCCCAGCCAACGTCAAAAAACGGTAACGCCCCGGCAAGCACGGCTTCAGGCCTGCCCTGATATGCTTCAGGTTTTATGCAAGAAGAGAGGTTTCACCATGCGCTCAGCAATCACCGCCCTGTCCCTTACCGTCGCGCTGGCCGGCGCCCCTGCCGGCGCTGCCGCCACCGAAGCGCATTCTCATGAGGCCGAGGTGATGGGGTTTGTGGAGTGGGTAGTCATGAGCGAAACCGGTATCCGGCTTAAAGCCCGGCTCGACACCGGTGCCATGACGTCGTCGCTGCATGCCGTGAATATAGAGCCGTTTAAAAAGGACAATGAGGAATGGGTGCGGTTTGAGCTGCCTTTGGGCGATCACAAAGACCAGCCCAGCGAAGGTGACGTCGAACATGAGGAGGTGATTCTTGAGTTTGAGCGCCCGGTACACCGGACGGTGCTGATCAAGCGTAAAGGTGCCGATTCGCAACGTCGTTACGTGGTTGAAATGGCGTTCTGCCTGGGCGGCAAAACCCATGAAACGCAGTTCTCACTCACTGATCGCGGGCGTTTTTCCTACCCGGTCCTGCTGGGCCGCCGGTTTTTAAGCACTGACAACATCCTGACCGACTCCCGGACCAGCTTCGTTGTGGACAACGAATGCGAATACAGCACGGTGGAAGAACTGGCCGAGAGCCACAAGGCGATATCCGCCTGATCACCGCGGCTCCTCATCCCGCACCCTGAGAAAGCTGGCAAACCGGGGCAGGCCTGAGGCCGTCATGCCCCGATAACGGAAGGTGATGACCGACCCCGGGGGCGGCGGATTACGCCGCTCGGCATCGCTGAAACCGGTGCCGATTCGGAACCGGCGACCATTATCCAGTTCCACTTCCAGTGCGCCCATCATCCCCGTGTACTTGCCCTTGCCCGGCAACGCTGAGATCACCGTGGCCTCATCATCGCTGTGGGGCTTTACCTTGAGCAGGTCGTCTGAGCGACCCGCCAGATACAGACCGGCCTTACGCTTGAGCATCAGGCCCTCCGCACCCTTGGCTACCACCCGTTCCAGCTCGGCCATCAATGCCTGCTCGCTGGCCACCGGAGCCTGCTCCACCAGCACCAGATACGGTGACCCGGACCTCGCCACCAGGTTTTTCAGGCGCTGATAGCGTTGCGCAAAGGGCAGCTCCCGCAGCGGCAGATCAAACACGTGGAAACGCACGCTTTGCCACTCCCGTGCCACCGGCTCGGCCTTACGCACCACCCCGGACAGCTCGGCAAAACGGCCCCGGCCACTCCAGAGTTCGCCATCCAGGGGATGGTCCGGGAACTGACGGACAAACCAGTCCGGAGCCTGATACACGTGGCCGCCCCGGGACCATAACTGCTTGCCATCCCAGTAAGCACGCACACCGTCGAGCTTTTCGCTGAGCCAGTAGTCGTCAAGATTAACGCCCGGATGATAGTCGTTGGCGAGGGGGATCGCCGGAGGCTCTGCCCTGGCAGAGACCGCAAAAGCAGACAGAAGGGAAATACTAAGCAGAACCCACGCCAGAGCCCGGGCTCTGACGCGGCTGGTCAACAATACTGGCATGATCCTTTGCCCTGTTACGTCCTGTGAATGCCCGGACCTTAAGCCCGGCGCTTACGCCGTCACATATTTCAGCAGCTCAACCACCTGCTCCGGGGTTTTTGCCCAGGCCATGGCCGCCGCGTCAACTTCCTTGAGCGGGTGCACAATGTCGTCATCGTGCAGCGTGATATAAGGCGTACCCATAGCGGCACAGTAACCGGCATCAAATGCCGCATTCCACTGTTTATATTTGTCGCCAAAGCGGATAACCGCCAGGTCGCACTGTTCAAGCAGGGTTTTGGTGCGAATGGCATTGACCTTGGAGGACTGGTGGTCCCGCCAGAAGCTGCTCTCGGGCTTGCCCAGGAAATCACCAGCGGCATCACTGGATTCGTGGTCGGTATTGGCAGAGGTAAATTCAACCGGCAACCCCGCAGCCTTAGCACCCGCCTCAATCTGCTCACGCCAGTCGGTGTGAATTTCCCCGGAAAGGTAGACGTTCCAGATCATGATGGCCTCCTATAACAAGATTAAAGCTCATCAGTCTACCCTATCGGGGGTGGGTTATGTAGATCAGCCGTCCCCCGGTCCTTGTGGAGATGCGGCTTGCTCCTCAACTCGCATAATTCACTATCTCCGCCATCACATTACGCCGCTGAGCAGTGTCAATGATGGTGACTTCGGTGAACATCCGGTCTACTTTCTTCTTAAAGGTTTCATCATCCATATCCCGCCAGTAGCGTGGCGGGCGACCAGTATTTTTATCGTGTTCTGCGGTGGTTGGGTCCAGCGGGCGGTAGCGCTCCAGCAAGGGAAGTTCCGGCAGCGGCTTGGTGACGTCCATGTAGTTCTGAATAAAGTCCCAGTAAGCGTAACACATGGTGGCGCTGCCGTGGGCGCCAAGGATATCGCCAACGGTGACGTCCAGTTTGCTGTACCGGTGAGACAACACCAGATCAAACAGGGTGCCGAACCGATCCACCCTAGCGCAGCACCAGGCATCAAATTCGTAGAAGGGTTTTTCGATCACAACCGGAGGCTTTCGGGGCACGAACGGGAGCTTCCGGGAATATTGCCAGACCTTGATCATGCCGGTGCGGCGGTTGAACTCCCATTCGGGGCCTCGGCCGTTTCTGAGAAGCCAATTCGGGAAAAGGCGGAACGCCAGGCCACCGATAATTATCAAAAGCCAGCCGCCAAATAAAAGGCTAACTTCCAACGGAATCAAGCTGTGCAAGAATTTAGGCCAAGTTTCATCTCGCACGCCAAACAGGGGGGACACCAAGATCAAAACGATCAGAACTATCGGAGACACAATATAAGCCCACACCTTTCCCAAAACAGAAATCATGTCGAAAAAACGCGCCTGAAACGCTAACGGTGCGTGCCGGAAGCATTCGTGGCTGTTCTCGACGTATAGCCCGAGTTTGTCAGCCAAGTCTTCCTTTTTCTCCAGCCTTCGCAGTTTTTTGGGTGGATCATCGGACATGAAGGTCGG
>Ga0209075_1001907_pt1 | contig 19026 bp, 15 predicted proteins | sample Stecom2011_FD_187523 | JGI IMG/M metagenome (GOLD analysis project Ga0209075, IMG submission 187523) | Agricultural soil microbial communities from Utah to study Nitrogen management - Steer compost 2011 (SPAdes) (version 2) | ecosystem: Environmental > Terrestrial > Soil > Agricultural land...
AGATACTGTAATGAATATTGATAATATTGGTAATGCAAAAGTAGGTGTGCCAAGTGCACTAAAAAAGAGAGATTAATTCTTGAGTGCTAAGTTAACTTAGCACTTTTTGTTATTTAGAAAGAAACGAAGCATATAATGTTATATAGGGGTGAAAAAAGAAATGATTATTTATGTTGTAAAACCGGGGGATACTTTGTATGAGATTGCAAGAAGGTACGATGTTGATTTAAATAGAATAGTTGATGATAATCAACTAGATCCAAATGAAAGTTTAGTTATCGGTCAAGCATTAGTTATTAGAAGAGATAACTTTACTTATACTGTTAGACAAGGAGATACTTTATATTCAATTGCAAATAGGTTTAATGTAGATGTAGAAGATATTATTGAAACTAATAATTTAGATACTGATCAATTAAGAGTTGGTCAAGAATTAGAAATTAGATATGATAATCCTAATAAAGTCCCACTTGAGATTAATGGTTATGTTTATGCGAATGTTGATTTAGAAGAACTGAGTAAAATTTTACCTTATTTAACATATCTTGCTATCTTTTCATATCAAATCAAAAGTGATGGTAGCCTAACAACATTAAATGAAGAACCATTAATTAAAGAAGCGTATAGACATCAAGTAGCACCAATTATGGTAATAACTAATATTGATAAACCAGGACAATTCAGTAGTGAACTTGCTAGCACGATAATTAATAGTCCACAATTAACAGATAAACTGCTTAATAACATTATAAGAATTGCTAAAACAAAAGGCTATCATGGAGTTGACTTTGACTTTGAATATTTATTCCCTGAAGATCGTGAAGCATACAATAACTTTTTAAGACGCGCAAGAGAATTACTACATAATGAAGGTTTAACCATTTCAACTGCCATAGCCCCAAAACTAAGTCAAGATCAAGTAGGAATTTTATATGAAGCACATGATTATAGTGCACACGGAGAAATAGTTGATCGAGTTATAATTATGACTTATGAGTGGGGTTATATTCATAGTGAAGCAATGCCTGTTGCACCGATTAATATGGTTGAACGAGTTATTCAATATGCTATAACTGAAATTCCAAGTGGGAAAATTTTAATGGGTGTACCTAATTATGGTTATGTGTTTGATGTACCGAAGATACCAGATGTTCCTGCGAGATTAATTACTAATAATGAAGCTATTGAAATCGCAAGAAAAAATAACGCAGCAATTCAATTTTGTGAAGAATCAATGTCACCATTCTTCCAATATTATGAAAATGGAAAATTAAAAGAAGTTCATTTTGAGGACGCTAGAAGTATTGAAGAAAAAGTTAATCTTGCTATTGATTATAATTTGGGAGGACTTTCTTATTGGACAGTAATGAGTTTCTTTAAGCCGAATTGGTTGGTTGTAGATTATTTTGCGGATATTGTAAAAGTAATAGGAGAAAGAGAAGATAGAATTTAAAATAACCTCTAAGGAAAAGTCCTTAGAGGTTATTTTCTAAACCAATAGCCAATGGATTTGCCACCGCCACCTGAGACACTCTTTCCTCTTGAAAAAGGAAATAGTAACAATGGAACTAACCACTTCCAGCTCCCTAATAGGAAAAAAATTGCAATTATTATCCAAAGCCAAAGTGGCAGTGAGAATTCTTCGGAAGGTAGTCTACCAAAATATTCATATTGATTATTTAAATATTCATTGAAAAATGATTCGTAATTGTAAGAATTATATTCATAAACATTTAAATATATATATTCCAAAATTGCAAAGTAAAGAGCAATTAACCTTAAATCATAATCTTCACCTGGAAGGGTTTCATGATTAAAGTTGTCTTCAACTAAGGTGTTTGCAGTGAAGGCACTTAAATAACCTGACATTTTAAGGCCAATTTCAAAAACTAATTCTTTATATACTAAAGTTCCTGAAACTTCTTCAAAAAATAAAACTAATAAAATCCCCATATCATTTTTACCAATACCCCAAGAGTTGAAGATTTCTGTAGTGTTAATATCACCAACACTACCAATGTAAGTTAAAACAACTACTTGAGATCCACTAATTTGGGCTATCTCATATTCTTCACTACTTGAATCTATGTAGAGTTCATCACTATAAGCATAGATAGTCCATTTAGTGGAATTGAGTAAAGCATTTGCTGTATCGTTAATATAAAACTCTTTGGTTGGTTTATTTAAATTTACTTTTCTATTACAAGAACTTAAGAAAGTTACTACAAGAATTAAGTTTATAATTATAAATAATTTTCTTAATTTAACTTTCATAATGATTACTCATTAAATTTTGGTAATGGTTTATTATAATTTTCTACACTATATGGTTTGTGTGCTTCGCGTGCTCCTAAAAATAAATTATTAGGAAATCTTTCAATATGATTGTTGTATGCTGTTACGGAACTATTATAAGTAAGGATTGCATTTGTAACAACATTTGTTGCTGCAGAAAATTCAGCCATATATCCAGAATATAAATTAACAGTATTATATGAACTTGGATTATTTTCCATATATGAGATTAAATTTATAAATGTTCCGTCAATTGTATCAATCGCTTCATCAGCTGCATCAATATTATTGCTTGCTATTGCATTTGCAAAAGCTTCTCTTGCTTCCATAATTGTATCTAAATAACCTTGAACTGTTTCATTAGCTCCTTCAATTGCATCGATAAATGCATCGACTTTTTCATAACGAGCTGCCATTGCAGCATGAACGCCAACTTTCTTTTCGATAACATCGTTATTCTTTTCAATTGCTCCATTATAAGCACCAACCCATGTAATGCTTACTATTGCAATTAGTAAAAGTACTATACTTAAAATAATAGTCAGTTGTTTTTTCATGTGTATCCTTTCTGTCCTAAAAAAGAACTATATACACTAATATTATAATACTGATAATTGATTCTTGCATTTAATTTAGTAAAAAAACCTCTAAGGAAAAGTCCTTAGAGGCCATAAATTATAAATTATTCATTAACTGCAACCCATTTTGCATAGTATTTTTCTGCTGGTGTTTCTCCTGCTTCAACTTTATATATTCTATCTCCATTGAATTCAGGGTTATCATACCAACCTGCAAAGAAGTATCCTTCTCTACTTGGGATCGGTAAAATAATTTCTAAGCCGAATACCATTTCTTCTAGTAAGTAGTCAACTGTGTATTCTTCTAGCTTACCATCAACATAACGATATCCTTTATCTGGAGTAGGGATAACACCTCTTAGAGCAACGAAGGAAGCATCTTGACCAGATAATCCTTGAGTTCCATAGAAGTAACCATCCATTACGAAACCAGCTAGTGTTTCACTTTGTACATTTGTCCAGAATGTATTCCATGAAGTATATCGTTTATTAAGCATATAAGAAATATGTTGTGCTAGTGTTTGATATTTTTCTCTATAGCCATCAGCGCCGAAGAAGCCGCCAACGATTTCGTTGATTTCACCAGTTTCTGAATTTCCACTTCCACCATCTACAAAGAATTGAGTGTAACCATCATTAGTTTGAGCAGTGTTCGAAGTTGTCTTACTGTAGTTTGCTTGTGGGTCTCCAGTTAAGACACTAAATGTTTCCCAAGTTGTTTTTCTTAAACTTGCTGCTACAACATCAGATTCTAATAAATCATTATCTTTAAGATATGTGAAGAAATCTTGCATAAAGATAACTGGTAAGTTGGAGTTATTTTTAATTCCACTTTCTGGAGCAGTAACTTCATTAACTGTCCAACCCCACATACCGCCATTTAATTCATAAGCAAGTGTATGTTTAACTGATGCATCTAAAAGTTTTGCATATAATTTAAGGTTACCAGTATTACCTTTTTCATAACCTGTAACTGGATTACCAGCAAAGTCTGGTGCTTCATACCAACCTACGAATAAGAATCCTTCTTTTTCATATGGTGTAAATGATAAAGTATCTTCAACTGTGTAAGTTGCAGGCTGAAGGTCTAATTTTGTTTCACCATCATAATATTCAATAGTATATTCGATAATTTCAAACTGTGCATTTACAGTCATATTTTCAGTAACTTTAGAGAAGTCTCTATCCCAACCAATAAATGTATAACCAGTGTATACTGGATCTTCTGGAGCTGTTGCTGCTTCATTCCAATTAACGATTTCTTCTTTTAAGAACATATTAAATTGACCTAAGAAAACAACAGTAAATGTTTTAACCTCCCATTTCGCTTTTACAACCAAATCTTCAGTTACATTACTAAAGTCAACATCCCAACCAACAAAATCATGCCCTTCTTTAGTTGGTTCTTCTGGAGCAGTTGCTGCCTTACCATATTCTACAATCTGTTTTTCACCAATTTGTTGGTCTCCGTCCATAAATACTACTTCATATGTTAAGCCTTCATATGTAGCATAAACAACTAAATTCTGTTTTACATTCTTAAACTCTTTATCCCAACCTGTAAACTCATGCCCTTCCTTTTCAGGAGGTGTTGGTGCTGTAGCATCCTTTCCATACTCAACGGTTACACTTGAGATTTCTTTTGTACCATCCATAAATTTAACGGTAAATGTTTTTACTTCCCATTTTGCGTGCAACTCTAAATCGCGAGTAATTAGATCCTTATCAAATTCTTCTGTGAAATCTTTATCTAGATACCAACCTTTAAAATCGTAACCTTCTCTTTCAGGTGTTGGAATTTGTAATGCGTCATCACCTTTTACATAAACGATTGGCTCAATTTCTTCATCAGTATAGGTTACAAAAGTGATTGTGTATTTAGATGTACAAGCACTTAAGAATACGAATCCTAATAATAGTATAAATAAAAAATTTAATTTTTTCATACTTCACTCCTTTCGTCTATATTCTATCAAATTAAAAATGGAAAATAAAGCCTTACAAGAAAGAAAAAGATGCTTTTCTATTAAAGCACCTTTTAGTCATTATATTCGTTAGATTTATTTTTTTCAAAACGCTCTCTAATTTTATCCCAATTTTTTAAAACATATCTACCTGCAAAGAAAATAATAAGATAAATTAGAAGCCAAACAATAATACCCCATAACTTATTTATTGGAATAACCTCAGCGCTATAAGCAGTTAAATAAGTAGGAATAGTTCTTGTTATTAAAATAGAGATAATAAAAAACTTAAAACTCATTTTAGTTAGTCCTGCAATGATGCAAATAATATCATCAGGAAAGCCAGGTAAAAGTAAGATTAAAAAGATAACTAGATTTTCTCTACCTTTAGCCATAACAAGATAACGATCAACATTTTCTTTACCTGCAATCCATTCTACAGTCTTTCTACCAAGAAATCTCCCGATAAAGAAACTAACAACACTACCTACTAAGACACCAATAGTGGCTAGGGTTGCAGCTATAAAGGGTCCAAAGATATAAGTTCCTGCCATTATTGTTGGAATATTTGTTATTGGGATAATTGTAGTTTGAAGAAAGTTAATTAAGATATAAATGAATTTTCCTTTATTTCCATAGGCTTGGATTTTTTCTTTTAAGTAATCAGTATTCATAAGTTCATTATGAATGCCAAGACCAAAGTAAAGACCGACAATTAACCCAATAAATAATAACAAGATTATTATTGTAATAGCTAGTCTTTTTTTATTAATAGTTGTTTTAGTATTTTCCACTTAATTCACACCTTTATTAAATATATCAAATAATTAAAGTAAATTATTGTTATATATATAGATATTATTATAACATTTTTTGGTGAATAAAAAAACCAAAAATATTAAAACAATTTTCGACATATTTCGATAATTTTAACTTGTATAATACTTGTTTGATTAGTATTAATGACAAAATAAAAGTATGTGTTAGATTAATCAGATTTAGAGAGTCTTGATTAATTGAAATGCATAAATAAACGTGCTATAATTATTATACACAACTAATAAGTTTATTAGATGTAAAAATATTAAAAAAGCGAGGATAATTTTATGAAGTTTAATGAATACAAATATGAACGTCCTAATTTTGAGAAAATTGAGTCTGAGTATAAAAAGGCTATTGAAGTTATTAATAACAGTGATAATGTAGAAGAAGTTGTTAAAGTTATTGATGAAATCAATAAAATTCGAAATACTTATTCTACAATGCGTTCATTATGCATGATTAGAATTCAAACAAATACAACAGATGAATTTTATGAAAAAGAACAAAGCTTCTTTGATGAAAATAGCCCACATTATGGCAAGTTTGAATTTGAACTTGCAAATGCTTTATTAAATAGTAAAGTTAGAAAAGATTTAGAAACTAAATACGGTGCGCAATGGTTTAGACTAATGGAAGCTAACCAAAAAGTATTTAGTCCGGAAATTATTGAAGACTTACAAGAAGAAAATAAATTACGTTCCGAATATCGTAAATTAACTGCATCTGCAAAAATTGAATTTGACGGTAAGACAAATAACCTATCTCAAATGGGGCCATACTTAGTTCATGTAGATCGTGAAGTAAGAAAAAATGCTGAAACTAAAGTTATGGAATTCTTTGCGGAAAACGAAGAAAAGTATGATGAGATCTATGATAAATTAGTTAAAGTTAGAACAAGTATGGCAAGAAAACTAGGTTTCAAAAACTATGTTGATTTTGGTTACCTAAGACTTGGTAGAACAGATTATGATAGCAAGATGGTAGCTAATTACCGCAAACAAGTACTTGAAGATTTAGTTCCTGTAGTAAGTAAAATTTATGAAGATAAAGCAAAACGTCTTGGAATTGAAGACTTGCGTAGCTACGACTTAAATGTAGATTTTAAAGATGGTGATCCAAAACCAATTGGTGACCGCGAATATTTAGTTAATCAAGCACAAAAGATGTATTCAGAATTAAGTGAAGAAACTAAAGAGTTCTTTAACTTTATGATTGAACATGATCTGCTTGAACTTGATTCAAAACAAGGCAAATCAGGTGGTGGATTCTGTACATATATTCCTGATTACAAGAGCCCATTTATTTTCGCAAACTTCAATGGAACAAGCCATGATGTTGACGTATTAACTCACGAGGCAGGTCATGCATTCCAAGTTTATTCAAGTCGTGATTTTGAAATCCCTGAATATTACTTCCCAACATATGAAGCATGTGAAATTCATTCAATGAGTATGGAGTTCTTTGCTTGGCCATGGTTTGAATTATTCTTTGGAAAAGATGCAGAACGTTATCGCTATAAGCATCTTGCTAGTTCAATTACATTCATTCCTTATGGTGTATTAGTAGACCACTTCCAAACAGAAGTATATGAAAATCCTGATATGACACCTGCGGAAAGAAAAGCTAAATGGCGTGAGTTAGAAAAATTATATTTACCATTCAAAGTATATGACAATGAATTCTTAGAAAAAGGTACATATTGGTTTAGACAATCTCATATCTTTACAACAGCATTCTATTATATTGATTATACTTTAGCACAAGTATGTGCTCATCAATACTGGATTAGAAACCGTGAAGATAGTAAGAAAGCATGGGAATCTTACCACAACTTATGTAAACAAGGAGGAAGTAAATCATTCTTAGAATTAGTTGAATTTGCTGGCCTTGATAATCCATTTGTTGATGGAACGATTAAGAAGATTTCTAAACATTTATTTGAATTTTTAGATAATTTTGATCAATCAAAATTAATGTAAAGTTAAAATGGTTAATAAAGGAATAATTAGTAAATAATAAAAGAGGGAAGCAAATGAAATTTCCAAAAGAACGTGTAGTTATTAATACACGAGTGAAAGAATATTTAAATAATAATAAATATTATGAAGTAATAAAAATGAAAGATGAAATCTTTTCTAGTTTAGATGTCTTAGATGATTATGCAGTTGATGCCTTAATCAAGTCGGCATTCATAGTTGGGGACTTCGATATGGTAGGATTAATCTTTTCGGAGTGCTTCAAACATAGGAAAGAATCATTTGCTTTACTCTATTATGGAATGCTTGGTTTTCTTGCAAATGTTGATATTTATCAAGCAGTATCTTATATAAAGAAAAGTGAGATTTTAAACCAAGCTTCTATAAAAGAGTATTTTGAGAAAGATGGAGCTAATTATTCCAATATTCTTTATCTAAGTCGAATAGATACTTATGGTCCCTTAGCTTTAATATTAGTAAATTTCATCGATGGAATTGCAAGAGAAATTGTTGGAAATGATGATATTGATCGTGAATATATATTATTTAGATTTTTCGATTTAATAAATATGTTATATGAAATTGGTTATCCTGATGAAATAATTACTAAACTATCTGGGGCATTAAAAGTGATGTTCAACTTAGAAATATGATAAGTAATGTTCCTTGAATTTATTTCATAAATTTGGTATAATATATAAGTTATAAAATTAGGTATAAATAAAGGAGATAATGATGACTTTTAATGTAGAGAAGATTAGTAGTAATCAAGTAAAAATAACAGTAAATGTAGAAAAAGAAGAATTCGATAATTACTATGAATCAGAATTTCAAAAAATCTTAAAGGATGTAGAAGTTAAAGGATTTAGAAAAGGTAAAGTTCCTCGTAATATCTACATCACAAGATTTGGAGATGGACAAGTAATTCAAAATGCAGTGGATCGTGCATTAACAAATACTTACTTCCAAATCGTAAATAATGAAAAAATTCAAGTTTTAGATGATCCAGAAATTGATATTAATTATGAAAAACTAGCTAAAGAAAAAGCATTAGAATATACTGCTACAGTTGTAGTATATCCTGAAGTTGAATTAGGCCAATACTTTGGTGTTGAAGTTGAAAAATTAAGCACTGAAGTAACTGAAGAAGATCTTAATGCTCATATCGAGAGAGACTTAAGAACAAAGGCTAATTTAGAATTAGTAGAAGACGGTGTTATTGAAAAAGGAAATACTGTTGTATTTGACTTCGAAGGTTTTGTAGATGGTGAAGCATTTGAAGGCGGTAAATCTGAAAACTTCACTTTAGAAATCGGTAGTGGTAGATTCATTCCAGGATTTGAAGACCAAATGGTTGGCTTAAAATCTGGTGAAGAAGCTACAATTAAAGTAACTTTCCCTGAAGATTATCATGCAGAACATCTAAAAGGAAAAGATGCTGAATTTAAGATTAAAGTTCATGAAATCAAAAAGTTAGTTTTACCAGAATTAACAGATGAGTTTGTGAAAGAATTGGAGATTGAAGGGGTAACAACAGTAGAAGAATACAAAGCACACTTATCAGAACATATCAAAGAAGAAAAAGAAGAAGCAAGCCAAAACAGCTTTGAATTTGATGTTGTAGATCAAGTATGTAAAAATGCAAAAGTTGATATCCCAGAAGTACTAGTAAATCGCAGAATTGAAAGTATGATTGAACAAGAAGAACAAAGATTACAAGGATATAACTTCACTTTTGAACAATTCCTAGGTTATCAAGGAATTACATTAGATCAATACAAAGAACAAGCAAGAGTAGTTGCTGAAGCTGATGTTCTTCGTGAAGTTGTATTAAATAAAGTAATGGAAGTTGAAAAGCTTGAATTAACTGATGAAGATATCGAAAAAGGTTATGAAAACTTAGCTAAAGCTTATAACCAAGAAGTAGAAACAGTTAAAAAGCAACTTCCACTAGATAGAGTTACTTATCATTTCTTATTACAAAAAACTGTAGAGTTATTAAAAGAAAAAGCTGTAGTTAAAGAGTAATAAATTTTATTTAAGTTTTAATAGAAAGAGGTGAAATTATGGCAAAAGACGCAAAGAAGCCGCGCGTTTGTTCGTTTTGCGGACTTCCAGAAAGTAGCGATAGACATATCATAGAAGGCGACAATGCATATATATGCGATGTTTGCGTTGGTATTTGCTATCAAATGTTTGAAATCAATGCTTTTAATGAAGAAACATTAAAAGCAGAACAACAAAGAGAAGAGTTTGTTCTCGACTTAACACCTCAAGAAATTCATGATTTATTAAGTGAATATGTTGTCGGTCAAGAATATGCGAAAAAGGTTTTGTCAGTAGCTGTATATAATCATTACAAGCGAGTACAAAACAACTTATTCCATCGCAGTGATATTGAATTAGAAAAGAGTAATATTCTCCTTCTTGGAGCAACAGGTTCAGGTAAAACATTGTTTGCAAAGACACTTGCAAAGATCTTAAATGTTCCATTTGCAATTGCTGATGCAACTACACTTACACAAGCAGGTTATGTTGGAGAAGATGTAGAAAATGTCTTACTACGTTTGCTTCAAGCAGCAGATTATGATGTTGATTTAGCACAAAGAGGAATTATATATATAGACGAGATAGATAAACTTGGAAGAAAATCAGACAATCCTTCAATTACAAGAGATGTATCTGGTGAAGGTGTGCAACAAGCCCTTCTAAAAATTATCGAAGGTACTGTTGCAAATGTTCCTCCAGGAGGAGGAAGAAAACACCCACATCAAGAATTCATTCCTTTTGACACAACAAATGTTTTATTCATTTGTGGTGGATCATTTGAAGGTATCACAGAAGTAGTAAAAAATAGAATTGGTAAAAAATCAATCGGATTTACTGCCCAAGCAACTAACCAAAATTTATCTGATGTAGAACTTTACCGTGAAGTAACTCATGAAGATATTCAAAAATATGGACTTATTCCTGAGTTAGTAGGTAGACTACCAGTAATTGCTGTCTTAGATGTTCTTGGTGTTGATGAACTAGTTAAGATTTTGAAAGAACCTAAGAACGCTTTAATCAAGCAATATCAAACAATGCTGAAGATGGATGGAGTTAGTTTGGAATTTGAAGAAGAAGCACTCGATGCTATTGCAAGAAAAGCTCATAAGCAAAAAACAGGTGCTAGAGGCTTAAGAGCAATTATCGAAGAAATAATGCTTGATGTAATGTATCATGTTCCAAATGAAAAAGACTTATCAAAGTGTATTATTACTAAAGATGTAGTGGACACACGCGCAAATGCAAAATTTATTAAGTCTAAGTCAAAGCTGGCATAGGTGAAAAATGTTAGTTAAAGAAAATCCTGTTAGTAGTCAATATCATCAAGTCTATTTTACTTTCTCAATTAAAACAATGAATAGATTGTTTGATGACGTTGTTGCAAGTCAAGGATTTACTAGAAGTGATGAAAGACGAAAACAAAAACTAATTACAAAATTAGTAATGGAAAAGATAGAGGAACAAATAATTGAAGAAGAATTACAAAAAATTGACAAAATACCAATAAGTAGTAAAAAGTATCGCTACTTGACCAAAATAAGTAGAGAAAACCCACTACTTGTGATTTGTCAATTTTGTGTTCTCTCATCAGAAATTCAATTAAGATTTCCACCATTTATTCCAATTGAGTTATTTCAAATTCCTTATATCGATGAGGTTGTTGAAGATTTTACGGAAAACATCCTTATTATGAATAACGAATTTGATGAAGTAGAAATTGATAAAGCAACAAAAGATGCAATTGTTACTTATGATATAGCTTATGTTCAAGATGACTTTACCTTAAGTGAAATCAAAGATCAGCGTATAGATTTAAGTAACGATGATGAAGAGAGCATTCTATTCATAAATTGTAAAAAAAATGATATAATAAACTTGGATGAATCTGATAATGTAAAAGTAATTGCAAAGGTTACTGGGATTCATAGATTGCAAGTGAAGGAACTGACGGATGAGATTGTAAAAAAATTGAATTTCCTAAACACACAAACTGTTGAGGAATTCAATAAAAAGATAGTTGATATTTTTACATTTTCTACCCAGTCAATAGCTTTAATTAATTACTTAGTAGAATTTGTAATTAATTCAGGCGATATAGAATTTGACGATTATGTAATGGCTCATTTCTTAGACAGTGAATTAGCACCAAAAAAGAAAGCTGAATTAGAGTCATACATTAGAGAAGTTCAAAAAGAACTAGTAAAAGAATATATAATAACAATCATAAATTTAAATTATCTTGATGAAGAACCGAGATTTTTGAATAATATAATCGAAGAATATGAATTTGATAAAATATTATTTAATAATCCGACAAGAATCGATTCATATCAAGAGTATATAAATAGACGTATTTTTGAAACACGTGTATTAGAGTATTGTTTAGATCATGACATTTTAAAACTTAATTATTAAGGAGGTGAAACAATGTTTACGAATCAAACAGTAGTTCCAGCAATCCTTCCTGCAATGGCTGTTCGTGGTAAAGTACCTTTACCTAATAACGAAATTAGACTTGAAGTTGGAAGAAAAGCAAGCATTCTTGCTTTAAAAGAAGCTGTTGCTCAAAGCAAGTACATTGCTTTGTTTGTTCAAAAGGATCACAATGAGGATAACCCTGGAATAAACGATATTAACCGAAATGGTTTAATTGCCAAGATTGTTTACAATATGGAAGGACAAAACGTCCATAAAGTAAAACTACTTGGTATTACAAGATGTAAATTATTAGAATTTACAAATACTGAACCGTTTTGGACTGCATCTATCGTTACTGTTCCGATTGAGAATGATGACATGGATAAAGAACTTGCATATGTTCGTCTGTTAATCGATGAATTGCAAAACGAATCCAAAACATTATTCGAAGGTAATGCGGAACTAGCAAGTGTTATTTCTCAAGGTGTAACTGCTGATAAGTTGACAGACGTTTTAGCTTACAATTTGCCTCTGGATTTGACTACAAAAATGAAGTATTTAAGTACTCCTAACGTTGGTCTAAGACTTAGATATATGTTAGAAGACTTAAAACGCGAAAAGTATATTCGAACTCTTGAGATGAATATCGAAAATGAAGTTCGAAAAGCTATTAACGAAAATCAAAAAGAATATTATTTACGTGAAAAGATGAAGGTTATCCAAGATGAGCTTGGAGATAAAGCTAAAAAGGATACTGAAATCGAAGAATTAAAGAAAAAGATTCTTAAGGCTAAGATGCCAAAGACTATGGAAGAAAAAGCACTTAACGAATTAAATCGTTATGCTTCACTTTCAAGTGCTAGTGGTGAAAGTGCAATTATTAAAACTTACTTAGACTTTGTAATTGCCCTACCTTGGTCAAAAGAAACAAAAGATACTAACGATATCAAGAAGGCTAAAGAGCAACTAGATAAAGACCATTACGGACTTGAAAAAGTTAAAGATCGAATTTTAGAATACTTAGCAGTAAGAATAATGACGAAGAAAAATCCACAAGCAATTCTCTGTTTAGTTGGACCACCTGGAGTAGGTAAAACTTCACTTGCAAGAAGTATTGCAACAAGCTTAAATAAGAAGTTTGTAAAGCAATCATTAGGTGGGGTTAAAGATGAAGCAGAAATTCGTGGACACAGAAGAACTTATTTAGGAGCACTTCCTGGTAGAATTCTTCAAGGTATGAAGCGAGCAGGTTCAGTTAACCCAGTATTCTTACTAGACGAAATTGATAAGTTATCATCAGATTATAAGGGCGATCCTTCAAGTGCAATGCTTGAAGTATTAGACGCAGAACAAAACAAATTCTTCTCAGATCACTATCTAGAAGAGCCATATGACTTATCAAAAGTATTCTTTATAGCAACTGCTAACTATCTAGAAAACATTCCTGCGCCTTTAAGAGATCGTATGGAAATAGTTCAATTAAGTAGTTATACTGAGTATGAAAAATTTGAGATTGCAAAAAGACATCTTATCTCCAAACAATTAGATCTTCACGGATTAGATCCAAAGAACTTTGTTTTGGAAGATGATGCTTTATGGGATATAATTAGAAACTATACTAAGGAAGCTGGAGTACGTGAATTAGAACGTAACATTGGTACATTAGTTAGACGTGCAATTAAATCTATTCTTTTGGATAAGAAAGAAAAGATTGTTATCAATAAAGATAACTTAGTTGATTGGTTAGGTAAACCTAAATATATGTTTAATAAAGTTGATGCAGTTGACCAAGTTGGTGTTGTTACTGGACTAGCTTATACACAATTTGGTGGTGACACACTACCAGTTGAAGTTACATACTATAAAGGTGAAGGTAAGTTAGTTCTAACAGGTAAATTAGGTGATGTGATGAAAGAATCAGCACAGGCTGCATTAAGCTATGTGAAAAGTAATGCGGAAAGATATAATATCGATCCAAAATTATTCAAAGAAAATGATATTCACATTCATGTTCCTGAAGGAGCAGTACCAAAAGATGGACCATCTGCTGGTGTAACGATTGCTACAGCTGTAATCAGTGCATTCTCAAATCGTTATGTTCGCCATAACGTTGGTATGACTGGTGAAATTACCTTAAGAGGTAGAGTTCTTCCAATTGGTGGAATTCGCGAAAAAGCAATTGCTGCACATAGAAGTGGACTACATAAAATCTTAATTCCAAAAGAGAACATAAAAGATATCGAAGATATCCCAGAAAGTGTTCGTAAGGAACTTGAAATTGTTTCAATTGAAACAATCGATGATGTTGTAGAAAACACATTAATTTAAAAATAGTAGTTAGTACACTCGTACTAACTACTATTTAAAATCAAAAAAATGGTTGTATTAAATAGCACAATATGGTATAATAATTATGTTAGTTTATATACCATTAGGAGGAAATATGCACGCTGTAGATATATTATTATTAATTGTATCATGCTTACTTATAACTATTATAGTATTACAGGAATCAAAGGAAGATGCATCTCAAGCATTTTCAGGTGAAAAGTCGGATTTATTTGCGAATAGAAAAGCGAGAGGAATTGAAGTATGGATCAACTATATAACTAGTGGCCTTTCAGTTGCTTTCTTTGTACTTGCAATATTATCTGCATTTTTCGTTGATAGATTACCTTTATAAGAATTATAATAGGCCTGATATCAGGCCATTTTTTTCACTTTGCTTTTAATAATATGTTATATTTATAAAAGAATATAAATAAGGAAAGATTATATGAAAACAAGATTAAAAGAATTTTTTTCAAATGAAAAATATCAACCCCAAAATTTTGAAGAAATAGTAGAAATCTTAGGTATTGAAGAATATCAAAAAGAAGAGCTACAAAAAGCTTTAGATGAACTTATTGATGAGTATGAAATCTTCTTAAGTAGAAAATCAAGATATATTCTACCTAAAGATGCTAATATTTATAAAGGGACAATTTCTATTAAAAATCCTGATTATGGATTTATTACATCTCCTGATTTTCCAGAAGATTTGTATGTTCATAGAAATGGAATGAATGGTGCACTTGATAAAGACTTAGTAGCATTTAGTATTATTGATTTCTATGGCCATCAAAGCGATGAGTTTAAGCAAGAAGCAAAAGTTATTGATGTTGTAAAAAGGAATTTACGCATTATTGTTGGGGAAGTTAAACAAAAAAAGAACAAGTATTATTTAGATGTAGATAATGCTCAAATAGGTAAGATTAAACTTACCGATTTAATGGATGCTAGTGTAGGTGACATTGTAAAAGCTGAAATCATCAATTATGAAAAGTTTGAAGCTAAAGTAATTGAAAGAATTGGTTTTAAAAATGATATAGGGATTGATATTTTAGAAGTTGCTGCAAAATTTAACTTTCCTTCAAAGTTTCCTGATGAAGTAATTGAGGAAGTAAATGCAATTAGTGAAGATATAACAGCCGAAGCAGAAAGACGAAAGAAACCAACGCTTGAAAATATTATCACTATAGATGGTGATGATGCAAAAGACTTAGATGACGCTGTTGCAATAAAAAAACTAGAAAACGGTAATTATTTGCTAGGAGTTTATATTGCTGATGTTAGTTATTATGTAACTGAAGGAAGTTACTTAGATGATGAGGCATTTTTAAGAGGAACTAGTGTTTACCTTGTAAATAGAGTTATCCCAATGTTACCAACGCGTCTTAGTAATGAACTATGTTCACTGAATCCTAGAACGAAAAAATTAGCTATCGGTTTAGAAATGGAAATCAATAGTGAAGGTGAAGTTGTAGATAACAATCTTTTTGAAACAGTTATTGAAACTAAACACCGCATGACTTATAATAATGTTAATAAGATACTAAATGGTGATCAAGAATTAATCGATAAATATAGTGATATTTATCAAGATATTCTTGAAATGAGAAATTTACAAAATATTCTAAACAAAATGCGATTTAATCGTGGTGCTTTAGACTTTGATGTAAAAGAAAGTAAAGTAATTGTCGATGCACAAGGTAAGGCAATTGATATTGAAGTAATTGAACGTGGAATAGGCGAACGCATGATCGAAGAGTTTATGTTAATAGCGAATGAAACAGTTGCTGCAAGAATATATTATATGGATATACCATTTATATACCGTGTGCATGATACACCTAAGAAAATAAAGTTAGATAACTTTAGAAATATTTCTAAAGGTTTAGGTTATAAAACACTAAAACCTAAAGTAAATGCAAAACAATTACAAGAACTTCTTGGAAACATTAAAGAAGAAGATGATTTCTTAAAAACATTACTTTTAAGAAGTATGGCCAAGGCTATATATAGTGAAGAAAATATTGGCCATTATGGCCTTGCTAGTACTTGTTATACTCACTTTACCGCACCAATTAGAAGATATCCTGATATATTAGTTCATAGACTAATAAGAAAATATTTATTTAATCATGATATAAACCCAGAAGAACTTGTAGATTTACAAAATTATATTAAGGAAGTTGCGGAGCATTCTTCAAAGAAAGAACGCGATGCAATCGAATGTGAATATGAAGTAGAAGACATGAAGAAAGCTGAATATATGGAAAGCTTTGTTGGTGAAGTCTTCGAAGGTAAAGTATCAAGTGTAAATAGATTTGGAATCTTTATTCAACTACCAAATACTGTAGAAGGATTAGTTCATATTAGTAAGATTAAAGGTAGATACTTATATGATGCAAAATCTATTGCTTTAATTGGTGTTAATGGTGATAGTTATCGTTTAGGAGATAAAGTTGTTGTTCAAGTAACAAAAGCAGATAAAGTTAAACGTGAAATTGATTTTAAAATTATTGAAAAACTAAAGACAAATCGTAAAGAAGAACATGTTGTAAGGGAAAAGAAAAAGAATGGTAAAAAACATTCTAGGAGAATGAAGCATGGAACAAATAAACGTAGTCGCAAGAAATAAAAAAGCTACTCATGATTATTTTATCTTGGAAAAGTTTGAATGTGGAATAGTATTAACTGGTACTGAGATTAAATCTATTCGTGCAGGAAAAGTTTCCATCCAAGATGCATATTGTAATATTAAAAATGATGAATTATATATTATTAATATGCACATTGCTAAGTATGAACAAGGGAACATCTTCAACCATCAAGAAACGAGAAATAGAAAACTATTAGCTCATAGAAGAGAAATTAGAAAGATGTTTGGAAAAATAACTCAAGAAGGTTTAACAATCATCCCTTTACAAGTATATATTAAAAATGGCTTAGCAAAAATTGAAGTTGCAATATGTAAGGGTAAGAAAAAGTATGATAAGCGCGAAGACCTAAGAAGAGAAGCAGTTAAACGCGATATTTCTAGGGCTATGAAAAATAGGTGGTAATATGAAGTGTAAGAGTTGTGGAAAAGAGATAGCAGAAAATACAAGTATCTGTCCTAATTGTGGGTTTGATCTAGAAGCCTTTGGCAAAAAGCAAAAGGTTATTATCTATGAAGACCCAGAAGTTGAAACAAGTGAAAAAGCAAGTTTAATAGATAGACCTATTCTTGCTTTTATCTTTGGTATTCTTTCTGTAATCAGTTCAATTCTTTTTGTAACATCTCCAAATATTGTAGTGTTATATCTAGCTATGCTTATCTCTTTTACTTATTTAACTTTCAGAAATGCTAGTAAACCTGGAAAAGTTAAATTACGTCCTTTTGCTGATGTAGGGAAAGTTTTTGCCTATTTTGCAATTGGATTTCTAATCTTTAAAATTGTATTTGATTTACTTGGCGACTTGTTTTTTTAAAAAAAATATGATAAAATAATATAGAAGTTAAGTCTTTATTAAAGGATTAAACTTCTATACAATATGGGATAGTTTTGGATTCGACAGGCTACTTGAAGTAATAATAGCATGCTATGGTTGCGCATATAAAAACGCCCGAGGTTTTTAAATAACCGGAAACAAAAATTTAGCTTTTGCAGCATAAGATAATTTAATAGCTGCGCTCTTGATAAAATACCCCTTAAGTTTTATCAAAGGGCTCAAGTATTAAGGGTTGAATTAAATGAGTGTCTCGGCATTTAATTCGAGATTCTGGAGACTAGTTTATTAACAATTTGTTAGTTGTTTGTTAATAAATAAAGCTACTTTCAACTAACTAAGCATGTAGAAGTTATTACGGATTGTAGTTTGGACAGGGGTTCGACTCCCCTCTATTCCACCATAAAAGAACAATTACTTTGATACAATAAATTCTGTTGTATTAAGGGAAAAATAGCATAAAACTGATTAAAATACCCTATTTTAAGGGTAGAAAGGCTCTAGTGAGTGATTTAAGTCATATAGCTAGAGTCTTTTTATTTTGCCTATTTGCACCTTTTAATTATTCCCTAGTTTGATAACACTTTTTAATTAAACATAGGATTTGTTCCACTTTTTTATTATGCTCCTAAAATGCTCACACTTTTTAATTATTCCTTATAAAAATCCACTTTTTAATTATTTCTAAATAACTATGTTTATACTGATAAAGGGATTAGTGGAACTTAACACTAAAAAACGTTAAGGCTTTAAGAGAATGGTTAGGGATGCACTAGATGGAAAGATTGACTTAATTGTTACTAAGTCAATATCAAGATTTGCAAGGAACACTGTAGATAGTTTGGTAACAATCCGCAAACTAAAAGCTGCAGGTGTTGAGTTCTATTTTGAAAAAGAGAACATTTATACATTTGATAGCAAAGGGGAACTTCTAATAACGATAATGAGTAGTCTAGCTCAAGAAGAATCCAGATCAATATCAAAGAGTGTGACATGGGGAAAAAGAAAGCAGTTCTCAGATGGTAAGGTTCATGTTACGTCTAAGAACTTCTTAGGATATAAAAAAGGGGCAAACGGAAAGCCTGAGATTATAGAGCATGAAGCTAAAAT
>Ga0209075_1001908_pt1 | contig 19014 bp, 17 predicted proteins | sample Stecom2011_FD_187523 | JGI IMG/M metagenome (GOLD analysis project Ga0209075, IMG submission 187523) | Agricultural soil microbial communities from Utah to study Nitrogen management - Steer compost 2011 (SPAdes) (version 2) | ecosystem: Environmental > Terrestrial > Soil > Agricultural land...
CGCCGCCCAACACCCTCCCTCTTAACATGTAGGTGGGGTCTTGTTGCTGGGCTGAATGTAAGCCCCGCGTGCTCACGAAAAATAAGGAGCAGAGCAAAAGAAGAAAAAAGGGCAACTGCTTCATGCGTCGAAAGTTTCAATAATAAATATCCCATGAATCGGTTTCTGCTGAACGTTGCACAAAGAAAACATTTTATAGCAACAAATGCAATAATAGCGCTGTTTTTAACTACGGCAGATCAATTTAGGAATCGAGGTATAAAAAAAACCGTTATCTTTGTTTCAGATGATATCCCTGACTAACCTCTTAATGATTCATTTGGCATGAAAAAAACTATTTTCATCCTCTTTTTTATTTATTGTATGCCCTACGCGTTCGCGCAGGAAAATGCGCGGGAGCTAGATCCGGTTATCAATCATCTCAACGAGCAACTGATCTCCTTCCCGCATGAAAAAATATATGTTCAAACCGATAAATCAACCTATATTTCGGGAGAGCGAATTTGGTCGCGCATCCACCTGCTTGATGCAGCGAGCGGCCATCCCGCTTTTTTGAGCCGATATATCTATTTAGAGCTTTTTACCCCGTTTGAAGAGTTGGTGAAACGAGTGAAGATCCGACCCGATAGCTTGGGGGTTTACTCGGGTTACATCGACTTGGAGGAGGATCTGGCCGAAGGGGACTACACGCTGCGAGCATATACCCGATACGCGAGAAATCGAGGAAATGAAGCGTTTTTCAAGAAAAAAATCAGCGTGTTCGATCCCTACTCCCTGCAAATAGAGCCCATCGCGAACTTTAAAATCGAGAATAACCGAGTCGATGTTAATTTTCGATTCGTGAACCGCATCAATACAGACACGGTTGCACCGGAGATCGTGACCGTGAAGCTCTCCGATGAAACTACCCGCACGCTCGCGCCTAAGGGCGAAACTAACTACAGCTGGTCGTTTTCGTTAACGAGACGTAGAAACAACCGAAACCTTTTACTGGGTATCGTTCACGAGGGACGAATATATAACCGTTATTTCGCGATTCCATACGCCCCGGAAGATGTCGATATCACGTTTCATCCCGAGGGGGGATACTTGATCCCGGGCCACACCTGTCGCGTGGGATTTAAGGCCATTAATTCTGCCGGCTTGGGGGAGAGGGTAACAGGGGCTGTTTACAATTCTAACGACGAGGAGGTCGCGGTATTTACCTCCTACAAGTTAGGCATGGGGTCATTCCATCTTTCCGTGGAGCCGGATGAAACTTATTACGCCGTGTGTGAAACCAAAAACGGCACGGTCAAGCGAATCGATCTACCCGCGGCAGAACCCCGCGCAAGGACGGTGAGCATGCGGCGAGGCAGCGATCGGGTTTTAGTCACACTGCTAAAAGGGGCTGATGCTCCCGACGATGCTGTTTCGCTGCTTATCCATAATAAAGGCTTCCCGCTTTACCATAAGCCCTGGTCGCCGGAAACCGATAGCTATGCCTTCCCCGAGGAGGCTTTCCCGTCGGGGATTACCGGTTTCCTGCTGCTTAACAAAAACTTGGAGATACTTAGCGAGCGGTTAATATTCAATCACAACGAAAAAGATTTCGCGGAAGTGAAAACAGAACTTTCAGCATCGGTGTATCAGCCACGAGAACGGATCGCACTTACCGTTGAATTGGAGGGGGTGGATACTGTCTCGGCCTATGATAACTTTTCTCTTTCGGTGACCGATAAGAACCGGGTGGTTCACGACACAACAAATAACTTAATATCAACGCTTTTGCTCTCTTCCGAACTTCAAGGTTATATCGAGTCGCCCGCGCGTTATTTTACCGGCCATCCGACCGATCGGTTGGCACTCGACGCGTTGATGACAACCCAAGGGTGGAGAAGATATGATATTCCACGCGTACTAAAAGGAGAGATACGTACGCCGGATAATTTTCAACCCGAGCTGTTTCAGGAAATAAAAGGGAGAACGGAAGCACTGCTGAGAAGCATGGAGGAGGGAGAAATAACGCTGATCGCGACACTTGACACGTTATTAAGTACCGAAACTACCTTGGCTGATAATAAAGGACGTTTCATGTTTATGGTGGAATACCCCGAAGGAACCCAGATCACGGTACAATCGATAAGTAAAAAAGGGAGCAGCCGTAACCTTATCCATCTAGAGGAGGAAACTTTCCCCTCATCTTCTTTCGCTACATTGCCCTTTAGGGGGGAGGCCGACTACCCGGCTAATTATGATATCGATGAATATTTGAAAAAGGCAAACGATGAGTATTCTTTAAAACATGGAATCCGGACAATCATGCTGGGGGAGGTGCTAGTTACAGCCTCAAGACAAGAACAGTACACGAAATCGAAGTTCTACTCTCCTATCTCCTCTACCGGTTTAATTAGCGCGGAGGATATTGAAAAAAGGAAAGTTAGCAGCTTGCGCTCACTGCTGATATCGAGCCCGGGGATTATCGTGAAATCCGATCGAGTGACGACCACCCGATCGGATAGTCCGGTTTTATTCGTAATCGATGACATGGTTTATGAAGATTTTTTTGATCAACTCGATGCAATCGACGTGAACTCTATCGATAACCTGTTTGTCATGAAAGATAACACGTTTATGTTAGGGTATTATCCCAACACGAGCGGAGCAGTAGTAATAACCACCAAAAGTGGCTTTGAACAAAAAAATAGTATGTCGCCAAATATCGACCGAATTCAGCCGTTGGGGTACCAACAAGCCGCGGAGTTTTATTCGCCGAAGTACGAAACACCGGAGGAGGTAGCCTCTTCGGAGCCCGATTTTCGAACCACGATCTACTGGAAACCTAACGTGCACTTTTCCCGAACAGGAAAAACGGTTGTCGAATTTTATTCGGCAGATACCCCCACCACGTATCAAGTGATAGGAGAGGGTGTTACCGGCGAAGGGAAAATCATCTACTTTACAAAAGATATCCCGGTAGAGAGCAACAACAAATAATTGTTTATTTTTGTGGCATGTAAAGAGTGCTTCGCCCGATAAACGCGTGTAACAGCAGGAATTGAAATTAATGTATGCCGGTTTTCTCGGCTAACGAAGCAACCGGATTGAAGGATGTGTAGAAGATGACATATAGATACGATTTTTTGGTGATTGGTTCAGGGATAGCCGGTATGAGCTTCGCGCTGAAAGTGGCCCGGCATGGCTCGGTGGCTATCGTGGCCAAGAACCCGCTGGAGGACGCCAACACGTACTACGCGCAAGGAGGAATCGCCTCGGTGACCAATCCTTGGGACCACTTCGAGAACCATATTGCCGATACCTTGGATGCCGGTGCCGGCCTGTGCGACGCGAAAGTGGTGGAAAAGGTGGTGCGTGAAGCACCCGAACAAATTCGAGAATTGATTCGATGGGGAGTAGATTTTGACAAGGACGATCACGGTAACTTCGACCTGCACCGGGAGGGGGGGCACTCCGATTTTCGCATCTTGCATCATAAGGATAAAACGGGGGCGGAAATACAGATGAGCCTGATAGAGGCTGTCAGGAACCATCCCAATATTGAACTGTATGAACGTCATTTCGCGATCGAGGTGCTTACCCAGCATCATATGGGACAGATTGTTACTCGGCACACGCCGGGTATCGAATGTTATGGCGCGTATATTCTTAACGGCGACACCGGTGAAATCGACACTTTTCTTTCGAGGGTAACCTTAATGGCTACCGGTGGTATCGGTGCCGTTTACCAAACTACGACCAACCCCGACGTGGCAACCGGCGACGGAATCGCTATGGTAGCTCGTGCAAAAGGGGAGGTGAAGGGAATGGAGTTCGTGCAGTTTCACCCCACGGCACTCTATCATCCCGGTGCGCGTCCCTCGTTCCTTATAACCGAGGCGATGAGGGGGTATGGAGGTATCTTAAAAACACTCGATGGAAAGGAGTTCATGCACAAATATGATGAGCGGGATTCGCTCGCTCCACGAGATATCGTTGCACGTGCCATCGACTCCGAAATGAAGGAACGAGGGGAAGAGCATGTCTACTTGGACGTGACCCATAAAAACGGGGAAGAGACCAAACGCCATTTCCCTACCATTTATGAAAAATGCCTCTCTTATGGCATTGACATTACCCGAGAGATGATTCCGGTGGCACCCGCGGCTCACTACGTGTGTGGCGGTATCGGGGTGAATATTCACGGGGAGAGTAGTATCCGGCGATTATACGCGAACGGGGAATGCGCGTGTACCGGGTTGCACGGGGCGAATCGACTGGCTTCTAATTCACTGATCGAAGCGGTTGTTTTTGCGGACGCGGCAGCGAAGCACGCGGTGCCACTGTTCAAGGAGTACGCTTTTCAAGAAAGTATCCCCCCCTGGAACGCGGAGGGTACCACCTCGCCGGAGGAGATGGTGTTGATCACTCAAAGCTACCGGGAAGTGGGGCAAATCATGTCGTCTTACGTGGGTATCGTGCGGTCGGATTTACGCCTGAACCGGGCAATGAACCGACTCAATATCCTTTTCCGAGAGACGGAAGACCTTTTTCAACGCTCGGTCGTTTCTCGCGATATATGCGAGTTGAGGAACATTATTAAAGTGGGTTATATGATTATTAAGCAGGCAATGGATCGGAAGGAGAGCAGGGGGCTCCACTACACGATCGATTACCCGGAACGAGATCCCGATTCGACACTGTGACGAATATGGCGATGTGATGATGTGATGTTGTGATGATATGAAAACGATAAATATAAAAGGTACACTGATGGATCTTTCCCAGCCGAGGGTGATGGGGATCCTGAACGTGACGCCGGACTCTTTTTTTTCAGAAAGCCGAAAGCGAACCGAGCAGGATATCGTGGAACGATGCCGGCAGATTGTTGATGAGGGAGGGACTTTTATCGACGTGGGAGCGCAGTCTACTGCTCCTTCTGCGCGATTTCTGGATGCCCGAGAAGAAGCAGATCGGCTGATGCCGGCGTTGAAGCTGATCATGAGGGAGTTTCCCGATGCAATCGTCTCGGTCGACACGTTTCATGCTGATGTGGCTCTCCAAGCGGTAGAGGAGTACGGGGCAAGCATGATCAACGATGTTTCGGGGGGACAGATCGACGACCGTATGTTTCCAGCGATAGCACGCCTTAACGTACCTTACGTGTTGATGCATATGCGGGGTACCCCGGCGACGATGCAGCAGATGACCCACTACGATAATTTTTTACAAGAGGTGCTCTACTACTTCTCCGAACGTACGGCTCAACTATCGGAGTTAGGAGTGAACGACGTGATTCTTGATCCCGGTTTCGGGTTCAGTAAAACCCGCTCTCTCAACTATGAGTTGATGGCTTATCTGAAATATTTTCATATCTTTGAGGAGCCGATCTTGGTGGGTGTATCTCGAAAATCGATGATATACAGCCTGCTCGGTTTAACACCGGAGGAGAGCCTTAACGGTACCTCGGTGCTGAATACGGTCGCGTTGCTTTCCGGCACCGGCATCCTACGGGTCCACGACGTGAAAGAAGCTGTTGAGTGCGTGAAAATCGTGAACGAGGTCACGCGACATAATAAATAGCTAATTATGCTCACCTACTTTGGAATAAAGGATTTTATTGACGTGGTGCTGGTCGCCATGCTTCTCTTTTATCTTTTCAGGCTGGTAAAAATATCGGGGCTGCGCCCCCTTTTTATCGGGATCCTAGTATTCATGGTGATATGGATATTGGTGTCAAGGGTCTTCAACATGGTGCTCTTGGGGTCGATCCTCGACCAATTCGTGAGCGTGGGGCTCTTCCTGCTGGTCATTCTTTTTCAAGATGAAATACGCCGCTTTTTGATGTCACTCGGTTCGAAAAAAGGATGGAACTTTATCACGAAATTGATCTTCCCTAGCGAGAGCGATAAAAAAGATAATTCACACCTCACGGCGGTCGTCCTGGCCTGTATGAACATGTCGAGGACCAATACCGGGGCTCTCATTGCGATACAGGGCGATATACACATGGGACTGTATGAACAAACGGGGGAGATCGTGAATGCCGATGTCTCGTCGCGCCTGATTGAGAACATTTTTTTCAAGAATAGTCCCCTGCATGATGGGGCAATGATTATCGTCGGCAAAAAGATAAAAGCAGCCGGTTGTATCTTGCCCATCTCGCAAAACCCGAATATTCCCACGCATCTCGGGTTAAGGCATCGAGCGGGACTGGGTATTTCCCAAGAAACCGACGCCAAGGTAATTATCGTTTCCGAGGAGAGGGGTAAAATAGCATTCGCGTCGAGGGGAAGGCTCAAAATGAATATCTCGCCGGAAGACCTGCAGCGGCTTTTAATGAGCGACGAGTAAGCGAGCCGGGTGATAAATATAGATTGACCGATTGGTTGACATGATTTTAGAAGAACTATCCATACTGAATTACAAAAATATCGAGGAGGCTGAACTCCATTTGTCGCCGGGTATTAACTGCTTCGTGGGCAATAACGGGATGGGAAAGACCAACCTGCTCGACACTGTTTATTATCTCTCTTTTTGTAGGAGCTACACCAACCCGGTGGACTCCCAGATTATCAAGCACGATGCCGACGTGTGTATGCTACAAGGTAAGTACCTTATGAAAGACGAGGCCCGGGTAGAGATATATTGCGGGCTCAAACGGCGACAGAAAAAACAGTTTAAACGTGACAAAAAGGCGTACGAGAAACTGACCGATCACTACGGCTTGATCCCGCTCGTGATGATTTCACCAGCTGATAATGAATTAATCACCGGGGTAAGCGAGCAGCGCAGGAAATTCATGGATATGGCCATCTCGCAGTACGATAAAGAGTACCTTCGTGCACTGGTAAATTACGGGAAAGCCTTGCAGCAGAGGAACGCGCTCTTGAAAAATGAGGAGGGCGCGATTGACCCAACCCTGCTGGAACTGTGGGAAGAGCAGATGGTCGCGAACGGAGCCTTTATTCATCAAAAAAGAATGCTTTTTGTTGAAGAACTTACCCCTATTTTTAATGATTTTTACACGCGCATCAGCCAATCGACCGAAGAGGTGTCGCTCGAATACATCTCTCAACTGACCGATTCTGATTTCGGGAATAGACTCGTGGAGAACCGACAGCGCGACATGCTACTGGGACATACCACGGTGGGTGTTCATCGGGATGAACTCGAAATGTTGCTGAATGAGCATCCCATGAAAAAGGTGGGATCGCAGGGACAAAGCAAGACCTATTTTGTATCCTTGAAATTAGCGCAATTCCATTTTTTGTTGAAAACAGGACAAAACGTGCCTATCCTTCTACTGGACGATATTTTTGATAGGCTTGACGCGAATAGGGTCGAGGAGATCGTAAAACTTGTATCGGGCCCTGGCTTTGGACAGATATTTATTTCAGATACGAACCGCGAATCGCTGGATAAAATAGTGGAACGGTCGCATGATAATTACCGTATTTACACGGTGGAAGATGGTGCGATTAACCCCATGAAAGAATAAAAATGCAAAAAAAGAATGCCCAACCTATTTCTGAGGTACTTTCTGATTTCTTGGAAAGTCACGGCGGACTGAAGACAAAACTGGCCGAACACCGTGCCGTAAAGGGGTGGCATGAGTTGTTGGGCGAGGGAGTGGCGAAATATACCCGAAACGTTTATTTTAGCCGCGGTGTCTTGTACGTTAATCTCTCATCGTCGGTCTTACGGGCTGAACTGCGGATGAGCAAAGAAAAATTAATAGAGCGCCTGAATGAACATGCAGGTGTTCCCGTGATCCGGGATATAGTTCTTCGTTAAAAAAAAGCCGACACACCCAAGTAAAAGCCCGTGGGATGGGGGGAGCGAGCGTGTTGCACGAGGTCGTAATTTATCGTGAGATGGGTATAACCCAGCCGAAGTCCCGCCCCGGTAACCAGAGAGGGAACGAATCCTTTCGTGACAAGTGGGGCGCCGCCCGATTCGTACGTGAGGGTTGAACGGGTGTAGTTAATTTCGGGTTGCACGAAAAGAGTAATGAACCGCACGGGGTAAATATACCCGAAGAGATTGGCTCCAAGAAGGTTGTTCCGGATTTCGTAATCAATGTTGCGTGCTTTGGTATAGTAATATTTTAACCCGGCTCCCGCCATAAAATAGCGGTTGAATTGGTACCCTATTTGAGGGCCAACCCCGAGATTGGTATAATTACGGCTGATCGATAAACCCAAGTTGGCACCTAGTCGGAGTTTGCTCCTGTCAAAAACAGGAGGCTTCCCGCTGTTCAAACGCTCGGGCTTCCCGTTAGAAAGATCGGACTGATTTCGTGAATCGTGACGTTGATTTTGGTTCCGATGGATATTCCGTTGGTCAGAGGGTGACACCCTGATCGTGTCGTACCGGATTTCCTGGGCGGATAATATCAGCGGAAACATCCACAGCAACAAGAGGAAATGCCACTCTCTTTTCACGCGCATACAGTTTTGTTTATTTATTCCGTGGGCGGTACCTCACCGGGAACGGGCTGAACCGGAGCCGAAGGAATAGGCAAACCCGGGGTAACGTCGGGCGCGGTGCCGGGGCTCAGCGGTGCAGGCTGTTGTACTTCAATTTGCGATTGAGGCACGTTGCTGTGCGAAGCCGTGAACTTGGCAGTGAGAATGCTCAACAGTAGCATCACCGCGGCCAGCGACCAGGTGAATTTTTCAAGAAAGTCGGTCGTTTTTCTTACTCCCATGATTTGGTTGGACGAAGAAAATCCGCTTGCCAGCCCGCCGCCTTTCGATTTCTGTACCAATACGGCAAAAATCATCAGGATCGATGCAAGTAAAATGAGGATAGTAATGAAAATATACATGATGTGTAGCTATTTATTTTTTATTTTTCTCGTTAATAATCAAATATTCCAAAAAACGAATTTGGTCGGCAAAGTAAGCACTTTTTTTTGGAAAATTCAAGCTTAACTGCTTAATAATCGTAAGTGCTTGCTCATATTTTTTTTGTTTAATGTATATTTTAGCCAGTGTCTCGGTCAAAAACTCATTCTCTACTTCTGCTTCCGGTTCTTCTTGGGGGGGCTTCTCTTGAGTTACCGGCGCGGGACGGATGTTCAAATTGTCGGCATTCTCAATAAACGCGTCAATAATGTCCTGATGTTGGAGCCGTTGACGTTGATCGCTGCTTGCTCCTATTTCTTCACCTTGCGACTCCAAGTAAGCAAAGTAATCGGCCGAAGCGATATGTTCTTCAATGGGGGAAGTGCCGGGCTCTGGATTTTTCTTCTCTTCAAACGACTGAAGATACGAATCCAAAAGTGCTTCTGTACGGTCTTTTTCAGACATCGAATCCCTCCCGGGCTGTTGCAACAACTCTTCGTACCTCTCGGAGTGGATCAGGTAAAAAAGTCTTGAGCGATCCGCGCAAAATAACGCGGCCTTGCCTAGCTCATCCCCATATTTTGGATCCCCGGTAAGATGTAACCCCTTGGTGTATAAAAGGCGCCCCGTTTGAAAGTAAGGATATGTCTCTACCGCACGTTGGAGCTCCTCGATCGATGAGGAATCCAACGCTTCGGGTTGCTTCATGTAGTTATATAGCTGATCTCTATCCATCGAATTGCTAATTTATCTCCTATTCTCCATACACTTATCCGGTGTTGTTTTTACCAGTTCGACATGGTGGCGTTAAATATTTGATCCACGATTTCATCGATAAGCTCGGCAATAAGCTCATCCTGAACCGTGTCGAACATGGTGTTGCTGGGGAAGGTGCGCTGGGCTGATATTCGTTCTTCTATATCCGGCTCGTCTGTTTTGTTGTTCCTGAATCGCATCCTGACGGTCATAGTGAGTCTTGTTTCCGAGGCGAAGGCATCTTCCTGTACCGCCAATGGAGTGAGTTCGTATCCAACGATCTCGCCCTCGATTTCCATATCCCCGTTTTGATTCACCAACTGTAACCGGGTGTTGCGGGTAAACATATCCTGCATCTCCTCGTTAAACCTCTGTTCCAACGGTGGATACACGAGTGGAGCTTGATTCACGAAATGACCAATATATAGCGTTTTAGTGAGGTCGTAGTTGATAGAGGCCGTCCTAAACGAGTAGGAGATACGGCACGAACTCGCGATGCACAACAATATAAGGAAGAAGACAATTCGTTTCATACGCTTACAGGTTATACTCCTTTATCTTTCGATAGAGGGTTCGTTCTGAAATTCCTAAATCGCCTGCCGCGAGTTTTCGTTTGCCATTGTGGCGTTCCAATGCTTTCGCGATCATCTCTTTTTCTACCTCGCTGATCGACATTGTACTCTCTTCATATTCGGTTGCATCTTGAATATCGTTTCGCTCGTCGCCGTCTAAGGAGATGTTTTTCGGGTACGCCTCGTACTTCTCGTACTTCACGGGCACGGGCACTTGTGAGTGGTCGCCGGGAAGTATCCCCGGCCCGGGCGTGTGAGAACCAGACTCCTCCATGATGTTCTTTACCACCTGTTTCAAATCCGATATATCTTTCTTCATGTCGAAAAGTACTTGGTAGAGTATCTCTCGTTCGCTACCGAAAGTTTTTTGATCCGCTTCACGAAGTGAAGAAACCGAAATAGGAAGCATTCCTACCTCATCGTGTGGCAAATATTTTTGTAGAATGTCGGTGGTGATGGTTCGCTCCTTTTCGATAATTGATATCTGTTCGGTGATATTTTTTAATTGCCGGACATTGCCGGGCCACCGGTAATTTTTGAGCATCGTCCGTGCGTCGTCGGTGAGCATAATGGGTGGCATCATGTACTTTTCGGCACAGTCGCTGGCAAACTTTCGGAACAGGAGGGGAATATCTTCTTTTCGGTCACGCAATGGGGGAACGCGAATGGGAACCGTGTTCAGGCGGTAGTAGAGATCCTCCCTGAACTTTCCTTGTTCGACGGCTTTTACCAGGTCGAGATTGGTCGCGGCAACCACTCGAACGTCGCTTTTCTCTACCTTCGAAGAGCCTACTTTTATAAACTCACCGCTCTCCAGCACTCTCAACAATCGAGCTTGGGTAGGGAGTGGAAGTTCTCCCGCCTCATCGAGGAAAAGTGTCCCTCCGTCGGCTACCTCAAAATATCCTTTACGCGTGCCCGTTGCACCGGTAAAAGAACCTTTTTCGTGCCCGAAAAGCTCCGAGTCGATGGTGCCTTCGGGGATGGAGCCGCAATTAATCGCGAAATAGGGCCCATGCTTGCGTTTACTGTACTGGTGTACGATTTGCGGAAAGCTCTCCTTGCCCACTCCGCTCTCTCCCGTGATAAACACTGAAAGATCGGTAGGTGCCACCTGTAAAGCGATGTCAACGGCACGGTCCAACTCGGGTGCTGAACCAATAATTCCGAAACGTTGTTTGACTTGCTGAATAGATTGCTTTGCCATAATTATACTCAAAGATAACCATTTATTTATTTTTCTCCTAAAGCGTACGTTCTTCGTTTCAGGAACTCACCCATTTCTTGCATGTCGTTTCCGAAGGGCTTCAAGTCGCCCGGTAATATCGGTTCACCAAACGAAAGAACCACCTCTTTTCCGACTTTATTATTCAACTCGTGGCAAAGCCGCAGGTTGCGTGCTTTCCACCCAAACATCCTCGTAAGGTAAAACGAACGGCTGTTCTGACCCGAGATATGGATAGGAACGACCGGTGCTTTCGATTTTCTAATGATCTTGAGTACGGCCGGTTGCCAATCGCGATCCTCTATTACCGGCTTACCCTTCCGGAGGTAGAGGTTAGACACCGCGCCCGCGGGGAAAAATCCGAGCGGGTGGCCTGCTTTTAGGTGAGCGATGCTCTCACGAATTCCGGAAAAGGTGACCCTGTTTTTCTCCTCGTTCTTCATCGGGTCGACGGTGATGAAATTTTCAGCCATCGTATCTATCAGCCCCAGTATGAAGTTTACCATCATCTTGTAGTTGGCAACACGGCTACCCAAGGCTTCAATCACAGCAATCCCATCGATATGGCCGTAGGGGTGATTAGAAACGGTGATAAACGGCTTACCTTTTACCCTCGCGAGTACTTCTTCGTTGTGCAATATCCGAATGATACCTAACTTGTCGAGCGCGTCTTTGCAAAATGCAGGCCCCGTGAGATGCTTGGACCCGTTGTACACATCGTTCGCGTACTGCAACCCGCCCAGTTTCATTCCAATGTCAATGATCTTGTCGCCTCGTTTCCCTTGAAAAATAGGGTGCAATCCCCTGAAGTCCGAGCGACTTACCAATGTATCTTTCATTCGCTAAAATAAAACGTGTGATGATATGTAAAGCCATCGCCGCCTCGAAGAAGTGAAGCGGTGTCGCGGTTAAGCAAGTGCTTTGATCATATCGATAATCTCTTTGCCCAACTTCTCCGCCTCTTCCTGAGATCGAGCTTCGGAATAAACGCGTATTATAGGCTCTGTATTTGATTTTCGCAAGTGGACCCACTTATCCGGGAAGTCGATCTTTACCCCATCGATATCGGTCACCTCGTGCCCGGAAAATCGCTCTTTCATCGTTAAAAGTACTCCATCGGTATCCATCCCGGGCGTGAGTTCTACTTTTTGCTTCGACATGAAATAAGCAGGATATTTTTTTCTTAACTCGGAAGGGCTCTTTCCCGTGCGTGCTAGAAAGGATAAAAAGAGGGCAATGCCCACCATCGCATCCCTGCCGGGATGAGAAGCGGGGTAGATTACGCCACCATTGCCTTCACCGCCAATTACCGCGTTAACCTCTTTCATCTTTGTAACCACGTTCACTTCACCCACCGCGGCAGCATAATATTCTCCCCCGTGTTGGTGAGTAACGTCTCGTAACGCACGGCTTGAGCTCAGGTTCGAAGCTGTATTGCCCGGGGTGTGTTGCAGCACGTAATCTGCCACGGCAACCAGGGTGTATTCTTCGCCAAAAGGTTCTCCATCTTCACTGTAAATAGCCAGACGGTCGACGTCGGGGTCCACCGCGAAACCCACGGTGGCTTGGGAGTCGCGCGTAAGTGATGCCAACTCGGTCAGGTGCTGGGGCAGCGGTTCCGGGTTGTGTGAAAAATTACCGTGTGGGGCGCAATGAAGCTTGAAAATCTTTTTCACGCCCAACGCGTAGAGCAACTCGGGGAGCGCGATTCCCCCCACTGAATTCACGCAGTCGATGGCTACCCGGAAGTTGGCCGCCTTTATGGCCTCGGGATCCACTAAATCGAGCGATAATATACGCTGTATATGTTCTTGGAGGTATTGTTTCTCCACCAGGTTTCCCAGTTCATCAACGGGCGAGAAGAGAAAATCCTCCTTGTCTGCCAACAAAAGAATGCGTTGCCCCTCCTCCGCGTTTAAAAACACTCCATCGCCATTGAGTAACTTTAGCGCGTTCCACTGCTTGGGATTATGGCTTGCCGTGATGATGATGCCTCCCTGGGCACTCTCTTTTACTACCGCGATTTCTGTAGTGGGTGTGGTAGCCATGCCAATGTCGGTTACATCACATCCCATGCCCAATAAAGTACCGGTAATCACCCGATGTACCATTTCACCGGAAATACGAGCATCTCTGCCCACCACGATTCTAGGGCGCACAACGCGCGATGTTTCTTTGATGAAAGTGGCATAAGCTGCCGTGAACTTCACGATGTCGAGAGGGGTGAGGTTCTCACCGCTCTCACCGCCAATCGTACCTCTAATCCCGGATATAGATTTGATCAATGTCATGATGAGTTGTTTAACGTTAATACTGGTTCCCGAAACGATATTCTACACGATCGTAGTACGTGGGCTGATATTGCGACCGATCGTACGACGATCCCATGTCGAACGGGACAATCATTTTTACTACCGCCTTGTGCCCGATGAGAGGAACGGGGACGATCCATCCCGGTGTTTCGTAATAGCTGCTCGTTGAGGGGTTTACAGGCCCCCTGTAGATGAGGGTTTGGGGATGAGGGCTTCCATTGGGGTCGGTGTTGCTGAAGGTAATGGTGTCAGCAGTCATGAAATAGCTGAGGCCTTCAAAGCGTATGTATACCTCTTCGCCTAATGTCATTTTCAGGTCGGTATCGCCGTAGTCTACGATGTGGTAGTACACTCCAGTGGCAGCATCCCGGTAATATTGATTGTCCCTGAATATACTATCTGCAGGGAATTTTTCCAGCACATCGATGTTCTCTTGCAATATAAAACGGTCGATTGCCCGTGCTTCGTCTTTCAAGCGGTCGGCGTAGGTCTTTTGATCTTGGCAAGACGCGAAAAAGATCAATAACCCGGTGAATAATACGAAGATTGCTCGTGAATTTCTCATATTTTACTCCTTCATTAAATGAATGTCAATTTTGCTAGGGCCCCATTTGGTGCAGTGAATGAATCTACCCTGATAGAGCACAAAAGTACGTAATCCGTTTTAAAAAAAAGGCAGTTGCGGTGAAATAAACATTATCGATTCTTAAAAATGGGTTAACTATTCTTCGTTGAACGCGGATTTCAGTTTATCCCTGTACGTCGCGAGTCCCTCTTTGTAGATACGGACTGCTTCTTCGAAAGATCCATAAAATTCTCCGCCGGATGCGTTCAGGTGCCCTCCACCGTTAAAAAATTCCGCGGCAAACTCGTTGCAGGGAAACGACTTCTGGGAACGAAACGATAACTTGATCAGCTCCTCGTCGGCCCGTATAAATGTCGAGAAAATAATATCCTTGATGCTCAACGGGTAATTCACGAACCCTTCGGTGTCTCCCTTGCTGAACTGAAAATGGGACTGGTCTTCTCGCGACAGGTGAAGGAGCGCGGAGTGTTGATCCGGGTATACCTCCATTCGTTGCGAGAGGGTGAAGCCGAGTAGCCTAAAGCGCGTTTCGGAGTAATTATGAAATACCTTCGAGTAGATGTCGTCCTTGTCTACTCCCTTGCGTAGTAGGAGGCTAATGATTTCATAAATTTCCGGGTCGCCCGAGTTATAGGTAAACCCGCCGGTATCGGTCATCATGCCACAATAAATGCACTCTGCTTCAACCTTGGTCAGCCGGTTATACTCTCCGGCTTGATTCAGAAACCGAAACAGGAGCTCGCTGGTGGAGGAGATCTCGGGGTGAGAAATCAGGATATCAAATCCATCCCCCGGGAGCAGGTGGTGGTCAATCAGTACCTTCGTGGCGGCAGAATTCTCTATGTAAGGCCCCATCGGGCCCACGCGTTTGATAATGTTGTAATCGAGGCAAAAGATCAGGTCGGCCGCGGCCAATATTCGTTGACCGGCCGGTGGATGGTATTCGTACACCTCGATCTCCCCCGCGCCTTCCATCCACCGGAGAAAATAGGGTATGGAGTTGGGAACTATAATCCTTGGGCTCTTTCCTTGCCGTTTGAGGAAGCTGTAGAGTGCCAGCGAGGCACCCAGTGCATCACCGTCTGGCGATAAGTGGGTGGTAATAACAATATTTCGAGAGGAGCGGATGGCATCCATTGCCTCTTCCACTTTGCGCGAATCGATAATTGCTGAGATGGATGTGCTAGCGTTCAAAATTTTCATGCATGAATTGAAATTAAGGGGCAAATGTACTAAAAGGGGAGCGCAATACCAAGCTCGTCCGAAATTTAGCAGGATAATGCGATATGCATCCCGGCATACACGTATGGATTAAAAAGCTACAATGTATGCACCGTGCAGCGAAACATCGTGCAGCTTCACTCCCCTCTTATCGCACTCGTGTTGAAGCCTGTTCGCGGTAAAACGGGGAAATGAGCTATCCAGGACAATCATTTCCGGAACGAACAGGTGTAGCAGCTGTTCGATGTCGAAATTCCCGTTCCGGGAGAGAATCAGCACGTCCAATGGGAAAGGTTCCTCGGTGTGGAAGCGTTCTAACATGCCGTCCGATAGCAATAGAATGCTTTTCCCTGGATGTGGCAACAGCCCGTTCGCGGGGAGGTCAACATAATGGCGCCGATTGTTCGCGTAAAAACCAAACTCGCTTTCCGAGGGGTGATTAAAAATTACCAGGCTTGGAAGAGGACGGGTCAATTGCCCGTGAATGGAGGTGATTAGGAACAGCAGGGTGGCAGAGAGTGCAACCAACAAGGGGCGCGAAAAACGGGAGACAAGGAACCGCGCGATAGAGTATACAAACAACAGGAGAAGAAGGAGCTGTGGAAACGACAAGTATTTGTTCGTGAGTTGCGCGTAGGGGAGCATCTCGGTAATGTATACTACTTGTAGCAGCAGTTCAATCAACCGTCCCAATAGCTGTTGAAAAAAAACTTCCAACCCGGTGAACAGTGGAAGATGAAGCACCGGGAGAAGAGAGATGGCAATTAGCGGTATGGCGGCGTAAATCGCGAGCGAAAGGAGTGGAACCACGCACAGGTTCGCGATAAAAAAGTAGGTAGGGAAACTGCCGAAATGGTATAATACGAGCGGGAACACGCCTAACTGGGCCGAGAGCGATACGGTAGAGAGATCCCAGAGGTAACGCGATACGCGCCCTTTGGGCAGGTAGAGCCGACCTATTTTCGGCTGAAAAAAAAGAATCGCGAATACCGCCATAAAGCTCATCTGAAAGCTTAAATCGATGAGGCTGAAAGGGCGTAAGAGAAGCAGGAAAAAAGCAGCACCGGCCAGCGTGTTATACGTGAACCCTGCCCGGTTCCATGCCTGCCCGAGGCAGTAAATGGTGAGCATGAAGGCTGCTCTTATCACCGGCGCTGACATTCCCGCTATCATGGCGTAACACCATAGAGCGATAATAACTAAAAATTGGCGGATCGCGTATCGTCGCCCTCTCCGGCCCAGGAATGAAAACAGGAAGTTGATGATCATGTAAATTATTCCCACGTGAAGGCCACTGACTGCCAATACATGGGCGGTACCGGAGGCCCGAAAAGCTTCCTGTAGATCGTCCGAGAGGTAAGCTTTATAACCTAACGTGACGGCAGTAATGAAAGCATGCGCGTCCGGATCCAGCTGAAACGATCGATAGAAATCCAGCATCACGGCCCGGCAACGTTGCGACAAGATGGATAGGCTCAAATGCTGCCTGCCTGTTTTGTGCCACGCCGTCCCCGGCACGTAGGCGGAGCCGGAGAACCCTTTTATTCTCATGAATCGGACGTAGTCGAAATCATCCGGGTTCCCGAAGTTTTGAAACGGTTGCATTGTAGCCCGAAAAAGCAACTCATCGCCGGGTACCAAGGAGCGTGCCTCATCGGTTTGTTGAAGGTAAAGGATGACCCGTTTTTTCACGGGAAAGCGGGTTTTAACGTGGCAGGCTATCGAACGAGGCTTTGTCTCCGGGATATCCAAGAGGGTGCCCACGAAATAGTGTTCCTCCCTTGGGAAATCCGGGTACACCTTCTGCTCCTCCAACCGGTATTGTAGGGCGGCCAATGAAAAGAGAAAGAGAAAAAGACCACCCCCGAAAAGCCATCGCGAATTATAGCGTTGCTCTTCTTTCACGAAAAAGGAAAAGAGCATCAGTAACGCGCCAACGAAGCCAAAAGGGATCGAGTGGATGGCTTGCCATGGCAAGATCATAGCCGTCGCTATTCCGGCAACGACTGGCAATAAAAGGCGTGAAAAAGGTGTTTTCCCGATCAAAATATCTCTCCGGCTTGTACCGGTATAAAATTACAATGCTTTAAGGCCCCGAATTGCTTCCTCGGGATCATCGGACGAGAAGATGTAACTTCCGGCCACCAGCACGTCGGCACCGGCATCCACGAGCTTCCTCCCTGTTTCGAGATTGACCCCACCATCTACTTGTATCAGCGTTTTTAGGCCTCGCTCCTCGATCATTTTCTTCAAGCGGGCTACTTTTCCCAACGTCTGTTCGATAAACTGCTGCCCGCCAAACCCAGGATTGACCGACATAAGGAGCACCATATCGAGTTCCGATAGTATATCTTCCAATACTGAAACGGGTGTATGAGGATTGAGTGTTACCGCCGGTTTCATTCCCTTCCCGCGAATTTGTTGAACTACCCGGTGAAGGTGCGGGCATACTTCGTAGTGCACGTTCATGAAGGTAGAGCCTGTAGCAGCTACTTCTTCGGTGAACTTCTCGGGTTGTACGATCATCAGATGGGTATCCAGCGGTTTCTGGGTCACCCCTTTTAAAAGGTTGGTTACCGCGAAGCCAAAAGAGAGGTTAGGCACAAAAATACCATCCATGATATCCAAATGAATCCAATCCGCCTCGCTGCGGTTTAGCATATAGATATCTCTCTCCAGGTTCAAAAAATCTGCCGCCAACAACGACGGTGCCACGATAGTGCTCATATTTTCAGTGTTTCTAGGGTGATTTTACTTCTGATCTCAAAGGTAGAAAAAATCTTCCTGCCTTGGAAATCGAAAGCCAATTTTCTCCCTTCTCGCCTGCAGATGTATCCTCGCGTCAAAAAAAACAATAAAAACGGAGGTTGTAAGCGCAATTTACATATCTTTGTCTCAGTTTAATGTTAAAAAAGAATCCAAATGAGAAAAGTAACCTATCTTTTTATACTGAGCGTGTTGCTGCTCTCCTGCCAGACCAATTCCCGTTACACGATACAGGGTGTAGTGGAAAATAAATCGTTCGAGGGTAGCCCTGTTTACATGCAACAAATGACCGACGACGCGATGGTTACTACCGATACGACGGTAGTGCTCAATGGCACGTTCTCTTTTTCGGGAGTCGCGGATACAGCCGTATTGCGCTTTATCGCGCTGGATGAGTCAATTCAGCCGCAACAGGCGAACAGGGTGCCGGTACTTATTGAACCCGGAACGATCACCATCGCCTTTGATTCTCTCGTGACTGTAAGGGGAACAGCATCGAACAACGCCTATAGCGACCTGAGGGAACGGCAGCGGGAACTTAATATCTCCTTGCGCCAAATAGCGGAGCAGTACAATAGTGCACGGCAAGCAGGAACGATGAGCGAGACGACGGAGGCGGAGGTGCGCGGTGAATATGAGCGTATTCACGGAGAGTTGACGGAACTAAACCTCGACTATGCACGAAAAAACATGAACAACGAACTGGGGAGGCATCACTTTATGACTTCCTATTCGATGTTCGAGCCCG
>Ga0209075_1001909_pt1 | contig 19013 bp, 15 predicted proteins | sample Stecom2011_FD_187523 | JGI IMG/M metagenome (GOLD analysis project Ga0209075, IMG submission 187523) | Agricultural soil microbial communities from Utah to study Nitrogen management - Steer compost 2011 (SPAdes) (version 2) | ecosystem: Environmental > Terrestrial > Soil > Agricultural land...
GCAATCTTGCTGTCATTGCGCCTACGTCGTTACTCATAATCCCAAGTCACTCCCCCTCTTCCCAACCTAGTGACTCAATATTTGTTGGGAGGAGGATGATCGAGTTTTCAACGCGCTCAAGATAACGGTATAAATTACCATCCAAACCTGCAGATCGTTATAAACCACCGAGAACATCAATCTAACGTTCGAGTAAAGGAAACACAGCAATCAAGATAACGGTATAAATAAATACAGCTAGTACGGTATCAAACAGATGCGAAACATTGGCATGAAATCGCTAAACCACCTCAGAAGATAACGGTATAAACTTTAAGCAAGAGCTAAAAACTGGACGCGCAAGCGATGCGCTAATTTTCGATCGGGCATAACATTAAGTAGTTTAACGATCAGCTCATGTATTTCAGCATTACTCTGATGCTGATAAGCGGTAATTAATGCATCGAAAGCTTGAGTGTACTGTTCGTCCACCAGCCAGCTATAAATACAGGCAAACTGCTCTCCGGCTCGGGTAATATCATTAAGCAAATCAAGATAAGAGACAATTCTGCTTATCTCTGGGTCTCTGAGTATTTCAGGAGATAAGTTGTCTATGTGGTTTTGTGCCTGCAGTCGACCAGTGCCCTCTTCTGCCTGTAACAGACGCTTAATATACGCTAAGTGTACTTGGCTTAAGTCGGACTCTAGCTCTATGGCTTTTTCGATTATTCGCAAGGCTTGTGTTTGATCAGCTTCAACATCAGCCTGCTTTAAAAGCTGCACATATTCTAACTCTATCCAAGGCGACAAAGCCTTTTTAAGCTGACCTTCCGTTAATAGCTGCGTAATACGCAGCTGCTCGGTTTTATGCTGCAGCAAAATAATGCAAGGTAAGCCTAACACTGTAAAACGCTCGGCAGCCTGCTCTAAAATATCGATATTCACCTTCAGTAAGACCAACTTCTTAGAGCTATCTGTAACTATACGCTCTAGACATGGCAACATTGCTTTACAGCTTGTACACCAAGGCGCCCAGAAGTCGATTAACAGTAATTTATCGCTGTTTAAATGCTGTTCCAATTGCCCTAGAGTGCTAATTTCATAAATACCCGACATATGTAGCTAGCCCTTCTGCACTGATAATTGTTTGGTCAGGTGTTTAATCGATTCTATTACTGCTTCTTGCATAGCTTTATCGTCGGGCGAATCGTCTTGATACAGCCATTGGTTAATTTGCTGCGCAGTGGATTGAATTAACGCTTCATGCTGTGGGCAGGCTTGAATCAAACGGTTGCAATACTGAGTAACGGTTTCACCGGTTTTGGGCTGCACTCCCAGTTTTTTTGCTCTGGTTTGCAGTTTTTGCCACGCCTGAATAAATGGAGAAGGCTTAGCTGCCCGTAAACGCCACCATAACAGTACAGACGCAATTAAAAAGAACACAATAAAACTGGCAGCAATAATGTATAAGCTTTGTTGCCAATGGTTAAACCCTAAGACTTTTTCAAGAAAGCCTTTTTGGCGTTGATTATCGTAAGATAATACCCAACGTTGCCATTGATAGTTAATGGTATCCAATGAGATTCTGAGCTTATTTAACCAAGCCACACTCTTATATTTTTGCATTGAAAAAAGCTGACCTTCCATAAAGCTGCCTTCTTCTGCCAACGCTTGCTCTAATCCAAACTCAATACGGTCGGCTGCGACCATGGCGGTTGGATCGTAACGTAACCATCCAAACTCTGGCTGCCAAATTTCGACCCAAGCGTGAGCGTCGTACTGCCTAACGGTTAAGTACTGCTCTGTCTCATTCCATTCTCCGCCTTGATAACCGGCTACCACTCGCGCGGGAATACCAACACTGCGCGCCATAAAGGTAAGCGCTCCGGCATAATGCGCACAGAACCCGGCCTTGGTATTAAATAGAAAATCGTCTATTTCGTTTTTACCCAATATCTGAGGTTTTAACGTATAGCTAAATTCTTGCTGATAAAAGTATTGCATGAGCTTATCTAACAGCTCTAACTCTGTTGCAGATTGTTGTTGCAACTCTTGCGCTAAGGCTTGTGCTTTAGGGTTGTAGCCTTTGGGAAGTTGTAAATAAGTGCGTCTTTCAAAATCACTCAGTTGTTTAGCAGGTAAGGCTTCTGTTAAGTCTTGCGCCACTTGATAACGCTTACGTTGAAATACAGGTCGTCTGGTGCGTAACAAGCCCTGCTCATTAATGCCTATTCCACGCTCAAGGGTGGCGGCAGGTGCCATAGAGAACAACCAGTTTTGGCCAGTGGCTTCTTGAATAATTTCATAGCTACGTTGTTCAGGAGTTGGTTCTTGGTCATTCATTGGCCATTGTAGTTGTGGTGTATGCTGAGCACGCCACTGGCGACCTGTGTAATGGTCTAGCACCAAGGCTCGCCAATACAGTTCTTGGCGAGCTGGAATTCCTTGTTTATCAAAAGTGACTCGAAACGCTAATTCAGCTGACTGACTTAACTCGGCAATATCGGCAGGATTCATTTGATCACTCAGCCCAGTTAACGCTTTATTAGACTGAAGCGTTAAACCCCATAATGGACCGATACGAGGGAATAAGAAGTACAGCACCAGCATCATCGGTAACGATAACAGCATAAGTTGGGCTGCCATTTTAGTGGTGCGTTTATAGCGCCCTTTTTGGCTATCACTGTAGTGTGCTAATACTAAAGTGGAAATGAGCAACCACACCCCAATAAGAGCAATTAAAAAGTAACCGATACTTTGCTCGAATAGAAAGACGATGCCTTGAATAAAGAAGTTAAGAAAGACCACTACATAGAGGTCTTTTAGGTGGCGCATTTCTAGTAATTTAAGAATACCAGCGGCCACAAGAAATGCCGTGGCGCTTTCTAAATCAAAACGGCTAGTCGCAATGATGGCAGCCGACGTTGCCACCACAACCACTGCTTTAATGTAACTATTAGGATAAGACAAGCGTCCCATATGCGTTAGGCTGCGCCAGCCCACCGCTAAAACAAACAAGGCGTAAATCCAGTATGGAATATGCCCCACTAACTGCATCAGCACATACGATTGGCTCAGCAATACCCAAGGCAAAGCATGGCGAGGGAGTGATAAAGGTTCTTTGGTCGTCATTAAGCCCCCTTACCATTAAATAGCGCTAAAGCCGTTAAGCACTGCTCTTTATGTTTTAAGCCATAATCTAGGGGGATCTGTACCCCCGGTAACTTAAGCCCATACTGCCAAGATTTTTCGTGGGCTTGTAACACCCAGCCACACAGTCGACTCAAGCGGACTTCTACGGGTAAAGGTGCCAGACTGTCCCACTCAAACATACAGCTATTGGCTTGAGGCTGTTCAAACTCTTTACTGACTAACCCTCGACCTTTAGCCAGTTGTTTCCAAGCAATTTGGCGCATGGAGTCGCCTGGTTGGTATTCTCGCAAACCATAGAAGTCTTGATCACCAGAGACAGTTAACTGCGCATGCTCTGTGTGTTCTTCACCCTCTCCTTCGGAAAAGATAAAAGGCACAAATTCTGGTTGTGGGTAGGCTAAGGCTGAAAAGTCTAGCTTGAGCCAACTCCAGGCAGTGAAAAGTCCTAGTGGAAAGCGCGTTTCTACCCGCATGCGTTTAACGTCAAAGTAGCCACGAGTAGCAGGGCTGTAATAAAGAAACTTTTGTATGGTCTCACCATTACCGTCAAAATAACTGCTGATGTCTTTGGCATATCCGAAGGCTATGCCTTGGTGTCGACTGCTAGAGGTTTCAAACAGCACCGGCAAGGCAGACTTTTCGCCGACGAAACAAGGCTGTGCTTTACCGGCAATTACTGTTAACCCTGCTAAGTTTCTAAAGGTTAAAATCATCGCGACCAAAGACAAGCTAAACAGCCAAAACGTTAAACCGAACAACAGGTTATTTTGGTAGTTGATGGAGGTAATTAGCATCAACACTAATAACAGAATATAAAGCCCACCTGCTGCGTTCGGAACAATAAATACCGACCGATGACTGAGCTTTATTTTATTGGTTTTCGGAATACGCTTATTTAACCACTTCTGGTAATAAGGCTGCCAAAACTTAGCGTTGATCATTGTAAAACAGGTACGTGCTGTAGAATGTCTTGAGATACTTTTTGCTTATTGCTAGCGGCCGCTTGCGATAACCTATGATCGACTACCGCTGGTAATACCGCTTGAATATCTTCTGGTACTAAATATTCGCGCCCATCGTTTACTACCGCCCATGCTTTAGCGCTGCGCAATAAGGCTAATGCACCACGTGGCGACAACCCATACTGGTACCCCGCTTCATAACGGGTATAAGCCACAATACGTTGCAAATAATCTAATACGCTGCTGCTGGCTTTGACTTGTTCGACTTGCTCTTGCAGCGCTAACAGTTTGTCTAAGGTTAACTCTGTTTTTAGACGCTTAGCGATTTCTCGTTGATCCTTCCCTTCTAACAGCAAGCGCTCTGCTTGCTCACTGGGATAGCCTAATTCGATACACATTAAAAAGCGGTCGAGCTGCGATTCAGGCAACGGAAAAGTACCTGAAGACGATATAGGGTTCTGTGTAGCAATAACAAAGAAAGGTGTTGGCAGAGGTCGAGTTTCACCCTCAATAGTAACCTGCGCCTCTTCCATCGCTTCTAATAAGGCACTTTGAGCCTTAGGGGTAGCGCGGTTGATTTCATCGGCTAATAACACCTGGCTAAAGACGGGGCCTGGATGAAAACGAAAGCTGCCTTGTTGCGAGGTCGGATCTTGTTCAAAGATGCTTACGCCTAAAATATCGGCAGGGAGTAAATCGGAAGTAAATTGAATACGGTTGTAGCTTAAACCTAAGACGGAAGCTAACCCATGAGATAAAGTGGTTTTGCCCATGCCCGGCAAGTCTTCGATTAACAAGTGACCTTTGGCGAGCAAGCAGCTTAACGCAAGTTTGGTTTGATTCTCTTTACCAAGAATCACTTGGTTAAGCTGCCCTAATACTGACTGAATGGCTGTCATACTGCTTTCCTAAATAAACTTAGGTCTAGCATAGTGAGTATCAGCCTAAGGGTCTAGTTTATCGTATCTAATCCACGCGCTAAATCACGTTTGATGTCTTCGACGTTTTCAAGCCCTACTGCCACACGAATTAAGCCTTGCGTAATACCCGATCTTAATCGTGCTTCTTCTCCAATACGCCCATGAGTGGTAGTAGCTGGGTGTGTAATGGTGGTTTTAGCATCACCTAAGTTAGCAGTGATTGAAATCATGCGGGTTGAATCGATTACATGCCATGCACCTTCTTTACCGCCGACCACCTCAAAGGACAACACGCCACCAAAGTTAGATTGCTGCTTTTTGGCGAGTTCATGACTTGAATGATTTTCTAAGCCACAGTAGTTCACTTTATTCACTTTAGGATGGCTTTCTAACCACTTAGCCAAATACAGTGCGTTATTACTGTGCGCATTCATACGCAAATGCAGTGTTTCTAAGCCTTTTAAGAATACCCATGCATTAAATGGGCTCATTGTTGGGCCAGCCGTACGCAATACACCAACAATAGGCTCAACTAACTCGCGAGAACCCAATGCGGCGCCACCTAAGCAACGTCCTTGGCCGTCGATGTATTTAGTGGCTGAGTGCACTACTATATCGGCACCTAACTGCAATGGCTGCTGTAAGACAGGTGTGCAGAAGCAGTTATCAACCACCAATAAAGCACCGGCATCATGCGCAATCTCTGACATAACACGAATGTCGGCAATATCGTTAACGGGGTTGGATGGTGACTCAAGGTAAAGCATCTTAGTGTTGCTTTTAACTTTGCGTTTCCAGTCGTCAGCATCGAGCAAGTCAGCGTATTCGACTTCGATATTAAATTTCGCTAAGTAAGCATCAAACAACTTAACGGTACTGCCAAACACACTAGACGAACAGATTAAATGGTCGCCTGATTCTAAGTGAGCAATACAGGTCGCATAAATTGCCGCCATGCCACTGGCCGTAGCGACACATGCTTCAGCGCCTTCCATGGCTGCTAAGCGATCTTCAAACGTACGTACCGTTGGGTTGGTGTAACGTGAATACACGTTACCTTTAACTTCACCTAAGAAACGAGCTTCGGCTTCTGCCGCAGAGTTAAATACATAACTACTGCTTAAGTACATAGGCTCTGAATGCTCACATTCTGCCGTACGTACTTGCCCTGCTCTTACCGCCAATGTTTCTAACGCGCAATCTGTTAAATCGGATTGGTAGCGGTCATTAAACTCTGAAAAGTCCATTACTACTCAACTTCTGAATCATTATGTAAATCGATATTGACGTTCTCTACTGTGTTCGTTTTCTTTTTGCTTTCGTCATTACGTAGCTCGAGTAAACGGGCAAGATAGGCTTCATCAACATCACCGGTGACGTATTCACCATCGAATACCGAACAATCAAATTGTTTCGCTTGGGTTTTACTGCCTTCTAAGCAGGCTTGTTTTAAATCTTCCACGTCTTGGAACACTAACCAGTCGGCGCCTATTACTTTGGCCACTTCTTCTGTGGTTCTGTTGTTTGCAATCAGTTCAGACTTGGCTGGCATATCGATGCCGTACACGTTCGGGAAACGAACCGCAGGCGCGGCTGATGCAAAGTACACTTTATTAGCACCCGCTTCACGCGCCATATTAATAATCTGTTCACAAGTGGTGCCACGTACGATTGAGTCGTCGACTAATAGAACGTTTTTACCACGGAACTCTAACTCTAGCGCGTTTAGCTTTTGCTTCACCGACTTACGACGTAACTGCTGCCCTGGCATAATAAAGGTACGGCCAATGTAGCGGTTTTTCATAAAGCCTTCACGGTACTTTAGCCCCAGATGGTTAGCGAGTTCCATTGCCGATGAACGGCTAGTATCTGGAATTGGCATAACCACATCGATATCGTGATCTGGGTGTTCACGTAGAATTTTTTCACCCAGTTTTTCACCCATACGTAAGCGGGCTTTATAAATGGACATGCCATCAATCACTGAGTCTGGGCGCGCAAAATATACGTGCTCAAAAATACAAGGCGTTAACGTGGTGTGTTCAGCACATTGCTGGCTGAAGAACTCGCCATCTTGGGTGATGATAATAGCCTCACCTGGAGCAATATCACGCTCTAACTTAAAATCTAAGCTGTTTAGAGCAACTGACTCAGAAGCCACCATATACTCTTTACCTTCGGCACTATTGCGGGTACCGAAAACCACAGGACGAATACCATTAGGATCACGGAAAGCGACTATCCCGTAGCCACTGATTAAACAAACCACTGCGTATGCACCACGAACACGTTCGTGAACTTTCTTAACAGCAGCGAAAATCATTTCAGGGGTGGGTTGTAATTGCTTTTGTTCTTGCAGCTCATGCGCAAAAATATTTAATAATACTTCGGAGTCTGAGCTGGTATTAATATGACGAAAGTCTTCGCGATATATTTCTTCGGCTAACTGCTCACTGTTGGTTAAATTACCATTATGAGCCAGTGTAATACCGTAGGGTGAGTTAACGTAAAATGGTTGAGCTTCTGCTGAGCTGGTACTGCCAGCGGTTGGGTAACGAACATGTCCAATACCCATGTTTCCGATTAATCGTTGCATGTGACGACTACGAAACACATCACTTACTAAGCCATTACTCTTGCGCAAATATAATTTGCTCTTATGACAAGTTACAATACCGGCTGCATCCTGGCCGCGATGTTGTAGCATAATCAGTGAATCATAAAGCGCCTGATTTACAGGGGATTTAGCGACGATACCCACGATTCCGCACATGTGCGTTTAACCTCAAAATTGTTGAGTAAAAGATTCTACCTGCTCAGCAGCACCCGGTAAGGTTTTACGAGCCCAATCAGCAAGCGTTGTTAGATAGGGAATGATCTTGGATTCTTGCCACCAAAGATCATTGGGTACGACTGTGTATTGCAAGCCGTACACGACACCAACCAATATGACCAAACCACGAACAAACCCAAAGACCATACCAAATACACGATCGGTACCGGTTAAGCCTGTCATGCGAATGAATTCAGTCAGCAAGTGGTTTAATAAGGCACCTATTACTAAGGTACCTGCAAATAATATTGTGAATGCAATAATCCAGCGTAGAGATTCGGTATCAACGGTACCGGCTAACAGTGTTGCTAGGTTGCCGCTGAACATGCGTGCCACGATAAAGGCTACAACCCAGGTAACTAAAGAAAGCGCTTCTTTGACGAAGCCGCGTTTAAGGCTGATAAGTACTGATACCGCAAGAACCGCTAGTATCACCCAATCAATTATCGCCATGAACCGCCTCAGGATTATTCAAAAAGAATGGAATTATAACAAAGCATTGAACCGAGCCAAAGCACTCTTTGCGTTACTGACCCGGAATCCAACGCTTAATAAAGATATCTTGCTGACCTAGCTCTTTTTGCAATTGCTTTTGTAAAGATTCGATGTTTTCACGCTTAATTTCAGGACCAACGTAGACCCTTACCAACCCCTGATGTGACAACTCGTCTGCAAAGGCTTTATAGCCTTTTTTACGTAGTGAGTCACGGTAAGCATTGGCGGATGCTCTTTCGTTAAAAGCACCTAACTGTATAACCCACGCAACGCCAGTGTGGGTCTCATCGAGACCTGCTTGTGAGTCGGCAATAGTTTCAACCGCAGGAGCGTCTTCGCTAACCACTTGGCGCGGTTGTCGCTTAAGTTTTTCTTCTGCCTCACCCGATGCAAGCTCGGACAGCTCTACACGAACTCGTTGTTCGTTGGTTACCTCAGCCCATTCTGGTATGTCTGGCATAGGAGGCACATCACTGGGTAAGACTTCCATGTGTCTGGTTTTATCTAAGATAACCGGCAGCATAACCACCACTAACATAATGGTAATAAATGCACCCAGGAGTCGACGCTTTAAATTGGGAGCCATGAGTTTTCCTCTTTAATTAATTCAAGAGCGGCATCAACGGTATAAAATGAACCGCACACCAGCCAATGGCCATTTTTAGGCAGTTTCGTGAAAGCTTTTTGTATAGAATTAGCCAAGCTCACATTACTTTCAAGCTCAGTGGCTTTGGTTAATTGCTCGGCAGTCATGCCACGATAACAACCTAGTGTAACCATCACCCACTGCTCTGTCTTAGGTAGTACCTTAACGACCTTTTTAGGCTCTTTATCAGACAACATACCTAAAATAATACCGTCTACCTGCTGCAGCTTTTGCCCGATATAAGCTGCTGCTTGCTCGTTATGAGCAACATCAAGGGTTAAGGTTAAATCTCCACGTTTAAAGCTTTGCAAGCGCCCTGCTACTCTCAACGCTTTGAGCACTTCACAGACTTGCTCATAACTGGGCAGCTTATCAATGAGCGCCAATGCTTGAATGGCACTGGCAATATTATGATGCGGGATATGCGCTGACGGCAGTTGCCAAGTAAGCTTGCTGTCTTGCTGCATAAAATCCAGTTTAAAGCCGCTTTCAGTGGCTTCAATACTAAAGTATTGGTCGCGTTGACAGAGCTTACCACCTAAGTTGGCAACGGTTTCTGCAGCTCTGGTCGGTGGATTAGATTGCCCACAGACCAACCACTTATTCGCTCGAGCAATGGAGCACTTTTCATAGGCTATATCCGCCAGCGTATTACCAAGATAGGCCTGATGATCTAAACCGATACTGGTAACAACAGCGATATCGGAATCAACCATATTAACGGCATCTAGGCGTCCACCTAAACCTATTTCTAATACACAAGCATCAACTTGCTCAGCCTGAAAATGGCAAAGCGCCGCCAGTGTTCCAAACTCAAAATAGGTTAAACTAGTGTCTTGGCGCTGCGCTTCGATTTTACGAAAGCTAGCACAAATAGATTCATCACTGGCTTCTACGCCATTGATACTGATACGTTCGTTATAGCGATGTATATGGGGCGAATTATACGCCCCTACTTTTAATCCTTGAGCGCGTAACATAGCCACTAAAAAAGCCGAGGTTGTGCCTTTACCGTTAGTACCGCCAACCACAATAGTAATAGGCGCAGGTTTTAAACAGTTCAGTCGTTCGGCAACTGTTTTAACACGGGCTAAGCCCATATCTATTTCAGTGGGGTGTAGGCTTTCTAGACGAGTTAGCCACTGTTCTAAAGTAGCGCTTTCAGGATTAAAGCTCATGTTATAGGGCATCCAACGCAGAACGCATGCTACCAACTAATTCACACACGGCCTTTTGTGCGGCTTCGCGATCAGTGCTGTTTGCAGCGATTAAATTAACCAGTGCTGAGCCAACAATAACGCCATCTGAAACGCTAGCAACAGCAGCAGCGGTTTCACCATTAGAAATACCAAAACCCACCCCAACCGGCAGCTCTATGTGTTGACGAATGCGGTTAAGGTTTTTGCTCACGTCGTCTAAGTCTAATGCTTTAGAACCTGTGACACCTTTGACCGATACGTAATACACATAACCGCTGCTCACTTCACCAATAAGCTTAATGCGTTGATTGGTTGTGGTAGGAGCAATTAGGTTAATCATATCGATGTCACGGCTCTGGAAGAGATGTTTAACATCAACGGCTTCTTCAGGTGGCAAATCAACCAGCAACACACCATCTACACCGGCTTGCTTAGCTTCTTCTGCAAAGGTTTCATACCCCATGCGCTCTACCGGGTTTAAATAGCCCATCAGCACGACCGGGATGTCGTTATTGGTTTGACGAAACTCAGCCACCATCGCTAACACATCACGCAATGACGTGTTATGTGCAAGTGCACGTTCACTGGCCAGCTGAATGGTTGGACCATCGGCCATAGGATCAGAGAAAGGCACACCAAGTTCAATAATGTCGACTCCCGCTTCAACAAGCGCATGCATCATTGGAACTGTTGCATCTAACGATGGATCACCAGCAGTAATAAAAGGAATCAAGGCTTTACGGTTTTGCTCTTTTAATGAAGCAAAGGTAGTACTAATACGATTCATTTACTTGTCCTTCTCTAGTGCTGCTACTGTGTGAATATCTTTATCGCCACGACCAGAAAGGTTAACCACTATGTGCTGATCAGGACGCATAGTTGCCGCTAGTTTCATGGCGTAAGCCACCGCATGTGACGACTCAAGCGCAGGCATAATACCTTCTAGCTTAGTAAGCTTATGGAATGCAGCTAAGGCTTCATCATCAGTGGCAACAACGTATTTGGCGCGGCCAATATCATGCAACCAGCTGTGTTCAGGACCAACACCAGGGTAGTCTAGGCCAGCCGATATTGAATGAGTGCCTTGAATCTGTCCGTTCTCATCTTCCATTAGATAAGTACGGTTACCGTGCAATACCCCAGGACGACCACAGTTAATAGGGGCAGCGTGATCATTTGTGTCGATACCACGGCCACCGGCTTCAACGCCGTACATAGCGACTTCAGTATCTTTTAAATAAGGGTAGAACAAGCCGATAGCGTTTGAGCCACCGCCCACACAAGCAACCAGTGCATCTGGTTGGCGACCTATTTGCTCTAAGCTTTGACGTTTAACTTCACGTCCTATAATTGACTGGAAATCACGAACCAGTTTTGGATAAGGGTGTGGACCTGCCGCTGTACCAATGACGTAATAAGTATCATCAATATTAGTTACCCAGTGACGCATGGCTTCGTTCATAGCGTCTTTCAAGGTTTTAGTACCTGAGGATACGGTTTCTACTTCAGCACCTAGTAGCTCCATTCTATAGACGTTTAGCTTTTGACGCTCGGCATCGACTTCGCCCATAAAGACTTTACACTCAAGCCCAAAACGAGCCGCTACTGTGGCTGTTGCGACACCGTGTTGGCCAGCACCGGTTTCAGCGATCACTTTTTTCTTACCCATAAACTTAGCCAATAATGCTTGGCCAATGGTGTTATTCACTTTATGTGCACCGGTATGGTTTAAGTCTTCACGTTTCAACCAGATTTGGGCGCCACCACAGTGTTCTGTTAAACGTTCGGCTAAATACAATGGCGATGGACGTCCGACATAGTGAGCCAAGTCCGAATCAAATGCGGCTTGGAACTCGGGGTCTTTACGTAATCTTTCATAGGTTTCTGTTAGCTCTTCTAATGCTGCTGTTAGCGTTTCAGAAACAAAACGTCCACCAAAAATACCAAAATGGCCACGCTCATCTGGTAGCTCAATATTTAAATCAACCTTTGACACGATAAACCTCGTTCATAAATTCTTGTATTTTACTGGCGTCTTTTATGCCTTTAGTGGCTTCTACACCACCACTAACATCAACGGCAAAAGGAGAAACCTGTTGTATAGCCGTCGCAATGTTTTCTGCGGTTAAACCGCCAGCAAGGATAATGGGTTTTTGGGATTCTTGGGGTATAAGTGACCAATCAAAGGTTTCACCTGTACCGCCGGGAACTCCGGGTTTGAAGCTATCTAGAAGAAAGGCCAAGGCGCTTGGGAAGCGCAGGCTGTTCGCCACCACATCCTGCGTATTCCGGACACGAATGGCTTTAATATATGGCGTGTTGAATTGTTCACAGAAGTGCTCGTTCTCATCACCGTGGAATTGAATAAGATCAATTCTAACGCTATCTAAAATCTTTTGCACTTCTTCTGCGGTCGGATCGACAAAAAGCGCCGTAATAGTCACGAAAGGAGGGATAACCTGAGCTATTGCTTGCGCCTGCTCAAGACTAACGCAGCGGGGGCTAGGACCGTAAAACACTAAACCAATGGCATCGGCACCTGCCTTAACGGCAGTCAGCGCATCTTCTGGACGAGTGATGCCACATATTTTAACTCTTGTTCGCATGAGTGTTACCAACTTATAAATCTAACGATAGCGCGGGCTCAAGTAAGGAAGGGCCATAAGGCTGACTAGGAATAGCCGCATATTCTTGCGGATAATAAACGCCAACGAAATATAAACCGGTTGCCGGCGCCGTAATACCTGCTTGGCTTCTTTCTTTGGCTTCTAAAACCTCTTTCATCCAGCCGACTGGCATATGCCCTTCACCAATAGGTAACAATGTACCAACGATGTTACGAACCATATGATACAAAAAACCACTGCCTTCAACTTCTACCATAATGATATTGCCGAAGCGCTTAACTAAAATCCTATGGATTGTTTTAACTGGGGTTTTCGCTTGGCAGTCTTTTGCACGAAACGAAGTGAAATCATGCTCACCTAGCAGCACTTCTGCTGCTGCTTGCATACGCGAAACATCAAGCGGATAGCGCCACCAAGTTAACTGATCATGCAATAACGCCTGTTTAGCAGGTGCATTATTAATAAGGTATCGATAACAACGAGCTTGAGCTTTAAAACGTGCATGAAATTCGTTATCTACAGCCCCCACCCATTGAATCGCTACACCGGTAGGAAGATTAGTATTACAGCCCATCAACCAACCATAATCAGAGCGCTTTGCGGTTGTATCAAAATGAAATACTTGGTGGGTTGCATGCACACCGGTATCTGTACGACCGGCAGCAAACACTTTAACAGGGTGGTTGGCTACAATAGAAAGAGCCGCTTCGAGAGCGGCTTGTACTGAGGGTTCTGAATGATGTTTTTGCTGCTGCCAGCCGTGAAAATAAGCACCGTTATATTCCACGACCGCAGCATAGCGAGTTGTTTCAGTCATAGTGATTAAGCAAGGTTAGCCAGTAACTCCCTAGCTTCTGATATTTGCACATCAGTTCCTTCTTCAATCACTTCTTGTAATAACTCTTTAGCACCTGCGTTATCTTCCATATCGATATACGCACGAGCCAGATCAAGCTTAGTCGCACACTCATCGGTACCGGCTAAGAAATCAAACTCGTTTTCAGAAGCAGCCAGTTGATCTAGGTCGATTTCGCCCGAAGCAACAGGAGCGGCTTTTTGAGTTGGCGCTTGCGGTGCTTCTGGTTCTACAACAGGTTTTTCAACTTCTAAGGTTTCAAGTGTCTCTTCTTCGGCAGACGAAGAGCCATCTAAATCAAAGTCTAACTCGTCATCTGAAAAATCAGGGAGTTCTGAATCTAACGATAGCTCTTCACTGTCTGATTCTAAGTCCAGTACTGGTACATCTTCAGCAACTGGTTCAGAAGGCGCTTCTTCAAGCGTTGGCGCTTCAAGCTCTTCTTCTGAATCAAACTGTAGAGTGTCAAGATCCAGTTCCAGATCCGATTCGTTATCACCTGAAGAGTCGCTATCTAAAATATCTTCTAAGCTATCAAGTGAGCTGGTTTCATCCGCTTGAGTTTCTTGTAGGTCTGATACATCAAACTCTAGTGTTTCGATATCTTCTTCTGCGCTCTCGTCTAACGTAGCAAAGTCTAAAGTAGCTCCTTCAGCGTCGTCTTTAGCTGCAGCCGGAGTGGATTCAAACTCAAAAGTTTCAATCTCAGCGGCTTGCTCTAACGAGTCTTCCTCTAAAGCAGACTCATCTAGCGTTGGAACTTCTGCATCGTTGCTTCCAAGATCAAAGTTCAGAGTCTCTAACTCATCAGTAGATTCTGCTGTTTCATCTACGCTAGGAGCAACCTCTTCTTTTTCAGGAGTAGCTGCAGGCGTGTCAGACTCAGAGCTGAAATCAACACTAAAATCTAAGTTGTCAGAATCATCGTCTGATTGTTTAGTTTCAAACTCACTTACTTCTTCTATTTCAGTAGCGTCTAGTGTAGGAAGGTCGTCAGCTGCAGCTGTTTCTTCAGGCATTTCTAGTGCATCTGCAAAGTCTAGACCGCCGTCAAAGTCGCTGGAGAAGTCCATATCTATTTCTTCTGTTCCCGCACTGGCTGCTGTATCAGTGTCTTCTGTTTCATCTAGTGCAACAGGTTCGATGGGAGAAGTTAAGCGTTGACGCATTGCTTCGGCTTCTGCTGAGGCTTCAGCATCACCTATCACTAATAACTCAGACTCTGTTTCAACAAAGGCTTGAGCATCATCTGTTTCGGCATACACTTCGAGTAATTTTAAGTGTAGGTCGGCACGATGAGGTTCTTTTTCTATTGCTTCTTTTAAGATTTCGGTAGCACGGTCAAAGTTACCGAAAGCAATATAAATATCAGATTCTGTAATAACATCTTCTGTTTGCGTTTCATTCTTTGGCGCTTTAGATGCAACTTCTTGTTCGGCTTCTTCTGCTTGCTCTTCAAAGTCATCAGATGCAAAGCCAAGATCGTCTAATGAATTTTCGCTAAGCTCAAAGTCGTTTAGCATGGCTTCAGAATTTTCATCGAGAGCTTCTTCATCTGCTTCAGACTTAGGCTTTTTCAGTGCACGAGCTACTAACAAGGCAATTAAAAGTAATAGTGCCGCACCTGCTGCTGGTAATAATGGGTTAGCAAGTAGCTCATCAAGAATGGATTTGTCTTGTTCTTGCGCTAGCTTAGCTTGTGCTTCTTGTTCGCGACGGATTCTAGCTTCTTCTGTCGCTCTCGCCTGCTCTGCGATTAAGTCACGACCTTCTGCTTCAGTCGCTTCATCGGTTTCTTCAAGCTCTGTTGTTAAGTCTTCACCAGCAACCTCTGCACCAGCAAAGTTATAATCTTGTTCTGCAGATTCAGAAGTTTCAGTTTGCTCGGCAGCAGCATCAGCGTGTGTCTCTGTTGCACCTGCAATAACACCGTCAGCTTGCATGCTTGCTAACTGATCGTCTTTAAGGCTGATTAAGCGTTGTAATGTTTCAATTTGCTCTTCAAGAGAAGCTAAACGCTCATTTAACTCTTCGTTTTCGCGTTGGCTTTTATCTGCATTTTCTTGAGCAATGGCTAGCTCGTTTTCTAACGCTGCAATAGAAGCAGTACCGCCCTGCTCGACATCACCTGCCGCTGCTGCTGTATCTGCTCCCTCTGTTTGTGCGGCAATTAGACGAACCTCACCACCAGACTTGCTTGTTTGTTCGCCACCCATAGTACCGGCACGACCGGTTGCATCGTACTGTGCAGTCGCTGTGGTAAGAGCTTTGTTTTGACGATTAACTTCAGCAATTGCCTCAGTCATACCAATTGAGCGAATTTGTTGCTCATCGGGAATACGTAAAACGTGATGGCTTTTTAAGCGGTTGATGTTGCCATTAATAAAGGCTTCTGGGTTTTCTTGCTGAATTGCTAGCATCATTTGCTGCGGAGAAACATCACTAGATGGGCGTGTTTCTAATGCTACTGCCCAAAGTGTGTCATTTTTCTGTACTTTATAAGTACCTGCTTCAGCGGGTTCGCTCCAGCGGTCAACTAAGACAGGTTGTTCTGGCGTAGCAACGACTAGCTCGGTCTCTTCTACCTCTGGTGCAACCACTAGAGGCTTAAAGTTTTCTTCAGAGTAAGTGGGTGGATCAAGTAATACCGTATATTCGCGTAGTACTCTTCCTGCTGGCCAGTTTACTTCCACTAAAAAGTTTAAGAACGGCTCATTAATAGCTTCACGAGTAGTCAGGACAATGCGATCACCTTCTACTTTGAAATCTATTTTAGTTAAGAAGTAGACACGGTCGACACCTGCACGCTCAAAGTCTTCCTGACTAGCGAGAGTTGGTTTGATCTCCCACTTAGTTAGCCCTTTAGTATCTACCAACTCAATTTCTGCTTTTAATGGCTGACTGAGTGCAGACTCAAGTTTTAATTCACCTAACCCCAGTGCCAATAACTGAGACGAGGCCATCAAACCACTAGCAAAGATGACGGCATTTGTTAGAAGGCGCTTCATTAATGCTTCCTTGTTGTTATGGCGAGGTGTCGCCCAATCAATTTATTTTACGTTTTTATTTATTGGGCCGGACTTACTCCAACCTCTTTCAATCTAGATATTTTGTTACTTAGTATTAACGAAAATATGTTAGCACGCAATAAAGAGCGTCTAGATTTATCACAAAACCTTATTTGAAAGAATAGCTTAGAACATAAACAATAGAAAATAAATGAGCAACGGGGCAATTTGCCCCGTTTTGTCCTCTATTTTCTAACGATCCAACAAAATTCTTAGCATACGGCGTAATGGCTCAGCCGCACCCCACAATAGTTGGTCACCCACAGTAAAGGCTGAAATATACTCAGGGCCCATCGTCAACTTACGAATACGGCCAACAGGAATATTTAATGTGCCTGTTACTTTAGTTGGGGTTAGATCTTTCATACTGGCTTCACGCTCATCAGGCACAACTTGCACCCAATCATTATGAGAAGCAATAATTTGCTCGATTTCTGCTAGAGGCAAGTCTTTCTTTAACTTAATTGTTAAAGCCTGACTGTGACAACGCATAGCGCCAACACGCACACAGATACCATCGATAGGCACTGGGTTGTCTGAACGACCTAGAATCTTGTTAGCTTCTGCTTGCGCTTTCCACTCTTCACGACTTTGTCCACTTTCAAGCTGAGAATCGATATAAGGAATAACACTGCCCGCTAAAGGCACGCCGAAGTTTTCGGTAGGAATGCTATTTCCGCTAATATAGTCGGCTACTTTTTTATCGATTTCTAAGATAGCAGACGCAGGATCGTCTAATAGATCTTTAACATCAGCATGAATGCCGCCCATTTGTTCAATAAGCTCACGCATGTTCTTAGCACCAGCACCCGATGCCGCTTGATAAGTCTGTGGGGCAACCCACTCTACTAAGTCTTTCTCAAATAAACCGCCAATCGCCATTAACATTAAGCTAACGGTACAGTTACCACCCACAAAGGTTTTAACCCCTTTGTTCAGGCTACTTTCAATGACGTCTTTGTTGACTGGGTCTAACACTACAACCGAATCTTGGCTCATGCGTAATGCAGAGGCAGCATCAATCCAGTAGCCAGCCCAACCTGCTTCCACCAGCTTAGGGTGCACTTCTTTAGTGTAATCACCACCTTGACAAGTAATAATAACGTCTAACTTTTTCAGTGCTTCAATATCAAACGCATCTTCTAAAACACCACAGTCTTTACCTGCAAAGTTAGGCGCCGGTTGGCCCTTTTGAGAAGTGGTAAAAAATACAGGTTGAATTAAATCAAAATCTTTTTCTTCCTGCATACGCTGCATCAGCACAGAACCAACCATGCCTCTCCAGCCAATTAAACCAACTTTTTGTAATGACATATTAAACCTCATCTAGAGCGGCCACTACGGCGTCGCCCATTTCTTTTGTACCAACACGTGTCATACCTTCACTGAAAATATCGCCGGTACGTAAACCTTTATCCAGTACGTTGCTGACAGCCTGTTCGATAGCATCAGCCGCTTCAGGAGCACCTAGTGAATAGCGTAACATCATAGCAGCTGAAAGAATGGTTGCTAAGGGGTTAGCTAAGTTCTGGCCAGCGATATCTGGCGCACTGCCGTGTACTGGTTCGTACATACCCTTATTATTCACATCTAAAGATGCCGAAGGTAGCATACCAATTGAGCCAGTTAACATAGCGGCGGCATCTGAAAGAATGTCACCAAATAAGTTACCCGTCACCATCACATCAAATTGCTTAGGCGCACGCACTAACTGCATTGCCGCATTATCGACATACATGTGCGACACTTCCACTTCCGGGTAGTCTTTCGCTACTTCTTCAACAATTTCACGCCATAAAACCGTAGCTTCAAGAACGTTAGCCTTGTCGACTGAGCACAGTTTTTTACCGCGCACCATCGCTGCTTCAAAGGCAACTTTAGCAATACGACGGATTTCACTTTCGCTGTATTTATAAGTGTTAAACCCTTCACGCTCACCGTTTTCTAGTGTGCGAATACCACGCGGTTGTCCAAAATAGATACCACCGGTTAGTTCGCGCACAATCAGAATATCTAAACCTGACACTACTTCTGCTTTTAAAGAGGAAGACGCGGCTAATTGTGGGAATAAGATAGCAGGACGTAAGTTGCCAAATAGCTCTAAGCCAGCACGGATATCTAATAAGCCTTGCTCTGGACGTAAGTGACGCTCTGTTTTTCCGTCCCACTTTGGACCACCCACAGCACCTAATAAAATAGCATCGGCTACTTCAGCTTTAACACGGGTTTCTTCTGGGTATGGGTGTCCGTATTTATCGTACGCACTACCACCAAG
>Ga0209075_1001911_pt1 | contig 19006 bp, 16 predicted proteins | sample Stecom2011_FD_187523 | JGI IMG/M metagenome (GOLD analysis project Ga0209075, IMG submission 187523) | Agricultural soil microbial communities from Utah to study Nitrogen management - Steer compost 2011 (SPAdes) (version 2) | ecosystem: Environmental > Terrestrial > Soil > Agricultural land...
TGCCGGGACCACCGCCGGTGTCCAGATAGGCCACCTCGGCGCTGCCCCCCCGGTAGGTGGAATGCTGCAGCAGACGGGCACCTGCCCGGTAGCAGACCTCCAGCGCCTGCTGCATCTCATCCACCGCGATCAGCACATGGTGCAGCCCTTCCCGCCCCTCATCCAGCCAGCTCTTGTAGATCGAGGGGGTATCGCAGTGCTGCTTGATGATCTCGATCTGCATGTCGCCCCAGTAGCCGATAGCGGCGGTCATGTCGATTTCGGTCGGCTCACCCAGGTAATGGGTGCTGTCTGCGCGGATGTGCTCCATGAGCGTGAAGGGACCAGCGCCCATGGTGCGCGTCCAGAAGTCCAGGCACGCCTCGAAGTCCTGCGGTACGAAGGCCAGCTGGGTCACCGGACCCAGCGAGGCAATGGTGTCATTCAGTTTGATCGCTGTCATGGCCGGGCTCTCAGTCGTAGAAGGTCGGCATCAGGCCGCCACGCTTTTCCAGAAACTGCAGCGACTCCTCGATCACCGCCTCCTTGAGCAGGGCCATGGTTTCCAGGTAACGCGGATCGGAGCGGTAGGCGTCGCCCTTCATCACCCGCTCCACATGAGCCATGTCTTCCATCTCCCACAGATCGATGATCACCGCCGGCTTGACCGGGCCGAAGCGCTCGACGAAACAGCCGTGCATCTTCCAGCCATAGTCCTCGAACATCGGGCCCAGCTTGTTGACCAGGGCATCCACCACCGCGTTGGCCTTGTAGGCATCCACCTTGAGGGTGGCTTTCATGAAAATGGCCATGACTTGCTCCTCAGGAAATTGGCGCCGGTTCGCGATTGACGGCAGCCCGTGTACTGGATGACGCCTGCTCCTCTACCCGGCCGGCCGGAGCGCCTTCACCAGGTGCATTGCGGCCCGGGTCCGGCATCAGGAAGTAGGACAGGGTCGGCACCATGATCAGCGCGCCCAGCATGTTGAACAGGAACATGAAGGCCAGCAGGATGCCCATGTCAGCCTGGAACTTGATGGCGGAGAATGCCCAGGTAACCACGCCGATGGACAGGGTGATGCCGACCAGCGCCACCACACGACCGGTATCGGCCAGGGCACGGGTATAGGCCTCGCGCAGGGGTACGCCATTGCGCAGGTGCACCAGCTGCACCGCCAGCAGATACAGCGCATAGTCCACGCCGATACCCACACCCAGCGCCACCACCGGCAGGGTTGCCACCTTGGTGCCGATGCCGAGCAGCACCATCAGCGCCTCGGCAAGGATGGACACGATGAACAGCGGGATGACGGCGACCAGCACGGCGCGCCAGCTGCGCAGCACCAGCAGGCAGATCGCGGCGACGGCCAGATAGATGTAGATGAACATCTCCAGGCTGGAGCGCTCCACCACGATGTTGGTCACCGCCTCGATACCGGCCGGACCCGAAGCCAGCAGAATCTCCACATCACCGGTTTCATTCTCGGCGCTGAAGCCCTCCACCGCCTGGATCAGGCTGTTCAGCGTCGCGGCCTTGTGGTCGGTCAGATAGACATAGACCGGAATGAAACTGCACGCGGTGTTCACCATTTCCGGAAAGTCGGTGATCAGGAACTGGGTTGCCGTTTCCAGCAGGCCCTGGTGATTGGGCAGCGCATTCCACTTGGGATTGGCTTCCTGCAGACCGCCGATCAGCGACGCCACGTTGGTCGACAGGGTCGAGACACTCTGCACCTGGGGAATCTTCGACAGTTCCCAGGCCAGGTTATCCACCACCTGCAGTGCCTCGTAGCTGGAGCAGTACTGCTCCGGCGTCTTCACCATCACCACGAACTGGTCATTGGTCAGGTTGTAGTTGCGGTTGACGAAGACGATGTCCTGGTTGTAGCGGGAATCGGCGCGCAGTTCAGGCGCCCCCTCGTCCAGGTCGCCGATCTGCATGTCCTTGCGGATCTGGAAGCCGAGGGCCAGCAGAACCACGGCCACCACCACCGCGCCGGTGGCGTACCGGCGGGTGGTGAACCGCGCAAAGAATCCCCAGCCGCCCAGCTGGTTGTTCGCCGAACGCCGTTGCGCCGCGGCGGCGCGTGCGGCCGCGGTGCGGCTGACACCCACCAGCGACATCAGCATCGGCAGCAACAGCAGGTTGGTGAAGATCAGGAAGAACACGCCGATACTGGCGCACAGGGCCAGATCACCGATCACCGGAATATCGATGGCCAGCAGCACCAGGAAGCCGATACCGTCGGAAAGCAGCGCCCCCATCCCGGGAATCAGCAACCGACCCAGGGAATTGCGCGCCGAGTCCAGCACCGAATAGCCGGCCCCCACGTCGGCGATGGTGCCGCTCATGATCTGCGAGCCATGGCTGACACCGATGGCAAAGACCAGGAAGGGCACCAGAATGGTATAGGGGTTGATCTCCTGCCCCAGCAGCACCAGCGAGCCCAGCAGGTAGACCACCGCCGTCACCGAGCACCCCAGCACCAGCAGTGCGCTGCGCAGGCAGCGAACGAACAGGAAGACCACCACGCCGGCAATCAGCGCAGCACAGAGGAAGAACAGGAAGACCTGTTTCATGCCGTCGATCAGATCGCCGACCAGCTTGGCGAAACCGATGATATGGATCTCTGCCCTGCCGTCCCGGGAGAACTCCTCGCGTACCTGGGTTTCCAGGATCTCGGACAGCCTGGAATAGTCCATGGCCTCGCCGGTATGCGGGTCCTTCTCCATCAGCGGTACCACGTACATGATCGAGCGCTGGTCGTTGCCCACCAGGCTGCCGAGAATGCCGGACACGCGGATATTGCGCTTGAGCGCCCCGGTATCCAGGTCACGCGGCATCACCGGGCCACCGCGGAAGCCTTCCTCGGTCACCTCGGTCCAGCGTACCGAGGACATCCAGATGGACTTCATCCAGGCACGGTCCACCCCGGGCATCAGGAACAGGGTGTCGTTGATCTTCTGGGTAATGGCCAGAAACTCGGGGTCATAGATATCCCCTGTCGGGTTTTTCACCACTACCCGGATCACGTTACCCAGACCACCTACTTCATCACGGGTATCGAAGTAATTCTGAATGTAGGGATGATTCTGGGGAATCATGTCGTCAAAGCTGGCATTGATCTTCAGGCCACCCAGTTGCGTGGCAAAGAAGGCCAGTACCAGCAACGACAGCAGGACGAAGGGATAGCGGAAGCGGAAGAAGACCGCAGCCGCCCGCTGGGACGCAGTAGACGGCCGCTGATCATCCAGCACAGAAGCTGCGTGGGGATTGGAATTCTTTATCTTGTCTGACATGCTCATCCCGCCTACTCGTCATTCTGCAGTGACAGCTGACGCACACCGCGCGCGCCCACCACGACCAGATGGTCGCCCTTCACTTCCAGGTCATATACCGGCATGCCTCCACTGACAGGCAGCTCGGCACTGGAAAAGCCGTTGCCCTGGCGCTCGATACGGAAGATCCGACCGGACTGGGCCACCAGCAATGCCGCGCCGTCATCGAGCACGGTCGCATTGTTGAAGGAGTCCTCGGTGCCCGTCTGGACCTTGGTCCAGCCCGAGTCGGGGCTGCCGACCCAGACGCTCCCGCGCAGGCCGAAGAGCAGTATCTGGTCACCGAGGCTGATGCCGCCGAACCAGGAACCTTCATAGGGCGACTCCAGCGCAGTCAGGCGCTCGCTCTCCGCATCCCAGCGCAGCAGCAGGCCCTTCTCGCCGGCCACATGCAGTACGCCCTGATGCTCGAAGGCGGCATAGAGGTGGAAACCCATCGGATTGTCGATCTGATGCGAGAAGGGTATCCAGGTGTTGCCCCCGTCCTCGGTACGGAAGGCATAGTTGAACGCCCCCAGCACGACACCGTGCTGCGGGTCGGAAAAATGTACGGTCAGGAAGGGCTTGTCGCCGCCTTCCATCTCGAAACGCTCGTACTCGAAAGCAGCGTCCTCACTCAGCTCCACGGGACCCTGGCGAAACTCGCCGATCAGCGCCGCCGCGGCGGCACCATCCAGCACCTTGCTCCAGGTCTCTCCGCCATCTTCGGTTTTCAGTACCACGCCATCATGCCCGACCGCCCAGCCGAGGCGGGCATCGAGGAAATGGCTGGCGACCAGATCCGAGGCGACCGGCGAGGCCTTCTGCAGCCAGCTCTCCCCGGCATCGTCACTGATGAGGATGTGCCCCCGACGACCTACGGTCACCAGGCGCTCGTCCGCCGCTTCCACCGCCAGCAGACGGTTTTTCAGAGCATGTTGCAGATCCGGAGCTGCGGACCGCTCGACCGGCAGGGGAATACCTGCAAGGCAGGCGCAGGAAAACAGGACAGTGCCCACTGAAACAAGGGTTTTTCTAATCATGATACGCACCGTAAAGGCGGGCCTGCTGAACAGGCCCGCCCGCTGGTTAGTTGATGACGCGACGCGACAGAGTGGAGGACGACCAGGTAGTCGCCGGCATGCTGTCGATGGTACGCATGCCTTCACCCGGAGCCATACCCAGAGCGGTGTACACACCGGAAACCAGGTCGATCACGGTATTCCACGCGGTACCTGCCGCCTTGGCTTCGTAGAACGGAGCGTTCATCTGCAGGTTCACGCGGTAGACATTGCCGGAGCTATCATACATCTGGGCGTAGCCATCGATGTAAGTGTCTTCCGAGATGAACATGTCACGCTTGTGATACACGTGGCGCTGACCATCCTTGAGCACGGCCTGCACGTGCCAGACACGCTGCAGCTCCCAGCGGATGCACTCGGACTTGGGGTGACCCGCAGTGAACTTGGCATCGCCGTAGCACTCGGTGTCGTTGGCATCGGTGTACTGATAGCGGTAGTTGTTGAAGGGGATGTACATCTCCTTGCGACCGATCAGGTTCCACTCGTAGCGATCCTTCTTGCCGGCGAACATGATGTCGTCGTCGAAGGTCATGGCGCCGCCGACCTGGGATACCGGGGTGTCCGCCGCGCTGTCCGGAGACAGGCGCACGCGACGGGTGGCCGGCGAGTAGGCGTGGGCACGACGCTCACTGTTCTCCAGCATGTCCAGCACCATGGTGTTCTGGCCAGCCAGACGCGACGGCGCGGTGTACTCGTAGCGGTAACCGTAGAACATGGTCGGGTTCGGCTCGTAGAACGGCTGGTAACGCAGGGCGTTGGCGGTGTAGCTGTGTACCAGTTCACCGCTGGGCTTGGCGTACTTGCCGACGTAGTTCTTCTGCAGAACCATCAGACCGCGGTAGGACGTATCGTGGTTCCACATCACCTCAAGACCGTTCTGCGGAATCGGGAAAGCGATCCCCTGGCCGCAACCGGTGGAGGTATCCAGCCCCATGGGACCGTTGATGGTCTTGCAACGCTCGGCGTTCAGTCTGGAGTTCTCCAGGAAGGACTCCGGATAGCTGACCGAACGACGGGTCGGATAGACGTTGATCTTGAAGGTCTCCGGGTACTTCTGGAACATCAGGACCAGGGCCTCGCTCAGCTTGTCCTGGTGCTGCTGATAGTTGCTGGCGTCGATGACCAGCACCGGCTTGTCTTCCGGGAACGGGTCCGGACGGAAGCCCGGGTTGGCCGGATCATAGTTGGCGGGCGGCTCGATACCGCCGGTGTAGGCCGGAATGGTGCCGTCAGCATTGGCACCGGCGATCGCTCCCCAGGGAGTCAGGGCGCCGCCCAGATCAGCGACGGTGTAGGCATGGGCCAGCTGACCGCTCAGGGCACCGGCCAGCATCAGGGAAGTGGCAATCAGGGTCTTTTTCATTGTAGTTATCTCCAATCAGAACTGTCCGGTGTAGGTGAAGGAAAGCCAGCCGCGATCTTGCAGTTGCGAGCCGTTGCTGTACAGGACGCCGCCCGCCGGATTGTCCTTCTTGGTGGCCAGGTAGTCGATGTAATTGAGCTTGAACTCATGGTTCGCGTTGTAGGTCAGCTTGGGACCGAAGCTGTAGCTGCCGGCCTTCTCGTTGCCACCGCCGGACACGGCGCTGTTGCCGTACAGACCGTAGGTGATGGCAGTGTCAAAGCCCAGGTCCCAACCCACGGCAACCGCGGTCCACTGGGGACTGAAGCGCAGGGTGGCCTGACTGGAGTTGCGGGTGATGCAGCCGCGCTTGGCATCGCTGCTGTCGTCACACAGGTTCATGTTGCCTTCGTTCTTGGTCACCTTGTCCAGGTGGCTGAAGGCAGCCTCGGCGGTCAGCGACGCAGAGGACCACAGGCTGTTCGGACCGAAGCTCTTGATGCCGTTGATCAGGAAGTGGTAGGTATCGCCACGGGCAATGCTGTCCACGCCACCGGGAGCGGTACTGTTGAGCGGGGTGTTCTCGCGGCGGACCAGCTCGGCGCCCACACTGGTGGAGCCGATCAGCTTGGAGAAGCTCAGGCCGTACAGCTTGGCATCTTCCGGATACACGAATTCATAGGTACCGGCGCCGGCGTTGGCATAGACCCAGGGTGCGCGCTCGGTGAACTCGCGGTAGTACAGACCCATGGTGGTGTTGATGTCTTCAAAGAAGTAGCGACCGGCCACACCCCAGTCACCGGTGTTGCTGGCTCTGCGGATGCCCGCGTTGCGCAGCCCGCCGTTCATGGAGTCGGGACCGTCGAGCAGGATGTCGGAACTGGCCAGATAGGTGCCGCCCTGGGTCAGACGGGTCGGCTCCCATTCGAAGAAGTACTGGGCCGCCAGCGACAGGTTCGGGGTGGGCTGCAGGTTAACGTGCACCTGGCCGACCGGCATACTCACTTCACGGGCATCGGCGCCCGGTGCAACCGAGGCCTTCAGGCCGTCAACCGGCGCCTGGGCGTGGGACACACTGTGGGTGCTCAGGATGACCGCTTCACCCCACAGGTTGGTCTGACGACCGATCTTGATGTCACCGGCGGTGTTGCCGAAGTGGAAGTTGCTGTACACGTAGGCATCCAGCAGTTCGCCGGATACGCCGCGGTGATAGCGGCGGGTGGTGCTGGAGAAACGGTTGCCGTCGTAGCTGCCGTTGCCTTCCAGACCGGGGCCATTGCGCACCTTGTCATTGAAGGCGTGGTCATACCAGGCTGCACCGCTGAGGCGCAGACCGAACTTGCCCTGGTAGTCCCAGCCCAGCTCGCTGTACCAGTCGACGCGGTTGGTCACGATGTCATGACGGTCATAGGAACTGGTGCTTTCGTCAGTACCCGGGTTGGTGGCCAGAGCGCTGTCCGGCTTGTCCATCCGCATACCGAGGTTGTAACGCACGATGTTGTTCCACTCCAGGTTGCCACCGGCAATTTCCAGCGCGTGCACCGGCGACACATGGGTCATGGCGATAGCAAGGGCCAGAGTACTCAGGCTGGGTACTGTGAGGAACGCTTTATTCTTGTCGGGTCTCATAGCAGTCTCTTCTCAAGATGTGATTTTTTTTGTTATTTCCAACGCGCTTTCGCTATCTAGCTAAGGTGGTCACCTCCCGGAGCTCAGTGCTCTATCAGGTCCATCTGATGACGGCCTTGCCCAGCAGCTCCGCCCCCTCCATCTGCTGGTGGGCCAGCACGATCTCTGCGGGTTCGAAGACGCGGGGCGCGGGAGGGCTCAAGGTGCCGCTTTCCAGCAGCGGCCACACCCGCTGATACAGGGAGTCAGCGATGGCCCCCTTGAACTCGACCGGTCGGGCACGCAGCGTCGACGCGGTCATGGTCAGTCGCTTGAACAGGAAGGTCAGCAGATCCATCTCGGCGACCTGACCGCCGAGCACGGCGATCATCGACAGTCGCCCGTCGAAGGCCAGGCACTGGATGTTCCGGTTGATGTAATCCCCGGCAACGATATCCAGCACCACATCGACGCCCTTCCCTTCGGTCAGATCATTCACCACGGCAACGAAATCGCTGGTGCGGTAGTTGATGGCCGTGTCGGCGCCCAGCTCCCGGGCATAGGCACATTTCTCATCCGACCCGGCGGTGGTGAATACCCGGTGGCCCAGCGCCTTGGCAATCTGGATCGCCGCCACGCCGATACCGCTGGCCCCACCGTGCACCAGCAGGGTTTCTGGCGTACCGCAGGGCTTGGTACCCAGACGCGCACGGTCGAAGACGTTGGTCCAGACGGTGAAATAGGTTTCCGGCAGGGAAGCTGCCTGCTCCATGGTCAGTGCTGCCGGCACCGGCAGGCACTGCGCCAGGGGAGCCACGCAGTACTGGGCGTAGCCGCCGCCTGCCACCAGGGCGCAGACCCGGCTGCCCAGGGTGAAGCCGTGGCGGTTGTCCGCATGCTCCAGATCCCCACCGACGATCTCGCCGGCCAGCTCCAGACCCATCAGCTCGCTGGCACCGGGGGGCGGCGGATAGTTGCCTTCACGCTGGGACACATCCGGACGGTTGACGCCGGAGACGTGCACCTTGATCAGTACTTCACCGGGACCGGGTACCGGGCGTGGAGCTTCACCCACGTACATCTCTTCGGCGGCACCGTAGCGGTCCAGCCGGATGCATTGCATCAGCTCACTCATTGTCTGCTCCAAGATACTTGTCCAGTGTCTGGTGGAAGTGGCGAATGCGACTTTCCTGATAGTTGGCAAGATGCAGCTTGCCGTTCTTCGAAGCCTTCATGCCGGTCTGCACGTGCGGCAGGTTGCCCATGTCCTGATCGACGATGCTGCCGAGTACGCCCAGGGCGGCCGCCCATGGCTCGTCATCGGCCAGCATGCGCATCGGTGCGGCACGGGGCGTCGGCTGGCCGGCCGGCACGTAATCCAGGATGCGCACCTCCATCAGCGTGTGATCCTGGTCGTGCCAGGGGCGCCAGCGGTACACGACATTCGGCGAGAACCCGCCCCAGGGCGAGAAGTTCGGGAACAGGTTGTACGTCAGCGCGTCCTGCAGTTCCGCATCACTGGCGTGATCCAGGTCGATGCCGGCCTGTTTGGCGAAGCGCTCGCGGTTGAAGGCACCCATGGTCTCCCGGGCGGTCTTGCCCTCGGGCACTGTGATGGTTTCACCCTGGGGGACAACCCGGCCGTTGTAACGCAGGAAGGCGTTCATCACCTCCTGTTCACTGAGCTGGCGATCCTTCAGGTGCGGAGAGGTGTCACCAAAGGGCGTGATGGCCAGGTTGACGTGGTCACCGTAGAGGTTGTACTTGCTGTTGGCATCACCAGTGAACGGCATGATCTGCGGATGGGTAGCAATAACATGGAACGCCTCCATGAAGGCTTCAGCCACCGCCTTCCAGTTGGCAGGCACTACCTTGGCCGCCCACTGCGTGGTGTAACGGCGCTCATGCTCCCAGCGCTCGAAATGCTCAGGCAGAACATCGAGAAACTCAAGTAGCGTCGGGCCACCATCGGATTCCTTGATGAACACATATCCTGCCCACTGATCCACCTGGGCTTCCGGCAGCTGCAGCTCCTCATCCTTCAGATGGGCAAAGTCCCAGCGGCAGGGCACCTGCTGAATGCTGCCGTCCAGCTTCCAGGTCCAGGCATGGTAAGGGCAGCGCAGCTCCTTCACGCTGCCGTTGGTGGTGCGCAGCTTGCGACCCCGGTGCAGACAGACGTTATGGAAGGCGCGGATGGAACCGTCCTGCTGACGAACCAGGATGTAGGAGCGACCGGCATTCTCGTACAGCACGGTATCGCCCACTTCGGGCAGTTCCTCGACGCGGGCGGCAAATTGCCAGACATTGGGCCACATCTTCTCCAGCTCCAGCTGGAAGAACTGCGCAGAGGTATAGCGTTCAGGGGAAAGCGGCTCGGAACCGAGGTATTTCGATCTGTCCTCGAGCAGGAAGGCGGGCACGCGGCGCGAGTCATTAAGCGCCAGGTTGTCCCAGGCCTGTCCGTGGTTACAGCTGAAGCCGGACGCAGGCTTATCTTGTTTGCATTGTTGGTCAGACATCTGCGACCTCTTGTTATCATTCGTGCGTAAAAACAAATCCGTACGGACTGTTTTACATCGTAGAACACGAATACGCAACCCCACCACATTGCGAAAATCGCTCCGCCTTTACCTTCCGCCCGAATGGCAATCCATTTTATCCTGTATTTTCAATGCGTTACGTGAACACCAAAACAACGCCAGCCGCCGCCAACCATCTGCAGGATGCCCCACCATAAGGCGCATCTATGGAGGCGGGCACAAAAAAGAATCAATCTGGACTGATCTATGAAACTTCAATACACTGCCCCAAAGCATGCTTGCACCGGGCCGCTGTACATCCGTTGCAGGGCCTGTCAGCATCCAGATGTAACTGAAGTTGGAATACAACAATGAACACGACAGCCAGCATCATCATTCTCGGCGCCGGCCATGCCGGCGGCTCCATGGCCTCGGCACTGCGTGATCAGGGCCATACCGGCCCCATCACCCTGATCGGTGACGAGGCGCATCCGCCCTACAATCGTCCACCGCTGTCCAAGGCCTTCATCCAGGGCAAGACCGAGCTGGATGCCCTGCTGCTCAAGACTCCCGACTATTACGCCCAGCAGGGCATCGAACTGCTGCGCGATACCAGAGCGGTGGCCGTGGATCGCCTGGCCCGCGAGGTCGAGCTGGCCGATGGACGCCGCCTGGGTTACGACAAGCTGATCATCGCCACCGGCGCCCGGCCCCGGACCCTGCCGATTCCCGGTATCGAGCTGGCCAATGTGCTGTCGCTGCGCACCGCAGCAGATGCAGAGCAGCTGAGGACCCTGTTTGCCGGCAAGGGCCACGTGGTGCTCATCGGCGGTGGCTATATCGGCCTGGAACTGGCCGCCTCGGCCATCAGCATGGGGCTGCGGGTTACTGTCCTGGAGCGCGAAGCATCCCTGCTGGCCCGGGTTGCCAGTGCGCAGCTGGCGCAGTTCTTCCAGGAGGAACACCAGCGCCGTGGAGTACGCTTCGTGCTGCAGGCCCAGACAGTAAAACTGCATGGCAGCCAGCGCGTGGAGTCGGTGGAATTGAGCAGCGGCGAGACCCTGCCGTGCGATCTGGTTCTGGTCGGTGCCGGCGTGGTGCCCAACGTGGAGCTGGCACAAGAGGCCGGACTGACCTGCAACAACGGCATCGTGGTCAATATCCACGGGCAGACCAGCGACCCGGACATCTACGCCATCGGCGACGTCAGCTCGCGCCCCCTGCCCCTGTACGGTGACCGCCTGGCGCGTGTGGAGAGCGTTCCCAACGCCATGGAACAGGCACGCCTGGCTACCGCACACCTGCTCGGCCGTGATCAGCCCAAGAGCGAGGTACAGTGGTTCTGGTCGGATCAGTACGAATACAAGCTGCAGATCGCCGGGATGGCCTTCGAATGCGATCAGACCGTGGTACGCGGCGATCCGGCCAGCGGCAAGTTCTGCATCCTCAGGCTGCTCGACGGCGTGCTCCAGGCGGCGGAATGCGTCAACTCCCCGGTGGACTTCATGGGCGCCAAGCAGCTGATCGCCAGCCAGCAGCGCGTCGACCTGCAGGTGCTGAGCGATACCTCGATCAAGCTCAAGGACGCCCTGGCGCTGCCCGCCTGATACCTCCCCTGCTCTGTCCTTCCCTTTCCCCCAGATTAAAAAAAAACCGGCCATTACTGGCCGGTTGAAGGTTCCATCCCAGGCATATCAGGAACGGAGCAACACTCGCTGAAACAGGATCGTCAATGGGGCGCCCCGGCCACCGGCAGCGGCTCGCGCTCGCGTGCCACGTGCCCCTTGGGCGCGTCCGGGTCATTGGTGGCAAAGGGGCTGATCGCCTGCCGGTTCGGCCACAGCAACAGTACCGACACTATGGAAGCCAGACAGAAGAACGCGGGATAGAAAGGCACCGAGGCTGCCGACACACTGGCCATCCAGCTCAGCACCAGCAGCGCGGTACCGCCGAACACCGCAATGGGTATGTTGTAACAGGTCGCCAGCCCGGTGTAGCGCACCGGAGCCGGGAATGCCCGGGCCAGAAAGCTGAGGGACAACCCCATGGCAATACCGCCGCTGACACCCAGCACCACGAAGGGCAGATACAGGCTTTCCACATCAGTCCGCGAGTAGGCCCAGAACACCGCGCACAGGGTCACCATCTGGAACAGGACATAGGCCGGCATCAGCGGCAGCACCCGCCACATCACCAGCAGACCGCCGATGACATTGCCCAGGGTAGAGAAGGCGATCATCAGCGTGACCAGTTGCGACACTTCGGCCAGGGGCAGGCCCCGGGAAGTGACGAAGAAGGTCAGCGGGAACTGCTGGGTCGAGGCGGCCATGACCGTCGTCGCCGCTGCCAGCACCATGGCCAGGATCAGATTGCGCCTGTGCTCGAGCACCACCACCTTGAACGGCGCCTCCTCGGACAGCATGCGCTGGGCCTTGAGCTCCTTGAACACCGGCGTTTCGTCGGTAAACCGGCGCAGATAGACCGACAAGGCCCCGAAGACGCCGCCGACAATAAAGGGAATGCGCCATCCCCAATCACTCATCACCTCGGCACCGAGCGCACTGGTCAGGCTGCTGACGAACATGGAGCCGGACAGCGAACCCAGTGAGGTGCAGGCCGCCAGCACTGCCAGGGCAAAGGCCAGGCGTGAACCGCTGACCTGCTCGGAGACGAAACTGATCGCGCCCGGCAGCTCACCGCCCAGGGAGACGCCCTGCAGCAGACGGCACAGCAACAGAATGATCGGCGCCCAGATGCCTATCTGAGCATAACCCGGCAGCAGGCCGATGATCAGCGTCGGCACCGCCATCAGCGCCAGGGTCAGGGTGAAGATGCGCTTGCGGCCGACCAGATCACCCAGCTGCGCCATGATGATGCCGCCCACCGGACGGATGAAGAAGCCCGCCGCGAAGATGCCGAACGCCTGCATCAGGCGCAGCCACTCGGGCATGTCCGGGCTGGTGAAATGATTGGCGATATGGGTCGCCAGAAACACGAATATGATGAACTCGAAGTACTCGAGCATGCCGCCGAGCGAGGCCACGCTCAACGCCTTGATCTGTTCCCAACGCGATACGCCGACTACCGTTCCGCTCGCTTGCATGACTGAACACCCTTGTTGTTTTTATATAGAGTGCGATCGCGGCCCAGGGCCGCGATTTACAACTCGCCCTTTGCCCAGCGAAGACCACGCCGCAACAGCTCGTAGAACACCGGCAGCTCCCAGGCGCCGCGCTCGATTTTCGGATAGAAATCCATCAGCGGCTGCAGATCATAATGACCGCGGCAGTGGCCCAGGGTCAGGTAGCATACAGCCCCTTCCCCCAGATGCCGCAGATAGAGCACCGGGTGCCTGTCCTTCTTCCACGGATTGGCGCGGAACCGGCCTGCCTGCCCCTCGAACTCGGTATCCAGCAGTACCTCTATGGGTGCAGTCACCTGCACCAGGTACTGCTCGTCCTCGACCTCGAAGGCCTCTATATCTTCCACCAGGGGATGTTCCACCCCGGTGGGTTCCACCCGATAGGGAGCTATCGGGGGGTGCGCCTGAAATATCGAGCCGAGCGTGTCCATGAACACCGGAGCCCAGTTGGGCGTATCTATGGTGTCGTCCTCCATGAAGCGGAGGATCGAGTTGGTGCCGTGCAGCGCCAACCACCGTCGACCGCCCTGGACATAGCGCCGCAGGGCTTCCTGCTCCGCCAGCGACGGGGTTACGTCGCAGGTGTAGCTGACCAGGAAGTCCGCCTGCTCCAGCGCCTCCAGGTTGGAGTAGTCCTCCAGCACCCGGACGCGTACACGCTGGTCCTCGGCCAGCAGCTTGAGCAGCTCCAGCCGGGCAAAGTCGATGTCATGCCACTTGCCGCCGGCGACCAGCAGACAGTTCAGGCGCCCTTCCATCAGTGCTGAACCCGCTTGGTCATGCCACCGTCAATCACCAGGTTGGTGCCGGTGGTGAAAGCACTCAGCGGAGACGCCAGGAACAGCACCGCATTGGCCACTTCCTCGGCGGAACCCATGCGGCCCAGCGGAATCTGCGCCACGGTCTTCTCGTAGAACTCGGGACGACCCTCGCGGATCTTCTGCCATACGCCATCGCTGATCAGGATCGGGCCAGGCGAGACGGTGTTGACGCGGATGCCCTTGGGCGCCAGCGAGTGCGCCAGCGCACCGGCGTAGTTGGTCACCGCGGCCTTGAGGGCGGCATAGGGCTGGGGACCGAAGGCCGGCTCGATGGCGACCGTGGTGGAGATCACCACCACCGATGCCGCATCGGACTTCTCGAGGAAGGGCATGGCGGCGTCGATACCACGCCAGGTGGCCATCAGATCCAGCTCATAGGCACCGCGCCAGGTGTCTTCGGAAGCCGGAGCCCCGCCGTTGGAGCCGAAGGAAATGAACAGGTCGCAGCCGCCCAGTTCTTCGCAGGCGCCGGCAACCCACTGGCGGTAGGCCTGCGCGTCGGACATGTCAACGCTGGCGCCGATAGCTCTGACGCCCGCAGCCTGGAGTTCTGCGGTCAGCGTATCGATACCCGCCTGATCCCGGGCGCAGATGGCGACATCACAGCCCTCCGCAGCCAGCGCACGTGCCACCGCACGTCCGATCCCCTTGCTGGCGCCTGCCAGGACAGCTTTTCTACCACGCATTTGCAGATCCATAACTACCTCACTTATAGGAACACACAGTCTGAGCAACCGGTCAGGGCTGCTGCAGGTTTCTCTGATTCAGGAACATCAGCGATTGGTACAGCATCTCCACCTTGGGCATGGCACCGCCGGCGGCCGCGACCGCAGCCAGGGGAGCCTGATAGATGGATTCGAGCTCCAGCGGGCGGCCGGCATTGAAATCGACCTGCATGCTGGATTGATAATCGGGCTGGCCGTCAGTCTTGGCCCAGGCCTCATCGATGTAACCGTCGGGCATCGGACGGCCGCAGACAGCGGCGGCGGTCTCCACCTCCTCCATCAGCTGGCGCACCAGGGCGCGGGTGTCCGGGTGGGTCATCAGCGCCTTGGTGCCACTGTTGAGCAGGACAGTCAGGCCACTGAAGGGGATGTTCATGACCAGCTTCTGCCAGCGGGCCGTGATCAGGTCGGGCATGAGATGGAGTTCGACCCCGGCTTCGCTGAACAGTGCCTCGATTCCGCGCTCCACGGCGGCGCGCCGGCTCAGGTCACCGGAGTGGTAGCCCACATTGAGCGCACCCAGGCCGAAGTGATGGATGATGCCGGGGCCTTCACGGTGCACCGAGACGATGCACAGACCGCCGAGCAGGTCGACGGAGTCAGGCAGATGCTCGCGGAACACTTCTTCGACGCCGAAGCCGTTCTGCAGCAGGACCACGGCGGCGCCGGGTGACACCACCTGCGCCAGGCGCGGCGCCAGATCAGCATTCGAAGTGGTCTTGGTGGCGACCAGAACAAGGTCGCAGGGTGGCAGTTCGGCCACGTCGCGATAGACATTGGCCGAGGCCAGGCGGAAGTCCCCTTCCTGGGCGCTGACCAGCTGCATGCCATTGTCGCGGATCGCCTGGTAGTCGCCGCGCACCACGAAATGCAGTTCGTGACCGGCGCGGGCCAGCATCAGCCCGTAGAAGCCGCCGATGGCACCGGCACCTACCACTGCAATCCTCACAACCCACCTCCGACAGGCTGCTGGAAACCCTCAGAAACAATCAGGCTGGACTTGTATAAGTGCATAAAATGTCCTCTTATTTTTCTTGTCCATGGTCGCTGCCAGGGCTGTCGGGCGACCTGAAATAAACAGTCTGACCCGCTTTTTTATGGTATATTGAACAAGACTGACGCAGGATGCAAAACTTTTTTCGAAAGCGGGAGTTTTCTTTCACATCATGGAAACGAATCGGCCTCAGGGCACCCAGAGTCTTCAGCGCGGCCTGAGCATTCTCAGCCTGTTGGGCACCCACCACGCCGAAGGACTCAGGCTCACGGACATAAGCCGCCTGCTGGGATTGGAGGCATCCACCGCGCACCGACTGCTCAGCTGCCTGATCAGCGAGCACTACGTCGAGCGCAACCCGAACAACAAGCGCTTCCATCTGGGGATCGCCTCCATGCAACTGGCACTGGGAGCAACCGAGCGATTGCCGCTGACAGAGCGTTTGCGGCCAATAATGCAGAAAGTTGCGCGCATTTCCGGCGATACGGTGTTTCTGGTGGCACGCCAGGGAGACTTTGCACTATGCTTGCACCGGGAACACGGAGATTTCCCGGTACACATAAATACCACCCTGCCAGGGGGGAGTCGCCCGCTTGGTATCGGGGCAGGAGGGACCGCGATCATGTCAGGACTGACAAATGCCGAGGCGTGCGCCATCTACGAGCGCCAGGCACCGGCCTATCAGGCAGTGGGACTGACGCTGGACCATCTTCTGGAAAGCCTCGAACAGACACGCCGGACGGGATTTTCCGAGACGGTCGATGTCATTACCAAGGGCATCTCGGCGATCGGCATGCAGATTCCCCTCGGGTCGGGTTCCCGCCCTCTGGCCGCCCTGTCGGTCGGCAGCATATCCTCACGCATGGGTCCCGAGCGACGAAAGGAGCTGGGCGCGCTGCTGTCCGATTGCCTGGCCGAGCTGACCCTGTGAAGGTCGATTTAGCGATGCAACGCGGTTGTATCTTCGATTTGCAAACAATGGAACAGCAATGAGCGAACAATTACCAAACAGCATCATGGAGCTTGTCCCTGAAGGTCTCACCCCCCGTCCGGGGAGTCGCCAGGAATCCAAAAGCTCGGAAATGCGTACCACCATTCTGGAAGCAACCCTCGACTGCCTGGCCGACCATGGCTACGCCAGCACCACCAACAGCCTGGTCTGCGAACGCGCCGGCATCTCCCGCGGTGCCATGCTCCATCATTACCGCACCCGCCAGGACCTCATCGTTGCCACCATCGAGTACGCCTTCTACAAGCACCTGAGCAACTTCTCCAAGATGGTCGCCAATCTCGCCGAGAGCGAGCGCAAGGACCGCAACTCCGCCATCGCCGTCGACTGGCATCTGTGCCTGACCCGCGAATACAAGGCCTATCAGGAACTGCAGATGGCCTCGCGCACCAACCCGGAGCTGCGCAAGGTGTTCCAGCCCCGCGCCCGTCATCATGACCTGGTGTGGAAAGAGGAACTGCTCAAGGTGTTCCCCGAGTGGCGCGAGGACATGCGCAAGCTGGAACTGGGGCGCCGCTTCGTCCGCTCCCTGCTGGATGGCATGAGTCTGAACCGCGAACAGTGGAAGGACCCGTCGGTGGAATGGATTCTGCTCGGCTTCATCGCCGACCTGATGCGCCGGATCCGTACCGGCGAACTGGACTTCCCCGAGGAGGACGCGCTGGAAAGCTTCAAGAACAGCGCCCAGGAAGTGATGCCCAAGCGCACCCGGCGCACCAGCACCCGCCGGGTTCGTCAGTAGCAGACGGCGCGCGCCCGCCCCCACGGCAGGCGCGCGCCTGGCTCAATCGCGGTAGCCCGGCATGACCTTGTCCAGCCGCCGCAGCAGCGCCGGCCAGGGCACGGCTCCATCCAGATTCTTGGTAACGCCACCCATATCCCGGTTCATCGCCCGGGTCATGGCGATGGTCTTGTCCAGCACCTCCTGCGGGATGCGCTTGAGCGGCACACCGCAGCTCTGCGAACGCACCTGCACCTCGCAACTGCGCTGCAGCATGTACATGTGCAGGAAGGCATCGGCTATCGTCTGGCCGCAGGTCAGCAGGCCGTGGTTGGGCAGGATCATGAAGTCCCGGTCGCCCAGATCCCGCTGCAGCCTTCCCTTCTCGTCCGTATCCAGCGCCACGCCCTCGTACTCGTGGTAGGCCAGACTGGCGAGGATGAAGATCGACTGCTGGGACAGCGGCAGCAGACCGCCCTCCTGATTCGACACCGCTATGCCCTCGGCGGTATGGGTATGCAGCACGCAGCCCACATCGGGGCGCACCTCGTGAATGGCGCTGTGGATGATGAAACCGGCCGGATTGATCTCGTAGGGCGTGTCCTGCAGCTTGTTGCCGTTCAGGTCGACCTTGACCAGATTGGACGCGGTGATCTCGTCGAACATCAGGCCATAGGGGTTGATCAGGAACTCCTCGGTGCCCGGGATCTTGGCGGAAATGTGGGTGTAGACCAGGTCCTCCCAGCGGTACAGCGAGACCAGCCGATAGCAGGCCGCCAGATCGACGCGTGTCTGCCACTCGACTGCGGACACCTGGTCCTGCTGGGTGACTCTTTGCGGCAGGGTGTGGATTGACATACTGTTGTCCTTCTTATTGTGATGAGCCTGACCCCGATCATAAGTACGCATGCCGACCCCGACCGTTAAAATTCTTACAATCACTGACAGAGACAGCATGCGCCGCTACCTGCTGGGCAATGCCCTGTTCCGGGATCTGCCCGGGGATGCGCTGGAAGAAGTGCTCGATTTCAGCCGGGTGCGCCGGGTGCGGGATCGCACGCTCATCCATGCCCGCGGGGACACGCCCGATGGCATGTTCTCGGTCATCTCCGGCTGCGTACGTGCCTGCCTGTCCTCCGGCGGCGGTCGCGAGGCTCTGCTCGCGGTCATGGAACCGGGGGCCTGGTTCGGCGAGTCCTCGCTGTTCGACGGCCTGCCGCGGGCCTATGACGCCGTCGCCCAGGGTGACTGCGAGCTGCTGTTCGTGCCCCGCAGCGGGATGGAAAGCCTGCTCGAGCGCCGCCCCCAGGTGTACCGCAACATAGTCCGGCTGCTGTGCCAGCGCATTCGGCTGTCGCTCATCCTGCTGGAGACCAACGCGCTGCTGCCCCTGGAAGGCCGCCTGGCCCAGCGTCTGCTGCTGCTCAGCGGCATGGAGGACGGGCAGATCAATCCCGACGTTAGATTGTCCCAGGAAGACCTCAGCCAGATGCTGGGCATGACCCGCCAGAGCATCAGCCGGGTGCTCAAGCTGTGGGAGAAGGAGGGCATCATCGAGCGCCACTACCGGGGCGTGCGGATCCTGGACTTCCCCGCGCTGCGCCGCAAGGCATCGGAAAGCTAGCCTGCCACCCCCATCAACCGCCCCCGCTCCCGCTCCGCCTGTTCCCGCAGAAAGTCCCAGGTCACCCGCATGCGGGCAATGTCCTTGAGCTCGATGGGCATCAGCATCCAGAAGGTACG
>Ga0209075_1001913_pt1 | contig 18997 bp, 19 predicted proteins | sample Stecom2011_FD_187523 | JGI IMG/M metagenome (GOLD analysis project Ga0209075, IMG submission 187523) | Agricultural soil microbial communities from Utah to study Nitrogen management - Steer compost 2011 (SPAdes) (version 2) | ecosystem: Environmental > Terrestrial > Soil > Agricultural land...
CGCGGCTCACCTCGGCGGTGAACCTGCTCAAGGACAAGCAGCTGTTCATCGACGACACCGCGGCGCTCTCCCCTAACGAGATGCGCTCGCGCATCCGGCGGGTGGTGCGCGAGCACGGCAACGTCGGTCTGGTGATGATCGACTACCTGCAGCTGATGCAGATTCCCGGTTTCTCCGAGAACCGCACCGGGGAGATCTCCGAGATCTCCCGCTCGCTCAAGGGCATGGCCAAGGAGTTCGGCTGCCCGGTGGTGGCGCTCTCCCAGCTCAACCGCTCCCTGGAGCAGCGCCCCAACAAGCGCCCGGTGATGTCGGACCTGCGTGAGTGCGTGACCGGCGACACCCTGGTCATGCTGACCGATGGCACGCGCCGCCCCATCGCGGAGCTGGTGGGGCAGACGCCGCGGCTGTGGTCGGTCAATGCCGCCGGACGTCTGGAGCCGGCGGCCAGCGACAAGGTGTGGCCGGTGGGGCGGCGCCCCGTGTGGCGTGTGCGCCTGGCCAGCGGGCGGACTCTGCGCTGCACCGCCGAGCACCGGCTGCGGGCCTGGGAGGGCTGGAAGACGCTGTCGGAGCTGGGAGAGGGGGACCGCCTGGCCCTGGCCAGCCATCTGCCGGCGCCTGCGTGCCCCGAGCGCTGGGATGACGAGGCATTGATCCTGCTGGCCCATCTGGTGGGGGATGGCAGCTATGTCTCCGGCCAACCGCTGCGTTATACCACCGCCAGCGAGGCCAACAGCCGGGCGGTGACGGAAGCCGCCGAAGCGCTCGGCTTCCGAGTCAGCCGTCATCCCGGGCGCGGGAGCTGGCACCAGCTGGTGATTGCCGGCAACGGCAATCGCTGGCACCCGGCGGGGGTGGGAAAGTGGCTCAAGGCGCTGGGTATCTTCGGCCAGCGCTCCCGGGAGAAACACCTTCCCGAAGGTATCTTCCGCCTCGACGATGATCAGCTGGCGCTCTTCCTGCGTCACCTGTGGGCGACCGATGGCAGCATCACCCTGAGTGCCCGGGGGCGCGGGCGCATCTATTTCAGCACCGCCAGCCGCCGCCTGATCGATGATGTGGCGGCCCTGCTGCTGCGCTTCGGTATTCAGGCCAGGATCAAGCATATCGTTGCGAAGGGTGGTGAGGGCTGGTTCACCGCGGATATCTCGGGGGTCGAGCCGCAGCGCCGCTTCCTGGAGCGCGTCGGCGCGTTCGGCGAGCAGCAGGCTCGTGCCGCCGAGCTGCTGGCGCATCTGGCCGGTGTCATCCCCAATACCAATATCGACACCCTTCCCCGTGAGGCCTTCCGGGAGGTCAAGGCCCTGATGGCAGAACGCGGCGTCAGTCAGCGGGAGATGGCGCGCCTGCGAGGGACGTCTTATGGCGGCAGCTCGCACTTCGGCTTCGCTCCTTCGCGCACGACCCTGGCAAGTTACGCGGAGTTGCTGGATGACGAGGCGCTGAAGTCCCGCCTGGAAGACGACCTCTTCTGGGATCGTATCGTCGAGATCGTGGCCGAGGGAGAGGAGGAGGTCTTCGACCTGACGGTGCCCGGCAATGCCTGCTGGCTGGCCGACGGCATCGTCACTCATAACTCCGGCGCCATCGAACAGGATGCAGACGTCATTGCCTTCGTCTATCGCGACGAGGTCTACAATCCGGACAACCCCGACAACCAGGGCCTGGCCGAGCTGATCATCGGCAAGCAGCGTAACGGCCCCATCGGCACGGTGCACATGGCCTTCATCGGCAAGTACACCCGCTTCGAGGACCTGGCGCCGGACAGCTACCGCGACAGCTTCGGTGAGTAGGTCGCGGCAGACGGCTTGAGCCCGGCGAGCGGGGCCGTATAATGCCGACCCCCTCGAGGCCGAGCAGCCCGTCAGGCTGCCGGGTGAATGACACAGAGTGAAAGGAGAGAGCATGGCAGGCGGATTTCGGCGCGGCAATCGGCAGCGCACCCCCAAGCTTCAGGCGCGGGGCGAGCTCCAGTCCCTGGAGCGCGAGGGCCCCTTCAAGGAGTGGCTGGGCATGCCCGACCTCTACCGCTACCACCTGGTGGTGGAGGGCGAGGCCTACAGCTACCAGACCGAGGACCCCGAGCTGCCGGTGCAGGTGGGCGACAGCGTGGTGTTTCGCTACAAGGAGACCAAGGCGGGCAAGTGGATCGACCGCAACTCCCTGGGCAAGGCGATCGATCCCTCCAGCTATCAGTAACTTGCGGAACCCTCCCGGGTATCGATGGTCATAGTCTCGACATGCAGCCGTCATCCAGGCGTCACGCTGTGGCGTCAGGCTGTACGGAACTGCAACTACAAGATACCCAGGAGGGAAGTATGGAATTCAAGGACCTCAAGGCCTTCGCGGCCCATCACGACAACTACGAGATCCGCGTCATCGGTCATGCCGGCAGCCGCTTCTATCAGGTGGAGCTGGAGGATATCGAGGGGCAGCGCCACATGCTGACCCGCCAGGGCAAGCCGGTGCTCTTCCGCGCCCTCGACGACGTCTATCTGGAGCTCAAGCGCGCCGGCATCCATCGCGCCTATCTGGTGCAGTACGTGCCTCACGACGAGGTGGTCGGCCGCGACGCTCACTACCACGACCCGCTCTCCTCGCGCATGCCGCTGGTCTTCTAGGCCATCCGTTCGCTCCCTCACGTCGAGGGGAGCCTTGCCCCTTTTTCCCACCTACCGCTTCCGCCGCCGTCCCTTCAGCCAGCGCCCCAGGCGCACCCGGCGGCGGGCAAACCAGCGATACCCCGCGTCCATCACCGGCGCCACCCCCGGCAGGCTGCTCAGCCAGACCAGCCGTCGATATCCCAGCACGGCGTAGAGCGCCCGGCTGGCATCCATGCCGATGAACCAGCGCCCCTCGGCATCCCTCAGGTGCAACCGCCCGATCATCGCCTCGAAGGTACGCCCCAGCGCCGTGGCGTCGAACTCCGCTGCCTGGATGTCCACCAGGGCCACGCGCTCGCGCCGCGGATGGCGCGCCAGCCAGGCCACCTCCCGCTGGCAGAGCGGGCAGTGGCCGTCGTGATAGAGGATGACCGGCGGCGTGGCGGAGAGGGCGGGGCGTCGATTCACGGGGTTTACCTCAAGCTGTACAAATGTATCTGATAGTACAACTCGATCCCCCGTCGGGCGAGGGGCCTGATACACTAGCCGCATCACATCAACTGCGCGCATCGACCAAGGAGCTCATCCATGACCACCGCGACCAAGGATCCGGCCAACGCTGCCATGGACCATCCCGGCGAGGGGCGCCTGGGCCACGCCCCCGCCGACCATCCGCCGGTTCCCCGTGCCCGGGTCGGCGTCGTGCTGGCCAACCTGGGCACCCCGGATGCCACCGACTACTGGTCGATGCGCCGCTATCTCAGCGAGTTTCTCTCCGACAAGCGGGTGGTGGACTACCCCAGCTGGAAGTGGCAGCCGCTGCTGCAGCTGATCATCCTCTCGCGGCGCCCCTTCAAGTCCGGGGAGGCCTACCGCAGCATCTGGAACACCGAGAAGGACGAGAGCCCGCTTTTGACCATCACCCGGGAGCAGACCCGCAAGGTGGCCGAGGGGCTCGAGGCGCTGTTCGGGGGCCAGGTGATGGTCGACTTCTGCATGCGCTACGGCAACCCCTCCACCGACAGCGTGCTCAAGCGGATGCAGGCGGCGGGCTGCGAGAAGATCCTCTTCTTCCCGCTCTACCCCCAGTACGCCTCGCCCACCACCGCCACCGCCAACGACCACGCCTTCCGTACCCTGATGACCCTCAAGTGGCAGCCCGCCCTGCGCACCGTGCCCGCCTACTTCGAGCACCCGCGCTATATCGAGGCGCTGGCCAACACGGTGCGCGAGGGCTACGCCGCCGCCGAGACCCCGCCGGAGGTGCTGGTGGCCTCCTACCACGGCGTGCCCAAGCGCTTCCTGATGGAGGGCGACCCCTACCACTGTCAGTGCCAGAAGACCACGCGGCTGCTGCGCGAGGCGCTGGGCTGGGAGGGCAATGCCGTCCAGACCGCCTTCCAGTCCCAGTTCGGCCCCGAGGAGTGGGTGGGGCCCCAGACCGTGGAGCACGTGGCGGAGCTGGCCCGGCAGGGCAAGAAGCATATCGCGGTGGTGTCACCGGCCTTCGCGTCGGACTGCGTCGAGACCCTGGAGGAGATCGAGGAGGAGATTCGCGACGCCTTCATCGAGGCGGGAGGCGAGACGTTCACCTACATCCCCTGCCTCAACGACCGCGACGACCATATCACGGCGCTGCTGGCGGTGATCGAGAACGAACTCGCCGGCTGGGTCAGCCGCCGGCCCTGAGGCGTGACGCCTGCCCCGTCAGCGGGGCAGGCGCGACTTGCGCTTCTGGCGGCGGGTGCGCCAGGGGTGGCGCGCCTTGGCCGGTCGTGCCACCCGGCTCTGGCCCACGTCTTCGTCGCGGAACTCAGGCACCGACCCGCGGGTGCCGGTGGTGAAGCGCAGGTGCATGTGCAGCCCGGTCTTGGCCAGCATATGGCCGGTGACCGGGGCGGTGATGAAGAGGAACAGGGTGATCAGCAGCTCCTGGACGTGAAACTCGCCCTGGGTCACCGTGAAGTAGAGCATGGAGGCGATCAGGGTACAGCCGATCCCCAGGGTGGTGCCCTTGGTGGGGCCGTGCAGGCGCATGAAGAAGTCCTTGAACTGCAGCATGCCCAGCGACCCGGTAAAGGCGAAGATGCCGCCCGCCACGAGCAGGAAGGCGACCATCGCTTCGGCCAGCAGATAGAGATTCATGGTCGTCGGCTCCTCACTCGATGATATCGCCGCGCAGCAGGTAGCGGCAGATGGCCATGGTGCCCACGAAGCCCAGCATGGCGATCAGGATCGCGGCCTCGAAGTAGGTCTTGGTGTTCAGCCACAGCCCCAGCAGCACGATCAGTGCGATGGAGTTGACGTAGAGGGTGTCCAGGGCCAGCAGGCGGTCGGGCACGTCGGGCCCCTTGGCCAGGCGTATGACGTTCATGGCCATGGCCGCCACGATCAGTGCCAGGCTGATCATCAGCGCGGTGTCTAGCATTCGAAGATCTCCTTGAGCGGGCGCTCGTAGCGCTCCTGTATCTCGCGCACCAGCGCCTGCTCGTCCTCCATGTCCAGCACGTGGATCAGCAGCGAGGAGCGGTCCAGGCGGATATTGGTGGAGACGGTGCCCGGCGTCATGGTGATGGTGTTGGCCAGCAGGGTGATGGTCAGCGGATCCTTGACCGAGAGCGGGTACTCCACGAAGCCGGGGTGCGGCTCGCGCCTGGGCGACAGGATCAGCAGGCTGACCTGGATGTTGGCCTTGACGATGTCGTAGAGCACCACCAGCACGAACCAGGCCAGCTTGATGGGGTGGCGCACCTGGGGCAGCGGTTCCCAGAAGCCCCGGGTGAGCAGGGGGATTCCCACCGCGAGAAGCGTGCCGAGGATCAGGTGGCCGGGAGCGATGCTGCGCACCATCAGCAGCCAGACGACCAGCAGCACCAGCGACAGGGTAGGGGTGGGCAGCAGACGACCCATGGCTCTCATGGTGACTCTCCCTCGATGGTGAGCTGTCCGAACTGGAGGGCGGGGGACTCGCCGAGCACCCGGGCGATTACCGCCTGGGGCTCCGCGAGCTGCTCGGCGGTGGCCTGGGCATAGCCGCTGACCGGCCCGGCGAAGGCGACCAGCAGGGGGGCGCTGGCCAGCAGCCAGAGCACCCCGGCCAGCTGGGGCCGCGAGACACGGCCGCTGTCGACCTCGCCCTTGTAGCTGGCCCAGAAGAAGACCGAGCCCGCCCGGGACATGGCGACCAGCGCGCAGAGCCCGGCCAGCAGCAGCAGCGGCCAGAGCCACAGCCGCGCCGTGCCCTCCGCTGCCTGCATCAGTAGGGCCTTGCCGAGTGCCCCGGCCAGGGGCGGCAGGCCCGCCACCGCTACCGCCGCCACCAGGAACATGCCGCCGAGCAGGTGGCGCTGGTAGAGCCGCCTGGCGCGTACCAGGCGGGTGCCCGCCTTGCCGCGCTGCTGGCCGATCATTTCGGCGATCAGGTAGAGGGCGCCGCAGATCAGGGTGGTGTGGGGCAGGTAGTAGAGCAGGGCGCCGATGGCCTCGATGGAGCCCAGCGCCGTGCCGGCCATCAGGGTGCCTACCGAGACCAGCACCAGGTAGGCCACCAGGGTGCGCAGGTCCCGGGCCGCCAGCACGCCGACGGCCGCCAGGGCGATGGTGGCGAGCCCGGCCCACCACAGCCAGGCGATGATTGCCTCGGCCACCGGGGTGTCGGCGAAGATCAGCGACTGCACGCGCAGGATGGCGTAGAGGCCGAGCTTGGTCATGATGGCGAACAGGGCCGCCACCGGCGCGGGTGCCGCGGCATAGGTGCGTGGCAGCCAGAAGTAGAGGGGCAGCAGCGCCGCCTTGAGGCTGAACACCACGATCAGCAGCAGGGCCCCGGCGGTGACCAGGGCAGTCTGGTCGCCGGACATCTGCGCCACCCGGCGCGCCATGTCGGCCATGTTGAGGGTGCCGGTGGCGCCGTAGAGCACCCCCAGGGCGACGATGAACAGCGCCGAGCCGGCCAGGTTCAGGATCACATAGTGCAGGCCGGCGCCGATGCGCTCCTTGCCGCCGCCGTGCATCATCAGGGCGTAGGAGGCCAGCAGGGTGATCTCGAAGAAGACGAAGAGGTTGAACATGTCGCCGGTCAGGAAGGCGCCGTTGAGCCCCATCAGCTGCAGCTGGAAGAGCCCGTGGAAGTTGGTGCCGCGGGCATCCTCGCCGGCGCAGGCGAAGAGCACGCTGCCCAGCGCCAGCACGGCGGTCAGGATCAGCATCAGCGCGGAGAGCCGGTCCAGCATCAGCACGATGCCGAAGGGGGCGTGCCAGTTGCCCAGCGCATAGAAGAGCATCTGGCCGCCGCCCGCCACCGCCAGCAGCCAGGCGGCCACCAGCACCTGGGCCACGCAGAGGGCGGTGCTGAGCTGGCGCCTCCGGGTATCGCTGGCCTGGTTGAAGAGCAGCAGGGCAAGGGCGCCGATCATGGGGATCAGGATCGGCAGGGTCACGAGGTGCTGGCTCATTTGGCGTCTCCCGCTTCGCCGGACTGGCCGTCCACGTGGTCACTGCCCAGCTCGCTGCGGGCGCGGATCGCCAGGATCACCACGAAGGCGGTCATGGCGAAGCCGATCACGATGGCGGTGAGCACCAGCGCCTGGGGCAGCGGGTCGGAGGGGGTGATCGATTCGCCGATGACCGCGGCGGCGTGGGTGTTGAGTCCGCCGGTGGAGAAGAGGAAGAGGTTCACCGCGTAGCCGAGCAGGGCCAGGCCGATGATGACCGGGAAGGTGCGTCCGCGCAGCAGCAGGTAGATGCCGCTGGCGGTGAGCACGCCGACCACCAGGGAAAAGAGGGCTTCCATCAGCGTTCCTCCAGCGTCGGGCGGTGGATCGTGGTGACCCGGCCCAGGTTGATCAGGATCATCAGGGTGGCGCCGACCACGGCCAGGTAGACCCCGAGGTCGAAGAGCATGGCCGAGGCCAGCTCGATCTCGCCGATCAGCGGAATGTGGAAGTGGCCGAAGGCCGAGGTCAGGAAGGGGTAGCCGAACAGCCAGCTGGCAAGGCCGGTGGCCACCGCGATGATCAGGCCGGAGACCGCCACCACCGGGTAGGAGATCGGCAGGCGCTCCCGGGTCCAGTCGTGGCCGCGGGCCATGTACTGCAGGATCAGCGCCACGGCGGTGATCAGGCCGGCGATGAAGCCGCCGCCGGGCTGGTTGTGGCCGCGCAGGAAGATGTACACCGATACCAGCAGCGCCAGCGGCAGCAGGATCTGGGCGATCACGGCGAGGATCATCGGGTAGCGGTGGCGCGACCAGCGGATCCCTTCCAGGTTGCCCGCCGGCATGAACAGCTTCATGCGGTTGAGCAGCTTGAAGGTGGCCAGGCCCGCCAGGGTCAGCACGGTGATCTCGCCCAGGGTATCGAAGCCGCGGAAGTCCACCAGGATGACGTTGACCACGTTGGTGCCGCCGCCGCCGGGCACCGCCTCGCGCAGGAAGTAGTCGGCGATGGAGATCGTCTCCCGGGTCAGCAGGGCGTAGTTGAGCATCGCCATCGCCAGGCCCAGGGAGACCGCCAGCAGCAGGTCGCGCAGGATGCGCCGCTGGGAGACCAGCAGCGGCGGGCGCTGGGGCAGGAAGAAGAGCGCTAGGATGAAGAGGATCATCGAGACCACCTCCACCGAGAGCTGGGTCAGCGCCAGGTCGGGGGCGGAGAAGCGCACGAAGGTGAGCGAGACGGTCAGGCCCACCACCGAGAGCATCAGCAGCGAGACCAGCCGCCAGCGGTGGCTCAGGGCGCTGCCGATGGCGCCGAAGGTGATCAGTGCCGCCCCGAGCACCAGCATGCCGTCCACCGGCTGCTGGCCCAGGGGGCCTGTCAGGCTCTCCAGGTTGGCCAGGCCCACGCCGATCATGGCCAGGGCGCACAGCGCCAGGAGCGCCTGGTAGCGCTGCAGCGAGCCGTTCTCGAGGCGCAGGGTCAGCCAGAGGGTGGACTTGATCACCCGAAGCACCGCCGCCTCGAAGGTGAGGCTGGCGTCGCGGCCGGGGAAGAGGGCGGCGAGACGTGCCAGGTGGCGATGCTGGCGCACCAGCAGAACGCCGCCGACCATCGCCACCAGGCTCATGGCCAGGGGCAGGTTGAGCCCGTGCCACAGGGCCAGCGAGATCGGGGGCGTGGCGTCACCCTGGACGGCGAGGCTGGCGGCGTTGACCAGCGGGGCGGCCAGGGTCATGGGGAAGAGGCCCACCGCCAGGCTCATGGCGGCCAGGAAGAGGCCCGGGGCCAGCATGCCCCGGGCCGGGTCATGGACGTGCATGGGGGGCTCGGCCTTCTGCTCCCGGGTGAGCTTGGGGGCGGCGAAGAAGAGGCTCCAGATCAGGCGCACGGAGTAGGCCACCGAGAGGGTGGCGGCCACCGTCACCAGCAGCGGGATCAGGCCGCTGAGTGCGCCCAGTACGCCGTTGGCCAGGCTCTGCTCGAAGAGCATCTCCTTGGAGAGAAAGCCGTTGAAGGGCGGAAAGCCCGCCATGGCGGAGCCCGCCAGGATCACCATGGTGCCGGTCAGCGGCATCATCGACCAGAGGGCGCCCAGGCGGTCGATGTCCCGGGTGCCGGTCTCGTGGTCGATGATCCCGACGCTCATGAACAGCGCCGCCTTGAAGGTGGCGTGGTTGAGGATATGGAAGACCGCGGCGACGATGGCCAGCGGGCTGCCCAGCCCCAGCAGCAGGGTGATCAGCCCCAGATGACTCACCGTGGAGAAGGCCAGGATGCCCTTGAGGTCGCGCTGCAGCAGGGCGAACCAGGCGGCGTAGAGCATGGTGGTCAGGCCCACCAGGGAGAGCACCACGGCCCACAGCTGGCTGTCGCCCAGGGCCGGGGTGAGTCGCGCCATCAGGAAGACGCCGGCCTTGACCATGGTGGCCGAGTGCAGGAAGGCCGACACCGGGGTGGGCGCGGCCATGGCGTGGGGCAGCCAGAAGTGGAAGGGGAACTGGGCCGATTTGGTGAAGGCGCCGAGCAGCACCAGCGCCAGGATCAGCGGGTAGTGCTCCGAGGCGCGGATTGCCTCCCCGGCGGCCAGCACCTCGCCCATGGCGAAGCTGCCCACCGTATTGCCGATCAGCAGCAGGCCCGCCAGCAGTGCCAGGCCGCCGGCGCCGGTGACCGCCAGCGCCATGCGCGCGCCGCGGCGGGCGTCGCTCCTGTGGCCCCAGAAGCCGATCAGCAGGAAGGAGGAGACGCTGGTCAGCTCCCAGAAGAGCCACAGCAGGATGAGGTTGTCCGCCATGGCGATGCCGACCATGGCGGTCATGAAGAGCATCATGTAGGCGAGGAAGCGGCCGTCGTCCTCGTCGGGGCTCAGGTAGTGGCCGGCGTAGTAGAGGATCAGGCTGCCGATGCCGAGGATCAGCAGGGCGAACAGCAGCGTCAGGCCGTCGATGCGCAGCGCCAGGTCGAGGCCCAGCAGGGGCATCCAGGCAAGCGAGACGGAGACGACCTCACCGGCCAGCACCGCCGGGGCATGGATCAGCACCAGGAAGAGGGCGAGGAGGGGGGCCGCCAGGGTGGCAAGGGTGCAGAAGCGTCGGCCGTGGCGAGAGGTGGCAACCGGTACCAGGGCGCCGAGGAGAGTGAGAAGGGGAATCCACAGCAGTGCCATCGGTATGCTCATCCACTCAGTGGCGGGAGCGTACCTTCCAGGCCGCGGACACCGCCCCGGTGCCTGTGGCCCGGGCAGTCACGTCACCGCCCGGCTCATCTTCATTCCGCTGGCCAGGGGCCATCGGAGCGCTGGGGTGCGGCAACCGGGCAGGCCAGAAAATCGCATGGTAATCATTCACTAATGATAAGATGTCGACTTCCGTTTAAGGTAAGGCGTAGCCCGTTCTTGCCACTCGCCGGCGAGAGTCTATAGGCTTTCTCTATCGATAAACAGGCCGCAGGGTGCTGCGCTGCGTCATCCATTAGGCGAATGCTGATCCAGGTCAGACTTCCCCGGGATGAGCCCTTGGACCTTCGGATGAACCAGATCAGGAGAGCTAACTTGATGCAATTCGCCGTGCTGTCGGGATTCCTGCTGGCCGCCCTGGCGCCGCTCTTCCACCGCTGGTTTGGCGAGCGGGCCAGCTTCGTGCTGGCCGCCTTCCCGGCGGCCCTGGCGCTGTGGTTCCTCTCTCAGCTGCCGGCGGTGATGGCCGGCGAGACTCTGGTGCTCACCATGGCGTGGGTGCCCTCCCTCGGGATGAGCCTGACCTTCGTCGTCGACGGCCTGTCGATGCTCTTCGCCCTGCTGGTCACCGGCATCGGCACCTTCGTGCTGATCTATGCCGGCGGCTATCTCCGGGGCCACCCGGACCTGGTGCGCTTCCACCTGGCGATCCTCGCCTTCATGGTCTCCATGCTGGGCCTGGTGCTGGCCGACGGCCTCTTCACCCTGTTCGTGTTCTGGGAGCTGACCAGCATCACCTCCTACCTGCTGATTGGCTTCAACCACACCGATCTGGAGGCGCGCAAGTCGGCCCGCCAGGGGCTCTTCGTCACCGTGGCCGGCGGGCTGGCACTGATGGCGGGCCTGGCCATGCTGGGCGTGGCCGGGGGCAGCTGGTCGCTCTCCGAGCTCAACGCCATGGGCGATGTCCTGCGCGAGCACGACCTCTATACGCCGCTGCTGGTCTGCCTGCTGCTCGGGGCCTTCACCAAGTCGGCCCAGTTCCCCTTCCACTTCTGGCTGCCCAACGCCATGGCGGCGCCCACCCCGGTGTCGGCCTACCTGCACTCGGCCACCATGGTCAAGGCGGGCATCTACCTGCTGGCGCGGCTGCAGCCGAGCCTGGGCGGCACCGAGATGTGGACGGTGACGCTGTCGGTGGTGGGGGCACTGACCATGTTCACCGGCGCCTTCCTGGCGATCCGCCACACCAACATCAAGAAGCTGCTGGCCTACTCCACCATCATGGCCCTGGGCACCCTGACCATGCTGCTGGGCATCGGCACCGAGGGGGCGATGATCGCCTTCGTCACCTTCCTGCTGGCGCACTCGCTCTACAAGGGGGCGCTGTTCATGGTGGCCGGCATCCTCGACCACGAGACCGGCACCAAGGACGTCACCGCCATGGGCGGCCTGCGGGTGCTGATGCCCGTCACCGCGGCGGTGGCCATGGTGGCGGCGCTGTCGCTGGCCGGGGTGCCGCCGCTGTTCGGCTTCATCGGCAAGGAGCTGATGTTCGAGTCGGTGCTCGAGACCGGCGCCTGGCGGTGGCTGGTCGTGCTGCTGGCCTTCAGCGCCGCCATCCTGACCATCGCCGTGGCGGCCATCATTGCCCTGCGCCCCTTCTTCGGCCAGCGACGCCAGACCCCGCGGGTGGCCCACGAGGCGCCGGCCTCCATGCTGCTGGGCCCGGCGGTGCTGGCCACGCTTTCGCTGCTGTTCGGGCTGATGCCGTCTCTGGCCAGCAGCGGCCTGCTCACCGCGGCCGCCTCGGCGGTGGTCGGTGCGCCGGTAGAGGTCAAGCTGTCGCTGTGGCACGGCATCAACCTGCCGCTTTTGATGTCGCTGGTGAGCCTGGCGCTGGGCTACCTGCTCTTCAAGCGCTGGGATCGCGTGCGGGCGCGCCTGGCGCGGCTCGACCCGCTTATCTCCCGGGGGCCCGAGTCGGGCTATGACGCCTTCATGGACGGCGTGGTGGTGGTCTCCGAGTGGCAGACCCGGATCCTGCAGAACGGCTACATGCGCAACTATATCCTGGTGATGATCGTCACCCTGATCGCCCTGGTGGGCAACTCGCTGCTGCTGCGCCACTCCCCCCAGCTCGCCCTCAGCCTCGACGTCCAGTTCCACGAGGCGGTCGTGGTGGGCACCATGGTGCTGGGGGCGCTGTTTGCCACCATCTCCCGCTCGCGGCTGGGTGCCGTGGTGTCGGTGGGCATCATGGGCTTCTCCATCGCCCTGACCTTCATCCTGTTCAGCGCGCCGGACCTGGGCATCACCCAGCTGCTGGTGGAGACGCTCACCGTGATCCTGCTGGTGCTGGTGCTGTTCCGGCTGCCGCGCTTCTCCAGCCTCTCCACCCCCATCGAGCGGGTGCGCGACGTGGCGGTGGCCGGCACTCTGGGGGGGCTGGTGACCCTGCTGGTGCTGACCTCCTGGAGCATCGATCAGTTCGTGCCGATCTCCGACTACATGATCGCCAACAGCGCGCCCCTGGCCCACGGGCGCAATATCGTCAACGTGATTCTGGTGGACTACCGCGCCCTCGATACCCTGGGCGAGATCTTCGTGCTGGCCCTGGCCGCCATCGGCGTCTTCGCCATGCTCAAGCTGCGCGCCCCGGAGAAGCCGAAGAAGTCCGTCCCGGCCAAGGAGAACGCCGATGGTTAAGTCCGGCACCATCATCCTCAATACGGCGGCGCGGCTGCTGATGCCGCTGCAGCTGCTGTTCTCGATCTTCCTGTTGCTGCGCGGCCATGACGAGCCCGGCGGCGGCTTCATCGCCGGCCTGGTGGCCGCCGGTGCCTTCACCCTCTACCTGTTCGCTTTCGGGGTCAGCGCCACCAAGGAGGTGCTGCGTATGATCGACCCCAGGGACCTGATCGGCATGGGGCTGCTGCTCGGCATGATCTCGGTGGTGCCCGCCTGGTTCGTCGGCCAGCCCTTCCTCACCGCCCAGTGGTGGGAGATCCCCGGCATCGACTTCAAGGCCTCCACGCCGCTGATCTTCGATATCGGCGTCTACCTGGCCGTGCTGGGGGCGGTGCTGACCATGGTGATGACCCTGATGGAGGTGGACAAGGATGAGCCCTGAGACCGCTGCCCACCGTACAGGAGGCGCCCTATGGAACCCGTGATGGCCATCGCCATCGGCCTGCTCTATGCCGCGGCGATCTTCCTGATGCTGCGCCGCTCCATCGTCAAGCTGGTGATCGGGCTGATGCTGCTGTCGAACGCCGCCAACCTGTTGATCTTCACCTCGGCGGGGATGACCCGCGGGGCGCCGCCGCTGATCCCCGAGGGCATGCTGGCCCCCGAGGGCGTGGTGGCAGACCCGCTGCCCCAGGCGGTGGTGCTGACCGCCATCGTGATCGCCTTCGGCGTGCTGGCCTTCGCCGTGGTGCTGATTCGCCGGGCCTACGAGATCGTCAAGGCCGATGACCTGGACAAGATGAAGGATACCGACACGTGAGGCCCGAAGTCGCACTTCCCGTCCTCCTGCCGCTACTGTCCGGCGCCATCTCGCTGCTCTTCTGGCGCTCGCGGCCCATGCAACGCTTTACCGCCGTGGCCGGCAACCTGGTGCTGCTGGTGGTGGCGCTGTGGCTGTTCGCCTCCGTCCATCAGGAGGGGTATGTCACCATCCAGATGGGCGGCTGGGAGGCCCCCTACGGGATCACCCTGGTGGCCGACATGCTCAGCGCGGTGATGATCGTGCTCACCGCCCTGATCGGCCTGGTGATCGCCGTCTACTCCCTGGCCTCCACCGGGCCTGACCACGAGAAGTTCGGCTACTACCCGCTGATGCACCTGCTGCTGGCGGGGGTCTCCGGGGCCTTCCTCACCGGCGACATCTTCAACCTCTACGTCTGGTTCGAGGTGATGCTGGTGGCCTCCTTCGCGCTGATGATCCTCGGCGGCGAGAAGGCGCAGATGGAGGGGGCGATCAAGTACGTGACCCTCAACCTGCTGGCCTCGGTGATCTTCCTCACCGCCATCGGCCTGCTCTACGGCATGGTTGGCACCCTCAACATGGCCGACATCGCCCTGCGCCTGCACGAGGCGGAGCACCAGGGCATGGTGGAGGTGCTGGCGGTGATGTTCATGGTGGCCTTCGGCATCAAGGCGGCGGCCTTCCCGCTCTTCTTCTGGCTGCCCGCCTCCTACCACACGCCGCCGGTGGCGGTGTCGGCGCTCTTCGCCGGCCTGCTCACCAAGGTGGGGGTCTACTCGCTGTTCAGGGTCTTCACCCTGATGTTCGACGAGACCCTGGACTACACCCAGGACCTGCTGATCTGGGGCGCGGCCTTCACCATGGTCACCGGGGTGCTGGGGGCGGCGGCCCAGTACGAGTTCCGGCGCATCCTGTCGTTCCATATCGTCAGCCAGATCGGCTACATGATCCTGGGCCTGGCGCTCTATACCCCCCTGGCCATCGCCGGCGGCATCTTCGCGGTGATGCACAACATCGTGGTCAAGACCAACCTCTTCCTGATCAGCGGCATCACCCGGCGCCTGCAGGGCACCTACCAGCTCAAGAAGATGGGCGGGCTCTACAAGGAGCGCCCCTGGCTCGCCGTGGCCTTCTTCCTCTCCGCCTTCTCTCTGGCCGGCATTCCGCCGCTGTCGGGCTTCTTCGCCAAGTTCGTGATCGTGCGCGCCGGCATCGAGGCGGAGGCCTACGTGGTCACCGGCATCGCCCTGGCGGTGGGCCTGATGACCCTCTACTCCATGGTCAAGATCTGGAACGAGGTGTTCTGGAAGGCGCTGCCCGAGGACAATCTGGTGCCGGAGCAGGAGACCGTGGTGGGGGACGACGGCCGCATGGTCAAGCCCAGCCTGTGGATGATGACCCTGCCGGTGGGGGCGCTGGCGGCGCTGTCGCTTTTGATCGGCGTCTTCGCCGAGCCGCTGATGCAGATCATGAACACGGCGGGCGAGCAGCTGATGAACCCCCAGGGCTATATCGACGCCGTGCTGGGCGGTAACGTGGATGTCAGCGAGGCCCTCATCGAGGTGCCGGCAAGCGAGGAGGCAACCCCATGACCGGAGCCATCTGGAACCTGCTGCTGGCGCTGGCCTGGGTCGTGCTCAGTGGCGACTTCACCGGGCTCAACCTGGTGGTGGGCCTGGTGTTCGGCTATATCGCCCTGGTGCTGATCGAGCCCCAGGTGGAGTCCCTGCAGGGCTATCCGGCGCGTATCCCGCGGATCCTGCGCTTCATCGGCTTCTTCATCAGGGAGCTGCTGATGGCCAACCTCAAGGTCGCCTTCGATATCCTGACGCCGCCCTGGCACATGAAGCCCGGGGTGATCGCCCTGCCCCTGGAGGCGCGCACCGAACTGGAGATCACCATGGTGGCCAACCTGATCTCCCTGACCCCCGGCACCCTGAGCCTGGACGTCTCCGACGACCGCAAGGTGCTCTACATCCACGCCATGTTCCTCGACGACGAGGAGGAACTGCGCCGCAACCTCAAGGAAATGGAATACCGTGCCCTGGAACTGTTTCGCTGAGCCTTGCCGAGAGGTGCCCGCATGGAGACCGTGATCCTGATCACCCAGGTCATCATGAGCCTGGGGCTGGTCCTCGCCTTCGTGCGCGTGGTGCGTGGGCCGAGCCTGCCCGATCGTGTGGTGGCACTGGAGCTGTTCTCCACCATCGTGGTGGGGCTGGTGGGGGTCTATGCCATCCAGTCCGACGTCTCGAGCTTCATCGATGCGGCCATCGTCATCGCCCTGATGGGCTTCCTGGCGGCGATTGGTTTTGCCCGCTTCCTGGAACGTGGAGGACCGCGCGATGATTGAGTTCATCAAGGGCACTCTCATCCTGACGGGCGCCACATTCATGCTGCTGGCCGCCCTTGGAATCCTGCGCCTGCCCGACCTGCTGACTCGCCTGCACGCCACCACCAAGGCCGCGGCCCTCGGGGTGATCCTGATCATGCTGGCGGTGGCGACGCACTTTGCCGAGGTGGGGGTGGCGGCGCGCGCCTTCGCTATCATCGTCTTCATCCTGATGACGGCCCCGGTGGCGGCCCACGTGATCGGCCGTGCCGGCTATTTCGTGGGCTCCAAGCTGTGGAGCGGCACCGTCAAGGATGAGCTGCGGCCCAACTACGACCCCCTGACCCACGAGCTGAAGAGCGGCCACGAGACCGAGGCCAATGCCCGCCGCGAGCCCCGGGAGGGAGACCCTACCTGATACCGGTACCTTACCGGTGCCGAAGGCCGCCCGTGGGCGGCCTTCGGCGTTTCGGAGCGGGAAGGCAGAGGCAGTGAGAGCTTTTAATTGTACATATCCTGTACGATAATTATTTCACGTCACGCTATTCGGGTCCTCCCATGCACCTCAAGCCCCACCTGCCGAGCAAGCCTTGCCTGCACTGCCGGCGCCCCTTCACCTGGCGGCGCAAGTGGTCGCGCTGCTGGGCGGAGGTGCGCTACTGCAGCCAGCGATGTCGGCGCGAGTCGCGCCAGCGGGGAGGCGCCTCGTGAAGGTGGCCATCGCCTGGCTGCGCCACGACCTGCGACTGGCCGACAACCCGCTGTTCCGCTTCGCGGTGCCGCCGGAGCAGCTGCTCTGCGTCTACGTCCTTGACGAGGCCTGGCTGGCGCCGCTGCCCGGCGTCGAGGTACCCCGCATCGGGCCGGCCCGGCTGCGCTTCCTGTGGCAGAGCCTCATCGCCCTGCGCGGCGAGCTGCTCAGGCGCGGCAGCGACCTGCTGGTGCGTGTGGGGGATCCGGTGGAGGTGGTGGCGGGGCTCGCCGCCCGCCATGCCGCCGATCAGGTGCGTGTGCGGCGCGATGCGGGCCGGGACGAGTCCCGGCAGGTGCAGCGGCTGGCGGAGCGGATGGGGGAGGGGGTAGACCTGTGGCAGTCAGACGGCGGGATGCTGCTCGACGAGGCGAACCTGCCGATGCCGCTGGCGTCGCTGCCCCCGGGGTTCTCGGCCTTCCGCCGCAAGGCGGAGCGTGACCTGGCGGTGCCGGCGGCCTCCCCGGCGCCGGTGACCCTGCCGCCCTGGCCCGACCGTGCCCCCCGGGGGCTGCCGCCCCTGGCCAGGGTATGCGACAGGGCGGCAGGCTGGCGGCCGGATGCGCGAGGCGCGTTCAGCTTCCAGGGGGGCGAGGAGGCGGGACTGGCGCGCCTGGGGCACTACCTGGCAAGCGGCGCCGTGGCCCGCTACAGGCAGACCCGCAACGGCCTGTCCGGGGCGGACTTCTCCACCCGGCTCTCGGCCTGGCTGGCCCACGGCTGCCTCTCGGCGCGCCAGATCCATGATGCGGTGCGGACCTGGGAGGCGCGGCACGGGGCCAGCGAGTCGAGCTACTGGGTGGTGTTCGAGCTGCTCTGGCGCGACTACTTCCACTGGGCGGCGCGGCAGGAGGGGGCCGCGCTCTTCGGCGCTCGAAGGCTCCCGCCGGGGGACGACGCCTTCCACGCCTGGCGCGAGGGGCGCACCGGCATGCCCTTCATCGATGCGGCGATGCGCGAGCTGACGCTTACCGGCTGGCTCTCCAATCGCGCCCGGCAGAACGTCGCCAGCTACCTGGTCCATGACCTGGGCGGTGACTGGCGCCTGGGCGCTGCCTGGTTCGAGCACTGCCTGGTCGACTACGACACGGCCAGCAACTGGGGCAACTGGCGCTACATCGCCGGCACGGGCCGCAGCGCCCAGGCGCACCGCTTCGACGTGGGCTGGCAGGCGGAGCGCTACGACCCCGAGGGGCGCTACGCGGCCTGCTGGCTGACGGAGCCGCCGGAGGGCCTCGAGCTTCTCCCCGGGGCGGCATCGGGTCCCCCGTCAACGACATTGAACAGGCAAAGGAGGTTCTCATGACACTTCCCGGCATCGCGGCCGGTACCCGAGGCCGCCCCTGTGGGCTGCCGCTGCTGCTGGGGCTGGCGGGGCTGATTCCCTTCGTGGTCACGGCTGCCATGGCCTAGTGGGCCCCATGGTCTGGCAGGTGATGGCGATCAGGGCCTTCCTGTTCTACGGCGCGGTGATCCTCTCCTTCCTGGGTGGCGTGCAGTGGGGCGTGGCGATGTCCCTGGAGCCGGCGGGCAGCGCCGGCTTCCGAGGGCGTCTCCTGCTGAGCATGGTGCCGAGCCTGATCGCCTGGCCGGCGCTGCTGCTGCACCCCTTCACTGCGGCCTGGCTCCTGGTGGCCGGCTTCCTGGTGGTCCGCCTCCATGAGGCCGGACGCGACAGCCGCGAGCTGCTGCCCCACTGGTACCAGACGCTGCGCACCCTGCTGACCGTCGTGGTGCTGGCCTGCCATGGGGCGGTGATCTGGCGGCTGTGGGGAGGCTGAGCGGGGCTGGTGGCGCCGCCCATTCTGGGCGATGATCCCCCTGAACCCTGCCATGGAGTGCGTAAGCGTGATGAAAAGGACCCTGACCCTGAGCCTGCTGCTGGCCCTGCTGGCCGGCTGCCAGAGCGGCCCCGCCCGGGAGGCCAGCGCCGACGAGACGCCACGACTCGATGCCTCCAGCGCCGCCGCCGAGGGCGAGGCGACCCGCGCCGAGGCCGAGCCGGCCCCGCCCGCGGACTTCCGCGGCTGGCTGGCCCGGTTTCGCCAGGAGGCCCGCCGCGAGGGCATCTCGGAGCCGACCCTGGCCCGCGCCCTGGACGGCGTGCGCTATCGCCCCCGGGTGATCGAGCTCGACCGCTCCCAGCCGGAGTTCGTGCGCCCCATCTGGCAGTACCTGGACAGCGCCGTCTCCGCACAGCGCGT
>Ga0209075_1001916_pt1 | contig 18983 bp, 20 predicted proteins | sample Stecom2011_FD_187523 | JGI IMG/M metagenome (GOLD analysis project Ga0209075, IMG submission 187523) | Agricultural soil microbial communities from Utah to study Nitrogen management - Steer compost 2011 (SPAdes) (version 2) | ecosystem: Environmental > Terrestrial > Soil > Agricultural land...
ATTAAAGAATAAACTGGCTAAGGTCTTGGTCTTTCACAATATCGGCTAATTGTGCATTCACATAAGCAGCATCAATAGTTACCGGCTCGGTTAAGTCGGTTGCTTCATAAGAGACATGTTCTAGTAAACGTTCCAATATTGTATGCAGTCGACGAGCGCCAATGTTCTCTGTGCTTTCGTTAACATCAAAAGCAATTTTAGCGATCTCTTTAATTGCGTCTTCAGTAAACTCTATATCCAAGCCTTCGGTCTTCATTAAGGCAACATACTGCTTAGTTAAAGAGGCACTTGGCTCGGTTAGAATTCGTTCGAAATCTTCAGGAGTCAGCGCATTAAGCTCGACTCGGATTGGCAAGCGACCTTGCAGCTCGGGGATTAAGTCAGACGGCTTGGCTAAGTGGAACGCACCCGAGGCAATAAATAAAATATGGTCTGTTTTAACCACACCGTATTTTGTACTAACGGTGGAGCCTTCAATGAGTGGCAGTAAGTCACGCTGTACACCTTCACGCGATACATCACCACCCGAACCGCTTTCATTGCGCTTGGCTACTTTATCGATTTCATCTAGGAAAACGATGCCGTTTTGTTCGACCAGCTCAACTGCACGGATTTTAAGCTCTTCCATGTTCAGCATCTTTCCGGCTTCTTCGTCGATAAGGTGCTTTCTGGCTTCTTTAATTTTCAGCTTACGCTTTTGTTTTTTGCCACCACCCAAGTTAGCAAACATGCCCTGTAGCTGGTTGGTCATTTCTTCCATACCGGGAGGTGCCATTATTTCCACTCCCACACTGATAGGGGCTAAGTCGATCTCTATTTCTTTATCGTCTAGCTCGCCTTGGCGTAGCTTCTTACGAAATATTTGACGAGTACCAGACTCTTCTTTGCTAGGTTCTTCAGTGGTATCCCAGCTGGTTGCGGGGCGAGCAGCAGGTAACAGGATATCTAAAATACGTTCTTCCGCCGCCTGCTCAGCACGTGACGATACTTTCGCCATTTCTTGTTCGCGCAGTAGCTTAACGCCAACTTCCACTAGGTCTCGAATAATAGACTCAACGTCTTTACCGACATAACCAACTTCGGTGAACTTAGTCGCTTCTACTTTAATAAAAGGCGCATTGGCAAGCTTGGCTAAACGACGAGCAATTTCTGTTTTACCGACACCAGTTGGGCCAATCATTAAAATATTCTTAGGGGTCACTTCTTCTCGCAACAATTCTGGCAACTGCATACGACGCCAACGGTTACGCAAAGCAATAGCAACGGCACGCTTAGCTTCACTCTGACCAATAACAAAACGGTCTAACTCGTGAACAATTTCACGTGGGGTCATCTGACTCATGAATTCTCTCCAGCTTTAAGACTCTCTATGGTGAGGTTGCTATTGGTAAACACACAAATATCAGCAGCCAACGCCAAACTTTTTTCAACAATTTCTAGTGCAGTTAAATCGGTATTTTCTAACAAGGCTCTTGCTGCGGCTAAGGCATAGTTACCACCCGAGCCCACACCAATTAAGTCATGTTCGGGCTGCAGCACATCGCCATTACCGGTAATAATTAAGGATGCCGTTTCATCGGCGACCGCTAAAATTGCTTCTAACTTGCGTAGCGCACGGTCGGAACGCCACTCTTTTGCCAGCTCTACTGCTGCTCGTGTTAATTGACCGTTATGCTTTTGCAGCTGCTCTTCAAATTTTTCAAACAGTGTAAAAGCATCAGCGGTACTGCCGGCAAAACCTGCCAGCACTTGGTCGTTATACAAACGACGTACCTTACGGGCGTTTGCTTTCATTACGGTGTTGCCTAAAGACACTTGGCCATCACCACCGATAACAACTTCATTACCACGGCGGACAGAAACAATAGTGGTCATTTTCTTTTTCCTGTTAATACATGTATATGCAAAATATGGGGGTGCTTGATAATAATTCAAGAGACGGGTTAAGCTGCGCCACCAATATTATATTTTTTAACTCAGCCAGAAGCCTTTTATATGAACATCAGCAAAAATACCGTTGTGCAATTACATTACAGCTTATTTGATGAGGACGGCACTCTCATCGAAAAGACAGAAGCAGACCAGCCAGTAGCCTACTTGCATGGCCACAAAAATATGTTGGAGAGTTTTGAAAAGGAATTAAATGGCAAGGCAGCCGGCGAGCAGGTCAGCTTTACCCTAACACCAGAGCAAGCTTATGGCAGTCGCAAAGAAGACGCTGTTGCCCGTGTACCGGTGAAACACTTACAGGGCGCTAAAAAATGGAAAAAGGGCATGACCGCTTTTGTACAAACCGACCAAGGCACACAGCAAGTCGTGATAACAAAGATGGGTCGCTTTATGGCTGACATTGATATCAACCACCCACTGGCAGATAAAACCATTCGTTTTGATGTGAATATTATCAGTGTGCGCCAAGCCGACCCTGAAGAGATATCTCACGGCCATGCGCATGGTGCAGGCGGTCATCAGCATTAATATGCTTGAAGTTAAGCGCTAATTTATTTGCGCTGAAAGGTTGGTATTTACCATCGCTTCCGCTATCCTCAAGCCACTAATAAGCCCCACTAAAGGGCATCCATACCATCAAGGAGATGATTATGAAATTTGCTATACCTATGGCTTTAATGGCCACAGCTTTATTGGTTGGTTGCGCTAGTGCACCTAAAACGGAACCTGTTGCTGCTTGCGTGTTTGCTGATGGCTCAAACCAACCTGCTCCTGAGTGGGTTTGTGGTGCACCCGTTGATGGCGTAGAGCTTTCTGCGGTTGGCTATGCTGACAAATCAGCTGCTGGTGTTAACTTCATGAAACAAATGGCGGCCACTGCTGCTCGCGTTGAATTAGCGCAAACGTTTCGTGTAGACGTACAAAACATGATTAAACAATATGCTGAAACCACAGGCGCAGCCGACAGTGAAACCGTTGACATGGTCAACACTTCTGTAACCAAACAGATCACAAAAGAAACTTTGGCGGGCTCTAAAATATTCCGTCAAATGGCTACCCCTACTGGTGGCATTGTAGTTGTCGTTGGCTTAGACGCCGCTACTTATGAAAAACTACAGCAGCACGCCATCAACACTTCTATGAACAATGAAAAAGCGTTATGGCAGAAGTTCAGTGCCGGTAAAGCCTTCGATGAGCTGGCCGATGAAATGACTAAAATGCAGTAAGCTGCATTAGCTAAAAACCGGCTGCGGCCGGTTTTTTTATGTTTGATTTATGCGTTTGCTTATATTTGCTAAGATAGAACACTTGCCGGTGGCCTCAGCCCCTACTGAATTTAAATATATTAAAGTGTTTGGAAGAGTCTGTTTATGTCGTTATCCGTTGCTATCGTTCCTGTTACTCCCTTCGCTCAAAACTGCACCGTTGTTATGTGCAACCAAACTAAAAAAGCAGCCATTACCGACCCCGGTGGTGATATCGAGCTTATTCTAGAACAACTTAAAGCCATGGATGCTTTGCCTGAAAAAATATTACTTACCCACGGCCACATTGACCATGCCGGCGCTTCCAAAGAATTAGCCCGTATATTAAATATTCCTATTATTGGCCCGCACAAGGGTGATTTGTTTTGGCTGGAAGGCTTGGATAAACAAGCCGCCATGTTTAACTTTAAACAGGTTGAAAGCTTTGTACCGGATGAGTGGCTAGAAGATGGTGAAACAGTGACTGTCGGCGAACTAACACTGCAAGTAATACACGCCCCCGGCCATACACCTGGGCACGTAGTGTTTTATAACAAAGAAAACAAGCTAGCTTGGGTGGGTGATGTTATTTTCCAAGGCTCTATTGGCCGCACTGACTTTCCCCAGGGTAACTTTGACCAGCTTATTAGTTCCATCAAAAACAAGCTGTTTCCCTTGGGCGACGATATCACTTTTATTCCTGGTCATGGCCCTGAGTCTACCTTCGGCCATGAGCGTCAATTTAACCCTTTTGTTTCGGGCAAACACGGTTAATCACTGATATTAATAGGCACAGGTCTAACTGGCAGGGGCACGGCTTCAATGCCGGGCTGCTCTCCGGTTTGTATCTGTGCTAACTTCTTCATGCGTGCTTCACTGCGAGCCAATGCTGCATCCATTTTCTCGTTATAAATCTCTAACCAAGTACGCGACCCAGGCACCATATGAGCTAAGTCGCGCATTCCTTGTTTTAAAGCCTGCAAGTGCAACTGATAATTTTCTTCCTGCTCGAAAAAAAGCGCTTTAAAGACTGAGGCTTGGCTGTTATCTAGCTCTAAACGTAGTGTGTCGACTTGTTTATACCAATTTTTATTTTGCTTTTCTTGCTGCTCAATCTCTTTGATTATCTGCTGATAAGTGGCCGCATCAGCAAAAGAAGAAGGCGGATTCATCAGTTGCATAGCCAACAAAAACAGAGTGATAACAACAAATACAGCCAGCGCTGCTATTACCCCTATAAGCATAAACCGGCTTTTACGGGCGCTTTCCTCTAAAAGAGTGATGCGCTGCTCTTCAGTCAGACTGATATCAAGTGCTTTTGCCACAGTGTAAGTCCTATATAGTTAGCCAACTGCATGTTGAGCTATAAGTTTAGCTGTAATCCCGTAGACCGCCAGTTTCGGTAGAGTTCCTTAAAGCTCCATTTTGATCAATCAAATCTTAACTCAAGCGTTAAGCAAAAAAAAAACCCGCAAATTGCGGGTTTTTTACAACGTAGCGGTAACTTATTTCTTGAAGTTGCCAAAACGCTTTTTGAAGCGATCAATACGACCACCAGTATCAAGTACTTTCTGCTTACCGGTGTAGAATGGGTGGCAAGCTGAACATACGTCTAAAGGCATAGTGCCTGTTCTGGTTGAATTTGTCTTAACTACGTTACCGCAAGAGCATGTTGCTTCAAGGGCACCATACTGTGGGTGAATTTCTTTTTGCATTATGCTTTCTCCAGTTTCACGCCGCTACTCACTGATCCGTAACAAGCACCGCGCTACTATATAAATTACAAAGTTTGCCCTTGCATAGGCACCAAGGAGGCGCATAATAGCAGAGCCTTGGATAGCCGCAAACTTTTTTCATGCCTTTTTTTGTAATTAACGTAGTTTTACCTGTTCCCTTACGTCGTTTCTTCGACTATTTACCTCGTGAGCAAGATACTGCCGCCGATTTTCAACCCGGTATGCGTGTGCGTGTTTCTTTTGGCAATCAAAAACTCCACGGCATTGTCTTAGGCACCAGCACTCAGACAGACGTGCCTCCTAATAAGCTTAAACCTATTCTTGAGCGCTTAGACGACACCCCTTTACTCAGCAGCAGTGATTTAGAACTGTGCCAATGGCTAGCCAAATACTATCACCACAGTATTGGTGAAGTGCTTGAGCATTTCTTACCGGTATTACTTCGCCAAGGTGCACAACTTAATGAAGCCAATGAACGTGTTTGGCAATCTTTGCCAAATACACCCGATAAAAAACTGGGTACTAAGCAAGATGCTTTATGGCAGCTGTTTTCTCACGCGCCTGTTTGGCCGCATGCCGAGCTAACCAAGCAAGGTTTTAGTAACGCTCAGATCCAATCCTTGGCCAAGCTCAACCTAATTGAAGAGCATTTTCGCTTACCCGTACCGCCCACTCCAATAAACCGCCAGCAGGCACTGACGCTTAACCCAGAACAACAGCACGCTCTGACTATTTTGCAGCAGCAACTGGGTAGTTTTAAGGCCTGCTTGCTAGAAGGCGTTACCGGTTCAGGGAAAACCGAAGTTTACTTACAGCTAATTGAAACGGCACTGCAGCAAAACAAACAAGTGCTGGTATTAGTCCCTGAAATTGGTTTAACCCCGCAAACGGTTAAGCGCTTCCAAGTCCGTTTTGATGTTCCCATTGCTTTACTGCACTCAGGCCTTAACGAAAAAGAACGCTTACAGGGTTGGCGACAAGCCAAAGAAGGCCAGGCACGTGTGCTTATTGGTACGCGCTCGGCAGTATTTACTCCTATGCCAGACTTAGGCTTAATTATTATTGATGAAGAGCATGACGGCTCTTTTAAGCAACAGGATGGTCTGCGTTACTCTGCCCGTGACTTTGCCTTAGTGCGTGCCAATAAAGCACAAGTACCGGTAGTACTAGGTTCAGCCACACCTAGCTTAGAAACGTTGCGTAATGCCTTAGATGGCAAATACCTGCACTTAAAACTTAATCAGCGTGCTGGTAATGCACAACCGCCCACGCTTATCCTGCAAGATATTTTGAACCAGCCATTGATTGCCGGTTTTGCCGAGCCCGTATTGGCAGCCATGCACACGCATATTCAAAACAATAAGCAGGTATTGGTATTTATTAACCGCCGTGGTTTTGCGCCTTTGTTGGCCTGCCAAGACTGTGGCTGGCAGGCTGAATGCAGCCACTGCGATGCCCGTTTAACACTGCACCAATATCCACCTCGTTTGCATTGCCATCATTGTGATTGGCAACAACCCATTCCTAATACTTGCCCACAATGTCATGGGCACCAGCTGGTAGACCAAGGTTTAGGCACAGAAAAGATTCAAGAATACTTAACCACTATTTTTGCCGACATACCTATCCATCGTATTGACCGTGATACCGTCAGCGGTAAAAAAGCCTTCGACCAAATGTACGAAAAAATTAACGTTGGTGGTGCCGGTATTTTAGTGGGTACGCAAATGCTGGCGAAAGGGCATCACTTTCCGGATGTGACCTTAGTAGTCGTACTTGGAACGGATACCGGCTTATTTAGCAGTGATTTTCGTGGTTTAGAGCACAGTGCTCAGTTAATTTATCAAGTGGCAGGCAGAGCCGGACGAGAAGAGTCTCCGGGTGAGGTTTGGATTCAAACCATGTACGCGCACCACCCTGCTTTAAATCTGTTACTTGAAGAAGGCTACCACGGCTTAGGCTTACATATTTTACAAGAAAGACAAGACTTACAAATGCCGCCCTTTGCGCATATGGCATTATTACGCAGTGAATGCGTAGAACAGCATTTGGCTGTACAGTTTTTACAACAGGCCAATGGTTTTGTGCAGCAGTGGTTACGCCATCACTTTCCACATGCACATACTGCTCCTATTAGAGTGTTAGGGCCTTTCCCATCTATAATGGAACGTAAGGCTGGCAGGTATCGCTATCAGATACAGTTCTTTACCGAACAAAGGCCAGCCTTGCATGCTTTGATTGCTTCTTTAGTTAACTTTTTAGATGGCCAAAATAACTTTAGAAAAGTACGTTGGCACGTCGATATTGACCCAATAGATACGCTTTAAACTAATTTTTATACTTTTAAATAGCAGATAACAGACTTATGCAACCAAACTTAAAAAACCCTATTCATTTATTAGCTTTCGGCTTAGGCTCGGGTTTAGCTCCCAAAGCTCCTGGAACTTTTGGTACGCTGGCTGCCCTGCCTATCTGGTGGTTTGCCCTAACTAACTTAAGCACCGAGCTGTATTCACTGGTGTTGGTTATAAGTTTTATTGTTGGCGTGCTGGTCAGTGAAATTACTTCACGCGATATGGGCGTGCATGACCACGGTGGCATTGTTATAGATGAATGGGTAGGCGTATGGCTGACTCTTTTGTGGCTACCGCATGGCAACGGCCTGTGGCCAGACCTCGCTTGGCTTGCTGCTGGCTTTGTTGCTTTTCGCTTCTTCGATATTATTAAGCCTTGGCCAATTCGCTGGTTAGACAAAAAAGTAGCGGGCGGTTTTGGCATTATGATTGATGATATTTTAGCCGGTGTCTTTGCTTTAGTGGTTATACAGCTTGCAGTTTATTTGTTTTAGCCTGCTGTTGGTCTTGGCCTAGCAACCAGCTAGCCCAAGGCAAAGCAGCAATGACAATCACCATTAAAACCAACCAGCTCAGAAAAGCCATACTGACCGATAAATAACTGGCACCAATCATTAAACTAACCACGGCCAAGGCAAAACCACTTAAGCGCCAAGGCCTAGCCGCTACTATTCCTATGACCGACAAAGTAAACAAAATCAAACCTACTAAAGCGATACTTAACCAGACCCACATAACCACTTCCTTTTTACTGAAACCATGTTAATGATAATCGTTCTCATTAAACAAAAAGTCAAGCAAATTCATTAAGTAGTTTTTTCCTAAGCCTGTATAATACCTGCCTTTATTTCTGACTCCGGCTTAAATCATGAAAAAAATACTTACCCTCTTATTAAGCTTTAGCTTTCTGTCGCTCTCCGCTCATGCTGAACAGTATTGGTCCGACAACAGCCTGTCGTTGCTGTATGGCGGCAACTATAAAATGATTCCGGCCGCTAAAGATAGCGAGGCACGCGTCATGACCTTAGAGCATGTGTCTGGCCATAGCTGGGGTGGCGTTTTCTTATTTGTTGACCGCATTCAAACCGTTGATGAAGAGTACCGTGAAACCTACGGTGAACTTTCCCCCAGCTTCTTCTTAAAACAATTTGAAGGTGGCTTTATTAAAAGCGTTAATGCTGAGTTCACTTATGAATTTGGCTCAAGCACGACTAGCCCTAGCAATACTTTCAGCCAAGACAACTACTTAGCTGGTGTGGGATTAGACTTCAATATTCCGGGCATGGATTTCTTTAAAGCGACTATTTACCACGCTTGGGATAACAACACCTTTGGTCGTGCTGAAGACGATCAGTTAACGTTAAGCTACGGTTGGCACCATGGGCAGGTTACTGTTGATGGCTTTTTAGACTTCACGCCCAGCAAAGGCTCTAACCACAAAGAAACAGAATTAAACTTCACTCCGCAAATTACCTATGACTTTGGCCCCATGCTCGGCTTAAAAAATAAGGTAAAAGTGGGCGTTGAATACGCTTATTGGAAAAATAAATTTGGTGATGGCCTTAAAGAAACACAAAACAACGTTAGCTTATTGGTTAAGTGGCACCTGTAAGAAACTGAATCAAATCAGTTACCTATAGCAAGGCGGCAATAGCCGCCTTTAGTGGTATAGAGCTATTGAAATCAATTACTTAGAGTCTTTATAACATTGCGCAACACTTACTAAAACTGATCTGTCGCACTAAATCCTGTTGTTTTTACTGTTTACAGTATGTTTCTATTTCTAAATGCGTATAATTCTCAATCCAATTCACAAAAGAGGTGCACCATGTTGCGTTCTTTTATCAGTTTGATTTTACTAAGCACCTGCAGCTTAGCTTTAGCCAGTGAAGTAAATATATATTCAGCGCGCCAAGAACAACTTATAAAACCCTTACTTGATCAATTTACTCAAGAAACCGGTATTAAAGTAAACTTAGTAACCGGTGATGCTGATGCCTTATTAAGCCGCTTACAGAGCGAAGGCGACTTGAGCCCTGCTGACTTACTGATCACTACCGACGCCGGCCGTCTGCACCGCGCTAAAGAAGCGGGCGTATTACAAAGCATAGACTCTGTTGTATTAGAGCAAAGAGTTCCTGCACATTACCAAGACACTGACAACCAATGGTTTGGCTTGTCCTTACGTGCCCGCCCTATCTTCTACAATAAAGACAGCGTTGACCCTAAACAGCTAAGCACTTATGAAGCCTTAGCTCAGCCTGAATTTAAAGGCAGAGTGTGCATACGTTCATCCGCAAATATTTATAACCAGTCGTTGATAGCTTCTATGGTTGCCGCTGTTGGCGAAGAAGCTACGTTGGAATTCACCAAATCTTTAGTAAAAAACTTTGCGCGCCCTCCTAAAGGCGGCGACCGCGACCAAATCAGTGCCGTTGCTAATGGAATCTGCGACATTGCCATTGCTAACACCTATTACTTTGGTGGCATGACTCAAAGCAAAAATGCCAGTGAAATCGAAGCTACTGAAAAAGTAGCGATTTTTTGGCCCAACCAAGAAGGTCGAGGCACTCACGTCAATATTTCAGGCGCTGGCGTAGTTAAAACTGCCAAGAACAAGCAGCAAGCAATTCAACTGCTAGAGTTCTTAGTAAATAACGACTCACAAGCTTGGTACGCCAACGCTAACTTTGAGTACCCCGTTGTCGCAGGCGTAAATGCTAACGAAACCTTACAGTCTTGGGGCAGCTTTAAAGCCGACACCGTTAACCTAAGCCGTTTAGGCGAACTTAACCGCCAAGCCGTTATTATTATGGATAAAGCCGGTTGGCGTTAATGAAATTTGCTTCTAAGTGGCTACAAGGCCTGCCTTGGCATTTATGGCCACTGCTACTGATAATAGCCATTTTACTCACCCCCATTATTGCTGTTCTAAGCAGTTTTTTTCAAGGTGCAGCCCCTAGCTGGCCGCACTTAGCTGAGACTGTTCTGTGGCAATACACCCTCAACTCCATTTACTTAGTACTGGGTGTGGGTTTTGGGGTGCTAGCGCTTGGAGTAAGTAGTGCGTGGTTTGTTGCCCGCTTTGAATTTTTCGGCCGTCGCCAATTTGAATGGTTACTACTACTGCCGCTTTCCATGCCTGCGTATATTATTGCTTACACTTATACGGGCATCTTAGACTTCTCTGGCCCCGTGCAAAGCTTTATTCGTCAGACGTTTTCTGTTGGTTATGGCGACTATTATTTTCCGGAGATTCGTTCTATTGGCGGCGCCATTATCATGATGTCGCTGGTGCTTTACCCTTACGTTTACCTACTAGCGCGCACTAGCTTTAAAAATCAATCACAAAGCTTGGCTGACGCAGGTAAAACCTTAGGTCTTAGCCCTTGGCAGAGTTTTTATCGCATCGCTCTGCCCGTTGCCCGCCCTGCTATTATTGCCGGCACGGTATTGGCATTGATGGAAACGCTCGCCGACTACGGCACAGTGCAGTACTTTGGCGTAAACGTTTTCAGCACCGGTATCTTTAGAGCTTGGTTTGGCTTAGACGATGCCTTAGCCGCCAGACAGCTCGCCAGCGTTTTACTGTTTATGGTATTTGCCCTGCTGCTATTAGAAAGATTGGCTAAGAGCAAAGCCAGCTACAGCGTCTCAGGAACCTCTAAAAGCAGCTCCAGACGCACCCTAACACCAGTTATCGGTGCTTTAGTTAGCCTAGGTTGTGGCTTATTACTGTTTTTTGGTTTCTTGCTGCCTTTTATACAGCTGCTGTACTGGGCTCTGTTTGAAAGCACTAAAGGCTTTGACCAAGAATATTGGCAGTTGCTTGGTAATAGTTTGAAGTTAGCAGGGATTACCAGTTTTCTAACCGTTTTATTAGCGCTGTTACTCTCTTATAGTCAGCGTTTATGGCCGAGCAAACTGTTCAGTGGCGGTGTTTTCATTGCAGGACTAGGCTACGCCATTCCCGGTACCATTATCGCTGTTGGTGTGATGGCACCTTTCTCTTGGTTAGACCACGCCATCCACGATTTTTTTGAAAACTACAGTGACATTAATACAGGCCTACTGTTGTCAGGCACCTTGTTTATCCTTGTGTTTGCTTATATGGTGCGTTTTTTAGCGGTGGCTTTAGGTAATATTCAGTCTGGCCTGCTTAATATCCATGAAAGCTTAGACGATGCTGCTAAAAGTTTAGGCTATAGCCCATGGCAAAGTATCACCAGAATTCACTTACCTTTATTGCGTCCTAGCCTAATTAGTGCAGCGCTTTTGGTGTTCGTTGATACCCTAAAAGAACTGCCAGCAACGCTTGTACTTCGACCTTTTAACTTTAACACCCTTGCCGTCAAAAGCTTTGAATTGGCCAACGACGAGCAACTGGCTAATGCGGCGCCTTCTGTTATTACCATTGTGCTGATTGGCTTAATACCCGTCATTCTTTTAAATACATTTATGCAACGCAGACAAAACTGATTCTCATGCTTAACGTTACCGATATCTGCTTACAATTTGCCGACACCCCGGTGCTAAAGGAAGCCAGCTTCACTTTAGAGCACCAACAAGTCGCTTGTTTACTGGGCGAATCTGGCTGCGGTAAAACCACCTTATTGCGCGCTATTGCTGGCCTCGAGAAGCCTAGTTCTGGCAGTATTACTCTTGCCGACAACACCTTAAGCGATACCCATTCTTTTTTACCTACCGAACAACGTGGCATTGGCTTTGTCTTTCAAGACTATGCGCTATTTCCCCACTTAACGGTGGCTGATAACATTTGTTTTTCTCTAAGAAACCAAAGCAAGCAGCAGCGCCTACAAGTACTTGAAGAAATGGCGGCTCTGGTAGAGCTGGAAGATCAACTACATAAGTTTCCAGAACAACTCTCGGGCGGGCAACAACAACGAGTTGCTATTGCCCGCGCACTGGCCAACAAGCCAAAACTATTATTACTCGATGAACCATTTTCACACCTAGACGTTTACCTGCGTGAAAGTCTAGCGCATGAGCTGCGTCAGCTGATAAAACAACAAGGTGTAATGGCGTTAATGGTCACCCACGACCAGCAAGAAGCCTTTGCCTTTTCAGATAAAATTGGTGTGATGCATCAAGGCCGTATTGAACAATGGGGTAGCGCTGAAGATATTTATCAAAAACCGGCTACCGACTACACCGCCCAGTTTATTGGAGAGGGCGGCCTGTTTAATATTGAACAGCTACCAGATAGCTTATTACAAACACTACCTGAACACTTAAAACAACCTGGCAGCAAGCTGTTATTACGTCCAGAAAGCTTTTATATCTCAGACAGTGGTGCTATCAGCGCTACCATCACCCAACTGCGCTTTCGTGGCGCTTACCAGCTGGTCTACGCTACCATTGCTGGCAGCACAGAACCCCTTACAGTTTGCTTCCGCAATCACGGCCCATCGCTTGCGCTGAACAGCTGTATCGAACTTGGTATCAACAGTCAGAGTTGCCACTGTATCTCTTAACAGAAATAGACTCAGCGTTTTAACACCACTCTATAGCGTGCTTTGCCCGCTTCTAAATGCTCAATGGCTTCATTAACTTCTGCCATAGGAAACACTTCCACCTGTGGTTGAATATTATGGCGCACGGCAAAATCTAACATCTGTGCTATTACCGCGGGGCTACCTACCGGTGAGGATGAAATAGAACGCTGTGCTTCCATTAGCGCCATGATGTTAACTGGCACGGCGGCTAAGAGCGCACCGACAAAATGCAGACGACCCTTAGGGCGCAGTGTTTTTACAAAGTCTTGCCAAGGTAGGCTGACGTTGACGGTCACTATAATAAAATCAAAGTAGTTCTTAGCGCCTTTGATATCATTTTTATCGGCGGAATTCAGTGTGCGACTAGCACCTAACGCCAGTGCTTCTGCACGCTTAGCTTCGGTTGAGGTAAAGGCGGTCACTTCACAACCCCACTTACTTAAAAACTGTATAGCTAAGTGCCCTAAGCCACCAATACCCACTACGGCCACACGGTCAGTGGGCTTGATATCAAACTGTACTATTGGGTTAAAAACGGTAATACCACCACAGAACAATGGACCGGCGACTTCACTCGACAAGCCTTCTGGAAGCTTAACCACACTGGTCGCTTGCGCCCGTACTTTATCGGCAAAGCCACCGTGATGATGAATGATGGTTGGTTGCGCATCATCACACAGATTATGGTCACCACCTAAGCAGGTATTACAGTGATTGCAGTAACCGCTGTGCCAGCCTAAACCCACTCTATCGCCTTGTTTAAACTGGCTGACTTGGCTGCCAACCGCATTAACACGCCCTGCGACTTCGTGCCCGGCTATCAGTGGGTACTTACTTGCACCCCATTCGTTACTTAGCATGCTTAAATCACTGTGGCAGAGGCCACAGTATTCAACTTCAATCTCAACTTGGTCGTCTGCCAGCACGCCAGGGTCATATTCGTAAGGCTGTAGTTTTTCACCAGCAGCCATAGCAGCGTATGCTTTAATCATAATGAAGTGCCTATCTTTTGTTGGGGAAGTTTACGGTATATGTCACTATACAGTGTACGAATTTAGATTAGCTAACAACATTTACTAAAACAGAACGTAGGTAAAATATTGAAACCAGACTTCAGCCCATATCGATTTCAGGCAAGCACAGAGCAATAGAATACCGGCAAAAATTAGTCAGTAACGGAGAAGGCTGTTAGAATACGCCCCTCGATTTATCTTGGAGTGCACCTGTTGAGCATTTCTTACGTTGCATCATCGAAATTACCTACCCCTTTCGGCACATTCACTATGCATGGTTTCGAAGATAGCGAAACCGGTAAAGAGCATATTGCTTTGTCTATGGGTGATATTAGCTCAGGCGAGCCTGTGCTCGTACGTGCGCATTCTGAATGCCTAACGGGCGATGCCTTGTTCAGCTTACGCTGCGATTGTGGTTTTCAATTGGAAGCGGCTTTAAAAGCAGTAGCGGATGCTAACTGTGGTGTGGTGCTTTATTTGCGCCAAGAAGGTCGTGGCATTGGCTTACTGAATAAAATCAAAGCTTATCACTTGCAAGACCAAGGCGCAGACACCGTTGAAGCCAATGAACGTTTAGGCTTTGCCGCCGATATGCGTGATTATTATATGTGTCAGCCGATGCTTGAGCACTTAGGCATTAAGCACATTCGCCTAATGACGAATAACCCCCGTAAAGTAAAAGCCTTAACGGAAGCCGGTGTTGATGTGGTTGAGCGCGTGCCATTACAGGTAGGCCGCAACCCTTTTAATGATGGTTATTTAAACACCAAAGCATCTAAACTTGGCCACTATTTACCGCAGCCACCAAAAGCACCACTAGTCACCCATCAGGACGACTAGTTAAATACTTTTTAGCCTCTGCTCTATAGAGGCTAAAATGCCCTCTGCATCTAAACCACATTCAGCGTACTGTTCTGCAGGCGAAGCATGGTCAATGTAACGATCAGGAATACCCAACGTCAATACGTTGCTTTGCACTCCGGCACTCGCCAACACTTCTAATACAGCACTGCCTGCACCGCCTTGAATGGCACCATCTTCCAGTGTCACTAATAAGTCATGCGTGCGCGCTAGCTCAAGTACCAGCTCAACATCCATGGGCTTAACGAAACGCATATCGACCACAGTAGCATCTAGTTTATCTGCCACTGACGCTGCTTGTGCTAATGGTGCGCCAAAGGCCAACAATGCTATCTTCTTACCTTGACGGCGAACAACACCCTTACCTATTGGTAACGCTTGTAGCTGAGTCTCTAGCTCTGCTCCAGTGCCTTTACCACGCGGGTAACGTACGGCGGCAGGGCCGTTATGCATATAGCCGGTATACAGCATCTGACGACACTCATTTTCATTCGATGGCGTCATCACCACCATATTAGGAATACAGCGTAAGTAGCTAAGGTCGTAAACACCATGATGAGTAGGGCCGTCTTCGCCAACCAAACCGGCACGGTCAATAGCAAAGAGCACGTCTAAATCTTGCAGCGCCACATCATGAATTAACTGGTCATAAGCGCGCTGTAAAAACGTAGAATAAATAGCGACAACAGGCTTAGCGCCTTCACAAGCCAAACCTGCAGCTAAAGTGACTGCGTGCTGCTCGGCGATGGCGACATCAAAATATCGTTTTGGAAATTCTTTAGAGAAACGTACCATGTCCGAGCCTTCACGCATGGCAGGCGTAATGCCCATCAAGCGTTCGTCTACTGCGGCCATTTCGCATAACCACTGGCCAAATACATTCGAGTAAGTAAGGCCGGGAGTGCTTGGCTTAGTGTTTACGCCTTTTAAAGCATGGTACTTAATTGGGTCTTTTTCAGCTGGAATAAATCCCTTACCCTTCTTAGTAACAAGATGAAGGATACGTGGACCTTTAAGCTGTTTTAAATTATTAAGAGTGTTGACTAGCTCGTCGATATCGTGACCATCAAGCGGGCCGTAGTAGTTAAAACCAAGCTCTTCAAAAATAGTACAGGGCGCTACCATACCTTTCATGTGTTCTTCTGTTTTGCGGGCAAGCTCCCAAGCAGCGGGCAACACTTCTAGCACACGCTTACTGCCTGTACGCAGACTAGAGTAAGTAGGGCTAGACCAAATTCGAGTAAAGTATTTGTTGAGGGCGCTGACACTGTGAGAAATCGACATATCATTGTCGTTTAATACAATTAACAGGTTAGCTTTTTCACGACCGGCATGATTTAGGGCTTCAAAGGCCATACCAGCAGTCATGGCACCATCACCGATAACGGCAACCACCTGACGGTCATCTCCCTTGGCTTGTAACGCTAACGCCATGCCCAGAGCAGCACTGATTGAAGTGCTGGAATGGCCGACGCCAAAGGTATCGTATTCGCTTTCTGAACGTAAATTAAAGGCGGATAAGCCTTCTTTACTACGAATGCTCGGTAACTGTTCACGACGGCCTGTTAGTATTTTATGCGGATAAGCCTGATGACCCACATCCCAAACCAAACGGTCGTCGGGTGTGTTAAATACATAATGTAATGCGGCAGTAAGCTCAACAACGCCTAAGCCCGCTGCAAAGTGACCGCCTGATTGGTTGACGCTGTACAAAAGATACTCACGTAACTCCGCACAAAGCTGAGGCAGCTGTTCGCTCTCTAACTTACGCAAATCACTTGGGACTTCAATACTATCCAGTAACGGAGTATTGGGGCGGGTGTTGGGTATTTCGGTAAAATTCATTGGCTTACATCAGCAAATACAGATTAATCCACCTAGGGTGAAGCAAGTGCAGTATTCTACCGATTGTTAGGCCTAATGAGTAGTACATTCAAGTACTGCAGGGTAATCTGCTCAAAGGGGCAGCTAAATCTTAGTTATTAGGTAGCATAAAGGGCAATAACTAATGGTCTCTATTAACAATATAATCTGCTAACTTAATCAAAGCATCTGAGTCTGTATTTAACTCTTTGATTACTGTCTGAGCATGCTCAATCAACTCAAATGCCTTAGTGCGTGCACCTTCTAGCCCCAATAAAGCAGGATAAGTGGGCTTATTATTGGCTTCATCTTTGCCTTGGCTTTTACCTAGGGTAGAAGTGTCGCCTTCGACATCAAGTACATCGTCCCAAATCTGGAAGGCCAAGCCAATAGCATCGGCATAAACCGTCAATGCCTGTTGTTGCACAGCAGACAGTTTAGCATTGGCACAGACTGCACCCATCAATACAGCAGCACGAATTAGCGCACCGGTTTTATTACGGTGCATGGCTTCTAGATCAGCCAAGCTCATGGCTTTACCGACATGGTTTAAATCCGTACTTTGCCCAGCAACCATACCGGAACCACCAGCCGCAGGAGCTAATATTTGAATTAGCTGTAAGCGTTGTTCGGCTGTTAGCTCTTTCGCACCAGCTAATACTTCAAAGGCAGCGGTAAGCAAACCGTCTCCGGCTAAAATAGCATTAGCTTCGCCATAAACTATATGGCAGGTTGGTTTGCCACGACGTAAGTCGTCATTATCCATGGCGGGTAAATCGTCATGCACTAGGCTATAACTGTGAATCATTTCCATAGCTACTGCAGCGGCGTCGGCTTGCTCTAATCTGGCGCCTAATGCTTCGGCTGTGGCGTATACCAAGAAAGGACGTAAGCGCTTACCACCATTTAACAAACCGTAATGCATGGCTTTAGCTAAGTGTTGGTCAGCTATATTAAGGGAGGCTAACTTCTGCTCTAACTGCTGTTCGATGCGCTGCTGTATGCTAGTCAACTGCTGCTTTAGCATTGTTAGTCGGTCTCTTCAGTAAAAGGTTGAGCCACGCTTTCGCCGTTTTTCTCAAGTAATATTTGTACACGCTGCTCTGCCTTACTTAACGCCTGCTGACACTGGCGAGTAAGGGCCACACCTTGCTCAAACGCTTGTAAAGAATCTTCCAAAGACAGCTCACCGCTTTCCATGCGCAACACCAGTTGCTCTAAATCCGTTAAAGCGGTTTCAAACGAAAATTGTTCAGCTTTTTTGCTCATGTACTCTACCCTTTTTTAATGCGGCCACACTAACGCCAACCAAGGCGTTGGTCAATGGCAGCCATTTTACCACTGTTCAAGTTAACAGTGGGCTGTTACTGCTGCATCACAGGCAAGACTTTTTCTATTTTAAGTTATACTAGTGCGTTTAGACCATTACAATAAGTGCTGCCATTATGCCTCGTATTTACTACCCTGCCAGCTTAACCCTTGACGCTGTTTATGACTTAGACGCTGACAACGCTGCTCATCTTATTAGAGTGCTGCGCTTAACCGAGGGCGACCAAATTGAAGTCTTCAATGGCCAAGGCGATGAGTACTCCGCCAGTTTATGTGACGTACAAAAGAAAAGTGCTGCGTTTAAAGTACAAAAGTTAATTCGCCAAGAAGAGAAGCCAGCACTTACTATCCACTTAGGGCAAGTAGTGTCTAAAGGCGACCGTATGGACTTCACCATTCAAAAAGCGACTGAACTGGGCGTTAGCGAAATTACACCCTTATGGAGTGAGCGCTGTGAAGTACGTTTAAAAGGCGAACGCCTAGAGAAGAAAATGCAGCATTGGCAAAACATTGCCATCAGTGCCTGCCAGCAAAGCGGGCGCTGCTGGGTTCCTACTATTAACCCACCACAAGATTTTTTGGATTGGGCTAAAAACAACAAAGACGATATTCGATTACTAATGCATCCACACCAACAACAACCATTAAGCCAATACGCTCAACCGTACAGCGTTGCTTTATTAATAGGGCCTGAAGGTGGTTTTAGTGAAGATGAAGTAACACAAGCCATTGATACCGGCTTTACCGGTTTGTGCCTCGGCCCACGCATACTGCGTACAGAAACCGCCAGTTTAGCGGCCATCAGTGTACTGCAATATGTGTGGGGAGACTTCAACAGCTAAAACGGCAGCTTACTTAGCCTACCGTTTTATCGGTCTTATTTTGCGGCATTCAAAGCCTGTTCAATATCAGCAATGATATCGTCTATGTGCTCGATACCAATACACAAACGTACTAGGTCACGGCTAACACCTGCAGAGGCTAGCTCTTCATCATTCAACTGACGGTGAGTAGTTGATGCTGGGTGCGATGCTAAGCTTTTGGTATCACCAATGTTTACTAAGCGCTTAAACATTTGTAGGGCATCAATAAACTTAGTGCCGGCTTCGATTCCACC
>Ga0209075_1001917_pt1 | contig 18979 bp, 20 predicted proteins | sample Stecom2011_FD_187523 | JGI IMG/M metagenome (GOLD analysis project Ga0209075, IMG submission 187523) | Agricultural soil microbial communities from Utah to study Nitrogen management - Steer compost 2011 (SPAdes) (version 2) | ecosystem: Environmental > Terrestrial > Soil > Agricultural land...
ACTCTTGAGTCAAACAAAAGCCGCCATACTTGTTATGGCGGCTTTTTAGTTTCTATCCGCTAAAATTCCGATCAGAATAAAAGACATCAGCAAAACTGGCGAAAGTGTGTAGTTGTTAAGGTGCGCGAGTGCGCTAGTCAATAACGGTGTGATGTAGATAATGCTTAAGCCGTAACCCACTGCGCAGACTAAGACAAAAATAAGAGTGCGGATGGCAAAGTTTAAATGACCAATGGAGCGACGCACCCAAGCATTAATTGCGGGGCCAAAGAGCACTAAAGCAGTTGCCATGATGCCAAGGGAGATGTCACTAAGGTGCAGGCGTGTCCATTTTGATAGCGCTACAATTAAATCGATCAATATGTCCATATAAGTCCTCTATCTGTCTTATGGTTTAACGCTCAGGCGTCAGAAAAATTTGTAATAAATCATTAAGAAATAACTGCCCTTGTGCACTGGCTACTAAAAGCTTGGGATCAGTGCTGAGTAAACCCCGTTGACGCGCTTCGTTTAGACCTGACTGCAACACAGTCACGGGTAAGCCTGTACGCTCACTAAAGAGGGTGAGGGCGACGCCGTCAGTCAGACGTAAGGCATTCATTAAGAACTCAAATGGCAGGTCTGCTGCGGCCAGTGTAGAGTTGCCTGCTAAGAAGGGTTTCTCAGAATTTAGGTAGTCGCTCGGTTGACGGGTTTTCCACGTGCGCTGAATACGCCCCTGTGGGTCGCTGACTTTGCCATGAGCCCCCGCGCCAATGCCAATAAAATCACCGAAGGACCAATAGTTAAGATTATGCTGCGCTATCGCTTTTTCACGAGCATAGGCGGAGACTTCATATTGATGAAAACCATGCTGCGCCAGTAAGGCTTGACCTGCTTCTTGAATATCCCAAAGCACATCATCTTCAGGCAGCAGCGGCGGCTTGCTCCAAAAGACTGTATTGGGTTCCATGGTCAGTTGATACCAAGATAGGTGGGTTGGTGCTAGATCAATCGCGATTTGTAAGTCGCTTAAGGCTTCCTCGGCTGATTGATCCGGCAAGCCATGCATTAAGTCCAGGTTGAAATTATCAAAGCCGGCTTGGCGTGCCATCTCTACCGCACGAGAGGCTTCTGCGGCTGAGTGTACGCGGCCCAAGGCTTGTAATTTACTGTCTTGAAAACTCTGGATACCAATTGAGAGGCGATTAATACCGAGCTTGCGGTAAGCAGCAAACTTTTCCTGCTCAAAGGTGCCTGGGTTCGCTTCCAAAGTGATTTCAATGGTTGGATTAAAACGGATGCGTTTCTCAATGCCCGTTAGCAGGGTTTGCAAAGCCTGTGCAGAAAATAAGCTGGGCGTGCCGCCGCCAAAGAAAATTGACTCCAGTTGGCGGCCATGCACATGCACTAAATCCAAGTCTAAATCAGCGAGTAGCGCTGTAACGTAGTCTTGCTCAGGGAGTTCAGGGGTGGCCGCATGTGAGTTGAAATCGCAGTAGGGGCATTTGCGAATGCACCAAGGAATATGCACGTACAAGGCTAGCGGTGGTAGCTTAAAACCATTTTCGAGCGGGTGTTGTACGCTTAAATCTGAGGCAATCAAACTCATAATGACAGCTGTTGCTTGAGTAGCTGCATTGCTTGCGCACGATGACTGAGTTGGTTTTTCAGTGTGCTTGGTAACTCGGCGCTGCTGCATTGTTGCTCGGCAACATAGAATAAAGGGTCGTAACCAAAGCCGTGCTCGCCTTGCGCAGCGTGCAATATACGACCCTGCCAACGACCTTGGCAGATAATCGGTAGCGGGTCATTAGCATGCTGTAACAAAGCTAATACGCAGATAAACTGAGCGCCGCGCTGCTGATCCGGTACACCTTGTAGGGCACTTAGTAGCTTTTGATTATTGCCTGCATCGCCGCCTGTTGCGCTGTAGCGCGCCGAATAAATACCTGGCGCGCCCTGTAAGTAATCAACGGTTAAGCCTGAGTCATCGGCCAGCGCCGGCAATCCTGATACTTGGCAAGCGTTACGGGCTTTTAAGATGGCATTTTCAATAAAGCTTAAGCCTGTTTCTTCTGGCTCAATATCAGTAAATTCGCTAATTGAGCGAATCACCACGCTATCACCTAATAAGGCTTGCAGTTCGCGCAGCTTACCTGCGTTATGACTGGCGAGGACGAGCTCTTTCATAGGTCAGGAAACACTTCTTGAGTAAACTTTAATAGATGGGTTTTGCCTTCGCTGTCGGTCACTTGCAACTCAAAGCGCAAGATTTCTTGGCCAGTAATAGCAAATTGTGCCAAATAATATACCGCATCACCCTCGTCGACTTCGGTGAAGGTCAATGTTTCAATTTGGCTGAGTAGGTTTTTGAAATGGCCAGTGACTGCGCCTTTTTGACCTTTAGCATCTTTGACCATTGAGACATTCAATACTGCTTGGTTTTTACTGCGGTTTAATCCTACAGCTTTGGCAGTCTCAGGTTGTAAAAAGGTTGAGCTGAAAATATTGTAATGCACATCCAAAGCGCCAAAGCTTTGTTTGCGCACAACTTCGGCATGCACCGTAAAGGCCATAAAAAAACTTAAACTTAGAGCCAGTAAATAACGCATAGTGGTAACTCCTAAAGTTAACGGGCATTGGCACCTGTCACACGATAAATACCAATCTCACCAAATAAATTAGGCCAGTTACGGCTGCCAAAGTTGTGGCGATGCTGGCGGTCTACCGCGAGGCGATCAAGTACGGTCATTTGCATATCACGGCATAAAGCCTCGAAGTCAGCAAAGGTACAAAAGTGAATGTTAGGTGTGTTGTACCACGTGTAGGGTAAAAAATCCGAGACTGGCATGCGACCTTTATGGGCTAAATACCAGCGACAGCGCCAGTGGCCGAAGTTCGGAAATGTAATGATACAGGTACGGCCCACACGCAGCATTTCTTGCAGGATTTTGTCGGGGTAATGCACGGCTTGCAGAGCTTGAGTCATCACCACGACATCAAAGCTGTTACTAGCAAAGTTGCCTAAACCTAAATCAAGGTTTTGCTCGATGACGTTAACGCCTTTGTCGATGCAGGCAGCAATGTTGTCAGGATCAATTTCTAAGCCGTAGCCGGTGACATTTTTATTCTTTTGTAGCCAAGACAAGAGCTCACCGTCGCCACAGCCTAAATCAAGCACACGGCTATTGGCAGGGATCCATTCTTGGATAATTTCTAAATCTGCTCTCATGTTTGCCTCAAACGCTAATGCGGTTCATGTAACCGCCAAAAGCTTGCAAGTAGCGTGGAATCGGTATGAGAAATGCATCATGACCTTGCGGGGCATCAATCTCTAAGTACGACACGTTCTTTTTCGCATCCATCAACGCATCAGCAATCTCGCGTGAACGCGCTGGTGAAAAGCGCCAGTCGGTGGTGAATGAGATTAAATAAAAGCTAGCTTGCGCCTCGCTAAAGGTGCGGGCTAAATCACCACCATGGGCGGCAGCTGGATCAAAGTAATCGAGCGCTTTGGTCATCAATAAGTAAGTGTTGGCATCAAATCGCGTAGAAAATTCTTCACCTTGGTAACGTAAATAACTTTCGACTTGGAACTCGACGCTGTGAAAGTCGTAGTTAAGGTGGTCTGTTTTTAGTTCGCGACCAAATTTCTGTCCCATGGCATCGTCAGACAAATAAGTGATGTGCCCGACCATGCGCGCTAGCATCAAGCCGCGTTTGGGTATCTGGCCTTCTTCCACAAAATGTCCAGCATGGAATTCTGGGTCAGTCAAAATCGCTTGGCGCGCAACTTCGTTAAATGCGATGTTCTGTGCGGACAAGCGTGGTGCCGCAGCAATTGATACACAATGACGGACACGTTCTGGGTAGCTGATGGTCCACTGCAAGGCTTGCATGCCACCCAAGCTGCCACCGACCACAGCAGCCCATTGCTGGATGCCTAAGCGATCAGCTAAGCGTGCTTGACTGTGCACCCAGTCTTCAACAGTCACCACAGGAAAGTCTGCACCGTAAGTGCGTCCCGTAGCCGGGTTACGGCTGCTTGGGCCGGTAGAACCATGACAGCCGCCAAGATTATTTAAACTGACGACAAAAAACTTATTGGTATCAATGGGTTTGCCTGGACCAATACAGGTATCCCACCAGCCTGGCTTACGATCATCGGCATGATGATAACCAGCAGCGTGATGCGTGCCTGATAAGGCATGGCAGATTAATACTGCATTGCTGGCCGTGGCGTTAAGTTCGCCATAGGTTTCATAAATCAGTTCGTAATTATTCAGCGTGCGGCCGCAGGCTAAGCTTAATGGCTCATCAAAATGAGCCACCTTAGGACTGACTAAACCGACTGAATCTGCAGGGAATACAGAAGACACGGCATCTCTCTCTAAAGGAAGAGATGCAGTCTAAAGAGCCTAGCCAGTTGCGGCAAGTCGTAAGCGTGAATCAACGATTTAATCTTTACTATTGACTGCGCTGAGGGTTGTCGCTAGCTGCACCACTTTGGCTTGTCGACGTTGTGGTGCCGGTCGACGCATCGCACGCAAGATATCGTTAGCTTGTGTCAGTTGCGTGCTGAGTTCGCTACTAAAACGAGTGAGCAGTTGATTGCGTTGTTGGTGGCTAAGTGCAGATTGCGCGAGTGTTTTTAGACGCAAAATATGATTTTCCAGCAATTGTTTTTGCTCAAGATTGTGCTGGGTAAGCGGTGTTAGCGCTTCGTTCGCCCAGAGCAAGGTGTCATGACGTAAGCGTTCATGCTGTGCAATAGCTTCCTGCACTAGGGTGGCAAAAAAACGACGGCTGAGTTGGCTCTGCTCGGTCAGTAGTGTCTTTACATTGAGACGGAACTGGTCAGCTTTGTTGCGTAAATTGTCTTGCTCGCGACGATAGCGCTGAATGCGTAAAACGGGCGCCTCCACACCAAACATGGGGTTTTCTGCATTATGCCGTAAGTAAATAGCGCGAACCATTTTATTGGCCATGTGTGCTTCGATTTCAAAGGCATGCAGGTTGTTTTCTAAGGCTGCGAAAAAACCAGCAATGGCCCGGTTAATGCCAAGCGTTGTCCAACTGCTGGCTAATTTGTCCTGCACTTTAGAAATGTTTTCCTGCAATTGCTCAGGATCGACGTAAGCGCAGAGAATTTCGCCTTGACGATGCACTAGACGTTGATTGGTTTTTAAACTCAACAGGCGACGGTGATAGGTTTGGTGTTCAGCTTTTGCTTGCTCAAGTAGATTTTTTAAAACATGTGCACTGCTGTGCTGCTGTTGATCCAGCTGCTTTTGCTCAGCCTGCATTGACTGTAAACGCTGGCTCATGAGTTGTTGGTTTGACTTGAGTAAGGTGAGAAGCGGTTGCACCACGCTGCGCTCAATCAAATGTTCTTTTTGGGCAATCACGTGTTCACATAAAAAATCTTCTAGCGCGTCGATGCGGCTGCGAGCTAGCAGTTCGTGATCGTTGAGCACCTTCGCTTGCAGAGCACTTTTTGCCGATACAGGTAGCACGTGTGATTCGGGTAAGCCTAGCTGCTGGGCAGTCTGAGCTTGAATGGTTTGAATGCTATGCTCGGCAAAGGTGTCATGGTTAAGGCTATCCCACAGCACATCAATTTTATTGAGCACAGCAAATTGAATGGCGTGTTGTGCTGATTGCTGGGAGCTGACGTATTGTTGCCAAGTTGCCATATCACTGGCTGTCACCCCTGTATCGGCTGACAGTAAAAATAACACAGCTTGGGCGCTGGGCAATAAAGACAAAGTGAGCTCAGGCTCGCTGCCTAATGCATTGAGTCCGGGGGTGTCGATAATACGCAAGCCTTGACGCAACAAGGGGTGGTCAATATTGATCAGGGCATGGCGCCAAGCCGGGACTAAAACATGATCCGTTTGCTCTGCTGCTTCCAGTGCTTCTGGTAAAAAGCCTAAAGCGATGGCTTCTTCAATGGCGACGCTTTTGTTTTGCGCGACATGAGCAAACGCACTAATTAAACTGTCGGCATCGGTTTGATCTAGAGCAATCTCGAGCCAGTGTTGCGACTGTTTTTTGAGATCGGTTAAGCTGTTTTCTAAATTGCGTGTTTCTATAGGCAGTAAGCGCAGCGTGGCTGGGGCTTGCTGGCTATCAAAGAAAATTTCGGTCGGACACATAGTGGTGCGGCCTGCGCGCGAAGGCAGTAAGCGTTGACCAAAGTTAGAGAAAAACAGGCTGTTGATCAGCTCGGTTTTGCCGCGCGAGTACTCGCCAATAAAGGCCAAAGTGATATGGTCGGCACGCAATGCTTTAATATTGTGTTCAAGCTGAGTGACTAGAGCAGGGGAGTCCAGGCGGTTTTTAGTCAGCCAACTATGGTAGCGCATGATTTCTCGAATCAGCTCACGTTTCCATAGCACGTATTCATCAATGTGTTGGTGCAGGCGTTGCATGCTCATCGGACACCCCTAGTTAAGGCATAACAGGCTTAAGTTACAGTTAAAACTGCGATTAGTATGTCGTGATCAGGCTTACTGCATAGCAAACTGCATCACAGGATTAATGTTTTCAGTGCAGGTGAGCGAGCTCGGTTAAATCTGGAATTTTCTTTGGCTCTTGAATACGTACGCGTTTTTGTCGACTCAGTTCGCCGCTTTCAATCTGTACAGCGTTTTTGGGTACAGCAAAGGCTGTGCTTAAAAACGCAATCAACTGGCTATTGGCTTTTCCATCCACCGGCGGTGCATGTAAGCGTATTTTGATACGCTCACCATGCAGACCGGCAAATTCACTGCGTTTCGCACCAGGCTGCAAGTGACAGAATAATACTAGGTCATTGGCCTCCCAGCGCGCATGTGCGGTCATAGAAATGGGCTGATTAAAGCGCGTAGTGGGCCGACCAAACCAGTGCTCATAGCTAAATTATCAATCACCAAGCGTTCCAGTAGATTGATAGTGATGAAGGCAAAAATCGGCGAGATGTCTAAACCACCTAAATTGGGTAGCAGGTTGCGGATAGGAGCAAGCAACGGTTCGCAGATTTGCTGCGTCAGTTGTGCGCCAGGGTTGTGACTACCAGGTGCAATCCAAGATAAAATCACGCTGATAATCAGCGCAAAGAAGAAAATCTTCAGCACGAGCCCGGCGACAATAATCAGTGTCCATATCAGTATTTGTGGCAGCAGTTGCACAACAGGAAAACCTGTCAGACTTAGCAATATAACAATCAGCAGAAACTGTAAGGCCAGCACTAATACTAATCCAGCTAGATCAATGCCCGCGACGCTAGGAATGATACGGCGTAAAGGTGCGAGCAAGGGCTGTGTTGCTTTAACGGTGAACTGGCAGAGTGGGTTGTAAAAGTCGGCGCGTACCAACTGTAGGATAAAGCGCAGCAGGGCAATCAATAGATACAGCTGGCCTAAGGTTTGGATGATGTAGATGAATGCTTCGGTGAGTCCTGACATAAAGTCCTCTTATTCACTCAGTTGTTGAGCTAATTCTTGTGAGCGTGATGCCGCACTTTGCACAGCTGTATCGACTAGCTCGACAAAACCACCGTTTAGAAAGGCCTGAATAGCCGCTTCAGTTGTGCCGTTTGGAGATGTCACTTGTTGGCGTAATTGTGCTGCATCGTACGAGCTTTGGCAGGCCATATTGGCGGCGCCTTGGGCTGTGTACTTGGCTAATTGTGCCGAGGTTTGCGCAGGCAAGCCTAGTTTGACACCCGCCTCGGTCATGGCCTCAATCAGTAAGAAAAAATATGCAGGGCCACTGCCTGAAACGGCTGTTACTGCGTCGATTAATGATTCTTCGTCTAGCCATACAGCTAAGCCGACTGCAGAGAGTAATTGCTGGGCTTGCTGGCGCTGCGCTGCGGTGACTTGCGCGTTAGCATACAAACCGCTGACTCCTTGCTGGATTAACGCTGGGGTGTTGGGCATGCAACGTACAATCGCGCGCTCACCGAGCCATTGACTTAAGCTGGCGCTAGTAATACCAGCGGCAATTGAGATGATCAACTGGTTAGCAGTTAAATGCGGAGCCAGTTGCTCACAAACAGTGCGCATCACTTGGGGCTTTACGGCCAAGACGATTACGTCAGCATTAGCAATCGCCAGGCTGTTATCACTATAAGTGCTAATGGCAAAGGCTTGTTGTATGGCTTGCAACTGTGTTGCGCCTGGGTCGCTGGCGCGAATGTGTTCGGCGGCGACACCTTGTTTGCGTAAGCCGCCAATTAGGCTGGCGGCCATATTGCCCGCGCCAATAAAGGTGATTTGGGTATCATTCAAAGGTAAAACTCCTCTAATAGCCTTGGGGTAAATTGACCACCCAAGGCATAGGTATGGCGTGACATTACTAAAGACCGCTGCAGATTGTGCTGCAATTCGCGAATTTGCGCAAAAGGTTGCCTTTATTCTGAGGTATCTGCGGTAGGCTCTAAAGTTATTATTAAAGATAAGGTTACTGAATTCATGCCCTAACACCTTGGGTATGCGGCTTAGCAATCGTAGCCTTTATATTATTCTCTGCTATCGTAGATATTATTTATGGTCAATGGCATCGTACAATAATAAAACGGTATTTTAACTGCTTGCTTGTGATTGGGGACTTTCATGGATATTACAGAACTGCTGGCTTTTAGTGCAAAACAAGGTGCATCGGATTTGCACTTATCATCAGGCCTGCCGCCAATGATACGAGTCGATGGCGATGTGCGTCGAATAAACTTACCCGCCATGGAACACAAGCAAGTTCATGCGCTCATTTATGACATCATGAATGATAAACAGCGTAAAGATTACGAAGAGTTTTTAGAGACCGACTTCTCCTTTGAAGTGCCAGGTGTTGCCCGTTTCCGGGTGAACGCATTCAATCAAAATCGTGGTGCTGCAGCGGTGTTTCGTACCATCCCTTCCAAAGTTCTGTCGATGGAAGACCTTGGTTTGGGCGAAGTCTTTCGCAGTATTGCCGATGTACCACGCGGCTTAGTGTTAGTCACTGGACCTACCGGTTCGGGTAAGTCAACCACGCTGGCCGCAATGATGGATTATTTAAACAGCACCAAGTACCAGCATATTTTGACTGTGGAAGACCCAATTGAGTTTGTTCATGAATCGAAAAAATGCTTGATTAACCAGCGAGAAGTGCATCGTGATACCCATGGTTTTAACGAGGCTCTGCGTTCTGCTTTGCGTGAAGACCCGGATATTATTCTGGTTGGTGAGTTACGTGACTTAGAAACCATACGCTTAGCATTGACTGCTGCAGAAACCGGCCACTTAGTGTTTGGCACCTTGCACACCACGTCCGCAGCCAAAACGATTGACCGTGTGGTTGACGTATTCCCCGGTGAAGAAAAATCCATGGTGCGTTCGATGTTGTCTGAGTCGTTACAAGCGGTAATCTCGCAAACACTGTTAAAGAAAATTGGTGGTGGCCGTGTGGCTGCGCATGAAATCATGCTCGGTACGCCGGCGATTCGTAACCTGATTCGTGAAGATAAGGTTGCGCAAATGTATTCGGCGATTCAAACCGGTGGCTCATTAGGCATGCAGACGTTAGACAGTTGCTTAAAAGGCCTGCTTGCGAAAGGCTTAATCAGCCGTGACAGTGCGCGTGAAAAAGCCAAAACGCCAGAGAATTTTTAAGCTTTAAGCTCACCCTTGCGGTGAAATAGGATATGTAATGGAATTTGAAAAGCTTTTACGCTTAATGGTTGAAAAGGGTGGCTCTGACTTGTTTATTACAACAGGTGTGGCCCCCTCAATGAAAATTAACGGCAAGATTATGCCGGTCACAAAAACCCCGTTATCGCCGGAAATGACCCGTGAAACGGTATTGGGCGTGATGAACGAACAACAGCGTCGTGACTTCGCTGAAAACCTTGAGTGCAACTTTGCGATCAGTGCGCGTGGTATTGGCCGTTTTCGAGTCAGTGCATTTTATCAGCGTAACCTGATTGGCATGGTGCTGCGCCGGATTGAAACCAATATCCCAAGCTTAGATGATTTAAAACTACCTGAGATTTTGAAAAAAATAGCCATGACCAAGCGTGGTTTGGTGCTGTTTGTGGGAGCAACCGGTACGGGTAAATCAACTTCGTTGGCGGCCATGATTGGCCACCGAAATAAGCACAGCTCTGGGCATATTATTTCGATTGAAGATCCGATTGAATTTATTCACCAGCATAACAATTGCATCGTTACTCAGCGTGAAGTGGGTATTGATACTGAGTCGTTTGAAGTGGCATTGAAAAACACGCTGCGACAAGCACCGGATGTGATTTTGATTGGTGAGGTGCGTACCCGCGAAACCATGGACTATGCGGTGACCTTTGCGGAAACTGGGCACCTGTGTCTGGCGACCCTGCACGCTAACAACGCCAACCAAGCCTTAGACCGTATTATTAACTTCTTTCCAGCGGATCGTCATCAACAAGTGTGGATGGATTTATCGCTGAACTTGCGTGCCATTGTGGCTCAGCAGTTGGTGCCTACACCGGATGGCAAAGGTCGTCGTGCAGTAATTGAAGTGTTAATTAATACACCGTTAGCCGCTGACTTAATTCGCAAAGGCGAAGTGCACGAATTAAAACCTCTGATGAAGCGTTCTACAGAATTAGGCATGCAAACTTTTGACCAAGCTTTATATGATCTGTATTCACAAGGTGAAATCACCTATGAAGATGCTCTGGCTCACGCTGACTCTGCTAACGATTTACGTCTGATGATTAAGCTTGGATCTGAGTCTGGCGGTGATAGTTTTAGCAGTATGCCATCAGGGCTGTCTTTGGAAATAAGTGATGAGAACCCTGGGCGGCAGATGCGCTAAGTGGCGTAAGGAAGAGGTAGATGAACAAGCAAGTACGTGTATGGGATGGTCCGTTACGGCTCTTCCATTGGCTGTTAGCGCTTAGTGTGGTGTTTGCATTATTTACCGGCTGGCAGGGCGGGAGTAGCTGGATTGGTTGGCATGAGCGTGCAGGCCTAGTAATTGTTGGGTTGTTGAGCTTTCGCATCGTTTGGTTATTGCTCGGCTCAACTTATGCACGGCTCTCGACTTTGCTGTGTTCGTTGCTGGCACTGCCTAAGTACTTCCGTGGCGAATGGCGACAGCTCGGGCACAACCCGCTGGGTGTGTTATCGGTCTTTGCTATGCTGGGTATGCTCAGTTGGCAGGTTGTCAGTGGCTTATTTGCCAATGATGGCTCTGTTTATACTGGGCCGCTGTATAGGTTGGTTAGCAGCAGTTTGAGCACGGATTTAACCCGCCTGCATAAACTGGGTATGTGGATTATTATTGGTTTAATTGTTGCGCATGTACTGGCAATTGTTATCCATGCGCTACTTAAAAAGCATAACCTAGTGAAACCTATGTTCACCGGCAAGACTGAGCAACAATACCCTGAACAAAAAGCAGCTCAAGGCGGTCATTGGTTAGCCTTTATCTTCGCTGTAGCGATTGCTTGTGGCGCTGTTTACCTCGCCACCGGTGAGTGGCAGAGTAAACCGCCACCTGCGCCTGTGGCCGCACCAGCTTGGTAAGTTGTTAGGATTTAAGTGCAATAAAAAAGGTCGCCAATTGGCGACCTTTTTTGCATAACACATCAACTCTATGTCAAAACTTAGTCGTTGCGGTATTTGTCGTGACAACCTTTGCAGCTGTCGCCCGTTGCCGCGAATGCTTTGGCAACAGTCGCTTTATCGCCAGTCGCGGCAGCAGTTGCGAGTTCGTTAGCGGCTTTATTGAAAGCTATGCCCACTTTAGTCACGCCTTCACGGTCAGTAAACATTTCAGGCTTGACGCGGGTTTTCGTGTCGCCAATGCTTTTTTCAGTGCCTGGGCCAAACAACGCGCCCATACCTGAGTTTGCAGTTGCTGCGATGCTGTTAGCGGCTGCTTGCACTTGAGCAGGATCCCAAGCAACGCTTTCATCAATCGCCATTGCTTTAATTTTGCCCATGTTCCAGCTCATAAAGCTGTAGCCGGCTTTGCGGAAGTGGATTTGATCTTCTGGATCAACTTGAGCGCTAGCGCTGAGGCTGGCGGTTAAAAATAGTGCAGCGAAGCTGCCGATCATCAGTTTTTTCATCAGGCTTTCTCCTTTGTAGCAACATATTCCTGTTTTTATTTAGGCTGCTGCTGAGTGATGCAGTGAATGTTCCCACCGCCAAGTAAAATTTCTCGACCTGGCACCATTACAATATCGCGATCTGGAAATATCTCTCGCAGTATTTTTTTTGCAACGATATCCATTGGGTCATCAAAACTCGGTGCAATAATAGCGCAATTGATGATTAAAAAGTTTATATATGATCCGGCTAGACGAATGTCGGGGGTGCGTGGTTGTGAGCTCGCCACGATATCGACGCCTGCACATTCTTGCTCAGTGGCATAGATCGGGCTGGGTAGAGGCATTTTATGCACTGTGAGCGAACGGCCTTGTGCATCTTTTGCCTGGGTTAGCACTTTTAGAGCCGCACGACAGCGTTGATAGTTAGGGTCGTTGGCATCATCAGTCCAAGCCAAAATCACTTCACCGGGACGGGCGAAACAACAGAAGTTATCAATATGACCATCGGTTTCGTCGTTGTATAACCCTTCAGGTAGCCAGATGATAGTGCTGACATTCAGGTATTCACGTAGATAGCGCTCAACCTCGGCCTGACTCAGATGAGGGTTACGATTGCTATTGAGTAAACATTCTGCAGTTGTTAATAGAGTGCCTTCCCCATCAACATGAATGGCGCCGCCCTCTAAGACAAAATCTTCGGTGCGATAGCGTGGAAGGTGTTCGATTGCCAATACTTTGCGGGCGACTTGATCATCGCGTAGCCATGGCCAATACAGACCGCTTTGTAAGCCACCCCAAGCGTTGAACGTCCAGTCGATGCCGCGGGTTTGGCCTTGATCGTTGATCACGAACGTCGGTCCAGTATCACGCATCCAGGCATCATCATTGCTGATTTCAAGCACACGGATGTTGGCGTGGCTCAGACGCGACTGCGCATTGTCATACTGACCCGCACTGACGCCAATACTGACTTGCTGGTATTGGGCAATGGCTAGTGCGACTTGGCAAAACGCCGCTTGTGCAGGCTTGCCGCCGAGGCGCCAATTATCCGGGCGCTCGGGCCAGATCATCCAAACCTGCTGTTGTGGCTGCCACTCTGCCGGCATGCGAAAACCATCAGCGCGTGGAGTGCTTAAAGTCGTGCTTGGCGACATATTAAGACTCCAAGTGACCATCAAGGGTTTTTAAAGCACCGTACAAATTCGGCCTGCGATCGCGGAACACCCCCCACGCCGTGCGGGTGTGCTCAAGCTTATCGAGATCAAAGCTGTGTACCGCGACACCTTGTTCAGTTTGATTGAGCTCAGCAACTTTTTCGCCAAACTGATCGGCAATAAAAGACACACCATAAAAGGTAATGTCGTAACCGTCTTGCTCTTCACTGCCAATTCGGTTGGACGCGATCACTGGGGTTAAGTTGGCACCCGCATGGCCTTGTTGGACGCGCTGCCAGTGGGCGGCGGAGGTGATCGTTGGATCATGTGGCTCGCTACCAATTGCAGTGGGGTAGAACAGCAATTCGGCACCCTGCAATGCCATGGCACGGGCGCATTCTGGGAACCACTGATCCCAACAAATACCTACACCAATTTTTGCATAACGGGTTTGCCAAACTTTAAAACCGGTATCGCCTGGGTTGAAATAATACTTTTCATGATAGCCAGGGCCATCTGGAATATGGCTTTTACGGTAGACCCCGAGCACACTGCCATCGGCATCAATGATGGCAATACTGTTGAAGCGCGCTTGGCCAGCACGCTCAAAGAAGCTAATCGGCAAAACCACTTTTAATTCTTTAGCGATTTTCTGAAAGTGCACAATGGCGGGGTTATCTGCCACTGTTGTCGCCAATTGCAAATAGTCAGGATTAGGTTTTTTACAGAAATAGGGTGTCTCAAACAGCTCTTGCAGCAGGATGATTTGTGCGCCTTGCTGGGCTGCTTCGCGGACCAGTTGCTCAGCTTTAGCAATATTGGCGGATACATCCCAAGAACAGGCCATTTGCGTAATGGCAACACTGACAATGCGTGACATAGCAACACTCCAAGCGACTAATAAATAACTGCGATCTAGGCTAACTGATAACTGCAGGTAACCCAAGTTTAGCGACTGATTTACCCACCGTTTATCGTATCTCAAAGGGCGCTTAAAGATGAGAATGTTGGAATGTGATAGGTTATCTATGCTGCTGGTCGATTATCTGCTTTATTTCGCCGAAAACAGCACAATAAAAGCACTAAATGTACCTTTGCATCTTGAGTCCTGTGGCAGACCTTGCCAGACTTCGCATAGCGCGGCGGTAACGCGCATGTAACTTTAAATATAATGAACGAAAGGAGCTGTGCGCGTGAAAAGAACTAAGCAAATGTTATTGGCCGCCGCTGTAGGCATGGCTGTTGTAGCTTCAGTGCAAGCTGAAGAGCGTGTGTTGAAGGTGTATCACTGGTCTGACTATGTAGCGCCCAACACCATCAGTAACTTTGAGAAGCAAAGCGGCATTAAAGTTGTGTTTGATGTTTATGACAGCAACGAAGTGCTAGAAGCTAAATTACTCTCTGGCGGCTCAGGCTACGATATCGTCGTGCCATCCAACCCGTTTCTTGCTAAGCAGATTAAAGCAGGCGTTTATCAAAAGCTTGATAAGGCACAATTGCCACAGTGGGATAACCTCAACAAAGATTTATTAAATACCTTGGAAGTCAGCGACCCAGGTAACCAGTACTCAATCCCTTATATGTGGGGTTCGATTGGTATGGGTTACAACGTCGACAAGGTTAAAGCAGCTTTGGGCGATCAGCCAATTGACTCATGGGACATCATTTTTAAACCAGAAAATATCAGCAAACTGCATGAGTGCGGTGTGGCGTTGTTAGATTCGCCGACTGAAATCATTCCTGCGGCACTGCATTACTTAGGCTTACCAGCCGACAGTGAAAAGCCGGACGATTTAAAGCAAGCAGAAGAGTTGCTGCTGAAAATTCGACCTTATGTCACTTATTTTCACTCATCTAAGTACATCTCCGACTTAGCCAGCGGCAATATTTGTATGGCGATTGGTTACTCGGGTGATTTGTACCAAAGTAAATCCCGTGCAGAAGAAGCGGGCGGCAAAGTGAAAATTGCTTACCAAATCCCGAAAGAAGGTGCCGGTACGTTCTTTGATATGGTCGCGATTCCACGCGACTCTAAAAATGTTAAAGAAGCCCATGAGTTCATTAACTACTTGTTACAGCCGCAAGTGATGGCCGATTTGACCGACTACTTGCAGTTCCCTAACGCCAACGAGAAGGCTACTGCCTTAGTTGAAGAGTCGATCCGCACTGACCCAGGCATTTACCCGCCTGCAGATGTGATGAGCAAGTTGTATACTTTTCCAGACTTGCCAGCAAAAACTCAGCGCTTAATGACGCGCAGTTGGACTAAAATCAAGTCAGGTAAGTAATTGCACTGACTGTACTGGCGATTTGGCGTTAATGACGAATTGCCAGTGCCTGTTCTGACGAATTTCAAATAGTGGGTTGCTTGATGCAGCCCATTTTTATCATTAGGAGGATGGGCTATTGCCTAGATTGATACATAGTGTTGTATTGGCGCTGACCGCTAATCTCTTGCTGAGCAGTGCAGCTTTTGCCAGCTCTACAGTGCATGTTTACAATTGGTCAGACTATATCAGTAAGCCTGTTTTGGCTGATTTTACTGCTAAAACACAAACACAAGTGCTGTATGACGTGTTTGATTCCAATGAGGCATTGGAAGGCAAATTACTGGCAGGGCGCAGTGGTTACGATGTGGTGGTGCCATCTGATCACTTTTTAGCACGGCAAATTCAAGCCGGAGCCTTTGCTAAATTAGATAGAAGTCTTTTGCCTAATTGGGATAATTTAGACCCGCAATTAATGCAGCAAGTTGCCGTCAATGATCCAGGTAATCAATATGCTGTGCCGTATTTATGGGGCACCAATGGCATTGGTTATAACGTCGATAAAGTTAAAGAAGTGCTCGGTGTCGACACCATTGATTCGTGGGCGGTGTTGTTTGAACCAGAGAACATGAAAAAACTTAGCAGCTGTGGTGTGGCTTTTTTAGATTCTGCCGATGAAATGCTGCCGGCCATGCTCAATTATTTGGGCTTAGATCCTAACAGCCATAAATCCGCTGATTACAAAAAAGCTGAAGAAAAACTTGCGAAGATTCGTCCCTATGTTACCTATTTTCATTCGTCAAAATATGTTGGTGATTTAGCCAATGGTAATATTTGTGTGGCTGCAGGTTTTTCTGGTGATGTTTTGCAAGCTGCCGATCGTGCTGATGAAGCTGGTCATGGCGTACGCGTGGCATACAGTATTCCTAAAGAAGGTGGTAATCTATGGTTCGACATGTTGGCTATACCAGCAGATGCTAAAAATGTCGAAGAAGCGCATGCTTTCATCAACTATTTGCTTGATCCTGCGGTGATTGCAAAAGTCAGTGATTATGTGGGTTACGCCAACCCCAATCGCTTCGCTGACGAATTGATGGACGAAGATGTTCGTAATAATCCAGCCGTCTATCCAGAGCAGGCTGTATTAGATAATTTATTTGTTTCGAAGCCATTGCCCGGCAATGTGCAGCGCATTAAAACGCGCAGTTGGACACGCTTTAAATCTGGAAAATAATCATCTGTTTTATAAGTTGTAAAGCTCAGTCGCAAGACTGGGCTTTCTGCATTTGGAGAACTCTATGGCAATAGCCTCAGGCGCGTACAAGAAAGCACTCGCTAACTTGCAAAAGCCCAAAGACGTGTTAGTTAAAATTGAACGCGTCACCAAGTACTTTGATGACACCTTGGCGGTGGATGAAGTCTCGCTGAAAATTAATAAAGGCGAAATTTTTGCTCTGCTGGGTGGTTCAGGTTCGGGTAAGTCAACCTTGCTGCGCATGTTGGCTGGTTTTGAAACGCCGACTGAAGGCCGTATTTTGCTCGATGGTGTGGACATTACCCATATGCCAGCCTACGAGCGCCCCATTAATATGATGTTCCAGTCGTATGCGTTATTTCCGCACATGACGGTTGAACAAAATATTGCCTTTGGCTTAAAGCAAGACAGTCTAAGCAAAGAAGAAATTGCAGGGCGCGTTGAAGAAATGCTGAAGCTGGTGCATATGACCAAATATGCCAAACGCAAACCACATCAACTCTCCGGTGGTCAGCGTCAGCGTGTGGCTTTAGCCCGCTCGTTAGCGAAGCGTCCAAAGCTCTTGTTGCTCGACGAACCGATGGGTGCTTTAGATAAAAAACTGCGTTCGCAAATGCAGTTGGAATTAGTAGAGATCATTGAGCGCGTTGGTGTGACCTGTGTAATGGTGACCCACGATCAAGAAGAAGCCATGACCATGGCCGAGCGCATCGCCATTATGCACCAAGGCTGGATTGCTCAAGTGGGTAGTCCGATGGATATTTATGAGACGCCAGCCAGCCGTTTGGTGTGTGAGTTTATTGGTAACGTCAATTTATTTGATGGCGAAATCATTACCGATGACTCGGATCACGCAGTGATTATTTGTCCTAAGCTGGAGCGTCCGATTTACATCGGCCATGGTATTACCAGTTTGGCGGAAAATAAGCGGGTGACCTTTGCGTTGCGTCCAGAAAAACTTCTGCTGTGCAGTGGTAAACCGGATGACCTTGAGCATGAGGATTACAACTGGGCCAAAGGTATTGTGCATGATATTGCCTATTTAGGCGGGCACTCGGTGTACCACGTTGAACTTGCCTCAGGCACCATTGTTCAGGCGTTCATTGCCAACTCAGAACGTAACGTCAAGCGTCCGACTTGGGATGATGAAGTCTATGTGCACTGGGTCGATGACAGTGGCGTGGTATTCCAATCATGACCGTACGCGGTAAATTACTCGGGATGTTGCCCAAGGGCCGCCATGCAGTGATTGGCGTGCCGTTTTTCTGGATGCTGCTGTTTTTCCTGTTGCCCTTTGCCATCATCATCAAGATCAGTTTTGCTGAAGCAGATATTGCGATTCCGCCCTATACCAGCCTGACAGAATGGGCTGATAGTCAGCTGACGGTGTTGCTGAACTTTGGTAACTACGTCTTACTCAGCGAGGACCAACTGTATATCGCGGCCTACTTGGGCTCGTTAAAAATAGCACTGGTCAGCACTATTTTGTGTTTACTGGTCGGTTATCCGATGGCCTATGCCATTGCGCGCTCGAGCAAGCAGATGCAGCCGGTGTGGTTGCTGCTGATTATGATGCCGACTTGGACGGCGTTATTGATTCGCGTGTATGCCTGGATGGGGATTCTCAGTAATAACGGTTTACTCAATAATGCCTTGCTGTGGCTGGGCGTGATTAATGAGCCGCTACAAATCCTCAATACCAATATTGCGGTGTATATCGGCATTGTCTACGCCTATCTGCCGTTTATGGTATTGCCGCTGTATGCCAATCTGGTTAAGCATGATCTGTCGCTGCTAGAAGCGGCCTCTGATCTTGGCGCGAAAGGCTATACCGCGTTTTGGAAAATCACCGTACCGCTGTCAAAAAGTGGCGTGATTGCTGGCTGTATGCTGGTGTTTATTCCGGTAGTGGGCGAGTTTGTGATTCCAGAACTGCTGGGCGGCCCAGAAACACTAATGATTGGTAAGGTGCTGTGGCAGGAGTTCTTTAATAACCGCGATTGGCCGGTCGCTGCTTCGCTGGCGGTAATTATGCTATTGCTGCTGATGATTCCGATTATCTTATTTAATCGCAACCAAGCCAGTGAGTTGGAGGGTAAGGCATGAAGAAATTTAACTTCTCGCGCTTTATGTTGATTGCTGGCTTGCTGTTTATTTATCTGCCGATGCTGATTTTGGTGATCTACTCCTTCAACGCTTCACGTTTAGTGACCGTGTGGGGCGGGTGGTCAACCAAGTGGTATGCGGGTTTATTAGACAA
>Ga0209075_1001918_pt1 | contig 18978 bp, 10 predicted proteins | sample Stecom2011_FD_187523 | JGI IMG/M metagenome (GOLD analysis project Ga0209075, IMG submission 187523) | Agricultural soil microbial communities from Utah to study Nitrogen management - Steer compost 2011 (SPAdes) (version 2) | ecosystem: Environmental > Terrestrial > Soil > Agricultural land...
GGTTGCAGGCGCACCACGTCCAGCGGGAGCGTGCCGGAGAGGCGCTCCTGGAGCATGCCGGCGAAGATGCCCGAGGCCGCGCTTAAGGCGAGGCTGGAGACGCGGGATTCCTCGCCGGCGCCGGCCTGGCTGGGGGCGCGCCCGGTCATCAAGACGTAGAGGATCTCGGTCTCGCTCAAGGGCGGGTCACTCTCAAGCACCAGCGACGGATTGGTCGCCCGCCCGCGCACATGGATTATGATGCGCGGCTCCCCGTCGGAGGGCTCCCCAATTTCGGCGGTGATCTCGCGGTCCAGGATATGCAGCGCGCGCACGTCGAGCGCCGGGTCGGGCGGGGAGTCGCCGGTGAAGCGGATGGCGTTTTCCTGCTCGGGGATGTCGAATTGTTTGCCGATCATCTCGGCGCTGCCCCGGATGGTGCCGACCGAGCCGGTCATCTGGACGGCAGGCCCGCCCACAGTTGCGGTGATATCGGCCTTGAAATTGACGTCGGCCATGGGGTGGTGCACCCAGCTATTACGCCCGGCGGTGACCCGAATCTGGGTGCGCGTCTTCTTGGCGGCCGGGTCCCCGCTGGTGGCCAGGAGCTTGTCGATATCCATTATCTGGCTTTCGTCGCGCTGGCGCGACAGCACGATCAACTCGTCATCGAGCTCGGTGGGGTAGAGGTTGCCGCCCTGGGATTCGGGGATCGTGACATTGAGCGCGGTGAAGTCCGCCTGTAATTTGCGGGTTTCGCCGCTCAAATCCCCGCTGATATCCGCCTTGGAACTGATAAAGGCGGTCATATTGGGGACAAATCCGCCGATATTGAATTCCTTGGACTCGAATTGGGCGGTGACCGTGGTTGGTTTGACCCCCGCAAACTGCACGTCGCCCTTGGCCTCGATAAATGAATTCTCCTCCTGGACGCGCAGGTTTCGCAGTAAAATCTGATTGTCGGTGGCGCTTAAATCGAGGTTGATTCCCGTAAATCGGCGGCCAAAATACGCCAGGGTCACCGCGGCATTATCGACATTTACGCTCCCCAGAATCTTGGGCATCTGCCAGTCCCCGCTCAGCGACAAATCCATCGAAAGAGTGCCCTGGGGGTCACTGATATAGTTGGAGACCAGCTCTTCGGGAAATAATTCGCGCAGGCGTATTTTTTGGCTGTTGATTTTGCCGCTTATAGGACCTTCGGCCAGCATATTGTCGCCGGCGACCAACCTTAGGATATTCGTGGTAATCGGCAGATCGGCGCGCAAATCCAGCATGGTCTCATAACTTCGGCATACCGAGCCGTCGACCTGAATGCGGTCGTCGCCGCCCTGGAATTCAATCGCGATACTCCCCAGCTGGCCCCCGGCCAGCTGGGTATTAAAGAGCCCGGCGCGCCCGTGGAATTTTGGGCGACTCAGGGTTCCGTCCACCTGGAAATAAGCGGCCAGCACGCCCTTATATTTGGCGAACTCAAAGTCGATAATACTCAGTCTTTTTAGCGCGAATTCATGCAGCTGGACCTGGAACTCGATGGGCAAATCGTCCAGCGGTTCCTCGCCAAGCAGCATTTCGGTGGGCAGCGGGACCTGTCCGCGCGCGCCGAGAATCTGCTCGTCGGTCCAGTCGACCCGGAACTCGTCGATGCGCAATACCTGGTCGCGAAGCGACATCTCGCCCAGAATATCGATATCGCGGTATTGCTCCCAGCCGAACTCGTCCAGGCGCAGGCTAAACTCGGCGCGAGGCTGCGAGAAGGTCCCGGTGGCGCTCAAATCCAGGGTCACCGAGCCGGCGGCGTCCGCCTCGGCGAAGGTCTCGATCGGCACGTCGCTCAGCTCAAGCCCGGCGACTTTCAGCGCGACCTCCAGGGGCACGTTATCGAGCAGACGAGCAAAATCAAGCGGCTCGGCATCCTCGTCGAGGGTCTGGCGCACCCAGCTCGCAATGGGCATCGGCGAGGAGAGGTGCGCCCCGACGATCTGCTCGCCGCGCCAGTCGAGATTATAGTCCACCAGGATACCCCCCGCGCCGACCGACGGCGGCTTATAGCTACCCTGAAGGCGGGTCGAAATCTGGTCGATTTCCACGAGCTCATTGCCGATCTCGCCGGAGAAAACCGCGTCTTTCACGTCCACAATCACGTCGATCTGCGGGTTCTCGACCGTCCCTTTCAGGCCGATATCCGCCATGATCGCGCCCTCGACATTATTCTGCTCAAGAAAGGGCAGCGCCTCATAGAAACCCTCGATTTGAAGCGGCGGGATTTTCAGCTTCAAGTCCATCATTCTATCGAGCGGAACTTCAATCTTCCCGCTCAAATTCAGGTCCAGCGGCATCTGGCCCGCGGCGCTCAAGACCGGCGTGGTATACGCGCGCACCTCCAGGGTTTCGATGCTCAGCCGGCGCGCCTCATAATGCGCTTTGAGGTCGAGGTCGAACGGGCCATATATTTCATAATAGAGGTCGCGAAGCGACAGGTTGATGGTCAGAATGGGCTCGCGCGCCGTGCCGACCAGGTCGACCGAGCCGTTGACCTCGCCGCGCATCGGCGGAAGCATCGTCTGCAGCTCGAATTTCTCGCGAAGCTCACCGATCTGGACATTGGTGAGTTTGAGGTGGAAGTCCTGGGCGCCGCGGGTATTAAATTGCCCTTCGGCGCTGATGGCGGTGTCGCCGCTGCGCAGACTCATGCCGCTGAGGCGAACGCCTCCGCCGCGCAAATCAACGCTCGCCCCGGCCGGGGCGGAGAAACTCATGTCCGGGGAGCCCAGCTCCAGCTGGTCGAATTCGAACTTCTGGAAGTTATGGCTGGCTTCGCCGCGCGCCTCGACCCGAAGCTGTTGGGTGCGCCGCTCGGCGAGCTCCCCGCCGGCGTTGAGGTTGGCGCCGCTGAGCGAATCCGCCCCGGGGACCACGCGCGTTGCGCTGGCCTGAACGTCGAATCGCCCCCCCGCCTCAAGCGCGATGCGCGCGTCAAGCGCGTCGATTTCTTCGCCGCCTGCGCGCACCTGGCGCGCGTCCAGGTCCACGTGCCCGCTTAAGTTCGGCGGGCGGCCGCGCACGTCGACCCGCGCGCGCGCCACCTCGACGGAGGCGCCGCCGGCGACGAGTCCCTGGAGCGTGAGATCGCCGGCCGCGGTGATATTTCCCAGGGCAATGCTCGATTCCTCGGCGCGCTTTTGAGTCTGTAGCCCAATACTTCCGCCCAGATCAAACTTGGCCGAGTCGACCTGATTGGCCTGGAATTTCGCGCCGTTGAGCTTCCCGTCGAGTGTCCAGGCGAAGGGCGCGCCGGGGCGGGTGCGCGCGGCGCTGGCGTCGAGGTCGGCGCGTTGAACCCGGATATCGCCGGCGCGCAAATCGCGCGTCTGCACCTGCCAGGTGCTCGAAAGGCGCTCAAGCGCGGCGAGGATATCGTCGGGCGGCAGGGCGATGATGGCGTCTCCGCGCGCTTTGACGGCGATAAATTGCGCCTTCGCCGGGGGAGTATCAAGCCCGCGCGCGTCGAGGTCCGCGCGAAATTCAAGCCCGCGCGTCTCGGCCCGCGCGCCGGGTTTGACCGAGAAATCGATATCGCCGCGGCTTGCGGCAACCTGATATTTCTCGACATGCGCCCCGCGGATTTCCCAGTCGGCCTTGAGCTCGGCGCGCGCGATTTTCCCCACCGGCGAGGGCGCGTTGAGGTCGAGGGTGCCGCTACTCTTAAGGTTGATGCGCGCAAAATCGGTTTGCATTGGCGTGTCGCCGGCGCGCTCCAGGAGCTCGCGCACCTCGGGGTTGGCGTCGGCGTCGAGTTGCACCTGGTAGTCGCTGCGATTCAGGTCGAAATGCCCGCTTGCCTCGACGCGCCCATAAGGCGTGATGGCCCGCAGCGGCGCGAGTGTGAAGACGGCGTCTTCGGCGCGCGCAGAGACATAGAGCGAGTCGATCGCATAGTCACCGACTTGCGAGGATTGCAGCGATATTTGGGCGCTTGCGCGCAAGTTCTGCGGATCGATTCCGCGCCCCGAGGCCACCAGCGCGCCCGACAATTCGGTGCGCGCGTCGTCGAGCTTTACACAGTCCAAGGCGTTGAGATCATTGATTAAAAGGGCGGCCTCATAGCCGAGATCGGCGGGCATATTCTCGGGGAAGGAGAGCGTGCCGCCCAGTGTCAGCGCGCTGTCGTCGCGCGTGTCGCTGCAGCCGGCGTGGACGATGAAGTTCATCTTTTCAAGCGTCCCGCCCACGGCCAGCGAGGCGTGGAGCACGCCGATCTGCGGGGCATCGGGGGCGAATATTTGCCGCAAACCATCTTCGATGCGCAGCGCGCCAACCTCAGCGATCAGGTCGCTTGGGGCGACGATGACCGGGTTGCCCAGGGCGTCGGGCTCGGTTTCAAAATCCACGCCGAGCGCGACGTCTTCGATCTTTGCCAGCGTGCCCAGGCTTAGGTGAGCGAGCGCGGCTTCCAGGCGAGTGGCGGATTTGAGAAAGTGAATATCCTGAAGCTTCAGCGGCGTCGCGCCCTCGGTGGCGTTGCTTAAAAACTCGCCCTCCAGCGCGCTGAGCGCCCCGCTCATCTGGGCGCCCGGGTACATATAAAACGACGCCTCGATGCCCAGGTTCCTCACCCCGACCAGGGTTATCGGGGCGTTGGCGTGGCGTGATTTTTCCATCGGGGTGGGCAGCGTCGAGGCGCGCTCCATAAGCTCCGAGAAGACGGGGCTTTTCTCGGAATCGCTCCCCTTATTGAGCGCTGACAGCCAGTCCGCGGCCTCGGTTTTTGGGGGAGGATGGCCGACTGTTTGCCCCAAAAAGATGTCGGCCTTCTGGTCATAATAAAGAAGCGTGGCGTCGACGACCTCGGCGCGCGCCAGGCTGATATAAAGCTGGGAGGGCTCGCTGGGCGCGTCGCTGGGCGCGGCGACCTCAAGCAGATTAAGCGTGCCGTCGGGGTAGACGTGGGCGATAATCACCGGGTTTTCCACGCGTACCGCGTCGAGCTTGAGCTCGGAGCGCACAAATTGTGTCAGGGAATACTCGGCACTCGCCGACGGGATGAGCGCGACGATATTTCCGCGCGCGTCACGCACCACGACCTCATAGATCCGCACGCCGCCCAGCAGGTTGCCCTCGATGCGCCCGATCTCAAGCGAGCCGGCCAGTGCGCCGGCAGCGGCGGCGAGGATCTGGTTCGTCAAAAAACGCTTGCCCGGGCGCGTCTCCAGATAGAGCAGGGCGCCCGCCGCCAGCAGCAGCACGACCAGCAGCAGCACGCCGAGTACCTTCGCGCCGCGCTTTATCCAGGTTTTAAACGTGCTGCTCATAAATATTCGGTGCCCTCGGGCGGGTGCAAATAATGCGAAAAGACGAATGGCTTAAAAAGTTAGAAAGAATGTCCGATGCCGATAAAGAAGCTATAGTCGAGGTTCAGTTGCTCAATGATCGGGTCGCGTGATTCGGGCAAATATGCGCAATCGGTGCGCCCCGATTGGCTGACATTCTCGCGAACCCGGGCGAAGTCCCCGCAGAGTCGAAATCTAGGGTCCTGGCGCAGGTCATTAAGGGTGACCGCGAAGTCGGCGCGCACCGGGCCGACCGGCGTCAACCAGAAGACCCCCGCGCCCACGCCGCTGACCAGCGTCGACAGGATGGTGTCGAAATTCGCGGTCCCCTCGTCGAGGGTGGCGTTGGCTTCGGTATCAACAAAAAGTTGTTGGTTAAGTATCGTGGCGATATCGTAATAGACGACCCCCCAGAGCGCGCCGAGGTCGAAGAGGTTTTCGACCAGCTCAAAGCGCGGCTCAAGCGACGCCTCAAAGACCGTCATACCGCCAATCGGGATAACCTCGACCTTGCGGATATCGCTCGGAATCGTCGGGTTAAATGCGGCGACCCGAAAAAACGACAGGTTATTTCGCCCCAGCCCGCGCATGCTCCCGGCGCCGCCGGCATAGAAGCGGTTTTCGATGGGCACCGAGCGGGCGCGAAGCACGCCGGAGTCGTCGCGGCGGGTCGGCTCGGTATTATAGATCGCGCCCAGGCGAAAGCGTGCGGCGAGCACCCAGTCGGTGAGCAGGCGAAAGGGAATATAGCCCTGGTTGCTCCACGAGACCTTGAGAAAATCGAACTCTCCGCCGGCCAAATAGGAGCCGGCTTCCTGAAAAGACAGGGAGGTCAGGTAGCCGGCGGTCGGGTTGAAGGGATCGTCGCGAAGGTCCAGCGTGGCGCGTTGCTCAAGGCTTTCGAGCAAATAACTCGGCTCAAATCCCTGGCCGAGCTCCGGGGTCGTCAGCAAGGACTCGCCGACGTCCGCGTACTTGAAATACGAGAGTTGATAGTTGAATTCGAGGTTGAGATGGCGGAAAAACCGGCGCTCCACGCCGATGGTAAAATCCGGATTCCACACCGTATAGCCGATCTCGATCTTGCGCTTGAGGCCAACCGCGGACTTCAGGGTGGTCAGCCGCTCGAAGAATTGTGGCTGGCGAAATTCCAGGCGGCTCTCCAAGAAGATGCCCTCGTTGGAGGCGTCGGAAGTTCCCCCCAGCGAGAACGGGTTCGACAGGCTATAAGACGTGTCGTTGGAGGCCCACGCATACCCGAAGGTATTGAAGTGCTCGAGCTTTCGAAGTCCTCCTAAAAAGTTCTGGCTCGACCAGTTCGCAAGCGCGTGGACGTCGGTGCGATTGGTCCCGATCGACACGCCCGCGCCGACCTCCACATTCCACAGGCGCGCCTCTTTGATCCGCACGATAATCGGGACCTCGCGGGCGAGCTCGGTGCGCGACTCGGCCTGCTCCTGGGCGGCGGCGAGCAACCCGGAGATGCCCATCATGCCGATTTCTTCGTCTTCGTCCTCGTCCTGCGCGCCAGGGTCATCGTCTTCTGCGGCGACGTAGAGATCGGAATTGGCCGCCGAGCCATCGCTGCCGGCCTGGCCGGCCTCGTCGGCGTCCTCGCGCTCCAGGGCGACCTCTTCTTTGCCGATGCCAGCTTCCTCGAGCAACTCGTCGGAGGCTTCGTGGGCCGGCAGCACGCTGACCAGGCTAAAGACGCCCATATCGTAGATATCGGCCTGGGCGCGGTCGAGTTCATGAGCCGAGTAGTCGGCGCCCGGCTTGATGGCCAGCGCCTCGCGGATAAAGCGCGTCTCGATCTCATCGTTTCCGATAATATAGACCTCGCCAAAGACCGCCTGGGGGCCGGGGTCCAGGAAATACTGCACCGCGGCCGATTGGACTTGCGGATCGATGATCACCCGCCCGCTGATGCGCGCGTAGGCGAAGCTTCGCCGCTTCAAACGCCCCACCAGCGTATTGCGCGTATTGAGGTATTTCTCCTGGGTAAAGACCTCGCCGACCTTAATTTCAAGCTCCTCGACGATCTCTGCGGCAAGCTGGGGATCCAGCGCCTCAAGCCCCTCGATATTGAGCTCGCTCACCCGCGTTGGCTCCCCCTCGGCGATGGATATATTGATGCGAACTTCTTCTTTCTTGGCCGACTGCGACAGGCTTGTATTGACGATGCGCGCGTTGAAAAACCCGTGCATGCTATAAAAAGTCTTGATGCGCTCGACATCGCGGCGCCAGTCGATCTGATTAAAATAGGAGTGCTCCGCCCCGAGCAGCGGCATCCAGGGAATCGCGGTGCGCCACCCCGGGTCAACCTGGGTGGCCAGGCCCTTTTTGAGCTCCGCCGCCGTGAATTGCTCGGTCCCCTTGATCTCGAAACTCTTCACCCGAAAGGTCGTTTGCCCGGGGGGCATCATCGCTTCCTTATCGCGCGCAGCATCGCTGCTGGCGCATCCGCTCGCCAAAAAGGTGGCGGCAAGAAACAGCGCGAGCAGGGGATGGATTATCGGTGATTTCATCAATAATAGTTTAAAAAAGGATACGAATTCTGGCGGCGTGCGCTCGCGCCCGGGGCTATAAAACAGTCGAATGCCGACCAGCGCGCATACCGGCCCCGCAAGGGTAAGCACGCTACGCCAAAAGTAGAGCAACGTCACTTTTAAGATGAAAATCTTCGCATTCACCGGCCTGCCGGCGATCGACGTGGTTGCACTCGTGGCTGCTTGCGCGATAATGGACGGGTAGATAATTCTATTATCTCGACGGGATGCATATTAGCTAACTTTTATGGAGCGGTATTTATGAGTGATTATCCTTCGAAGGCGATGGGTCGGGCAAATTGGATGACCATGGCCCGAGGTGTGCTTGCGCTGGGCGCGCTTGCCCTGGTTATGGGGTTCTCGAATAGCGCGCAGGCTTACGGGCCGATGAACCGTACCTTCGGGGTGGGTCTTGCCCTGGGTAACCCGACGAGCTTCACGGGTAAATATCATCTTGGGGATCGCGAAGCCATCGATTTTCACCTGGGCATTTTCCATTCCTACGGGCGCTCTTACTGGGGAAATTCGATCTTTTTGGGGGCCGACTATTTATTCGAACTCTGGACTTTTGTGGAGAATGGCACGGTGCGCGTGCCCTTTTACGCGGGCCCGGGCGCCGGCGTGCTGTTTAATACCCGCGACTACGGGGATTGCCGCTACGGGGGCAATGACCGGTTTCGCTGCGCCAACTATGGCTATTTTGACTTCGGCATCGGGCCGCGCCTGCCGATTGGGGTGGGCGTCGAATTCCAGAGCGCGCCGTTTGAGATCTTTTTGGAGATGGCCCCGACCATGATGATTCTGTTCCGCGACGCCGCCTATGGCGACCAGGTTTCGGTGCGCTTCGATATTCCGAACTTCGCGCTGATCGCCCGCTTTTATTTTGACTGAGTATTTATGAGTATTTAATCGGGCGCGTCGTCCTCGGTCGCCGCGCCTGCTGCAGGCGCGGCGACCGACACCGACGCCGCGCGCAAAACGCGCTCATGATGGATATATCCGGGGCGAAAACACTCGACGATATGCCCCGGCAAAATGCCCGGGGCATCTTCGTTTGAGCCCTGCGCCGGCGCCGGGGGGACGACCGCGACGGCTTCGTGAAGATGGGGGTCAAAGGGCGCACCCGCCGCGGGCGCGCAGCGCGCGATGCCGTGCTGCTTCAAGACCGTATCGAATTCCTGGCGCACCAACTTCAACCCGTCGCGAAGCGCCGCATCGACGCTATTTTCGCCCGGCCCGGCGCCGGCTTCGGCCTCGGCGGCCGCTGCCAGATCGAGCGCGTCGAGCACCGGCAAAAGATCAGCGGCGAAGTCAAGGTGCCCCAGCGCGTTGGCGTCGACCAGCTTTCGCTGAAGCCGCCCCACATATTTATCATGCTCCCCGCTGAGCGCGTCGAGCTGCTGGCGGCTCAGCGCGCGCAGGTGCGCCGCATGCCGGCGGCCCTGGTAGGCCAGCCAGCCCAGCACGCCCGCGGCGAGCAATATTATAAAGAAAAGCGTTTCGAACACGTATTACTCCGGATTTAAGCCTCGTTGCGCATACCGCGTTCAGCATGCCCTATAAAGGTTGAATATTATATCCCAAATGGACGCGAAACCACCGCCCGCAGCGGCGCAAATCGGCGCGCAAGGGCACAAAATAAATAACCTCGTCAATATCTCAAATAGGTCGTTGACATGCGCTCAAATCGCGTGCTATTTCACATCGCCCGGCGGCGTAGCCAAGTGGTAAGGCAAGGGCCTGCAAAGCCTTGATCACCGGTTCAAATCCGGTCGCCGCCTTGGACTGTTTAGGGTATTGAAAAAGGCCCCCGATGACATCGCGTCGTTGGGGGCCTTTTTTTTCGAGTAAAATTTCGTAATCCATTGAAGTTCTTACGGAGTCCGGGTGGCGCGTTGAATTGACCCGATTGGGTTTCGCGCCTATCGTGGCTCGGTCTCGTATGAAGTCGATTTCGCAGCAGTGCAGGAAGGAGGCACGCGGATGGAGCCCACGCGCAAAGTTATGATCCTCGATGACAAGATTCTCGAGGTGATGGAAGTTGAAGAGTGCCTTACAAAAGGGGGCTATCAGGTGGTCACGCTCTCCTCGCCGCACGGGGTGCTGTCGAAGATCGATTATGAGCAGCCCGAAATATTATTGGTGGACATGCAGATGCCCAGGCTTAATATGGATGAGCTGCTGCGCGACCTGCATGGTTCTGCCGATTATGAGGATCTGGTGATTGTGATCTTCAGTGATATGAAGGCCGAAACCTTGCAGCAATTCTGCATCAATAATGGCATTAATGGTTATTTTTGCCGCTCGATGGATATCACGCAAATCGCCAAATTTCTCGATAATTTCTACGAGATTTAGCCCGGCGCAGCGCGCAGCCATTTCACGCGCAGCCATTTCGCGCGCAGCCGATTAAATGGTCCATTCTGGCGAATCCGCATCGATAGCTCGACTCAACCCAGGAGCACTGTGATGGATGAATCTGTGGAAGAACCCCGGCAATCCGACGCGCCCAAAGCCTCGGCGACCATCTGGATTATGGTGGACCGCTCGACGCGCGAAGTCGCGTTTGAGGCGGTCGCCCAGCGGCTGCGCGCCGAGGGCGTGGATACCCAGATCGTGACGCTCAGCGATGTGATCGGCTCGGTGGCCCGCGACGCATTTGCCGGCGGTGCGGAGCGTCTTTTGCGCGGACTGCGCGTGGCCTTTCAGGGGCGCGGGTCCGAGGAAGACTTTTTGGGCGCGGTGCGCCGCGCGCGCCCCGATATCCTTGCGGTGACCAACCCGCGCTATGCGCGCGCGCTGGGCCTGCTCGAATCCCTGTCGGGCATCAGCACGCTGCAGGTGGGGATTTTGCCGGATTATAATCTGTCGACCGACTGGATTAATAGCTCCCTGCAGGCTTTTGTGGTGCCGACCCAGGCGCATCGCGAGCGCCTGGTCGCCAATGGCCTGCTCGCCGAGCGTGTGCTGGTGGCCGCGCCGGCGATTGAGGCGGGTTTTGTGGAGGATTTGGACCGCGAAAAAATCCGCAAAGAGCTCGGTTTTGGCGAGCAGCAGGTCGTGCTGGTGCGCGCCGATTCCTTCCCGGTTCAGACGGTCGAGAAGATCGTTTTTCAGGCGAAAATGGTCGACGGACCGGTGCGATTTATCTTCCATCATAACGGCGATGGCGCGTGCGCCGCGGCGCTTCGACGCGCGGCGGACCAGCACGCATTTGCGGCCGGGATGTTCGGTAAGGTCGCGGATTTGCAACGTTTTGTGGCCGCAAGCGACCTGGTGATGGCCGCCCCGGCTGACCCCTACGTGGCCGAGACGCTCGCCCAGGGCCGCCCGATTCTATTTGTCGGCGGCGAAGATCGTGGAGCGGCCCAGGCCGACTATTTGAGCGAAGTCGGCGCGGCGCGCTATGTGCTCGATGTGCTGCGCTTAAGCAGTGAGATCGAGCGGATGCTTGAGCCCCAGGCGCTGCAAGTGGCCGCCGAGGCGGCCGCGACCATCGGGGCGCGCGACGGCAGCGCGCAGACCGCGGCGGCGCTGCAGGTTGCGCTTGAGAACGCCGACGCCTGGCTGCACGCCCCGGCTTCGGAGAGCTCCGGGCCTTTCGCCAAAAAGGACGCCGCCGACACCCAGACGGAAGGCTCAAAATCGGCGCCAACCGGGCCCTTTGAGATCATCGGGGACGGGCGAAGCAGCGCCAATTTGTCGCCCGAGACCGCCGCCGCTGGCGCCGGGCGCGACGAGAAAGCGCCTACCCAACATCCGGCGCAGAGCGCCACCAAAGAGCGCAATTACTCCGGCATTTCGGTGGCCGAAGCCCGCGACCAGCTCGCCGAGTTGATCCTGATGGAGCGCGACGTCGAGCGGCGCCTGGAAGACGCAAAGAAACAGCGCAAACGCTGGGAAAATCGCCTGGAACTCGCCATCGAATGGAAGGAAGCCGACCTGGCCGAAGAGGCCCAGGACATGCTCGCAGGCTTTGTGTCCGACACCCATTCGCTGCAGCGCGAGCTCGACGACGTGCGCAACCAGAAGAGCAAGCTAAAGCGCGCCGCCCAGGGGTCCGCCGGCTCGCGCTCCTCGGCGGCGAGCCCCGGAGCGCCGCGCGCGCTTTTGGGGGACGGATCGGCCGGGCAAAGCGACCCGCACGAGGTCGAAAAACGCTTCCGCAAGATGGAACTCGACCGCGACCTCGATGACCTCAAAAATAAGCTCGACCGTGATTTCGGGGACTGAGCGACTGTCCGAAAACTCGACTTACTATGCGCCGATTTGCAGTCTATTTCGTCATCGCCAACCTCATCGGCGCTCTGTTTTTGTGGCTCGCCAGTCGCGCACTGCCCCTGGAGCATATCAGCGCCTATTTAAAGGGGGCCGACCTCGGGCATCTGGGCCTGTGGGCGGGTGTCTTTGTGGCGATTTACGTGGTCTCCCACTGGGCGCGCATCTATCGCTGGTCCTTTTTGGTGCGCCCGCTGGACGAGTCGATTGACCCGATGAAGATCCACCGGGTGTGTGTGGTCGGGTTCAGCGCGATCCTGCTGCTGCCGCTGCGCCTGGGGGAATTGGTGCGCCCGTATCTTTTGTCGCGGCGCACCGACCTGAGCTTAAGCGCGGTGCTCGGGACCACCGTGGTCGAGCGGGTCATCGACGGCCTGCTGGTAACCGGGCTGCTCTTTGTGACGCTGGCGTTTTATGACGGCGAGCACGAGACGACTTTTGCGACCTATACCGGCTATATTTCGGCGCTGATTTTCATCCCCGCCCTGCTGGTTTGTATCCTGACATTCTGGCGAAAGGACTGGATGATTCGAAACCTTCGCCGGCTCGGAAATCTCGTCTCAGTGGGTATCACCGCGAAGCTTCTGGGGATCCTCGAAGAATTTATCGCCGGGTTTCGCGCGCTCTTAAAGGCCGATTATCTCGGGCGATTTATCGGCATCACCGCGCTTTATTGGTTCGCCAATATCGCGTCGATGTGGGTCTTTGCGCGCTTTGGCTTCGGCCTGGACCTCACGCTTTGGCAGATGACCACGGTGCTGCCGATTCTGGTCATCGGCATCATGATTCCGGCGGGCCCGGGCATGGCGGGGAATTTCGAGTTTTTTATGGCCCGCGGGATGGCGCTCTTTTTGGCGATCGACGTGGCCGATATCGGCGCGAAGGTGGCGGTTTTTGCCGCCAGTGTGCATGTACTGCAGTTTCTGGTCATCACGATTCCGGGTTTTGTCGTGATGTGGACCGACCCCGAGGCTCGCCATCTAATCCGGTTGTCTCGCCAGGCCGAAGATGAAGTTCCGAGCGCAGAAGATATGCCAGGCGCGGGTTGATTGGCGGTACTTTATATTGAATAACAGGTCTGCCTTCGGGCGCTTCGACGAAGTTGAGCGAACGGGTTGGATCTATCCATCGAATATAATGGTAGTGGTTATGGGCCTTTTATTTGCAAATAGGATGCACGTTCTTCTTCTTGCAGGGGTTCTCGCGGCCAGTGGGGCGCTGCTGCCAGGATGCGGGCTTTTTGGGGATATTCCTGAATTTGGCGGCACCGATAGCCATCTTGAGCCTATTTCTGATGCCGGTGCTGATTCGCAATCCGCCCCGGACACGCTAACTCAGCGCGAATGCACTGCCCCCGCGGACTGTCCGGCGCTCGCCAATATGAGCGCGACCTGCGCCGAGCATCGCTGCGTTTATACCTGTGAGCAGGGCTTCGTCGATGTCGACGGGAGCATTGCCACCAACGGGTGTGAGTGCGCCAGCAGCGCCGAAGTCTGTGACGGCGAGGATAATGATTGCGACGGCTTTGTGGATAACCTCTTTGGGCAGGGGCAGATCGCGGTGGGCGGCGCGCATACCTGCGCGACGGATGCCTCGGGCGATGTCTATTGCTGGGGGGCCAATGACCACGGGCAGCTTGGAGTCGGCAGCACCCAGGCGCACGCCCAACCCACGCGCCTGCCAGCACCCGCTCAGTTGCAGGTCGACCAGATCAGCGCGGGCGAATCTCATACCTGCGCGCTCAATACCGCCACGGCCTCGCTATGGTGCTGGGGGGCCAATGACTACGGCCAGTTGGGCGACGCGACCCCCGAGATGCACCTGTCACCGGTCGAGGTCATCCGGCCCGCTGCTCCTCTTTTGGCGGCGGCAGTTGCGGCGGGCGGCAGGCATACCTGCGCGATCGACACCGCAAATCAGCTCTATTGCTGGGGAGATAATCGCGCCGGGCAGCTCGGTGGCGAGGTGGGCGTGGCGTTCGTCGATTCGCCCAGTCTCGTATTTGCCAGCATGACCTTTGACGCTGTCGCTGCGGGCGCCCAGCATACGTGCGGGTTGAGCCAGGACGGCCTTATCTATTGCTGGGGAGATAACGCGCGCGGTCAGCTTGGGGCGGGTGATTTCGCCGTGCATAGCGGCGCGCTTCAGCCCGCGGGCCTGCCTGCAACGGGCTCCTTTAGCGCGATCGCGGCTGGCGGCTCTCTCACCTGTGCGTTGCACTCCGAGGGCAGTGTTTTTTGCTGGGGAGGCGACACCAGTGGCGCAAAGCAGATGAAGGACGGCCAGGGTATGCCGATCGACTTCTCCGGTGCATCGCTCAGCGTGGGTTCCAGCGCGAATTTCTGCGCGCTCAATGCCCAGGACGGTACGCTCAGGTGCGGCGGCATCAACGAAGGTAGCCCCACCAACCAGCACGGAAGCTATGGGTTTTCTGCGATCGCCGCTGGCTCCGGGCATACCTGTGCGATTAACCCGCACGGCCGGGTGTATTGCTGGGGTGATAATAGCGCCGGACAGATTGGAAGTGGAATCCCGGGCGGCCGGGTTCCGGCGCCGCTTGTGGCCACGTGCCAGTAGAATTTGAAAACCTGGATGGGGAGGTTGTGCGCTGATATAGGGGCTATTTGCGCTTGCATCCGAACAAGACAAGACATATGGTTGGCTTCAATACTCATAAATGAGTGCGTAGCAGGCCGGTTGCGTTGGGAAAAAAATTTATCAGGTCCGAAGCCTGGGGTGACTCGCCAGTCATTTTTATTGCCGTGAAGTGACTCGTGAGTCATAATCATTTGTTTTACTTGGGCCCATGAACAATTTAAGGCTGCATTCCAAAAAAGTACGCGCTCGCGTCTTTCCTGTGCTGCTCGCTTCGTCAAACCATTTTGGGGTTTTCGCTGCTCACGCAGTCGCGAGTATAATTCTTGGGGCGATGCTTGCCCTGCTGGTTCTCGACCGCCAAATATTGGTGATGGTCGTGGAGTCCGTGCAGGCCGGAGTCTTCGCGCGGGATACCCTTTGGGGGTGTCTGGTACACCTGGGCCTGTCGGCTGCGCTGTGGGCCTGCATCTGTGTCGGGTATAGCCGGATGGCTCGAGCACGCGAAGTCCGAGTCAGTGCCCCTTTGGAACTTGGGCGGCGCCGCGGTTCGGTTTTCGTGGAGACGTTGGTGGTCCTGCCGGTTGCGCTTTTGTTGGTTTTTGGCATCGCGCAACTTGCGCTGATTAATATCGCAAGTGTTATCGCAAATGTCGCGACCTTCGAGGCCACGCGCGCCGCCTGGCTTTGGTATCCAGAAACCCACGGGCAACGGATGCAAGGGCTCACCCATGAGCAGGCCGCAGAGAAGGCGCGCATTCAAGCCACGCTGGCGCTGATGACGGTTGCGCCGGGCGAGTATCGTCTGGGTGCCTCACTCAGCGAGTCGGCCGAGCAGGCGCGCGGTATGGTCGTGGCCTCCCAGAACCCCTTCCCGAGCAATGATTCCGGCGCCTTCGGCATGACGATGGCCGAGGTTTATACCGATGAGCATCGCTCCGTACAAACCCAGACAAGCTTTGCGCTCGCGCTGGACTCTTCGACACTCATCAGGCGTAGCGCCAAAAAATTCGACGCAGCTTATGCCTCCACACGCGTCTATATTCGAGAATTTCAGGACGGTGATGACAAAATGATCGAGGTCAAGGTCGTCTATCAGCATATGTGTGTGATGCCCATGGTAGCCGCGATTTTTTGCGACCTGAGCACGGCCGAGGTGGTCGAAGAATATGGTTCGCACGGCTATTTTACCGAAATGGTCCGTGTTTTTAAGCGCCGGCAAATGTTGCCCCCCTTTAATGGCTGGCCCGAGGGGCAAACGATCTCCCCGATCCCGTTTCTCTGACGCCGCTTGAGTGCGTGTTTTATCAAACGTGTGGAATGGCGATTGAGGGAGTCTATGAGAATTTTTGTGCGCCTTAAAATAAAAAGCTTTCATCAGTCCGACACCGGCGCGGTTGCGATTTTGATGCTCGCCGCCTGTCTTGTCTTGATGCTATTTGCCTGGACCATTTTCGACTCCGGCGAGGCCGCTCGCCAGAAAATCAAGGTTCAATCTGCCGCCGACGCCTCGGCATTCAGCCAGGTGGCGGTCAAGGCGCGCGCCATGAATATGATGGCCTATTCCAATGTCGCAAAGCGCTCTGTATTCGCCATTCATGCGACCTATATTTCCCATTTTATCGCGTATGTGGATTGGGCCGCGCTGATCTATTTGACCGGGCAGGCGATCACGAAATTTTCGTCGAAGGGGACGGGTCTTGGGACGCTGATATCGAGCACCGGCAATACCTGGCTGCAGGTGTGGGCCGGAGAATCCGAGAGGGATTTCAAGGCGTTCTCGAATGTCGACCTTGCCCAGGAAGTAGACGTCGTGACGCCAGGTGGCGAGGTTGAGTTCGATACCAATAGCCTCCTGGCAGGCCTGGGCTTGGGGGTCATCGAGAGCATAATTCGAAATTATGACATCAATGGCGCCGTCACCATGGTGAAGGACACCGATCTTGAGCAGTTTGTGGGCGCCGGAAGTTCCGCCCAGTGGCAGGGTTATTCGCTGCGCTATCACGCCCAGGACATCAAGGCGCTGGATAATTATCAGCGCTATTTGGCCGGTGTGACCCCCTGGTGGGCCTGGTCCGAGCATCTGGTACGCGGTCTTCGAAATGGTGCCACGGCCACCGGCAGTTTTCCGATCCCCTATACCTTTGAGGGCGGTCTGCCTGATACGCTCAACGATATCGCGCGCGCGCTTGGGAGCTCGCAGGCGCTCTCAACGACCAATATCAGGGATACCCTGCCGGTGCGCCCGGGCGACGGCAAGATCTTTCATGGCTCAGGCCCGGACGCCTCGAAGGGGCAGGCCAATATGGCCGGCGTCATCAAAGAGCAGCTTCAAGGCGCCGACCTGCTCGGTGTTCTGAAGCAAGCTTATAACTCAATAACCAGCGACAGTTCGCCGTCTTTTGATAATTTCTCGGATAGTGTTTTCTTTGTCGAGCATCTTATGAACCTGCTCATCTCGGCACTGGAGACAGATTACCCGGAGCTTGACCTGAGTATGGCGGTGGGCGATGCGGCGAAAACGATCGGCTCAAAAATGGATCTGAGTTCGCTTGCCGACGCGGCCATGACTGTTGGAGTTGCCACGGCTTTGAGTGAGGCGGTGCTGCCGGTTGCCGTGGCCTATTCCACCCATACAACCCTTATGTCGCGCGGGCTCGATTTCACCCAGAAATTATTCGACAAGGAACTCGGCGTTGCCACGGCGAGCCCCTGGGTGCTGCTGCGCTATCCGAGCGAAGCCGACTGGTTATTGAATACGTCGAATATAGTTTTCGCCTATCAAAGCCGCCAGGAGCTCTTCGAAGAGGAGCGCGAAAAATTTAATATCCCTCAGAAAGACTATTCCTTATCTGACCCGAGCACCGGCATGAGCGCGGGGCTTTTGGGCAGCATCGGTTATTCGATCTATCGCACCTCGGGCAACTGGGGGATGGCGCGCGCCGAGATCTTCTATAACGACCAGGGCGAGCCCGGATTATGGAGCCCGGTCTGGAATTCGCGCCTGCGCCCGATCGCCCTCCACGGGGAAATGGAACGGGCGCACTATACCCTGGCGGCGGCCTATCATGATGTTGTGACATCCATGTTGATGATGGGGATGCTCGATTTTAGCGCCTTCGACCCGCTGCAAGTTGTCGGTGATTTCGTTCAAATGGAGCGCAATATGCGCGCCATGGGCCCGTCAACTCAGAAGGGGGTGGTGAAATGAGCCGACCTCACGCGCCTTCTTGGCGCAAGCCATCAAGACTCCACTGGCTAAAAGGATTTGCGGCCGACGATTCCGCCGCCACCATGCTGGAGTTTGTGCTCACGCTGCCCGTGGTGATCGTGATCTTTGTGGGCATCGTGCAGCTCTCCAAGATCAGCGCCGAGTCGGTGCACATCTGGTCTTCTGCGCATGTGAATACCTTCGATAAATTGACCCGTACTCAAACCTTGGAGCTCGGCGAGATAATCGCCGAGAATGAGAGCGGTCGCGACGAGCGCCCCCGGAGTCTATTGCTCCCGGCCACCGCGGGCGCCTACGCGATGGAGCAACTCATCGAGTATCCACCCGCCATCTCAAACCGCTATATGCGCGCGCCGGTAACCGTCCTGGAAGGCTCCGTCTACGGGTTTTCGTTGCCGGCCTCGGGGCATTGGGGCGAGGCCCAATCGCGCGCCGAACTCTTGCAGATCGCCGGGAAGCGGGTGTCGCCGGTACATGATGCCGTCACAAGTGACCCGTCCAGGCTCTTTGGGGTCCCCAGGGGGGGCTCCATGCTCGCCCGAAGTCTCGTCTATGACGGCCCCTCGCTGACCAGTTTTGGGGCGGCCGGGGATTGCGCCGGTAACGATATGAGCCTCACGGATATGGCGGTCAGCGGGGCCAATGGAGTGCTCAGTGGAACCGGGTTGCGTGCGACCCTGGCGGGTAGCATGCAATACGGCACGCTCACCGGAAAGAGTAACTCAAGAGCGGTGCGATACGGTCCCATCGTCGTGGAACCCATGGCTTATCTGAATGTCGGGGTGTCGCCGCATACCCTGAAGGATGCCTGGATGCAGCCGCTCTTTACGATGTTCGTGACGCGCCTGGCGCTCGAGGATTGCTCCTTGCAGCCCTATAGCGGCTTGCTCGGAATCGGCACCAACAGGAAGGGCGAGTACGGCTTGCCGACACAGGTAAATGATCTGGCGCTCGATAAGGTGCCGACTCCCAAGGATGCCGGCATCGCCTATCCGCTTAATTACGAGTGAATGAC
>Ga0209075_1001919_pt1 | contig 18971 bp, 22 predicted proteins | sample Stecom2011_FD_187523 | JGI IMG/M metagenome (GOLD analysis project Ga0209075, IMG submission 187523) | Agricultural soil microbial communities from Utah to study Nitrogen management - Steer compost 2011 (SPAdes) (version 2) | ecosystem: Environmental > Terrestrial > Soil > Agricultural land...
AATGTAACCCATCCCATCCTTGTCCAATTCACAGTCAGTTTGAGGAAGTAAAATCTCGATTAAAAACAATGTGCGAAAATACACTTGTTGTTGACCTCGCAGATAGTTTGGAAGAAGGGGATACTTTCCTCAAGGTATAATCAACCATTTTTTATAGAAAATATTATTTATGACAAGCTTGTCATAAATAGGAAATCTTACATATCTTTGTCAAAACGAATTGTAAAAGTATGTTCTCTAAAGCATGTCAATACGGTATTAAGGCTTCTGTTTATGTTGCTTTACAGTCTTCTCTAGCAAACAGAGTGAGCTTGAAGGAGATTGCTGAAAATATTGATACTCCTGTGGCTTTTACGGCAAAAATCCTTCATCTGTTAGCGAAAGACAATATTTTAAGTTCTATGAAAGGACCAACGGGCGGATTTTATCTTGAACCAGGCAGGTCTAAAGAAATTAATTTAAGTGATATTGTTGCTTCTATCGATGGCGACGCGATTTATAAAGGATGTGCTTTGGGGTTTGATACCTGCGATGCAACCCGTCCATGCCCGATGCACAATAAGTTTGTTGGCATACGGGATAACCTCAAACAGATGTTAGAAAATACAAGTTTGTACGAGCTCGCTCACAATCTTGTGGAAGAACCTACTTTTTTAAAGCGATAAAAAATTTTAAATGTATTTCGGACAAAAAGGTAAGAATATAAAAATATGAAAAAAAACATTTGTGCGCTCATTATTATACTGTTGTGGAGTCCACAATGGGCACTTGCCCAGCAAACCACAAAATACACCACCGATAATTGGATGTCGAGCCCTGGGATAATCGGACTCTTTATTTTAATTGCCATTGTTCTTATCGTGGCTTTTATCATCCTTTTGGTTAAGATCAATGGTTATGTTGATATTCTAAAGGCTAAGCAGATGAAGAAAAATCAGGCGGCCTTTCACGAAGAAATAACCACTTTGGAAGGGTCGGAGATCGATGAAATTCTGATAAAGCGAAAAGCAGCGCTAAGCTATAAATTAACAGGTGATGAGTTGGGCGGTGAAGATGACGTTGTTGACGATAAAGGAATTGTCCATAGAATAGACCACACACCAAGCAATGCTTTTTTCTCTGAAAAGAAAAGAACTTCCTTAAGTATCGAAACTCCAACCGAATTAAAGAAAATTGTCATCTATTATATTTTTGCTGCTGCAGCGTGGTTGGTGGTGGGAACTTTGATCGGACAATATTTGGGGATGAAGTTTATCTGGCCCGAAATAGACCATCAGCCCTGGTTTTCTTTCGGTCGATTGCGACCTGTACATACCAACATGGTTTTCTGGGGATGGTCTTCCTTAGCCATGATTGGTTTGGGTTATTTTGTGATTGCCCGTACATCAAATACAAAAATCTACAATTATAAATGGGCGTGGTACGGATGGATCTTAATCAATTCTTCCGTCTTCCTCGGAAGTCTTGCGCTTATGGCTGGAATCAATAATGGTGGCGGTGAGTACAGAGAATATATATGGCCCATTATGCTGCTTTTTGCGATAGCATTGGTCCTGACTTTCTGGAACTTTTATAAAACGGTTGCCACGCGAAAAATATCGGAAATATACATTTCGAATTGGTTTATTCTTGCCTCATTAATCTGGACGATAGTTCTTGCTACGATTGGATATTTACCATTTTATCAGGATGGACTGGGCGAAACCGTTACGCAAGGATATTATATGCACCAAGGAGTAGGGATGTGGTTTATGACCTTTACATTAGGACTTGTTTACTATTACTTACCCTCTTCACTCAACAAACCTATTTATTCCTATTCGTTGGGAGTGTTGGCTTTTTGGACCCAGATGTTGTTCTATACGATGATCGGGACCCACCACTTCATTTTCAGTCCATTGCCTTGGTGGTTGCAAACCGTAGCCATTGTGTTTAGCGCGGGGATGGTAATTCCGGTAGTGGCAAGTACCACAAACTTTTTGATGACCATGAGAGGATCCTGGAATCACATCACTAAGAGTTATGTCCTTCCGTTCTTCTTGGTAGGGACCATCTTTTACTTTGTTGGATCGATGCAAGGTAGTTTGCAAGCCTTTCGGTTTACAAACTTTGTATGGCACTTTACCGACTTTAACGTAGCCCACTCGCACATGACGATGTATGGCATTATCGCCTTTTTTATGTGGGCGTGTATCTATGCCATCTTACCAAAACTGACAGGAAAGGAACCGCCGCAAGTATTAGTGGGTGCCCATTTCTGGTTGGCATTTATCGGATTGTTCGCATATATGATGTCCATGATGGCTGGAGGAACCTATAAAGGATTGAGCTGGATCGATGGAGACCCATTTTTGGAATCGGTTGTTTTAATGAAACCCTATTGGATATGGCGTGCCATTGGCGGGTCGCTCATGTTTATTTCGCATTTGGTGTTTGCTTATAACCTATACTTCATTGTAAAGGGGTATCGCAAACCATCAGTGGCAACCCAATCAAAGAGAATCGAAGAAATTACTGTTTAATAAGGATATAAAAATGTTCAACTTTCATAAAGATCATAAAAATTTAGTCCTCGTTGCTGGACTGGTGTTTATAGCGCTGAGTATATCGATTGCTGTGCTCCCTGCATATCAGATGCAGGAGGTAGAACCTATTCCTGACCAAAAACCACTGACAGCTAATGAAGAGCGTGGGCTTCGTGTTTACGTGGCAGAAAACTGTATGGCATGCCACACGCAACAAGTTCGGAATATTGAAATGGACAATATGTGGGGCGACCGGCCTTCGATTCCATCAGATTATGTGTACTCCAAAAAACGAATGGATGTCTGGAGGCAATCACCATCGATATTAGGAAGTGAAAGAACAGGACCAGATTTGACGAATATCGGAAAAAGACAGCCGAGTGAAGATTGGCACTTGCTCCATCTTTACAATCCAAGAGCGGTTGTTCCAGAATCGGTCATGCCATCCTATCCTTGGTTATTTAGGGAAAAAGATAGTACCTTACTTACGGAAGATGACAAAGTAATTGCCGTATCAAAAGAGATTTTTAATAAACCAGGTAAAAAGATAGTCGCTTCGGAAGATGCGCTGCGATTGGTTGAATACCTTCAGGCATTAAAGCAGACAGAAATGCCCGGAGGCGATGTCAGCGAATTCATTCCAGCACTTAGAAAAGAACGTGGGGAATCTCAATCCGGTAAAACGGGAGACGGATTGGACGGCGCGGCTCTTTATAAACAAACCTGTGCTGCTTGTCATCAGGACAACGGAAAAGGAATAACAGGAGCATTTCCGCCGTTGGCAGGAAGTGCTATGGTAAATGATACAGACCCTGAAATATTGATTCGGGTTATCATTCAAGGGTATAATTCCCGTCCGGATTATGCAGTGATGCCTCCTTTTGGAGATATGCTCACCGATGCGGAAATAGCAGCAATCGCCACGCACGAAAGAAGCAGTTGGGGCAACGATGCGCCAGAAGTTACCGAAGAGGATGTAAAGAAGATCCGAGAATATGTTGAAAACGAGTTAAATCCATAAGCTATGAAAAGGAAATTTCTAATAACAACACTTATTTATTTAATCGGACAACACATAGCCTTTGCCTGTGATGTCTGTAAGAAAAACCAGCCCGCAGGATTCGAGAATATTACCCATGGAGCGGGGCCAAGCGGAACTATGGATTTTATCATTATCGGTGTGGCAACTGTTATCGTGCTGTTTACTTTGGTTTTGTGCTTTAAGTATTTGATTAAGCCTCAAGAAAACGATCCAGATCATATAAAAAACATTGTAAGAAATGAAGGATTTTAAATTATGGAAGATAATAGAGTCATAAAAGTTTTTCTAGACGACGATCCAAAGCCGTTTGCTTCTTTTGCTCCACCCGTGAAGATGGTGTTGGATACAACCAAAATTCCCGATGGAAAGCACAAGCTAAAAATTGTGGCTCGTTCTTCAAACGGAGTTGAAGGAATTCGTGAGATTCCATTTGTGGTAAGAAACGGACCAGAAATTCAAGTGGTCGGGTTAAAAGATAACGAAACAGTCGATACGCAAGTTCCAATAGTCATCAATGCCTATGGAAGCGAAACCAAGGATTTCTTTGTGATAAAAGGTTCCGAAACACCAAAGGCGATTCCAGCATGGGTCTGGGCGCTTGTGATATCATTTATAGCCTTCGGACTATTTTATTTAATCATGTATTGGAGTCCGGATTTTTACAAATCATTTGTATAAACCAAATAGGGGTGTGACAAAATTTTTGCTTATCTGAAAAGGAAGCTACAATCACTTCTTGTTTGATTTATACGACACATTATAAATCAATAAATTAAAAAACAAGAATTATGGACCATGCTATGTTTCCTGAGTACACGCGAGAGCTAGGTGAGAAAAAAGCCAGCCTCGCCCCACAAAATATTGAAGTTTGGAGAAACTTCAGTAGGACAATTTTTAAAGACGGTGCCTTGGATGAAAAGACCAAGCACATCATCGCTATTGCTGTTGCACACGTCACTCAATGCCCTTATTGTATTCGGGCACACACACCACAAGCCCTTCGAAAGGGAGCGACAGAAGAAGAAATCATGGAAGCGATTTGGGTTGCCGCAGAAATGCGCGCCGGCGCTGCCTATGCACACGGATCTTTAGCCGTAGACGAAATGAACAAATACAGAGAGAAAAATGAAAAATGAACCCGTACGTGTAAAGAAGGTTGAACACCTTACACCAGACGTGCTTCACATCGTGGTTGAAAAACCTGATGAAGTTTCCTATACGCCTGGTCAAGCCACAGAAGTCTTCATCGATAAACCCGATTGGCAAAACGAAGGAAGACCGTTTACATTCATCGGCCTGCCCGAAGACGATTACTTAGAATTTGCTATTAAAACCTATCCGAGCCACAAAGGGGTGACCAATGAGTTGCTCAACCTGAAAGCAGGCGACAATCTGATTCTCAATGATGTTTTTGGTGCTATAGAATATAAAGGTGAAGGAACTTTCATCGCAGGTGGCGCAGGAGTAACGCCGTTTATCGCGATTCTTCGATCGCTTCAAAAGAAAAACCAATTGGCAAAAAACACCTTGTTGTTTGCGAATAAAACCGAAAAGGACATTATTCTTCAAAAGGAATTTAAGGATATGCTACACGATAATTTCGTGAATATTCTTTCCCAAGAAGAATCAAAAAAATATCCACACGGGTATATTTCGGAAGATTTTATCGAAGAACACGCTGCCGATATGAAGGGTTGTTTTTATATCTGCGGTCCCATACCGATGATTGATGCCGTTAAAAAGCAACTCGCTAATCTAGGTGTTGCCGAAAAACGAATTGTCACAGAAGAGTTTTGAAAATCATGGAAAAAGAGAGATTAAACTATGGTCAAATAACACCTGAAGGTATCAAAGGCTTGTTGGAAATCGAAAAATATGTTTCCGAATCCGAATTAGATATGAAGATCTTCGAATTGGTAAAAATGCGAGCCTCGCAAATAAATGGTTGTGCCTATTGTTTGGATATGCACAGCAAAGATGCGCGAGCGGAAGGAGAAACAGAACAACGTTTGTATTTGTTGAACGCTTGGCGAGAAGCTCCATTTTACTCCGAAAAGGAGCGGGCGGCTTTAGCTTGGACAGAAGCATTGACGCTGATTTCAAAAAACGACATATCCGATGATCTATACGAAGAAGTGTCATCCCATTTTAATGAACAGGAATTAATGGCACTCACCATGACCATTATTGGAATCAATGGATGGAATCGGTTGGCAATTGCTTTCCGAACAAAAGTAGGTACTTATAAGGTGAAATAATATTAAAAATCAATCACTTGGAGATACATTCAAAAATAGCAATTGTTACGGGAGCAAGTAGTGGCCTAGGTGCGGCCATGGCAACAGCCTTGGTTAAAGAAAACGCGAAAGTCTATGGTTTGGCGAGAAATAAAGAGGGTTTAGAAAGTTTGAAAGCGGAAATAGGAACGACTTTTATTCCCGTTCCATTAGATATTTCGAATAGGAGTGCTGTAAACAAATGGGTTTCAGAAACTTTTTCAGCGGATTACATTCCCGATATATTAATCAACAATGCCGGTGCGGGCTCTTTTGGAAGAATAGATGAAATGGGAGCAGCCACTTGGGATGTTATGGTCAATACGAATCTGACGGGTATGTATAACATCACTTCACAGGTGGTGAAATTGATGCGTGCTACTACAGAGCCTTCGCATATTGTAAATATCGGTTCTATACTCGGATCGGTAACAAGGGCTGAAGGAGCAGCCTATAGTGCGACTAAATTCGGAATGCGGGGATTTACCGATGCGCTTTTTAAGGAAATAAGAAACGATAATATCAAAGTTACCTTATTAAATCCAGGTTCTATTGACACGCATTTTTTTGAAAGCTCAGGAATTGAAGCCCATAAAAATATGTTGCAAGCTGATGATATTGCGAATACGGTATTGCATATTTTGGAAACACCTGATAATATGCTCATCAGCGAGTTGACGGTCAGACCTCTGGATCCGAGAAAACCAAAATGATTATAAAAGCATTGGACATGGGATTTCTTAAGAATTTATTCGGAAGGGTGAAAAAGAATGAAAATCTTGTAGAAAAACAAGACAGACGACCTGGCTCACAAAGTTGTCCGTTTTGTTGGGGATACGAAGAATACGATGGGGAAAGCATGAACCGCACCTACGACAAGCAAAAAGATGTTAAAAATCATCGCGATAAACACGTGAAAGTTGGTAAGTTTATGGTGGAACACGTCGATGGTTTTAAAAATAAAAAGAGAATTATCGAGCGTTGTCCAAAGTGTGGTGGAAAACGCATTCGATATAAAGAAAAATAAAAAAATCAATGGAAGATAATAAAGAACAAAAAACACGCAAACCCATAAAACGTCATGTTGCCTTGCAGCCTTTTAGCAGGCAGCATCATTTTGGATTGCTATTTAGTTGGAAAATCAGAAAGGGATTCAGTAAAAACATTTCGTTGGAACGGATGGAGAAATTTGCCGATTGGTTTTATAAAAATGAAATCATTCCCCATTTCGAAGATGAAGAAAAATTTCTCTTTCCAATTTTAGAGCCGGGAAATGAATTGGTGGAACGTGCCTTAAAAGAACACAGGCGATTACGACGCTTGTTTGAAGATAAAGACAATGTAGAACGTGCTTTGCACAATTTGGAGGAGGAGTTGGATGCCCACATTCGATTTGAAGAGCGAATCCTCTTTAATGAAATTCAAAAAGTCGCTACGCCAGAGCAACTCGCCAAGGTGGACGAAATCCATCAAGAACCGGAGGAAGTGTTTGAATATGAAGATCCGTTCTGGGAAAAATAAGCTGAGAGCAAGTTGCAGATCAACTTTAAATAAAAATATAAGACAAATCTATCCGAATATGACCTTAGTCATAATCAGCAACCAATTTTATTTCGGATATTTGTGTCATAAATATAAATCACAGTATTTCTAAAATAATTAAAAATGGAATCATTGCAAGAAAAGACTGTAGCCAATGTCGTTACAGAAAACATAAAAGCTGCCCACGTATTTAAAAAATACGGAATCGATTTTTGTTGTGGGGGTGGGGTGAGCATTAAGCGTGCTTGCGAAAAAGCTAATGTGAATCTAGAGGAATTAACCGAAGAATTACTGAGGTTAGACAATCAACCCGATCGTTCCTCAGATTACAACAGTTGGAAGTTGGATTTCTTAACAGACCATATAATTAACGTACATCATCACTACGTAGAGGAAAGCAGTCCGTTGCTGTTGCAATATGCAAAACGCGTCAACCACGTACACGGGGGCTTTTATAAAGAACTGAATGAGATTGAAAACTTGGTCATTGAAGTTGTCCAGGAAATGGCGGGCCATCAAAAGAAGGAGGAACTTATTTTATTCCCTTATATTAAAAGATTGGTAAAAGCAGCTGCAGAAAATGGTGAGCTACCGACAAGTCATTTTGGAAGTGTCGATAATCCTATAAAAATGATGGAAGAAGAACACGATGAAGCTGGCGAAATTATGAGGAAGATTGCAAAACTCAGCAATAACTTTACGCCGCCAAAAGGAGCGTGTAATACATACAAAGCTTTCTATGCAAAACTAGAAGAGTTTGAGCAGGATCTGCACCGTCACATCCATTTAGAAAATAATATTCTGTTTCCAAAAGTTAAAAAGTTAGAAAAGGAATTTAGTTGACTCATCCTTTAACAGATTATTATTCCTGTATTTTAATAGTTCTTGTTTAAGTTTTTGTTGGTTTTGAGCAGTCCGGTAGATGTACGAAAAAACGTACTGAAACCGGATTGTTTTTTAGTATTTTAGCACCTGTGATAAATCTTCGGAGACATATTGGAATTGCCATTTTTTACTTCCTTCTTGTTGCCGTCATGGGTATAGCCATGCGGTTGTTTATCGTTCAGGAAAACCTCGGGTTTATCAACTACAAATACCTCACGCACGCGCATTCGCACGTTGCCCTACTGGGTTGGATATATCTAGGAATCATCACCTTGATATATTACGCTTTTCTTAAAAACTCAGAACAGGCAAAACAATACAGGCGCATTTTTATTTTCACCAATATAAGTATCGTCGGGATGCTCCTCACGTTTCCAATTCAAGGATACGCACTTTTTTCCATTATTTTCTCCACCCTCTTTTTGTTTATTTCCTATTGGTTTGCGTGGTTCGCCATGAAGTATCGAGCTAAAAACGTAACCGCTCGGTTTTCTTGGCGATTAATCAAAGCTTCTTTGTGGTATATGGTCTTGTCTAGTATCGGACCATGGGCGATTGGCGGTGTTATGGCAACCCTCGGAAGCGAATCGATTTGGTATAAATCCGCTATATATTTCTACCTGCATTTTCAGTACAACGGCTGGTTTGTTTTAGCCTTGTTGGGAATCTTTTTTTACATCCTGGAGGAAAAAGGAGTAACGTTCGATCCAAGACGGCTCAAGTCGTTCTTTTTTCTTCTGAATGTCGGTATCATACTCTCGTTGTTTTTATCCATACTTTGGGTAGAACCACCCATCATCTTCTATATTCTGGGAGGTATAGGAGCTGTAGCGCAAGCACAGGCTTTTTATGAACTCTATATGCTCTGGAAGCCGCACTTTTTTTCCATTCTGAAACGAGTTCCCAGACAATCGGCATTACTGTTACGAGTAGCGGCAGTATTGATGGCGTCTAAAGTGTATATGCAGATGATGTCAGCCATTCCGTACTACGCAAAATTGGCATATCAACTGAAAGATTTCGTGATCGGATACCTTCATTTGGTGTTTTTGGGGGTTGTTATTCCGCTGATGTTGGTTCTTTTAAAACACTTTAAACTCATCCGAATTTCAAATACATTCTTATACCTTTTCCTGATTACTGTTGCGGTGACCGAAATTCTTATTTTCTACAAAGCTTTTGCGCTGTGGTTAAAAGTTCCGTTAACCGCTGAATATTATACCTATCTGGCATACATCAGCTGCTTGTTTCCCGTAGCGATAGGCATTTTGTTTGCTAATAATATTTTTCAAAAAATTCGAATAAATACTTGAGAATATTAGTTATATTCTGCTTGTTAAAATTGTGTATATACAGATTGTGATTAGTACCGCGGTTTAGGGTAAGCAATGGCTTGAAACTTCTAAAAAATGACATTAATCATTGTATGGAAAACACTATATATACAGTTTTGCAAATTGTTAAACCGACAAAGATTTTGGTGAATGACCAATTGTTTCCATTGTGGTGACCCTTGTTTGGACGTAGAGATAAAGCTAGATGACAAGTCGTTTTGCTGCCAAGGATGTAAGACTGTTTTCGATATTCTAAACGAAAACGATCTTGGGTACTACTACGATTTAGAGTCAACGCCAGGAATATCCCCAGAAACCGTTGAAGGAAAATTCGATTTCCTCGACAATCAGGCAATCGTAGAGAAATTATTGGAATTTAACGATGGAGGAACCCAAGTGGTTTCTTTTTTAATTCCATCCATTCACTGTAGTAGTTGTATATGGATACTCGAGAACCTTAGTAAACTGATACCTGAAGTTCGATCGTCTCAGGTTAACTTTCCAGAAAAAACAGTTCGAATTACTCTTTCCGGCTCAGAAAAGTCATTAAAAAATTTGGTGCAACTTCTTAGCCGAATTGGCTATGAACCATACATATCACTTGAAGATTCCGACAAAAAGGAAAAAAGAAAAGACCGAAGTCTAATTTATAAATTAGGGATTGCAGGATTTGCATTCGGAAATGTGATGTTTCTTTCCTTGCCCGAATATTTTGAGAGTTACGATTTTTGGTTAGAGCAATTTAAACCTTTCTTCCGCTGGTTGATGTTTGCCTTCTCACTGCCTGTAGTTTTCTATTCGGCAAGCGATTATTTTATTTCGGCCTATAAAGGGCTTCGCTCGCGAATGCTCAATATAGACATCCCAATTGCGTTGGGAATCATCGCATTATTTGTCCGAAGTACGTTAGACATCGTAATGGGCTGGGGAACTGGTTTCTTCGATAGCTTAACAGGACTCTTATTCTTTCTGTTGCTCGGAAAGTTTTTCCAACAAATGACTTATTCGTATTTGTCCTTTGAACGTGATTATAAATCGTATTTCCCGATTGCGGTAACACGATTAAAGAGAAATGAGTCCAATGAAACCATAGAGGAGCAAGTAGAGGTGTATGAAGTTGATAAAGGCGACCGTCTTTTGGTGCGCAACAACGAAATTCTTCCTGTAGATGCTATTTTAATACGCGGTAACGCTTTAATCGACTATAGCTTTGTAACAGGTGAAGCCGATCCCATTGCAAAACGAAGTGGCGACAAACTGTTTGCTGGCGGAAAACAACAAGCGGGTGTTTTGGAAGTTGAGGTGCTTAAACCCGTTTCCCAAAGTTATCTCACCCAACTATGGAGTAATGATGCATTCAGTAAAAATCATCAGAGCTCTTTCAAATCATTGACAGACGGCATTAGCAAACGTTTTACCATCGTTATTTTGTCGATTGCATTTCTTGCTACATTCTATTGGCTGTTCGCCGACGCGTCAAAAGCCTTCGACGTATTCACAGCGGTTTTGATCATCGCGTGCCCGTGTGCCATTGCATTAGCAGCACCTTTCACTTTAGGAAATCTACTCCGAATTTTCGGTCGTGAAAAACTGTACCTCAAGGAAGCTTCCGTCATCGAACAAATGGCGAAGGTAGATGCCGTAGTTTTCGACAAGACAGGGACGTTGACGACCAATCAAAAAAACGTGATAACTTACGAAGGATTGGATCTTACTTCCGATGAAAAACAATTGTTGACCGGAACGTTACGCGCATCGAATCATCCATTGAGTCGTGCGTTATATGATTTGTTGGAAAAAAATAATATTCAAACCCCCGATGAGTTTGAGGAAGAAGTGGGCAAGGGGATGAGTGCACGGTTTAAAGACCACTCTATTAAAGTGGGAGCTTACGATTTTGTAAGTGTCAAAGATGCGCCTCAACCTGTAACCTCTGGAACCGATTTGGAAAACCGAACAGCGGTTCATATCAGTGCCAACCAAAATTACAAAGGGTGCTATGTATTCAACAACGAATACCGCGATGGTGTTTCCGAGACATTCGAAGCGTTAAGCGCCAAAGAAGTGGTGGTTCTATCGGGCGATAACGATGGCGAGCGCGAGCGATTGGAAGCTATGCTACCACAAGGAACAGCCATTCATTTCAATCAGAAACCAGCGGATAAATTAAATTTTATCAAAAACCTTCAGGAGCAAGGAAAAGTGGTGATGATGGTTGGGGATGGGCTAAACGACGCAGGTGCTTTGAGGCAGAGTGATGTCGGGATTGCTATTTCGGAAAATACCAATATATTTTCACCAGCTTGTGATGGAATATTTGAGGCTTCGCGCTTTGAACAATTTTCAGAATATATATCTTTGGCGAAAAGAGGGACCCAGATAATTAAGTGGGCGTTTCTATTCTCCTTATTCTATAATTTAATAGGAGTCAGCTTTGCAGTAACGGGACATTTAAAACCTGTTGTTGCAGCCATATTGATGCCACTGAGTTCGATAAGTATTGTAGCGTTCACCACCATAATGACACAAAGGGCGGGCCGCAAGTTAAGAATCGGTATAAATAAGCAAAAGTGACATTTGTCATAAGTTTCCATTAGGGGCAATAATAAATTTGAAAAATATTTATAAAGATGAGCATCATTTATTTATTAATAGCGATAAGTATTTTTGTTGCTGTTTTCTTTTTCATTGTTTTTCTTTATGCGGTGCGTAGTGGCCAATATGACGACACGTACACACCATCGGTAAGGATGCTGTTCGATGACGAGCTCGTAAAGGAAGACAAACCAAAATCAAAGGATCAAAACAAACCAAACTCTTTAAACCAAACCAAATAATTTAAACCAACACTATGCAAACAGAACAGTTTTACTACGACAATAAGATTGTCAGAAAGTTTGTCAACGCCACTTTGTTTTGGGGCGTCATTGGGATGGCCGTAGGATTACTACTGGCGTTTATGTTTTTATTTCCCAATATAACCAAAGACATCCCTTGGCTCAGTTATGGAAGATTACGTCCGCTACACACCAATGCTGTGATTTTTGCATTTGTGGGTAACGCCATTTTCGCAGGAGTGTACTACTCCTCCCAACGGTTGTTAAAAGCTAGGATGTGGAGCGATTTACTGAGTAATGTAAACTTTTGGGGTTGGCAGGCAATCATTGCTGCTGCTGCAATTACATTGCCTTTAGGATATACCACAACCAAAGAGTATGCAGAATTAGAGTGGCCTATCGATATTGCTATTGCAGTGATTTGGGTTGCCTTTGGTGTCAACCTGATAATGACGATGATTAAAAGGCGCCAAAGACACCTCTATGTTGCAATTTGGTTCTACTTAGCAACGTTTGTAACCGTTGCCGTACTTCATATCGTTAACAGTATGGAGATTCCAGTATCTGCTTTCAAGAGTTACTCTGTATACTCTGGAGTTCAGGATGCCCTCGTGCAATGGTGGTACGGGCATAATGCGGTAGCATTTTTCTTGACGACACCGTTCTTGGGATTGATGTACTACTTCGTTCCTAAAGCAGCAAACAGACCCGTTTATTCGTATAGACTGTCTATTATCCACTTCTGGTCATTGATTTTTATTTATATCTGGGCAGGTCCACACCACTTACTTTATACATCACTTCCAGAATGGGCACAAAACCTTGGGGTTGCATTCTCCGTAATGTTGATCGCTCCTTCTTGGGGAGGTATGATTAACGGTCTCTTAACCCTAAGAGGGGCTTGGGACAAAGTTCGTGTAGATCCAGTTCTGAAATTCTTTGTTGTTGCAATTACCGGATACGGGATGGCAACTTTCGAAGGGCCAATGTTGTCGCTTAAAAACGTAAACGCCATTGCCCACTACACCGACTGGATTGTGGCGCACGTACACGTTGGAGCCTTAGCTTGGAACGGTTTCCTAACATTTGGTATGATTTATTGGCTCGTGCCGAGATTGTTTAAAACAAAATTATATTCTATCAAGCTTGCCAACGCCCATTTCTGGATAGGTACGTTAGGAATTCTCCTCTACACATTACCGATGTATGTTGCAGGATTCACGCAGGCTTCGATGTGGAACCAATTTAATCCAGATGGGACTTTGGTTTATGGAAACTTCCTGGAAACCGTAACCCAAATTATGCCGATGTACGCTATGCGAGCCATTGGAGGTTCGATGTATATCTTAGGTGCTTTCATTGCGATATACAACGTGTATATGACAACAAGAGCGGGTGAAAAAGTAACCGACGAACTTGCAGAGGCGCCAGCATTAGCGCCGGTAACCAGCAAAAGAACTGCAAACGAAGGCTGGCACTCTTGGTTGGAAAGACGCCCCATTAAACTTACTATTTACGCAACAATTGCCATTTTGATTGGTGGTATGGTTCAGATTATACCTTCTTTGATGGTCGATGATTATGTGCCAAAAATTTCGAGCGTTACACCGTATACGCCATTGGAATTAGAAGGACGTGACATTTACATTCGCGAAGGTTGTGTTTCTTGTCACTCACAAATGATCAGACCGTTTAGAAGTGAAGTAGAGCGCTACGGAGAATATTCTAAATCAGGAGAATTCGTTTACGACCACCCATTCTTGTGGGGAAGTAAACGAACTGGTCCAGACTTGCACCGCATTGGAGGCAAGTATTCAGACAACTGGCACTTCAACCATATGTACGACCCAGAAAGTACATCGCCTGGATCGATTATGCCATCGTACGGATGGTTAATTACAGCGGAATTGGATAAGAGCTTGACAGAGCGCAAGATGCGTGCTTTGCAAAAGATCGGCGTTCCGTATACGGATGAAGAGATCGAAACCGCACAAGCTATGATGGATCAACAGGCTACGAAAATCGAACAGAACCTGTACAATACAGATTCAGACCTCAAAGATGCCTTCGAGGCCGACAGACAAGATGCGCTTGCAAAAGGAGAGGAGTTTGTAGAGATGAAGAATCGTGAGATTGTAGCGCTGATAGCTTACCTACAGCGATTAGGAACAGACATTAATATGGAAAACACCGAAGATGCTTCGGCTCAAAATTAAGAATCATGCTAAAATTTGTAAAAGGAAGCCTTGAAAACATCGAAAACGTGGAAATCTATCCCTTGATTTCCCTACTGATATTTTTCTTCTTTTTTGTTGGTCTTTTTTACTGGGTGTTTACCACGAGTAAAGAGCACATAAAAGAAGTCAGTAATATTCCATTTGAAAATAACAACCAAAACGAAGACCTATTATGAAAAGCGCATTTTCCTACATAAGAGTTATTCTATTTCTGATTCTTTCCTTTTTGATAATGGAATGGACAGTAGAATCCGGAGACCAATTAGCCATTCAAAAATACCCGATCATTTGGGGGGTGTTGGGATTAATAGTCTTCTTAGCTGTTGCTTTTGAAGTGATTCTCGCTAGCGTGAACAGAGTGTTGTTTAAAACATTGGATGCAGATGCCAAAGAAAGATACCTTGCAAAAGATAAGGAGTTCGATCTGATGGCATGGTACCAAAAAATGATGGCCGCCAAACCGATGGAAAGTGAGGCCGACATTGTTTTGGATCACGATTACGACGGTATTCGCGAATTGGATAACGTCTTGCCTCCGTGGTGGGTTTATATGTTTTATGCGACGATCATTTTCGCTGTTGTTTATTTAGTGCGCTATGAGATTTTCGATGGAACCAACCAAATAGAAGAATACGAAATAGCGGTTGCAAAGGCCGAGGAAGAAATAGCTGCATACTTGGCGGCAAACAAAGACTTGATCAATGTCGATAACGTTGAAATGTTAACGGATGAATCCGACCTGGCCGCTGGAAAAGAAATCTATATGCAAAGTTGTGTTGCGTGTCATAAAGAATCCGGAGGAGGAGGAATCGGTCCAAACCTGACCGATGATTATTGGATTTTGGGAGGTGGCATTAAGAATATTTTCAACACCGTAAGTGAAGGTGGGCGTCCAGGAAAAGGAATGATTCCTTGGAAAAATGAGCTGAGTCCACTCCAAATGGCACAAGTGTCGAGCTATATCATCACCTTAATAGGAACAAATCCCGCCGATGGAAAAGAACCAGAAGGCGATCTTTGGGTCGATGATTCAGACTCCTAAAAGGTTCAGACTCCTAAGAAACCACCAAGTAAATCGAGGTTTTTCAGGTAAATCGAGGGTCGATATTCCGGATTTGAAATGAGTAAACAATAAAATTAGAAGCGAATTGGAAACACCAGAGAGTGAAGCGTTTAGGGATCGAATAGGCACTGTAGATGAAGAGGGAAAACGATCGTGGGTTTTTCCGAAAAAGCCATCAGGAAGGTATTATAAGTATCGTAAATACGTAAGTTATGTATTGCTGACGCTTTTGTTTGCCTTTCCATTTATCAAAGTCAACGGAAATCAATTTATGTTGTTCAACGTTTTGGAAAGACGGTTCAATATATTCGGATTTCCCTTTTGGCCACAAGATTTCTACCTCTTCGTAATTGCAATGATCATCGGAGTGGTTTTTATCCTACTCTTTACTGCAGCATTCGGTCGGATCTTTTGCGGGTGGATTTGTCCGCAAACCATCTTTATGGAAATGGTTTTCCGAAGAATTGAATATTGGATCGACGGCGATAGAGGAGCCCAAAGACGACTCGATAGACAAAAGTGGGATGCTGAGAAAATAAAAAAGCGAAGCTTTAAATGGTCCCTGTTTTTTCTAGTGTCATTCCTAATTGCGAATATTTTCTTAGCCTATCTGATTGGGAGCGATCGCTTATTGCGTTATATTTCTGAAGGTCCTTTAGCACACGTAAGTACCTTATTTTCACTTTTGATCTTTACGGGAGTTTTTTATTTTATCTTCGCTTGGTTCCGTGAACAAGTCTGTATTATCGCTTGTCCTTACGGTCGATTACAAGGCGTACTGCTCGACAACAAATCGATTGTCGTTGCTTATGATCACAAGCGAGGAGAAGGAGAAAAAGGCCGTGCAAAATTTAGAAAAAATCAGGACAGAGCCGAACTTGGAATTGGAGATTGTATCGATTGTTTCCAATGTGTGCACGTTTGTCCGACCGGAATCGATATCAGAAACGGAACCCAGCTAGAATGTATCAATTGCACCGCATGTATCGATGCTTGCGACAGTATTATGGACTCTGTGGGCTATCCACGAGGACTCATCCGTTATGCGAGTGAAGAGAATATTGAGAAAAAAGCAAAGTTTTCTTTCACACCAAGATTGAAAGGATACACTACGGTATTGATTATTCTGATCAGTGTTCTGATTGGGTTGCTGTTCTTGCGAAGCGACGTGGAAGCGAATGTCTATCGAATTCCAGGACAGATGCCCGAAATGTTGGAAAACAATAGTGTTCGAAATGTGTACACGTTTAAATTGATTAACAAAACAACTGCAGACAAAGGAAACATCACCTTTAAGCTAAAATCTCCAAAGGGAGAGGTTACGGTCATTCAACGGAATGAAATTGTTGTTCCGGCACAAGGCATGGCAGAAGGAACGTTATTTATTGAAATAGACAACGACCAATTGTCGGGTAAAAACGAAGTTGTGATTGAAGTATACAGCGATGGCACACTGCTCGAAACAACTCGAGCCACTTTCTTGGGAAGAAGAACCTTTCTATAAAAGACAAAGAGGAAACAGGGTAATACACATTAATACAGGAAATTATGAAAATAAATTGGGGTACAGGCATAGTGATTGGAATGGCGCTCTTTATGGGATTTATTCTCTACTTCGTCATTCAGATAATGACGGATAAAAAAAATGATTTCGAATTGGTTTTAGACGATTATTACAGTCGCGAAATGGTGTATCAAGAAGAATTAGACGCCCAAAGTAATAGCACAACACTCGCGGTAGATATCAAAGGAAAAAGAATTGAAGAAGGATGGCTGTTGACATTTCCTGAAGACATCGATGCATCAAAGGTTTCGGGGGTGGTCACGATGTATCGTCCTTCAAACAAGACACTTGATTTTCAGATGCCTTTAAAATTATCCGATTCAAAATTTTTAATACCTGCTGATAAAATGGTGACAGGTCGATGGAATACAATTGTGACTTGGAGTTACGATGGAAAACAATACCGTTTCGACGAGCGAATTTACTATTGATCAAGAAGAATAATTAGAAACTAAAAAAATGCTTTACACAGCGCTCTTATTCGGACTTCTTGGAAGTTTCCACTGCGTGGGAATGTGTGGGCCTATTGCATTTATCTTACCCGTAGATAGAAAGAATCCCGCTAAAAAAATAGGACAGATCTCGCTCTATCATTTTGGCAGAATTTTCTCCTACGCGCTTTTGGGGATGGTTTTTGGATTGGTAGGGAAGAGCTTGAACCTGTTCGGAATGCAACAACAACTATCCATAATCATCGGGTTATTGATGATTTTAGTGGTCTTGATTCCTCAGAAAACCTTTAACAAGTACAATTTTTCAAGACCGCTTTATCGCATCATCGGAAAAGTGAAATCTGCTTTGGGGAAAGAACTCAAGAAAAAATCACCAGACACGTTTTTAACCATTGGGTTTCTAAATGGCTTTTTGCCATGCGGTCTTGTTTATATGGCTATTTTTGGAGCGATTGCCTCTGGAAACGCCTTGCAGGGAAGTTTGTATATGGCATTTTTTGGCTTGGGAACCGTTCCGCTTATGACCTCGGCAATATATTTGGGAAATTTTTTGAATGCGCAAGTAAGACAACGAATCCGGCGCGCCATTCCAGTATTTGTGGTCCTTATTGGCTGTCTGTTTATCGTGCGGGGCTTGGGCTTGGGAATTCCTTATATTTCACCTAAACCAATAGTGGAAACAGTAGGATCCAATGTCGAATGCCATCAACCTATAAATTTAAATTAACAACCAACTATAAATTCTTATACTATGTTTAATTCTATTATTCCGATGGCAAATTGGACCATAGGTACCATTTTGATTATTGTCTTTGCTTTAGTAAGCGTTGTGTTAACACTGATAGTGTTAAGCCTAGTCTTCAGTGGAAAGAAGAAAAAGGACGAGGAGGATGATCTCTAAATTCTTATCTTTAAGCTTCAACTAATACTAAGAAGCTATGAATATTCAGAATTTAATCGCCCTATATGATGCAGAAGGTGGCTATGCGGTTACCGTAATTTCAATAGCTGTAGCTTTTGGCCTTATCGCAATCTTACTCTATTATGTTCGACAAAGTAAGAAACGAAAAAACATGGTGAAGAATAAGAAAAAACCAAACGATACTCCTTCTGAACAAAAAGATGTTTAAAAAAAGCTAAGATTCGACTTTTACCGAATCAAAGGTTTAGATTTCCAATTATTGAGCGTGATCGATAATGGCTTGGATGGTTTC
>Ga0209075_1001920_pt1 | contig 18963 bp, 16 predicted proteins | sample Stecom2011_FD_187523 | JGI IMG/M metagenome (GOLD analysis project Ga0209075, IMG submission 187523) | Agricultural soil microbial communities from Utah to study Nitrogen management - Steer compost 2011 (SPAdes) (version 2) | ecosystem: Environmental > Terrestrial > Soil > Agricultural land...
GGGGATCTCGCCGAGCTGGAAGCTCATCTCGGCAGCCAGGAAGCGCTGCTGGTGGATCAGTGGGTGGCGAATGGCGGCCGGGGTATCCATGGGCGTGGGTCTCCTGAGGGGTTGGCCGAGGCCCGCCCTGCATGGGCGTGCGGTCAACATAGCATCCGGCTCAGAGGGGGAAAAGGCGAATACCTTGATCTGTGTTCGTTGCCGAGCGCGGCAATCTCACCCATGCTTCACCCTTAAAGAGGTTTTATGGATACATCTTAATGTGCCGGTCAACTGACCCGAAGGTGGAGTGGCTCGTGACAAGTTTTCTGCGTACCTGGCTGGTATCCCTGATGCTGGTGGTGCTGGCCGCCCTTTCAACCAGTGTCCAGGCGGCCGACTGGCTGCCCACGGTCTTTCCCGAGGCGGATGCCGTCGGCGAGCCCATCGAGGAGCCGCCGGTGCTGCCGGTGCTGCGCGACGGCGAGGTCGTGGGGCACGTCTTCGAGACCAACGATATCGCCCCGATCCCGGCCTATTCGGGGCATCCGGTCAACATGCGGGTGGGCTTGACGTTGGAGGGTCGCATCACCGGGGTCGAGGTGCTGGAGCACTCCGAGCCTATCATGCTGGTGGGGATTCCCGAGACGGTGCTCGATGACTTCGTCGAGCAGTACACCGGCAAGTCGGTACGCCAGAAGGTGCGTGTGGGCCTGTCGCGCCAGCGGCGCGAGGGCTACGAGCACGTGGATGCCATCTCCGGCGCTACCGTCACCGTGGTGGTGATGGGTGAGGGGATCATGCGCTCGGCGCGCCAGGTGGCCAGGGGCCTGGGGATCCTCGAGGGCGGCGTGGCCGAGCCCGCCACCGTACGTGAAGATGTCTTCGAGGAGGCGAGCTGGGAGACGCTGCTGGAGGAGGGGGCCGTCGGCCACCTGCACCTGACCCGGGGGCAGGTGGACGAGGCCTTCATCGGCACCGACGCCGAGGGCGTCGACACCGCTCCCGAGGGCCGCGAGGACGAGACCTTCATCGACCTCTACTTCGCCTACCTCAACGTGCCCACCGTGGGTCGCAACCTGCTCGGCGAGCGCCAGTTCGAGCAGCTGATGGAGGGCCTTGCCGAGGGCGAGCACGCCCTGGCGATCATGGCCAACGGCCGCTACTCCTTCAAGGGCTCCGGCTTCGTGCGCGGCGGCATCTACGACCGCATCCTGGTCCACCACGGCGGGCGCTCCGATCAGTTCACCGACAGCGACATGCGCCGCCTGTGGGGCGTCGAGGCCGAGGGCGCCCCCCGCCTGTCCGAGCGCGATATCTTCATCCTGCGCGAGGAGGCCCGCTTCGACCCCGGCCTGCCCTGGGAGCTGGAGCTGCTGGTGCGTCGCCAGGTGGGCGCCCTGGACACCGAGTTCGTCGGCTTCGCCACCGAGCTCAAGGTGCCCGAGCGCTTCCTGGAGATCCCCGAGCCGGTGGCCGACGCCATGCTCGAGGATGACGAGGCGAGCCCGCTGTGGGTCTCGGTGTGGGAAGACCGCGTCCTGCATATCGTGGTGCTGGGTGCGGGCCTCGGCGTGCTCACCTTCATCCTGATGTTCCAGGACTGGCTGGCCAAGCGTCCGCGGCTGCTGCACACCCTGCGCTACTCCTTCCTGGTCTACACCGTGGTGTTCATCGGCTGGTACGCCCTGGCCCAGCTCTCGGTGGTGAATATCTTCACCTTCGCCAACGCCCTGTTCACCGACTTCCAGTGGTCCACCTTCCTGATGGACCCGATGATGTTCATCCTCTGGAGCTTCGTGGCGGTGACCCTGCTGCTCTGGGGCCGCGGCGTCTACTGCGGCTGGCTCTGTCCCTTCGGCGCCATGCAGGAGCTGATCAGCGCGGTGGCCCTCAAGCTCAAGGTGCCGCAGTTCGAGCTGCCCTTCGCGCTGCACGAGCGGCTCTGGGCCCTCAAGTACATCATCCTGCTGGCGCTGTTCGCCGTCTCCCTGCAGTCCATGGGCCAGGCCGAGGTCTACGCCGAGGTGGAGCCCTTCAAGACCGCCGTGCTGCTCAAGTTCCAGCGCGAGTGGGGCTTCGTCCTCTATGCGGTGCTGCTGCTGGTGATCAGCGCCTTCAACCACAAGTTCTACTGCCGCTACGTCTGCCCGCTGGGGGCCGGCCTGGCGATTCCCGCCCGCATCCGCCTGTTCGACTGGCTGCGTCGCCACAAGGAGTGCGGCAAGCCCTGCCAGATCTGCGCCAACGAGTGCCATATCCAGGCGATCCATCCCGATGGCCGGATCAACCCCAACGAGTGCCACTACTGCCTGGACTGCCAGATCACCTACCACGACGATCGCAAGTGTCCGCCCATGGTGGTGCAGCGCAAGAAGCGTGAGAAGGCGACTCGCCTGAGCAGCAAGGTGGCCGAGAGCCGGCGGATCCCGGCAACCGAGGTACCCGGGGACGGCGCCTGAGGCGCCCCCTGCCAGGCAGCGAACCGAGTAGCGCCGGCGGCAACTCGCCGCCGGTGCGCCGGAAGAGAAGGCCGGCCGCAGAGTCGGCACAGCAAGAAGCGAAAACGAAACGGAGAAGCGTCATGAGCGACAAGCAGAAGGGCGATCAGCCCACCGGAACCGTCAACGAGGGGCGTCGCCGCTTCCTCGCGGGTAGCGCTGCGGTGGGTGCGGTCAGCATGGCCGGCGCCGCCGGCGTGGCGGGCGTGGGCGCCATGACCCGCAGCCAGCCGGCCCAGGCGCAAGCCAACGGCAGTGCCGCCAATATCCACGTGCCGCCGGGTGAACTCGACGAGTACTACGGCTTCTGGAGCGGCGGTCACAGCGGCGAGGTGCGCGTCTACGGCGTGCCCTCCATGCGCGAGATCATGCGCATCCCGGTCTTCAACCACTGCTCGGCCACCGGCTGGGGGATGACCAACGAGTCCAAGCGCATCATGGGCGACAGCCACCGCTTCACCAACGGTGACGCCCACCACCCCCATATCAGCTACACCGACGGCAGCCACGACGGCCGCTACCTGTTCATCAACGACAAGGCCAACACCCGCGTGGCCCGCGTTCGCCTGGACGTCTTCAAGACCGACGCCATGGTGACCGTGCCCAACGTCCAGGCGATCCACGGCCTGCGCCTGCAGAAGGCGCCGCGCACCGGCTACGTCTTCGCCAACGGCGAGTACATGATCCCGCAGCCCAACGACGGCCGCGACATCAACGACCCGTCGAAGTATCACACCCTGTGGAACGCCATCGACGCCGACACCATGGAGGTGAAGTGGCAGGTGATGGTGGACGGCAACCTGGACAACATGGATGCCGACTACACCGGCAAGTACGCTGCGGCGACCTGCTACAACTCCGAGGGCGCCGTGGACCTGGCCGGCAAGATGCGTGCCGATCGCGACTGGGTGACCATCTTCAGCATCGAGCGCATCGAGCAGGCGGTGGCCGAGGGCAACTACATGACCATCGGCGACTCCGAGGTGCCGGTGGTGGATGGCCGCAAGAGCTCCGGCCTCAACGTCACCCGCTATGTGCCGGTGCCGAAGAACCCCCACGGCCTCAACACCTCCACTGACGGCAAGTACTTCATCGCCGCCGGCAAGCTCTCGCCCACGGTGTCGATGATCGAGATCGCCAAGCTCGACGACCTCTTCGAAGGCAACCTCGACGACGAGCGCGATGTCATCGCCGCCGAGCCGGAGCTGGGCCTCGGGCCGCTCCATACCACCTATGACGGCCGCGGTAACGCCTACACCACCCTGTTCATCGACAGCCAGGTGGTGAAGTGGAACATGGAGGACGCGGTGCGCCACTACAACGGCGAGGACGTGGAGTACATCCGTCAGAAGATCGACGTCCACTACCAGCCGGGCCACAACCACGCGACCCTCTCCGAGTCCAAGGATGCCGATGGTAAGTACCTGTTCTCGCTGAACAAGTTCTCCAAGGACCGCTACCTGCCGGTGGGCCCGCTGCACCCCGAGAACGATCAGATGATCGATATCTCCGGCGAGGAGATGGTGCTGCTCCACGACACCCCGACCTTCGCCGAGCCCCACGATGCGGTGATCATCCGTCGCGACCAGATCCAGACCAAGCAGATCTGGGAGCGCGATGACCCCTACTTCGCCGACACCGTGGCCATGGCCCGCGAGGATGGCATCACCCTGGAGACCGACAACGAGATCATCCGTGACGGCAACAAGGTGCGGGTCTACATGACCACGGTGGCGCCCAACTTCGGCATCACCGAGATCCCGGTGAAGCAGGGCGACGAGGTGACGGTGACCATCACCAACCTGGACCGCGTCGAGGACCTTACCCACGGCTTCTGCGTGGTGGATCACGGGGTCAGCATGGAGATCAGCCCGCAGCAGACCGCCTCGATCACCTTCACGGCCGACAAGCCCGGGGTGTTCTGGTACTACTGCAACTGGTTCTGCCACGCGCTGCACATGGAGATGGTCGGCCGCCTGCTGGTCGAGCCGGCGTAATCCACCATCGCCAGACACTGCCGGGCCGGCGCACAGCGCCGGTCCGGCAGCCCCTTTCGTCACGCAGAGAACACCATGCCTTCGAGATGGTTACTCCCCCTTCTTCTCCTGCTGCTGCCCGGCCTGGCCCTGGCCGCCGAATGGCGCGCCGTACCGGGCGAGACCCCGCTGCAGCAGGTGCTCGAGGCCGCCGCGCCCGGTGATACGGTGCGGGTGGCCGAAGGCGTCCACCTCGGCAACTTCGTGGTCGAGGTACCGATTACCCTGGTCGGCGAGCCCGGCGCCATCCTGGACGGCCAGCGCCGCGGCAGCGTGCTGACCGTGGCCGCCCCCGGCACCACGGTGCGCGACCTGCACATCCGCGAGGACGGCGCCGACATCACCGCCATCGACAGCGGCATCTTCGTGGCCCGGGAGGCCGAGGGTGCGGTCATCGAGAACAACCGCATCGAGGCCCGGGGCTTCGGCATCTGGCTCGATGCCGCGCCCGACGTGAAGGTGATCGGCAACCGCATCAGCGGCGACACCTCGCTGCGCTCCCAGGACCGCGGCAACGGCCTGCAGCTCTACAACGTCACCGGCGCCGAGATCCGCGGCAACGAGGTCTGGGAGGCCCGGGACGGTATCTACATCGACGTCAGCAACCACAACCGGCTGATCGGCAACCTGCTGCGCGACCAGCGTTACGGCGTTCACTACATGTTCTCGCACTCCAACGAGGTGCGCGACAACGAGACCCGCAACAACCGGCTGGGCTATGCGCTGATGCAGTCGCGCCAGCTCGAGGTGGTGGGCAACCGCTCCCTGCGCGACCAGAACTACGGCTTCCTGATGAACTTCATCGTCGACTCCGTGATTGCCGAGAACGTCTCCATCGAGGCCCAGCGGGGCGGGGTGGCGGCGGCGCCGGACGGCCACGCCATCAGCGGCACCGAGGGCAAGGCGCTGTTCGTCTACAACTCGCTGTTCAACGAGATCCGCGACAACCTCTTTGCCCGCACCGAGATCGGCATCCACATGACCGCCGGTTCCGAGGACAACGAGTTCCACGGCAACGCCTTCGTGGGCAACGAGACCCAGGTCAAGTATGTGGCCCTGCGCCAGCAGGAGTGGTCCTTCGAAGGGCGCGGCAACTACTGGAGCGACTACCTGGGCTGGGACCTCAGCGGCGACGGCCTCGGCGATATCCCCTACGAGCCCAACGACTCGGTGGACCGCCTGATCTGGACCTACCCCATGGCCAAGATCCTGATGAACAGCCCGGCGGTACAGGTGCTGCGCTGGGTGCAGCGCGAGTTCCCGATCCTGCGCCCGCCGGGCGTACGCGACAGCCATCCGCTGATGGCCCTTCCCGACTGGATGGCGGAGATAGTGCAATGACCCAACCCGTGATCGAGATGCGTGCGGTCGGCAAGCGCTTCGGCAAGCTGACCGCCCTCGACGAGGTAAGCCTGACCCTCAAGGAGGGCGAGGTGCTGGGCCTGATGGGCCACAACGGCGCCGGCAAGTCCACCTCCATGAAGCTGATCCTGGGCCTGATCCGCCCGACCAGCGGCGAGCTGAAGGTATTCGGCCACGACCCCGGCGGTGCCGCGGCCAACGACCTGCGCCTGCGCCTGGGCTATCTGCCCGAGAACGTGCAGTTCTACGAGCAGCTCTCGGGCTATGAGGTGCTCGACTACTTCGCCCGCCTCAAGCGCATCGGTACCGGGGTGGTGAGGCCCCTGCTGGAGCGGGTGGGGCTGGGCCATGCCATGTACCGCCGGGTGAAGACCTACTCCAAGGGCATGCGCCAGCGCCTCGGGCTGGCCCAGGCGCTGATCGGCGAGCCGCGGCTGATGCTGCTCGACGAGCCCACCGTGGGCCTGGATCCCATGGCCACCCGGGACTTCTACGGCATGGTCGACGAGCTGCGTGGCCGCGGGGTCAGCGTGATCCTCTGCTCCCACGTGCTGCCCGGGGTGGAGCGCCATATCGACCGGGCGGCAATCCTCGGCAGGGGGCGCATGCTCGCCTCCGGCAGCATCGACGAGCTGCGCCAGGCCGCCGACCTGCCGCTGGTGATGCGCCTGCGCACGGCCCGGTCGCCCGAGAGCCTGGCCGATGCCCTGCGGTCCCATGGCGTGCTGGCGCGGCAGACGGCGGCTGGCCGCATCGAGCTGGAGGTGCCGGTGCGCGCCAAGGTGGCGGTGCTGCGCAGCCTGATGGCCGACCCGGAGGTGGCCGACCTGGACATGGAGCCGCCCACCCTGGAGTCGCTCTATGCCCACTTCGACGCCACCATTCGTGACCGCGCGGAGGCCGCGCCGGCTCCGACGGCAACCCTCGATGCCCCGCAGGGAGTGAGCGCATGAGAAACCTGATGATCGTGGCCGGCAAGGAGTTCCGCGACGGCCTGCGCAACCGCTGGGTGCTGGCCATCACCCTGGTGTTCGGCCTGCTGGCCGTCGGCCTGGCCTACTTCGGCGCCGCGGCCTCGGGCCAGGTAGGCTTCACCCGGGTCTCCACCACCATCGTCAGCCTGTCGAGCCTGGCGGTGTTCCTGATCCCGCTGATCGCCCTGATGCTGGCCTACGACAGCATCGTCGGCGAGGACGAGCAGGGCACCCTGCTGCTGCTGCTCACCTACCCCATGAGCCGGGTCGAGATCCTCGCCGGCAAGTTCCTGGGCCATGCGGCGATCCTCGGCGTCTCCACCCTGGTGGGCTTCGGCGTGGCCGGTGCCATCATTGCGGCCCTGGGCAGCGTGGAGCAGCTGGGCGAGCTGGTGGCGGCCCTGGCGCTCTTCATCCTCTCGGCGATGCTGCTGGGCTGGGCCTTCATCGGCTTCGCCTACCTGATCAGCGTCAGCGTATCGGAGAAGTCCAAGGCGGCGGGCATCGCCCTGGTGGTGTGGTTCGCCTTCGTCATCGTCTTCGACCTGCTGCTGCTGGGGGTGCTGGTGGGGACCGGCGGCCAGGTCAGCGAGGGGCTCTTCCACTACCTGCTGCTGCTCAACCCCACCGATATCTTCCGCATCGTCAACCTCACCTTCTTCGAGGCGGCGCGGACCCAGGCGGGCCTGGCCTCCATCGGTGCTGATGCGGCCTTCCACCCGGCGCTGCTGCTCGGCGCGCTGCTGGCCTGGGTGGCGGTGCCCCTGGGGCTGGCGCTGTGGATCTTCCGTCGCCGCGAAATCTGAACAGGACACAGGCACATGCTGACACGCAGGAAGTTCATCATCGTGGTGGGGGGCGTCACCCTGGCGGGGCTGGCCGGCTGCGGCGGCGAGGAGGAGGTGACGGTCGCCTGCGAGCCTCGCCCCTTCCGGGACGACGACGAGTGTGCGGTATGCGGGATGTACATCGCCCACTACCCGGGGCCCAAGGCCCAGGCCTGCCTGCGCGACGGGCGGCTGCTGACCTTCTGCTCCACCTCGGACATGTTCGTCTGGCTGCTGCAGCCCGACTCGGTGCCCCAGCTGCTCAAGGCCTTTGTCCATGACATGGGCGTCACCGACTGGGATGAGCCCTCGGACGACGCCTTCATCGACGCCGAGGTCGCCGTCTATGTGACGGAGCATCCGGTGATGGGGGCCATGGGGCCGACCCTGGCCTCCTTCGGCAGCGAGGAGGACGCTCGCGCCTTCATGGCCGAGCATGAGGGGCGGCTGCTCGCCTACGAGGAGGTCGACGTCCAGGTGCTCAACGATCTGGCCCGAGCACATATCCAGCGCACCATGTAACCCTTGTCGGTGCCGGGCAGCCTGCCGCCCGGCCCTGAAATGCAGCGCCCCCGGCAGCCTGGCTGCCGGGGGCGCTTGTGATGGGTGCCTGACGTGCGGCTTAGAGCAGCGGCTCCAGCATGTAGTCCACCGAGGCCTTCACCTCCTCGTCGCTGAGGTTCATGAAGCCGCCCTTGGCGGGCATGGCGCCGAAGCCCTCGATGGAGTGGGTGTAGAGGGTCTCGATACCCTGCTCCAGGCGCGGCGCCCAGGCGGCCTCGTCGCCCTTGATGGGCGCGCCGGCGGCGCCGGTCATGTGGCAGGCCATGCAGGCCTGGTTGTAGATCGCCTCGCCGTCGGGTTCGGCCTGGACAGCGGCGGACAGGGTCAGGGCGGCGAAGCCGGTCAGGGCTAGGGATGCCAGTCGCTTCATAACAAATCTCCAGAATGCATCTTTCTATATTCAAGAAATCGGATGGCAACCATGCCTCCGACGATCATGTTTCCTGCGATGATGACGCAAGCCGGACATTGTCGCCATGACTTATGTCATGACAGCGCCCGGGTGCTGCCTCAGAGTACCAGAGAGGGCTCGGCAGGGACTCCGTCGTCCACCAGAGGCTCGATCATGAGCAGCTGGGCCAGCTGCGACTGCTGGGGGCCCAGCATGTCGGCCAGGGTGTACCTGTCGAGCACGGCGAGAAAGGCGCGCAGCGCCTCGGCGAGGATCGGCTTGAGCCGGCAGGCCGGGGTGATCCGGCACTCGTTGCTGGCGCCGAAGCACTCCACCAGCTCCAGGTCGTTCTCGGTATCGCGCACCAGCCGCCCGAGGTGGATCTCGCCGGGGGCCTTCTTGAGCAGCAGGCCGCCGTTCTTGCCGCGAATGGCGGTGATATAACCCTTGTGGCTGAGCTCCTGCACCACCTTCATCAGGTGGTTGCGGGAGACGTCGAAACGCTCCGCGATCTCGTTGATGGTGGAGCGCTCCTCCCCCTTGACCGCGAGGAAGATGAGCACGCGCAGGGAGTAGTCGGTGAAACGTGTCAGATGCATACGAGGGCGGTAACCTCTCGACTTGAGACAAATCAAACTTAGGACGCTAACTTTCTATTACTCTAGCACGCTGCGTCTCGTCGGCACTGCGGCATCGGGTCGCGTCAGCAGGAAGGTCGCCACGCCACAGAACAGCAGGGCCGTGAGCGCCAGCACCGGCAGGGGCGCCCCGCCGAGCCACAGCACCAGCCAGCTGGCCGCGAGCAGCAGCAGGGCCAGTCGCTTGGCGTTTCGCGGTACGGCCCGCTGCTCCCGCCAGGCGTGCAGCGTCGGGCCCAGGCGGGGGTGCGCATGCAGCCAGCGGGCCAGCCGCGGCGAACCCTTGGGGGCCGCCCAGGCGGCGACCAGCAGGAAGGGGGTGGTGGGCAGCAGCGGTACCACCAGGCCCGCGGTGCCGAGACCCACGCAGCCGTAGGCCAGGCTGCTCCAGGCGAGGCGTGAAACCAGGCGAGTCATGGGCACCTCCCGGTGGCGGCGACGTTCATTAAGCAGTATTTTACATGCATGTTAAAGAGTGGGGCAAAGACTATCATGTTCAACCCTGCGCAGAAGGCGACGGTGCCGAGCTGGCATCTCTTCTTTCCGCTGGCGGCCCTGCATGCGGCCCTGCTGGTGCCGCTCTCCCTGCTGTCACTCTATCACCCCGGCGGGGTGGCGCTGCTCTCCTCCCCTGCGGCACATGGTCGCGAACTGCTCTTCGGCTTCGCCCTGGCGGTGATCGCCGGCTACCTGCTGGGGCCGCTGCCTCGCCGCTGGCTCCATCTGCTGGTCGGCCTCTGGCTGGCGGCACGGCTGGGGGGGTTGCTGTGGCCCAGCGCCCTGCCGGTGATCCTGGCCGATGCGGGCTTCGTGCTGCTGCTCGGCTGGCGGCTGGTGCCCCGCTTCATCGCCGCCAAGCGCTGGCGCAATCGGGTGCTGTCGCCGCTGCTTGGCCTGCTCTGCCTGCTGGCCCTGGTCACGCTGACCTGGCGCTACCTGGGGCGCATGCCCACCACGGCGCTGGTGATGCACCAGGGGGTGCTGTGGCTGGTGCTGCTGATGGCGTTCATGGGGGGGCGGGTGCTGGCGCCGGCGGTGAACGGCCACCTGATGGCGAGTCGCCGCGAGGCCGGCGCCGGGGTCCAGCCGCGCATCGAGGCGGCGCTGATCGTGCTGCTGGGCGCGACGCCGCTGCTGATGCTGTGGCCGCCGCTGCGGCCGTTGGCGGCTCTCCTGGTGCTGGTGGCGGGCGGGCTGGTGCTGCTGCGGCTGTGGCGCTGGCGGCCCTGGGCCTGCCGGCGTCGCCCCGACCTGCTGGGGCTGATGCTGGGCTATGCCTGGCTGGGCGTGGGTCTGCTGCTGCTGGCCCGGGCCTGGTGGCAGCAGCCCCACGCCAGCGCCACCCTGCACGCCTTCACCATCGGGGCGCTGGGCGCCCTGGCCTCCGGCATCATGCTGCGTCAGGCGATCCTGCGCGCCAGGGGGCACCCCGAGGCGGAGCCGCTGCTGCTGCCCCTGGCGCTGCTCTTCTCCCTGGCCGCGGTGCTGCGCCTGCTGGCGCTGGAGGCCGGCCAGCACTGGCTCGCCCTGCTGTGGGGCTCGGCCCTTGCCTGGAGCCTGGCCTGGGGGCTGACCGCCTGGCGGCTGCTCCACTGGCGTCGCCGCACGGTGCGTCGGAGGCTTGACCCAGGTCAGCTACCTCGAGAAGGGTACCGACGCGCTGGACCCTGAATGGCATACTTTGCCCATACGGCGGCGCCGGCAGCGCCGACCTCCGGTTCAAGAGGCTGTTTCACGATGCAAGATACCCTGCTGTTCGATCGCCCCCTGGTGGAGAAGTATGACCGTCCCGGGCCGCGCTACACCTCCTACCCCACGGCGCCCCAGTTCCATGCGGCCTTCGCCGAGGATGACTACCGCGCCGCGGCCGAGCGCAGCAACCGGGCCGAGGCGCCCAAGCCGCTGTCGGTCTACGTGCATATCCCCTTCTGCAAGAGCCTCTGCTACTACTGCGCCTGCAACAAGATCATCACCCACAACACCGAGCGTGCCGCCGAGTACCTCGAGTGGCTCAAGCAGGAGATCCGGGTGCAGGGGGCGCTGTTCGACGAGACCCGGCGCATGACCCAACTGCACCTGGGCGGCGGCACGCCGACCTATCTGAGCAACGCCCAGCTCGGCGAGCTGATGGCGGCGCTGGACGAGGCCTTCCACTTCGCTCCGCCCGCCGAGCGCGAGTTCTCCCTGGAGGTGGATCCGCGCACCGTGACCCCCGAGCAGATCCACGAGCTCCATGACCTGGGCTTCAACCGCCTGAGCTTCGGCGTCCAGGACTTCGACCTCGACGTGCAGAAGGCGGTCAACCGCGTGCAGAGCGAGGAGGATGTGGTCTCCCTGGTGCACGCCGCCCGGGAGGCGGGCTTCGAATCGGTGAGCGTCGACCTGATCTACGGCCTGCCGCTGCAGACGGTGGCCAGCTTCGATACCACCCTCGACAAGATCATCGCCCTGCGTCCGGACCGCATCGCCACCTACAGCTATGCCCACCTGCCGGAGCTGTTCAAGGCCCAGCGCCTGATTCGCCCCGAGGACATGCCGCCGCCGGAGCGCAAGCTCGAGCTGCTCGAGCTCACCATCCGACGCCTGACCGCCGCCGGCTACGTCTACATCGGCATGGACCACTTCGCCCTGCCCGACGACGAGCTGACCCTGGCCCGGGAGAACGGCACCCTGCAGCGCAACTTCCAGGGCTACTCCACCCACGCCGACTGCGACATGATCGGCCTCGGCATCACCTCCATCGGCAAGGTGGGCGATACCTACAGCCAGAACGTCAAGGAGACCGCCCAGTACCAGCATCGCCTGGGCGAGGGGCGCCTGGGGGTGTTCCGCGGCTACCGCCTGAGCGACGACGACCGCCTGCGCCGGGACGTGATCAACGCCCTGATGTGCCACAACCGCATCGACTTCGCCGCCATCGAGCGCAAGCACGCCATCGTCTTCCGCGACTACTTCGCCGATGCCCTGGAGGAGCTCCAGGAGATGGCCGACGACGGCCTGCTGGCGATCCGCGAGGGCGAGATCGAGGTGCTGCCCGCCGGTCGGCTGATGATGCGCAACGCCGCCATGGCCTTCGATGCCTACCTGGCGAAGAGCCAGGGGCGCTACTCGCGCACCGTCTGACCCGCTGGCACCCGCGCCACGCCGCAAGACAGGCAGCAAAAAGGGCGGCGCCCGTCATCGACGCGGCGCCGCCAGGCGTTGAGCACCGCCGTCGGGCGGCGCTCGAGGGGAAAGGGGGAGCGTCAGGCCCGCTCGAACAGCAGGTTGTTCTCCAGATGGATGTGCTCCATCAGGTCCTCGCGGAACTCGCGCAGGCCGGTGTAGAGCGCACGCCAGGTGGTGCAGGCCCCCTTGGGCGGGGTGATGTTGTCGGTCAGCGCCATCACCTCATCGAGGTTCTCGCCATGGTCGTCGTGCTCATGGCGCATCACCGCGATGGGGCCCTGGGCCTGGGCACCCATGCCGCGGCGCAGCATCGGGAAGAGGATCTGCTCCTCCTTCTGCATGTGGCTCTCCATCTCCTGGTGGATGGCGGTCAGGAGGTCGGCCAGGCCGTTGGGGCAGGTGTCGCGCTCGCCGTGGACCTGCTCGACCCGGCGCGCCATGCGGATCAGCTCCGGGAGCTGCTGGCGGTGCACGTCGTGGTAGCGGGTCAGGATATGGTCGATCAGCTCGTCATTGCTGGCCTCGCGCCAGTCGCGGTCGCCGGGGTTGCCGGCCGGCAGGGCCTCCAGGGCCTCGACCAGCGACGCGGGGTCCACCCCGAGGCGCCCGGCGGCATCGGCCAGGCTCAGGCGTCCGCCGCAGCAGAAGTCGATGTTGTGCTGATGGAAGACGCGGGTCGCGCCGGGAAGGGTGAGGGCGAGACGACCGACGGGTTGTTCGAGCAGGCTCATGAAGGGCTCCTTGGGTGGGGCAGCCGGAGGGGCTGCCCTGTGAGTACCTGCCCCTACGCTGCAATCACCGTGCCACCTCACTTGACGTCAACCCTTTCAGTGGGTTGCCATTGTCATGGTATTAACTACCCTGATTGCATTCGGGTGATGGATACCATGTCGGGTGAATAACACCATGCTTGATCACAGCCTGCTGGCGGACCTGGCCGCCGACCTCCCCAGCGCCGTGCGCCTGCAGCGCCTGGTGCGGACCCTGCGCGAGGGCTTCCGCTGCGGCGCCGTCTGCCTGCTGCGTCTGCAGGAAGGGGTGCTGGCGCCGCTGGCCGCCGACGGACTGGTGCGTGAAGTACTGGGGCGACGCTTCGTGGTGGCCCAGCATCCGCGGCTGGCGGCGATCCTCGCCAGCCGCCAGCCCACCTGCTTTCCGCCGGACTCCACCCTGCCCGACCCCTATGATGGCCTGGTGGAGCAGCGGCCCGGCGCGCCGCTGCCGGTCCACGACTGCATGGGGATCAGCCTGCACGTGGAGGGAGAGCCCTGGGGCGTGCTGACCCTGGATGCCCTGCGTCCGGGCACCTTCGACGCGGCGGCCCGCGAGGCCCTGGCCCACCAGGTGCTGCTGGTGGAGGCGGCGGTGCGGGTCACCCGTCTGGAGCAGGAGGTGCGGGCGCTGCGCATGGCGCCGGTCGCCGGCAGCGAGCCGGCTCGCTCCCCGGAGGGGCGAGAGCTGCTCGGGCACAGCCCCGCCCTGCGGCGACTGCTTCAGGAGCTCGATGTGGTGGCCGAGTCCGACCTGCCGGTGCTGCTGACCGGCGAGACCGGGGTGGGCAAGGAGCTCTTCGCACGGCGTCTGCACGAGGGCTCGCCACGGCGACGCGCTCCACTGGTGCAGGTCAACTGTGCGGCCCTGCCCGAGACCCTGGCCGAGAGCGAGCTGTTCGGCCACGTGAAGGGCGCCTTCTCGGGCGCCGAGGCGGCGCGGCCGGGGCGCTTTGAGGCCGCCGAGGGCGGCACCCTCTTCCTCGACGAGGTGGGGGAGCTGCCGCTGCCGATCCAGGCCAAGCTGCTCAGGGCCCTGCAGAACGGCGAGGTGCAGCGCCTGGGGGAAGACATGCCGCGGCGGGTCGATGTGCGCATCGTCGCCGCCACCAACCGCCGCCTGGCGGAGGCGGTGCGCGAGGGCAGCTTCCGTGCCGATCTCTACCATCGCCTGTCGGTCTATCCGGTGGCCGTGCCGCCGCTGCGCGAGCGGGGCAGCGATGTGCTGGTGCTGGCCGGCCACTTCCTGGAGATCAATCGTGCCCGGCTGGGGGTGCGCAGCCTGCGCCTCTCGCCCGAGTCGGAGCGGGCGCTGCTCGCCTATCCCTGGCCCGGCAATGTGCGCGAGCTGGAGCACGCGATCAGCCGGGCGGCGGTCAAGGCGCTGGGCCGCGGAGCGGGGCGCGACGAGATCATCACCCTGGAGCCGGCGCTGCTCGACCTGGCCGAGACGCCTCGGGCGAGTGCTCCGTCGGCGGCGGCGCGGCCGATGCCGCCGGCCCCTTCGGCGGGCAGCCTGCGCGAACGGGTGGAGGCGGCCCAGCGGGAGGCGATCCGTCAGGTCCTGACGGAGGCCGGCGGACGCTGGGCGGAGGCCGCGCGGCGCCTGGAGGTCGACCCCAGCAACTTGCACAAGCTGGCTCGGCGGCTGGGTGTCAAATGAAAATCGATCATGTTGTCTCGCGCTCAGCACCAGATCTAGCGCTTGCCGAGGGAATATCGACTATATATGGTAGGCATGCGTCGGGTCAGCGGGTCTGCGCCGCCATTGATGCATATCAGTGCAGACCCGGGGAATTCGGCCCAGGATAAGCGGTTCGGCGGCCCTGTCCGCGTTTCCGTCATCAGGAGAGCTGTACCATGTCCCTGTCGTTGCCGTCCCTGCCGCGCCTTCCCGCCCCCGACCGCCTGATCCGTGCCGTGGATCCCCGCGTGCCGATCGCCGTCAAGCGTCGGCTGGTGGAACCCGTGCTGAACCGTACCTTCGCCGAACCCCTGGCCGAGGGGGAGTTCGACGCCCTGGAGGGGCGTCGCATCACCCTGGCCATCGAGGACCTCGGCGTGGCGCTCACCCTCACCCTGGAGGATGAGTGCCTGAAGGTGTGCGGCGAGCCCGGCGAGGCCACCATTCGCGGCGGCTGGCGGGAGTTCCTCTGTCTGGCCACCCGGCGCGAGGATCCCGACGCCCTGTTCTTCCAGCGTCGCCTGCTGATCGAGGGCGATACCGAGCTGGGCCTGATGGTCAAGAACCTCCTCGACGGACGCGAGGAGGGGCTGGCCCAGGGCCCCTTCGGCGAGCTGCTGGTGCGCCTCGAGCGCCTGGTGCGGCGCTGATATAACCTTCTTATCACCGAATTCTCGGAGCCATCCGCATGAGCACTTCCACCAAGGCCGTGAAGTCATCCAGCGAGGTCCCCCTGCAGGGCCCGTCACGTGACATCTGGGACGCCAAGTACCGCCTCAAGGACCGCCACGGCAAGCCCGTGGACCAGGACGTGGCGGCCACCTGGGAGCGGGTGGCACGGGCCCTGGCCGCGGTGGAGGGCAAGCAGGCCGACGAGTGGCTGCCCAAGTTCCGCTGGGCGCTGGAGAACGGCGCCATCCCCGCCGGGCGCATCATGTCCAACGCCGGCGCCGAGGCCTACAAGCCGGCGGTGAGCCTGATCAACTGCACGGTGTCGCGCACCATCCGCGACTCCATGCACGATATCCTCGACTCCGTGGTGGATGCCGGCATGACCCTCAAGGCGGGCTGCGGCATCGGCTACGACTTCTCCACCCTGCGCCACAAGGGCGCCTTCGTGTTCGGCGCCGGGGCCGGCACCAACGGCCCCCTGGCGTTCATGGATATCTACGACAAGATGTGCTTCACGGTGGCCTCCGCCGGCGGTCGCCGCGGCGCCCAGATGGGCACCTTCGACGTCGGCCACCCGGACGTGCGCCAGTTCATCGAGGCCAAGCGCGAGGCGGGCCGCCTGCGCCAGTTCAACTTAAGCCTGCTGATCACCGACGAGTTCATGGAGGCGGTCAAGAAGGATACCGACTGGCCCCTGGCCTTCCCGCTTCACGCCGGCGAGAAGGATGACGTCGAGGAGAGCGAGCTGATCTACCGCGACTGGCCGGTGGTGGAGGAGGGCTATACCGTCGACGCCGAGGGTCGCGTGGCCTGCCGCATCGTCGAGGTGATCAAGGCCCGTGAGCTGTGGGACACCATCATGCGTTCCACCTATGATTACGCCGAGCCGGGCTTCATCCTGATCGACCAGGTCAACCGGATGAACAACAACTGGTTCTGCGAGGAGATCCGCGCCACCAACCCCTGCGGCGAGCAGCCGCTGCCGCCCGAGGGCGCCTGCCTGCTGGGCTCGGTGAACCTGACGCGCTTCGTGATCGACCCCTTCGGCAAGAAGCCGCGCTTCGACTGGGAGCGCTATCGCCAGGTGGTGGCGATCTTCACCCGCATGCTCGACAACGTGGTGGAGATCAGCGGACTGCCCCTCGAAGGCCAGCGCCGCGAGATCGAGGCCAAGCGCCGCCACGGCATGGGCTTCCTGGGCCTGGGTTCCACCCTGACCATGCTCAAGATCCCCTACGGCTCGCCGGAGTCGCTGGCCTTCACCGAGGAGGTGAGCCGCAACCTGGCCGTGGAGGGCTGGAAGCAGGCGCTCGAGCTCTCCCGGGAGAAGGGCATGGCCCCGGCACTCGCCGAGGACTACGAGATCACCCCGAAGATGCTGCGTGAGCGCCCGGAGCTCAAGAAGGACGGCTACGAGGTGGGCGACAAGGTGCCCGGTCGCATCCTGCATGCGCGCTACAGCCGCTACATGCAGAAGGTCGCCGAGGTGGAGCCGGAGCTGGTCGCGGCACTCGCCGAGCATGGTGCGCGCTTCACCCACCACAGCTCCATCGCGCCGACCGGCACCATCTCGCTGTCGCTGGGCAACAACGCCTCCAACGGCATCGAGCCGTCGTTCTCGCACCGCTACTTCCGCAACGTCATCCAGTCGGGCAAGAAGACCAAGGAGCAGGTCGAGGTGGTCTCCTTCGAGCTGGCGGCCTACCGCCACTTCATCGCCGCCGACGCCGTGGAGAGCGACCTGCCCGACTACTTCATCACCGCCGACGCGGTGAGCCCCAAGCAGCACGTGGCGGTGCAGGCCGCCGCCCAGGCCTGGGTCGACTCGGCGATCTCCAAGACGGTGAACGTGCCCACCGAGTTCCCCTTCGAGGAGTTCAAGGACCTCTACCTCGACGCCTACCAGAGCAAGCTCAAGGGCTGTACCACCTTCCGCTTCAACCCTGAGGCCTTCCAGGGCGTGCTGGTGCGCGAGGACGACCTCAAGAACACCACCTACGTCTTCGAGCTGGAGAATGGCGAGAGCGTGGAGCTGGCCGGTGACGAGAAGGTCATCTACGACGGCGAGGAGCACAACGCGGCGAACCTCTATGACGCGCTGAAGGAAGGCACCTATGGTAAGTGGTAAGCCATTGTTTCCCTGGTTGCCTTTAGCAAGGGGCGCCGGGGAAGAGCCGAAGAGGAGGTCCTACGCCAGGGGTGAGGAGCACTGCTCCGAACGGGCTGGCCAAGGATGGCCGGCACCGGTCCTGCGAGCGGAGCAGGACGCGAGAGCGAAGCAGGGCGTCGGTAGCGCCCAGGGATGGGTTTACAGCGCCTCCTCGCAGGCTCTTCGCCGGATCAGCCCCGAGCGATGGATGCCCAGTGCCACCCAACAACTTTCCGGAGGAGCCCCCTGATGGCCGTCGAGATCAATTCCAAGATCGTGTCCTACAGCGTCAAGAAGGCGGTGGAAGAGCCGCCGCTGCCCGAGGAGAACCCGCTCACGGTGCGCATTCCCTCGCGTCCCGAGGGCACCCTGGAGGCCGTGTCGGAGAAGATCTCCTATGTCGGCGCCGAGGGGCGCAAGAAGGTCTACCTGCTGGTCTCCTTCATGCCCGTGGAGGGCGTGCTGGGCGGCAAGCGGGTGGTGATCGAGCGCCCGGTGGAGTTCTTCTTCCCCTCCGGCCAGCTCTCCAGCGAGCACCAGTGGATCACCGCCACCATGCGCAGCCTCTCCCTGGCCGCCCGGGGCGGCTACGTCACCCAGGCGGTGGCGGACCTGCGCAAGGTGGCCTGGGACAAGGGCCTGGTGCGCTGCGGCATGAACCGCTGGGGCAAGCCGGTGTTCCACGACTCCGAGGTGGCGGCCATCGCCTGGTCGATCCAGCAGATCCTCTACCGTCGCGGCTTCCTCGACCAGGACGGCAACCAGGTGCCGGTGGAGGAGCTGGTGGCCCGCTACGCCCAGCGCCAGGCCAGCGGCCATCTGTGGACGCCGCCCACTCCCGAGGAGATCGAGCAGGCCGAGCGCAAGGCCCAGGAGGCCGCCCAGGCCAAGGCCGACGGCCCCACCGTGGTGGGCCACTGCCCCGAGTGCAACGGCGAGCTGATCATGATGGACGGCTGCCCCACCTGCTACTCCGGCTGCGGCTGGTCGAAGTGCGGCTGAGCCATCGGCTCGGCGGGTGAGTCGCCTTCCTGACAGGCAGCAACCAGAAAATCCGGCGTGCAAGGCACGCCGGATTTCGTTGTTGCCGGGGTGTGACTCAGTGAATGACAGCGACAAAGTCCGGGTCATCGAAATAGCGCTCATAGGCCTCTAGTGCCCCCAGCACTTGAACCGCTCCTTCCCGGGGTGTGGCGTCGACATTGTTGCCGGCCATCTTGTCTGCGCCGGTCACCAGCTGGGCGATGA